>Ga0307380_10013312_pt1 | contig 10178 bp, 19 predicted proteins | sample UN3MG_FD_202239 | JGI IMG/M metagenome (GOLD analysis project Ga0307380, IMG submission 202239) | Soil microbial communities from Risofladan, Vaasa, Finland - UN-3 | ecosystem: Environmental > Terrestrial > Soil > Coastal area > Acid sulfate soil | place: Finland: Risofladan, Vaasa | collected...
GTCTGGGTTGCGGTCTCCGTCATCAACCGCCTTTACGGGTTTCTTTTCCTTTTTGCATTTTGCGGTATGCTTCTCATACCAAGCAGTCTTTGTAAAGGACTTACCACACCTTTTGCATTTGAAGAAGTTTTTTCTATTCGCTGTCAAGATAATCTTCCAACAAAGTTTCCAGTATTTTCCATTTCTCACCCTTCTTAATCTTCTTTGCTGTCATTGCTTTGTCAATAGCCCTTGTCAGACCTCTTGAAACGTGAAGTGGAATTGTCGAGGTTCCGAGCAAATTGGCAATCGAATGCCAATTTTCGTGTTCAATTTCCTCACCATAGTATTCTTTGATGATATTGCTCATCTTATTCATTACCGTACTCAGATTCCTTACGTTGTTGTTCTTCGATACGCTCATTATCGCTTCTTTGAACTCTTGGAACGTATCTATCTCTGATATGAAGATGTTTTCCCCTGTGTCTGCCGTGAGCAATCCTAACATCCTCTCGAACGTCTTTTTATGCTCTGGGAAGAACATTATATTCACTACCTCGAAATCTACCTGTAACATCACGTTATCGACTGATACCTGTTTCTCCATCTCAGCCATCTCATCTTCTGTTATCCCAGATGCCATCTTTGCCTGTATGTCCTGTATTGCTTCGTAGATTTCCTTCACCAGTTGCGGGTCATCAACTCCGGCCAGAGCATTATGAGCCAACTGCTTTGCTTTCACTTCGCTGTCTGATAACGCCTCATTGAACACCATCACGTGAATTTCTGTCACTCCTGCTGTTCTGGCGGCTCTGACTCTGTGATGACCAGAAATTATGTCGAAGCCATCCGACTCATTCGGGGTGCATAACGGCAGACTCTCGAGCCGTGCATCCTTCTTGATATTATCCGCAAGCCGGTTATACTTCGTGTTCGACATCGCCCGAGCGTTTTTGTCCTGCTCCTTTAGAAGACCGATATGCACCTTCCAGATGGAAATACCCGTACCCAAATCAATTAACTGTTCCTTGACCATTGTGCTGTCCACCATTTACAATTCCTCCAAATATTTTTCAAGCATCTCATTTGCTGTGCTCTCGAACACATCGCCAATATACAGCAATTTATACTGACCGTCCTTCATCTTTTCCTTCTTCACAATATCCTGCAGTCCGTTACACACTTTCGACTTACGGTACTTGCTCATACAAGTCGTCTTAAACTTCCGAATGTCAAAGAACCGATTCGTCTTGGCCTGTGCTTTCACGAAATCCAAAAACTCCCTTGACATCAGAATCATCGACATCAATCTACTTGCCGTTGAATACTTGCTCATCCTCGTATTGAACCCGAACGTTTCGAATATCACATCGCTTATCATTCGCCTCAACTCACTCAAATTGAAACCTGCAACTCCGAACAATTTGCCATCAAAGAATATCAGATAATACTCCTCTGTCAAGTTTAACCCGAGCCGATGTGCAAACAAATCCCGATAATACATTGCTGTATCCGCATCCGTGCTCTTAAACGAAATCTTCACCTCAGATGTCAACTCGAAATCTGCATCCAATATCTCGTACTTGCCGTGCGTCTGAGTAATCTCTTTCGAGTCAAGCACTCCACGCAACCGCTTCGGCAGAATTTCTGGCTGAGTCGTTATGATATAATCAACCCTATCAGCACCAAAGTCTTTCCCATACACCACTTCATTCAAGTCAACGCCTTCGGCTGACTTGTGCTTGTACCAGAACGACAGGCTTTTGCCTTCACGTGAACTCTCGTACAACTCCATATATTCGTCTGGGTGAAACTGCGGAATCTCTGGGTCGAAAAATATGTTCGGGTCGAAGTTAAACATCTTCGCATAATCTCCCCCGTATATTGGTGGGTTTATCATCATCAGACCACCGTTCTGATTCAACTCTGTAACGACCTCACGCAAGTCAAGGAGGTCGTAGTTGATTCCGGCATAATAATCCCTGTATGCCATCAATGTCGCCTTGAGTTCATCAATGTATCGTTGTTTGTTTACTTGAAACTCATTGTAATACGCTTGCTCGTAATCGTTCGTCGGGTGCAACTGAGAAATCTTCATCAACCACATCAAGTACGCCAACTTGCTTTCTTCCTTCTTGTACTTCTTATATTCCTTTTCCCTCTCATCCGACAGCATAAAATCAATCTCATCAATCGGCTTCCCTGCATAGAAATTACCGCACAGCGAACTGAACAGCGAAATATCGCTTACCCAGATATTCTCTGGCTTGTATCCCGACTGCAGAGCAATCTTCACAATCGCAAACTGACCGCAAGCGGGAACCCATAGTTTTTCGTGTCCTTCTTCCTTGAGAAACCTCAACACTTCAATCAAATACCGCCTCATACTGTGCGGTGAATCTCCCAGAAATATCTTATCGAATTTCACTATCCTCTCCTTTGGCCAAAGTCCACTATGCCCTATACAAAAAAAAACCGGACACATTGCCGGTTAAAATGGATGCAGCGGCCAGATTTGAACTGACAACTCCGCTCTGGAAGAACGGTGTTTTACTTTTAAACTACACTACAGTATTCAAAAAAACGTTTGCTGTTCGTACCGTTCAGCCTCGGTTTTAAACTCCTCTATTTCCATTCCAGTTTCCTCTGTCAACCATAACGCAACAATACCTCTATGACACTTACACGGCTCTTTCTCGTAACATAGAATTGCAACGTCTTTGCCATCCGACATCTTCTCTAATTCTTTGACAACATCCCCCGCACTCAGCCTTCCCAGAATCTCGAAATACTTCTTTCTGTACTTCTCTGCATTCATACTGAGCATTTCGTATCTCGGCATCAGTTTTGCGTACACTTGCCCGTCAAACCATTTCGGAATGCCAACGGCTATACATACGGGCGTGACGTTGTGCTTTTTCAGTTGACTGCACTTGCTGAAATACGAAGTATATATTTTCATTCAATGTCCTTTCCGTCCATTCTATCTGCCTCTTATTCTCTGTCAAGAACTTTCTTAAAAATTTTTGTTTTTTACATTATCATTCTGACACAGGAAACCACCTGTTGCCAGTTTATTTTGGAAAAGTTTTTTAAGTTTTAACCTGTCCTTTCGTGTAAGAATAGTGAGATAGGGACAACGCTCCCGTAGGAGCGTTGAACCCTTTATTGACCTCATTTCTCATCCGATGTTATGGTCTTTGAGCAGTTCTTGCAACCACCCTTAGAAACGCAGAGAATCGCTTTAACGTAATGCACGTGATTCTCCTCTTTTCCTATCAAATGCCATTGTCCCTTCTTGCGATTCTGAAACTCAACTCTCCCATCATCGTGATACCTCACTCTGAAGTAATCTCCATAGGCATCTCTCAAGATTAACCGATGATTCTCGAACCTTTCGCCCAATCCGGCTAACTTATCAAGTTCGGCCAGACTTATTTCCACAAACTTCTTTCTCTGTAACATTATCTTTCTCCTAAAAGAACGTACAAGTTTTACGAACGTAACTATTGCTTTTCGGGTCAAACTCCAAGTAGTAATTCTTCCCAAACTCGCCATTGCTTTTCTCACTGCTCACAACCTTGCGACGAAAACCTGTATTGCTGTAAAAGCATCCTTCGTACTCTGTCCAATCTCCCCACATCAGCGTTTCTTTATTCGTGAATATTATAACCCTCGAACCGGACGCAATCGTTTCAACAATATCCATCATCCGCTCCTGCACCATCTCAGTATGATGATATTTCGAAAGCAACTCCGACAGGTAATACGTGTCGCTTTTCTCTCCCTTGAAACACAGATTCCGAATTGTCCCGTTGTGCATCAAGGCCGCATTGGTTTCTCCTCGCATCATCGTCACCTTGCCTTTTTCCAAACAGAACGGATGGCACATTTTCTTCGTTGTCTTCCCTGCACTCGTCCATCTGAAATGAACTGCCAACTCTGCGGTCTTCGGAAGACTATCAACCAATTTTATTGTTTCCTCTGCTGTCCACAATCCTTTCCGAATATAAACCTTACCTTTGTGCCTCATCATAATCCCGCATCCGTCCTTATTGCCTTTCCAACAATGAGCCAACTGCTCTTTCCAATCCTTCTCGTACTCCCGTCCTTCCGGTCTATAAATTATTATACACATCTGTCTTTCTCCTATTCTACCGACCAACCGGTATAACCGTTTGCTTCTGCCAATGTTTCAACCCAATACGCCCTTCTTCTCTTTGTCCTGTCCTTCAAGTAACCGTTCAAATAAACATAATAAAAATCGAACTTCATTGCGTGAACCAAAAACTTATCAATCGTATCGTTCTGCAACATATCTTCGATTGTCTGCATCTTGCTCCACCGGCATATCTTGTCAACCAATTCCATTGCCGCCATCACCGACTCATACTTAACCGTGCTCTGAAAAAACCGAAACTCAATCGTGCTCTTATTCGTGATATTGATTCCGTGCATTCTGTCACCACCGCAACCTCTTGTCGCTGTATAGCTGTGACGACGATATGCCGTATTCAACGCCCGACGACGGCTCGCAATCGTTCCCAACTGCTGAATTCCATAAGTCTTGCAATACCGATGAATTCTATTCGCACTTCTACGACGACTCAATGTCGGATGAATCTTCCTAAAATTCATATCGTAAAAAGCCATCACCTTTTTAATGTCACCTGTCGAAAACCAATTTCTGTTCGTGTGAATATGAATCCCGCATCTCTCATCATCGTGTCCTACCGCTCCCAACGAATTAGCAATTTCCAATATCCGTTCCCAACCATAATTCTGATGCTCAATCAATGTCATTGGGAAACTGACTACTTCAACACCTGTGTGGCCGATTGAACCATCTTCCTTCAGATAGATTCTATCTGATAAACCTTCAGACTGAATCTGCTCATCGAACCTGTCCTTCTTGACCGCAGAAGGGAATATCATCTCAATCTCAATTCCGAAATAAAAATCACGACCATTTGTTCTTTCTTCGTCACTTCTGAAAAATCTTGGCTCAGGTTTATATGAGTAACCGTGTATCATTGTCTTTCTCCTATTTTCAGTTATCAAAAAGTTTTAATTTGTTTTCTACCTATATTCTACATTATAATCAAATGAATGTCAAGTTTATTTTTGGAAAAGTTTTAGGAGAAAACACAAAACAAGCAGAATCGGTCTGAAACATTTGAAATCGTTGAAAAAAAGTTTCAATAAATTTTTGATTTGCTGTTTGTTTTTTTGTTGCTGTTTGCTTAGGCATTTTCAGACAATCATATTCCCCATTGCAGGAAGTATTCTTGTAACTTCATCTGGTTTGCGTTGTCAAGATGTTTTTCTGGTGAATCACCGACCGTTGCAAGGTTGAATTTCTCCATAACGTAATCCGGTGCTTTGCTCATAATGCCTTGACCGTTCTCCATAAAAATCGCAAATACAATTAACCTTTTGAGCGTTTCATTATCATTATCACTCATCGCTTGTCTCTCTATCCAAAATCTTCTTCAGTATCATTTCGGCTTTATCGAAATCGACTTTCTGTTTTTTCGCAACCTCAAGAAGACCTTTTTCCTTCAACGCTGTTCTCAAGTTAAAATTCTCAGCATCGTTTACACTGAGAGCCTTGTCCGTCTGCAGTCTTCCGGCAACAATCATCCTTGCCTTCGGCTTACTGAAATTCTCTCTCTTGCTACACATTGCAAACGACAGAACCGAACTGTTAATTCCAACTGCACCCTTCGGACAATTACTGAAATCTCTCAGATAAAATATCCTTGACCCATTCTCCATTAGTCCACCAACCTTCCTAAAGCATAGTTAAAAAACGCAGTCTCATCATCCCGCAACTTCTGACCGCTATCTTCACGCTGTTGCAGGTTATCCCTCATAAAAATCAAATACTCGTCCGGCACACCTTTCATCTGTGTTCCTTCCCATTTACCGAACGGGCAGGGGTCGTTGTCACCCAAATGTGTTATCCCTGTATCCTCGGGGTCTTCGCTCTTAAAAAACGTTCTGGGCATATTCTTTCCTTTCTAATATTTTGCATCAGTACCAAGTATCCTCGTAATGTAACATTCGTGACAAATGTTGATTCCTTCCGGCCGATTTGCCGCTTCGTAATGCTTACCGAATATAAACCTTGCAAACGACCGTTCGCCAACCATATCTTCTTCCGGCACTCCGGCTTCTTCCGTAATCTGAAATTGCAGAGCAATCACCGTACTTCCATTCGGATGCGTCAGACTTTTTCCGCATCGAGTGCAATAAATTTTTCCCATCACTCACTCTCCCTTCTCTTCAACCTTGAACTGTAATAATTCTAAATCTTGACCTGTTGATTTTATGTATTTTTTAGCTTTATGTTTATTTGTAAAAACTGGCATTGCTCCAACTTGACCATCTATCCAACTCAATTTTAATGGCTGAATAAACCCACAAAAATTAAGGTCTTGTGTCTTTGAAACAATACCGACAGTATAATAATTCATAATCAATACTCTCCATCTTTATAACCGTGTTCGCATTTACCTTCTCTCATACCTACTCTCCCTTCTCTCTCAGCGTGGATATTTCCTTTGCGGTCTTTCCGCATATCTTGCAAATAACTTCTTCGCCGTCTTTCAAATGTGCTTTGATGTGCTTCTCGAACTTCTCAGCCGCCTCAAGCTTTGCTTTCAGCTTGGCGTTCTCGGCTTGGAGGGCGGCTTCGACTGCCGTTTTACCACACTTACCACACACAACAACCTCTTTCTTTAATACGAATCCTGTATATCCTTTAATGCAATCGCATTCACTCATACCCTACTCTCCCTCCTCGCCCTGTAGGGCTTTTATGTCGGTTAGGGCTTCTTGTGCTCTTTTAATATCTCCGATTGTTAGGATAGCGTTATTCCTTTGAAATATTATAGATTCATTTCCTTGACAGTTATTGCTGAATTTGAACGATAAATCTTCATGAGTAAATGGCTCCAACGCCTTCTCAGCCACCTCAAGCTTGGCCTTCAGCTTGGCGTTCTCGGCTTGGAGCGTCTGGATTTGCTTCTCTCCAGTTTCTATTATTATCGGAGGTGTCTCTTTTGATATATAATCGGAGAGAGCCTTTAAGGCATTTCTTCCGCCCTCAATAAATCCATAATCAAATCCTTCTCTATAAGATGCATCGCGTCTTATTTCTATCTCTTCCCTCATATCAACCTCCTAAAACGGGTTATCCTCAATGCAAAATGGGAACGGCTCGGTGGGGTCGTGATATGAACGACCTTCACCTACCTCCTGTTCCAAAGCCTCTTTGCAATCTTCCAAGTAAGCAAACAAACTTCTCCACTTTGTTTTCGTCCATTCCTGTTCCCATAACCAAAGCAAGTATTCAGCAGGAACATCATCTAACTTCTCACCTTTGTGTTTTCCGAACGGCATCTCATCATCACCCGTCATCGGTTCTTCTAAATCTTCATCCCACTTGAAGTCTTCACCGGCCATTTCTCTCTCCTCTCATCAATTCTCTTAACTCATCACCAGTGTTCCAATCCTCGAACTTAATCTTGTCAACTCCAACAACCTTATCAACCGGCAACCAACAAACGTGAATCAAATGCTTCCGCTTCCAGAATATCAAAAGTATCCCGAGTCCTGTACCGGTGTCTTGGAACTGACGTAAGCCAATCTCTTGATGCGGTTCCTTATCTCTCCACTCTGTGTTGAGATTGAACGTCGCTCCCTGCTCCTTGAACTTGAACTCAAACGCTATTCCCCGAAATGTGTAAACGCCATCGAACGGTTTCTTCTCAGCAAACCTTCCATACGGAGTATCTGGAATTCTCTGATACCAACCGCCAATATCTGTCAGCAAATCAGCCATTAATTTGTTCGCATTATTTTTCTCTTTTTGTCCCATATAACCCCTTTTGCCTCATATACTTATATCATTATTAGTGACTAATAAAAACGGCAGGAGGTCAGTCTTATAATAGCCGGAGAAAGACAAATAACCCAACCATTATGACTGAACCTCCTTACCGCTCTCAAGCACAACTTTCGTCCGATTATCCATCTTCGTAAACCGGTACACAACATCACCGATGTCCTTCAGTTCCTCTTGATGTGTAATCAAGACTATTTGCATACCAAGTCTGTCGGCCAGCATTCGGATGAATTCACCTGTTGCCTCGAGATATTCTTTGCTCAGATTCTTGAACGGCTCGTCGGCAAATATTATCTGCCTCTGCCGTGGCTTCTTCTGTGCCAACACCAAAAGCTGATACAAGAACCCGACCACATTTGCCACCCCACCGGAATCGGCATCTACTATATTCGTTTTCAATTCTCCCGTAATCAGTTTCGGTTCTGCGACTGCCTGTCCACCTTTGACCTCAAAATCCAACTGACTGTCGAAAACCTCATCTGGGAAAATCGCTCTTAGTCCTTTCGTTATAACCTTGTCAATCTTCAACTTTATCTCGTCCTCTTTCAGACTCGCATATTTCGTCAGCAAATCAAGCACCTCATTATGAACATCCAATGCTAATTGACTCTGCTCGACCTTTGCAATCTTCTCCTTCAGTTCATCATTCAACTGAACCAGACGGCCTCGCATTGTCCCTCTCGCTTCGCTGATTTCATCAAACTGTTCTTTTATGCTCATAGACCAAGAGCCTCCAAGTCGATTTCTTCCTCGGCATCATCGCTCTCGTCAACACCTTCCAACGTCTTCATTGCATCCTGCAACTCTTTTTCCATCACCAGAAGTTCCTTGTCGATTTGCTCAACATCCTCAATTCCCAATTCCTTCAGTTCGGCTTCCAGTTCTTTCCTGCGGTCTTTGAGCATCTTCACTTGCTCCTCAAGCCGTGTTTTATCCTTCTCGGCACTTTCAAGTTTTTCTTTTACCTTCTTCAGTTCAACCATCTTTTTTCCTTTGAATATAACCCTATAGTACCTATTCACCTATGAAACTGTAAAACAATTTTTTAATTTTTTCAGATTTTCCTTCAAGCAGTTTTGAGAGAACGTCTTCATCGCTGATTTCCAGTTCTCGCATCTCTTTGACAAACTCATCCAGTTCCTCTTGATTGCTCTTGACCGGTCTTAGAGATTCATCTTTCCAGACATCTTCCTCGCAAGGAATGTCAATCCATTTTCCCTCTTTCGCATCCGTATCATACACAACAGCCTTCGGAGTCTTGTTCAAATAATTCTTCTCCTTTGCTGTTCGTGATAGTCCTCCGACATTGAACAACCGCTCTCCATACTGAAACGGTGCGTGATTATGCCCGTTGAACAAAACATTGCATTCCAGTACCTCATCAATATCACTTGCCAGAACGTGCTCCCACGGACAGGCTCTTTCAACAATCATTCCGTGCGTAACGTGAACGTGGCATCTGCAATCTTCTTCCTCAATCGAAACCGAATACGTTTCCGGCACATCATAGTCAACGTGATAGCCAACTCCCGTTAGATAAACTCCATTATTGAAATTGACATATTCACCCTTCTTGAGCAAGACTATCTTCCCTGCTTCCTCTAAAATCCCGATGGGTTGAGTTTCCGTTCGCTGATTGTATGCCTGTATATCGTGATTCCCGAGAACCGTGTACCATCCAAGAACAGGGTCAATCACATTCATCATCCTGTTGATTTCTCTAAGCGTCATTCCGTACTTCTTATCGAACAAATCTCCGGTGCAAATAATCTTCGCTCCCAATTTAGACGCTACCTTCTGCATCAGCGAAATTTTGTGTAGAATTTGCTCTCCGTATCCTTCTTTCCGCATCGTTGGCGGTGTATCCTTGTAGTGCATATCTCCGAATATCAGAAACTTCATTCTTTCAAACTCCCAACAAAAATACTTATCTTCTCCATACACTTCCCGCAAACGTGACCTTCCTTGCACTTGACCTCTGGCTGATACAGTCCTTCTTTCTGATGCAACTCAACGCGCAAACTCAAATAACTGTCGCTCTTAATTTCGTCTTTGCAAATATCACATTTGTACACAATCACAGTTCGCCCCTTATCCCGTCAACCGTTACTTGAACAGCAACTCCAACTGCGTGTTGAATCATCGTCACGCAAGCATTGCAAACGCAATCATAACTCAGCATATTCGTCTGCAGGAAGTGTCGCTTCAGTTCAACTGTAAGGCTCAACCTATCTTCTGCTTTTTCTCCACAAATCTGACAGGTCTTATCCATCTCTTGCTCCTTTTC
>Ga0307380_10013313_pt1 | contig 10178 bp, 8 predicted proteins | sample UN3MG_FD_202239 | JGI IMG/M metagenome (GOLD analysis project Ga0307380, IMG submission 202239) | Soil microbial communities from Risofladan, Vaasa, Finland - UN-3 | ecosystem: Environmental > Terrestrial > Soil > Coastal area > Acid sulfate soil | place: Finland: Risofladan, Vaasa | collected...
GCAGTCCAGATATCCCACTCTTCCGCAGGAAAAAAGCTTCCTGGCAAGATAACGGCAGAATGTACTCTTTCCCCGGTCTGTGGCACCCATCACATACATTACCCTGCAGGGACGAGTGTGGATGAAATGGAGGATAGATTCCCATTCTTCCTGGGCTGAGTTTTTGACAGGCACTGATCAGGCGTTTTGCATCCCGGCGGACATATAGAAATCGATCCGGCCCTGAAAACATAACCGGGTGTTCGCGGAGCGATTTTGTCTAGAGGAATGGGTCAGTCACAGAACTTTTCCGTTCTTTTTTTTGCCAGGACAAGTTTATTCATTCCGTCACGGTACACGTAGGAAACCTCGTCCATGGTCTTTTTGATAAGATACACCCCGAGACCTCCTATCACCCTCTGCTCGATATCATCCGAAAGAACCGGAGGCTCAACCGTGAGGGGATTGAAAGGCCTGCCCTCATCCTTAATGGTAATCGTGACCAGGTCAGGGTTTACCTGCAGCTCGACCTCGATTCTTCCTTCTTTCTCCCTGTACCCATGGAGAATAATGTTGCTGCAGGCCTCGTCAACGGCAAGTCCGATCTCGAAGATATCCTTTTCCCCGACGGAGTGCGACAGGAGGTGTTCTTCCAGAAATTCAGCGATTTTAAGCAGGTTTGCCCGTTCCGCATCCACAATCAATGCATGGCAGGTCCGCATCAGTATCCCACCTTCAGTATCATGAGTGTCACATCATCAAACTGTGGGGCATCCCCGGTATGGACCCGGACCCCTTCGCACACTTTTTCCAGGATGGCTTCTGCTGATAAAGCGAGATTCGGGGAGACCATTTCAGCAAGCCTTTCTTCTCCAAACTGGTTGTTCTGGCTGTCCATTGCCTCGGTCACCCCGTCAGTATACAGGACCAGCACATCACCATCATTGAGATCAATCGATTCTTCTCCGTACTCCGCATCATCAATCGCTCCAAGTGCGATTCCCGTGGGCGTGAGAGGCACGGGACTGCTGCCCTCCCGGAAGAGGAGCGGGGGATTATGACCTGCATTCACGTACGATATCCGGCGGGAATCATTGTCAAGGATACCAAAGAAGAGGGTTACGAACATCCCGGACCTGGCATCAGCACTGATCATGGCATTGGCGCCCTGTATGGCATTCCGGGCCTTTGGATGCCAGACTGCATTGGCCCTCACAACCGTCCTGGACAGGGCCATGAAAAGCGCTGCAGGAACCCCCTTGTCAGACACATCGGCGATCAAAATACCGGTTTTATGGCCTGAAAACGGGATGATGTCATAGAAATCCCCGCCAACTTCCCTGGCCGGGATACTCATTGCTGCAAGGGAATAGCCGGGGATGCGTGGGATGGCCTCGGGTAGAAAACTGGTCTGTATCTCGTGTGCGATCTGGAGCTCTGCATTCTTTCTTTCAAGCTCCTTGTGGTACCGGTCACGTTCTTCCTGGGTCTGCTTCTCTTTTAATAGATTTGCGATAATGAAGGAGAATATGAACATCCCTGCGGCATTGGCAGCGATCATGGGCAGCGCCACGTCTGACACTACTTCCACCGCCTGCGAAATGGGCCTGCTGATCAGGAGGACAAGCCCCATATGCAGCCCCTCCATTATGATCGCGAATGAGACTGCAATTAAAATACCCGGGAATTTTCGGCCGGCCAGGATATAGACCATCCCTGCCAGGAGACCGGCAAGAACCGTTGCCAGTGAACACGGGACGAGGGTAAATCCTCCCATGGTCATGCGATAGGAAGCCCCGATAAGCCCGGCTCCCACCCCCACGATCGGTCCCGCAACCAGCCCGGCCACCATCGGTCCCAGGTCCCTGATATTGATCTGTGCGCCCAGGACCGAAATTCCGCTCTCGGAACCATAGATGGAAAGGATTCCGAAGAGCACAATGAGAAATATCTGATTTTTCCATGTAAACTGCCTGACAAGAACCTCGTCAAAAAAACGGGTGCGGGTGATCAGATAGGCGAACACCACGATCACGCACATCATCTGGAATAGGACGATCGTCGTGGAGATGAGTGAAGGCAGCATGGGATCCATAAATCATACGATGGTATCGAATGAGTGTAGAGCCTGGTCAGCTGTCGGGTAAATTGTAAAGATCCGGTGAAACCCTGCAATCTCGAATATCTTCCGTATCTCCGGTTTCAGACCTACCAGTACAAGTTGGCCCCCGTCATTTCGCAACTTCTTGAGCGAGGCAAGCATTACCCGGAGCCCGGCACTGCTGATATAGTCCAGCCCGGACATATCCACCACCACCCTCCTGCTTCCGGATGAAATAAGCCGTGACATTCCCGCCTCTGCTTCAGGCGATGAACTGGCATCCATACGGCCCATCAGGGAAACAACGGTGACATTTCCTGACTCCCTCTCATCTATCCGGAGGATTTTCTCCATGGGATGTACTGCTACCTGATCCCATATGAGGATAGCCTTTTTCTGTACCCGATTACATGGAACGAAATGGCAAAGAAAGGAGGAAAACAGGGCTGTTGAGAATTTGTTAACATTGTTAACACATCCGGAAAGACCGGAGTTATCCTGGGAATTTATCTCTCGTTATATGCCAAACGGGCGCAATCCCGGGATACGGGAAACCTTCACCAATAACCCGAAAAGGAGCCTGTTTAAAGACTCCCCTGCACCAGAAAGATTGATTTCCAGCCTTTTTATCTGATTTTTTCGCATTATCGGAGATTATTCATCCGTGTCACCTTTACTATAAATTAGCCATTTTATTCCTTAATTTAAAATTTGAAGGATTATTTCTATTTATATTCCAATTATTCGCCTTGAGAAAATTAATACTAAAAAATTATACAATAAGTCATATCTTAGTGCTGAGATGTAGTCAGCTTGACCCGGGTTTTGGGTTCCCGGAAAGGGTTATGGAGTGAAAAACAATCCCCCATAGGATATAGCATTATACAGTTTATGAAAGATCCGGCGGAAATAAACGGGACCCAAATTGAGATTGAATAAGAAAATTAAGGCATTCAATACTCCTGCTCTATGGGCGATGCATTACACTGGATAACGGTCGATTCGATACCCAGCTGGTGAAAGATAAGTCAGGCAGCACCTTGTGATCCGGGTCTCCGAATAACCATGCTGAAAACGGTATCCTAAATGAGAACATAGCAATCCTTAATATCTCTCCCGCACGTTTGCCAGCACGACCAGGACACGACGAGAGGACAGCCCGGAATAAACCTCCCTGTCACAGACCGGGTTTTCAGGGATACTCCGTCTCCTTTTTCTTTTCCCTGTTACGGCGGGAAGGCTCGGAAAGGGGGAAAAAATCCTGATAGACCTTTTTCCTTTCATCAAGGTCTGTATGGAGGTAAATCTCCGTAGTCTTGATGGAAGTGTGCCCCAGATTCTCCTGCACTACCCGCAGGTTCTTGGACCGGCGGTAGAGCTCGCTCGCGTAACTATGCCGGATTTTATGAGGAGTTATACCTTCGGGGGCGTATTTCTTGAAAATGTGCTGGACAGACCGGGTTGAGATATTATGACCCTGCTGCCCCAGGAAAAGCGGCCCTTCAATACGATTTCCGATAAATTTGTCCATTTCATCCAGGGTTTCCCGGTCCACAAACACGATCCGTATTTTGCCCCCTTTCCCCCGGACCCTGATGGTCTCGTCCTCAAAATCGATATCCTCGATATTTATACCACACAGCTCAGAGACCCGCACACCTGTGGCATATATCGTGCGCACGATCAGGCGATCGCGATCATCTTCGATCGAATCGATTAAACGCAGCACCTGGCTGTGTTTGAGATATCGAAGCTCCTGGTCCTTAATTTTTGGTCGCTCCACGCCCGGCGCGGGATTGGAGGGAATGGCTCCCTGGCTGTAGAGAAACCGGTAAAAAGATGAAAGAGTGGAAATGATGCGGTGGAGGGTCTTTGGTTTGTAGGTCCGTATTGAAGTCATAAAAGAGAGATAATCACTAATCATGACCGGGGCAACTTCCACGGGTGTATCAAGCCTGGCCCTGGAGAAGTCTTCCCAGTAGACCATCAGATTCTCCTGGTCGATGGTCCGCCGTAACCAGACATAGTAGCCAAAATGCCGGACCACCTGCTCATAACTCTGGATGGTTCGGGAGGAATAATTGCGCATTCTGAGGTAATGGCGGTACCTTGAGAGCCACTCAGAAAAATAACCTCCCTCCATGGTTTATTCTTTATTCGCTCCAATAATTAAACTTTTGCGCAGAATACCTATTCTCCGCAACCCCTGCCTCCTCGCGGACGGGGAGAAAATCCACGTGGCAAGTCTCCAGCTGTATGCGTGGAGATCATTTCAATCCTGACCTAAAAAGAGATGCCGGCAGTTTTTGATCAACATGCAACTATATTTTTCGCATACGCTCCTTCACATGTTCACACTCTGCAGATCTGGAGCTGAGATCAAATTTATAAAAAATCTCGAAAATCCTGTCTTTTTATCGGGCCGAGAATCGAATATCTCTTTAACCACAAGGGTATCCTATTAATTCTGGAATTTTCCGTGATTTTGGAAAGATAGAAGGAAATTCACGATCTCTTGCGTTTAGGAAGAGGATACTTTCGTCAGGATTGTCCACCGGGCAATTAAAACCAGCGCTATGGAGTTGTGCCGTATATGTGAAAACTAGCTGCAGGACATGAAAGAACCCGAACGATGGGAGGAATCTCTTGTAGAGTGAGTTTCCTTGACGTCTACACGATTTTTGATTCGTTTATTCCCCAAAAGCTTGGTCAGGAGCATCACCGCGATCCCCTTTTCAGAGAGTGCGTGACCATCCACTTGCCCATACACAGATTTCTACTCTTCCTGCTCCTTAATCCGTGAAATTGGCTCGTAGATCCCTAGATGGAAGCAAGCATCTTGTTTAGATTGTTTTTTGCAAATGAGCATGTATCCGGGGAAAGGATCTTTTTCCATTCTCCAATTGAAATGCGATCCTGCGGTCTAATATCCAAATTCAAATATCCTCCCATGCATGATCGATCCTGATTCAATACTATCGTAGAAGCTGCTCCGGATCGGAATTTCTTTGGAAAGATAAACGATTCACCTGGCCATCCTTTTAAAATATATGTATGCATACAGGGTAATTCCGGGTATTTTTTTCCTTGAATGGAAATATCAGCCACGCTTCGCTGCTCCTTACAGGCGAAATCTGCTACAACTCAATCATGCCAATTTATCAGTTCATGATGTTCTCCACACTTTTTTCGGTATACCCGGAACTGAAACCATACACGATAAAAAGCCATTTCCGGAATTTATCCATATAAATTCTGTTATCGTTTCAGCATCGGAAGTTACGGAGTTACTCCTCTGAATAAATCCAGGTTCACCAGAAATATGCAACCCACATTCCAGCCCGGTGATGCCGGGGCGGAGCCTGATTGAGATCCATATCTTCTGCTTCATAGCCGCATTCCAATAAATCGAAACAACCATTGAGGCTTCTCTTTCCGTAAGGCCGAAGTATTGATGCTCAAATGTCTTCAAAAATATATGGTATTTTAAATGTGAGCCCGGGTTTTTCCAGGTTTGGCAGGATGCGAAACCGGTTGCCGATGATATGAATTTATCTCCGTCCATAAGGTTCACCCCTGGAGGAGAGTTTTAGTTTCACTCCACCCGGAAGAGATATTTAATCGGACTGGATGTATCTGGTATGTGTCTGTGTCAGATGCCACCCAGAGATACAGACATAGAAAAGAGGTCATAAAAGGTAAGACTGCCATGCAATCTGGAGTAGCGATTCCCGGTATAAACCGGGACTTTTTTTTCTCTTCCCATTGAACTCAAATTTCCCAACCGGCTGTCACCTGACCATATACACCGTGATCATTTGAAGCCCTGTATTCTCAGGATTTTAGCACCCCCTGAAAATAAAGAATCGCGATAATATCGCTTCTATTTAAAAATTGAAAGATTAATTTCGTTCAATTTGAGAAAATCTCCAGATTGACCTGGATCTTTATAAACCATATGATGCTATACAATAAGAGTGCGGTAAAGTACCGCTATTTTAGCAAAAAGAAGGCAATAGTCAGGTCTTTTCACCGGAACTCATTATCGGATCGACAGGCGAGACTATGCACATATTTCAGGGCTTATTAGATACGTATTTGAATGAAAAGAAAAATATGGGTTATAATATAGTCCTGTCTTTGGTATAAAAGACTGGCAACCAGCCAGTCCATGCTCCGGGAGACTCAAGTATGATTACGGTCCTTTTCGTAGATGATGAACCTGCACTCCTAGATGTCTCGCGTATCTACCTGGAGCGGAGCGGCGAGCTGAAGGTTGATACCTGCAACTCCGCCAGGGAAGCACTTAAGTTTTTAAAAGAGCGTTCATACGATGCCATCGTCTGTGATTACGAGATGCCCGGGATGGATGGAATCGCGTTTCTCAAGCACCTTCGACGGGTAGGCGATACCACACCGTTCATAGTCTTTACCGGAAAGGGAAGGGAGCACATAGTAATTGAAGCCCTTAATTCAGGGGCTGATTTCTATCTTCAGAAAGGCGGGGACCCACGGTCACAGTTTACCGAGCTGATTCACAATATCAAGCAGGCCGTCACACGGGAAAAAGCGGAACTCTCCCTCCAGATTACAAAATATTCCGTGGAAAGAGCATCAGAACAAATTTTCTGGCTGGACACGAAAGGCAGGTTTATTTACGCAAATGAAGCGGCATGCACTGCTCTTGGATATACCCCCGAAGAGCTCCTTTTGCTCACTCTCCCGGATATCGATCTGGAAATGGACCATGAGAAATGGAACACATTTCTGGAGACTCTTCGTGTGAAGAAAGAACTCGCCATTAACACCAGGCATAAAAGAAAGGACGGAAGCCAGTTTTCAGCCGAGATTAGTAGCAATTATTTTGAATCGCAGGGAAAAGGTGTGATATTTTCATATTCCCGTGACATAAGCACTTGGACCGAATCCCAGGGCGTATCCGTGGAAATTCGGCAGAGATGCAGGGAAATTACCGATATGATGCCCGGGCCGTTCATGATCCTTACCCAGGATGGGAAAGTGGAATTCTCCAACCTGGCTGCCCTTTCCATCCTCGGATATACCTCCGATCATCTTACGACCGGCCTTACACTTCCGGAAATTGCCGAGCCTGTGGAATTGTCGAGAATCCAGGATATACTTACCCGGGCAGCGAGAGGGGAGGCGGTCACCTCCATGAAAACCGCACTGCTCCACAGAAATGGTTCCAGGATACCGGTATCAATCTCCATAATGCCCCAGAACGAATCGAATAACGTACTTATAGGGATATTTATCAGTCTGGTGAAAGAGGAAAGCCAGGATCGATATAAAATTCTCTTTGAAGAGGCATGTGAGGGAATGCTTCTTATATCCAACCGAATCGTGGAATGCAACAAGAAGGCATGCGAGATTCTTGGTTACAAAGAAGAGGAGATCGGAGGGCACACCCTTCTTGATATCTCACCGCCATACCAGCCTGATGGAAAGGAATCATCGATTGCCATGTTTGAATATCTCCATTCGGTAGCATCCGGCAAACCCCAATTATTCACATGGAATTTCAGTAATAAGAACGGAGATATCAGTTCCATTGAGATATTTTTAAAACTCATTTTCATAGGCGAAAGAAAATTTATCCTGGCCAGCCTTGCGCTAAAAAGCAATGATTGATATTTTCCAGCCATTTTAAACAATTTTTACGCTTAATCTCATCTACGGATATTCCAGCACACACATGCGTTTCGAAACCCAAAACGGCATCACCGGGATCAATTCGAAATTCAATAAACGAATAACCCGGCCCATATCCTCGAAAAACACCCAGTCAACGGCATAGTCGTAAGTTCGGAAGTGTGAACTGTGAATTTGGGTAGAGAAGGCAATAGTTCTAAAAAGTGCATATAAGGGTTATTTTTGGTTTTAAACCCATTTTTTCTCTTGAATTTATTGCAGCATCTGCAGGTGCAAATGAATTCATAAACCAAATAATGCTATATCTTAATAAGGCTGCCAGACGAATCGTTATATAATGCGAGAGCGATTCGGCCAGGAAGACATCAACAAATACAAAAAGTTCAAGAAAGTTGACGGGGCAACCTACCGGAAGGTCAACCAGTTCCTCAGGAAGCGTACCTACATCACCGCACGTGAATGGGCCATTGCCAGGTTATGTACAGATTTCCGGACAAAAAACGGGGCCGAAATGACCTTTATTGGCCAGCACCTTCCGGAACTGGTGCCTTTCATGCAGGAGGGCTATACCCCCCAGGCAGTGAACCAGGCCAGGAACTCATTCAAGAGGAAAGTCTACAAATCCGGTGCCACTTTTTTCTACGGCGCCATGTGCGGATTTTTTACCACAGAGGAACTTGATGATCTCCTCTTCGAGGCCAGCGAAGTGGCCAGGTTCCTGCTCGAGGTGGAGAGGACATCACTCGATATTGATGAAGAGATAGATATCGAAGACAGGATTACCAGTGTGATGAGAAGCGTTGGGGAGGCGGCAGCGGCCATACTCAAGTCCAGGGAAAGGGAAGAAGAAGAAGAAGAGGATTCGCTATGAAAATTATTCACGTTGCAGGATTGTCGGGATCAGGAAAGACCACGTTTATCATGGACCTTCTTCGCGAATTGAACTGCAAAGGTCCCACAGCCGTAGTGAAACATCTTGGCCACCATCAATGGCAGCTTGAAGAAAGGAAAGACACGACAATTTTTTACAAAAACGGCGCCTGTATCACTGCAGGAATTGATGGTGAAAAATCAATCTATATTGTACCCGATTCAACGCTTGATATGGCCCTTTCACTGATTTCCGGTTCAGGCATGGAGTATGTAATCGTTGAGGGATTCAAGAACAGGGCATATCCAAAGATAGTAATTGGCGATCCCGGGGAGATGGAAAATATTATCCTGAAGGATCCTTGTGTAGAAGATGTTCTTATGTCTCTCTCTTTATTTGAAGATTTTTTCACCATTGAAGAACTCATAAAAGACCTGAGACGGGAATGCGACATGACCAGGGCTGGCGCCATCCTCACCTTCAATGGGATTGTGAGGGAATGGACAGACTCGGAAAGGACAGAATACATGGAATTTTATGAGAATTTTGATCGGTTGATCATCGAAATCAGGGAGGAAATGGAATCTGCCGATGGAATTCTCGGTGTCCGCATTCACCATCGGAAAGGCCGTCTTTATGCAGGGGAAGATATCACGTATATAGCGGTATGTGCCCGGGGAAGGCATGAAGCATTTCTTGTCCTCTCACGGGCAATCGACCGCCTGAAATTAGAACTTCACGAGAAAGACAAAGATCACTCCGGAGCCTGACATGAAACCGAAAAAGATGGATAAACGGTTATTTGGAACGAACGGGGTGAGAGGCATAGCCGGCCGCGATATGACCCCTTCACTGGTCCTCTCCATAGGTATGGCACTCGGGAGCATGAGAAAGGGAACCGTGGCGGTCGGAAGGGATACCCGGACCTCCGGCCCCGCACTTATCAGCGCAGTAAAGGCGGGGCTCATGGCTGCAGGCTGTGATGTCGTCGATTGCGGGATCCTCCCGACTCCGGCACTCCAGTATATTATCAGACAGAGATTTGATGCCGGGGCAATGATCACCGCCTCCCATAATCCCCCTGAATATAATGGTGTAAAGATAATCGAACCCGACGGGACAGAGATGGGCGATGAAGAGACAATCGTCCTTGAAGATAGAATTTTTTCCAAAAAATTTGACCTTGCCGGGTGGGCTGAGGTAGGCAGGGAGAGCAACGGGGCCAACCTGGCAGACGGGTACCTAAAATCCGTGGTAGACTCCTTTCCTCATAATATCGGAAAAGGAATGACAGTAGTGGTCGATCCGGGATGCGGGGCTGCGGTATCAACCACACCTGAAATTTTGACCAGAATGGGATGCCGGGTGTTCACTCTCAATGCACAGGCAGACGGCACATTTCCGGGGCGGATGCCCGAACCCTCGGTAGAAGGGCTCTCATCACTGGCCGAAATGGTGAAGAGTACGGGAGCAGCCTTTGGTGTTGCCCATGACGGCGATGCCGATCGATCCGTCTTCATCGATGACCAGGGTCGTTACGTGGAGGAAAACTGC
>Ga0307380_10013314_pt1 | contig 10177 bp, 10 predicted proteins | sample UN3MG_FD_202239 | JGI IMG/M metagenome (GOLD analysis project Ga0307380, IMG submission 202239) | Soil microbial communities from Risofladan, Vaasa, Finland - UN-3 | ecosystem: Environmental > Terrestrial > Soil > Coastal area > Acid sulfate soil | place: Finland: Risofladan, Vaasa | collected...
AAGCGGGCATTGGGTTCGGACTTGCTCGGGGCCCTGCGAGCGGTGGCCAGGGGGGAAACGTACCTGCACCCCGAGGTCTCCACGGTCCTGGTCGACGAGGTGCGCTGCCCCGGCGAACGCCTTACGGCCAGGGAGAGGGAGATTCTGGCGCACATCGTCCACGGCGAGTCCAATCCCCAGATCGCCGCGAGCCTGTCGCTGAGTGTCAAAACCGTGGGATGGCATCGCACCAACCTGATGAGCAAGCTGAACGCGCACAACGCGGCCGAGTTGGTGCGTATGGCCTTGGAGCGTGGGTTGGTGGCGGACGAGGGCTGAGAGAAGGTCTGTTTTTAGACGCGTCGGCCCTGCTCTGAGGAGCGGGGCCTTTTTCGTGCCAGGTGCCGTGGCCAGGGTCTTGGCGGAGTATTACCCTGGGTGAACACCTGGGGTAGAGACCAGGTGTTCACCTGTTCCCCACCGGCACCGCAGATGATATAGTAGTATTGGAATCCTTGCGTCACTGGCCACCGATTAGGGCGAGCGTGCCTGGGGGTCGTCGATGCGTGTCCTTATTATTGCTGAGCCGTCCGTGTTCGAGGAAGGCATCGAGGAGCTGTTGCGCCAGGAGCCAGGCTTTGAGATCGTGGGTCTGGAGACAGACCCCGGGCAGGCTCTCGCACGCATCAGGGAGGCCCACCCTGATGTCGTCGTTCTCACCGATGGGGAAGGGGAGACAGGGCTTCACGCAGAGCTGCTGCGTTTGGTGAGGGAAGGCTTTCGCATGAGGATCGTAGAGGTGCAACTGGCCACCAACACCGTGTGTATCTACTGCGGCGAGCAGCAGTCCATACGAGAGGCGGGGGACCTGGTGCGCACCGTGCAACACATCTGCGACGGTTTGACGCGGGACACAGAGGGTCCACTCGTGCCGGTGATGGGCCAGCCGGTCACCTGATTGGCAGGGGACGGCTCAGGCGAGGGAGTACAGTGGAACTGGAGGGGAAAGAGAGTCGCCCTATGGAGAAGACGGGACTTTCGCGACGAAGGTTTCTGGGCTTGGCCCTTGCCAGCGGAGCGGTAGCCTCGGTTGGGTCCACAACTACAGAGAAGTTGGGTCAACAGCGCACAGAAGAGGTGCCTGGCGCTCGCTACGCTCTGGTCATTGACACCACCAAATGCACCGGCTGCCGGGCCTGCATCGAGGCCTGCAATCTGCGTAACAACTTGCCCGAGGGTCAAAGCTACACCGATGTACTCGACAGAGGGGATGGGCATGCCCCCTGGTTTCTACCGGTCCAGTGCCAGCACTGCGCCGATCCGCCCTGTGCGGCTGTCTGCCCCACTGGTGCCACCTATAAGCACGAGTCTGGAGTGGTGCTCATCAACGAGAAGCTCTGCGTGGGCTGCAAGTACTGCATGGTGGCCTGCCCTTACCAGGCCCGCATCTTCGACGAGAAACGCGGAGTGGCGGACAAGTGCTGGCTGTGCCTGGAGTGGGTGGTTAAGGGCGATTTACCAGCGTGCGTGGAGGCCTGCATTCCTGGCGCTCGTATTTTCGGCCGTGCCGACGATCCCGACAGCGAGGTGGGTAAATTGATCGCTTCGGGGCGGGCCAAGCCATTACATCCCGAGTTCAATACTCACCCGGCTGTGTTGTCTTACATCATTACTGAAGGGTAGAAATCCTTCCAAGGTTCACGGCCTTGGGCAACTGGCTGATCATATTATAACAGGCGGGGTTCAAAATGCAGACTATATGGGGATGGTTACCAGCCATCTATCTATTCCTTGGTGGTCTAGGGGCCGGGGCTTTCTTGGCGGCCGCCACGCTCGAATTCACAGGCAAACGGTACGAGATTGACATCTGCCCTATCACGTTGGTAGGTGCCATCCTGCCAGGCCCCTTGGTTGCCTTGGGCACCGTGCTCCTGATCTTCGACCTGGGCGCAGGGTTGCGAGAGCCTTGGCGCATCTTTTATATGTTCACACACTTCAGCTCCGTGATGACTTGGGGCATCTGGATTCTGTCCGTTTTCATCCCTCTGTCGCTCGTCTATGGCTTCCTGGAGGTGATGGATACCTATCCGATGGTGTGGGAACGGATGGGGAAGCGAATACCTGTCCGACGGATCAAGCGTATTGTGGCCGGTGTGGGGTCCGTCTTCGCTGTGGGCACGGCCCTCTATACGGGTATTCTGCTCAGTGCTGTCGGCCCGGCGATCCCTTTCTGGTCCACCTCTATCCTCCCCTTCCTGCCTATTCCCATGATGCCGCTGCTCTTCCTGGTCTCGGCGATTTCGACCGGGATTGGACTGACCGTGGATTTGAGCGGCACCCTGGCCCTGCCAGACATGCAGAAGCGCTTCCGTAGGCTACCTGCGATCCACCTGGCCCTGATCGGCATAGAAGCTGTGCTACTTGGCTTGCTGCTTTTCACCGCCTTCGCTCAGGGAGGAGCAGCGGCTCAAGCAGCGCGAGACATCGCGATGGGGCCGCGTAGCCTGGTCTTTTGGATCTTGATCGTTTTGCCTGGCTTTGCCTTTCCGTTGGTCGTCCATGCGTGCGCGCTGGGGCTGGGTAGGCACCCGCGACTCGTGCACCTGGGAGCGGGAATGGGTATCGTCGTCGCGGGGCTCATCCTGCGCTATCTTGTTCTTGTGAGCGGTATTCCGGTTACTCTGTAGGGAAGGTCCACAATATGCTTCCTAGCAATTGGCCACGATGGATAACTGTACCTATCGGTTTTGGTGTTGCCGTGGCAAGCATCGTCTTCGGCTTGATCTTGGTTTCATCTGTTCAAGCTTTCGTACCCGAGGCGGAGCCGACAGCCACACCGCCTCGTATCGCGTACGCCGCTCCCCTTTCAGGGGAATGCGCCGCCTGCCATGCCGACCAGGAGCGGCTTGAGGAGACGGCGGCCAGCGCAGAGGAGGCTCAGAGCTCCTACGTTGAGGCCTCCCTGACGGAATCCACGCATGGGCGATTGGGGTGCGTCACCTGTCACCAAGGGACCCCAGAAACAGAGGATATCGACGCGGCTCACACTGGACTGGTCGCCGAGGCTTCCGTCTACTTCCAGGAAGACTGCCTCCTATGCCACCGCGAGCTGCCTGACGAGTATGCAGATGACAATCTGCTCGCGCCTCACGACGCGGTTGTTGACGGTTCGGCGGAGGACCTGACGTGCGGGGATTGCCATGGATCCGTGGGGCACGGGTATGATCGGGTCACGGGCGAAGTGATCATTTCCATGGCGGGCTGTATGGAGTGCCACGAGGAGCGCGATTTGGACGTGGGGTGCGAGGTGTGCCACGTGGAGATGGCAGCGTGGAGCCCCGATACGGACTGTGCTCTCTGTCACATGGTGCCTAATGTGGAGTCCTTGGAGGATTCCAACCTGCTGGCCTATGACCATGCGCAGGAGGGTTTGGCCTGTCTGGATTGCCATAACGACCTGGAAGGACTGGAGCAGGTACATGAGTACGCAGTTCCCGGTGGGCCTGTCTCAGCGCTGAGGGTTGAGATGGAGTTCTGCTTCGATTGCCATGTGGCCAATGAGCACACCAGTTACGAACAGGTCATCCAGCTGACCGCGGACCTCGAGGAAGAGGTAGGGGCCAACCCCCACGACTCACACTATGGCGAGATGGAATGTCGCATTTGCCACAAAATGCATGAGGAATCTGAGGATTACTGTGCCCAGTGTCATTCATTTGGGTGGCAAGTCCCCTGAGGGTAAGTCGACAGACTTCAAGAAGAGGTGCACCTCCTGGGGAGTCAACATCAATAGATACCGGAGAGGCAGAAGCCAGATGGCGTGAAGGGGGTGATAGATCTGGTCTAGGGTTTGAGAAAGGCACCATTCCGGTGCGCAATGGTCGGTGAACGGTGGAGGATAGAAGATAAGGGAGGAACAAGGATGAGCAAGCCCAAGGCACACACAAACCAAGAGTTGCAGAACAAACTACTGAAGGAGACCTAATGGCAGAGGAAAAGGAAGCACCGAAGAGAGTATCACGAAGGCAGTTCGTCAAGGGGGCAGCCGTTGGCGGTGCAGGAGTAGCCGCCGCGGGCGTTTTGGCCAGTTGCGCCCCAGCCGCTACCCCGGCCCCGGCCGCTACTTGTCCCCCGGCCCCTACTTGTCCGCCTGCTGCAGATTGTCCGCCGTGCCTGACCCCCTGGATCCCCAGCACGTGGGATGAAGAGGCGGACGTGGTAGTTGTGGGCGCTGGCGGCGCTGGGCTCTGCGCCTCGATACAGGCAGCAGATGCAGGGGCAAGTGTCATAGCCTTAGAGAAGACAAGTACACCCCTGAGTTCCTCGACGGCCATATGTAGCGCGTCATTCGGCGTGTGCCAAAACGAATTGCAGAAAGCTGAAGGGATTATTGACTCACCCGACATTTTCTATGAGGACATAATGAGGACCGGTGGGTATGTCAATGACCCTGATCTAGTGCGGCTGTATGTTGATAACTGCCTTGACACCTACAACTGGCTGCTTAGCCTAGGGTGGGTAGAAGTTGGCCAGCTATCCCAGCCTGCGGGTGCAAGCGTGCTAAGAAATGTCTCTATGGCCCCCCCAGCCGATTTCGTCAACCTTCTGACCGAGGTTGCCGAAGCCAAAGGCGTGCGAATTCTGCTCAATACCTCCGGGGAGAGACTAGTTGCGGATTACGAGGATCAGGTTCTAGGGGTGAAGGTTCTAGACACAGAGAGCGGCACGGAGCGGTTTGTTAGGGCGAAAAAGGCTGTGGTCATCTCGTCGGGCGGCTTTGGTCGAGATGCGGCTCTGCTAGAGCAATGCCATCAGGGACTTTCCAAGACCTTCGCGGCCGCTGGCCCGGAGATCAAGGGGGACGGCATCAGAATGGGGTGGTCACTAGGTTCTGGCATCAGAGATATGATCTATACCAAACCTACCTTTGGAACACACGTGTCGGGGATGACCACTGGCGTGCGTGTATCTGTGAATGCCTTCCACAAAGGGGCAATCATAGTGAATAGGGAAGGTAAGAGATTTGTTGACGAATCGCTGTCCTACAAGGAGTCAGGTATAGCCGCTCTTGCTCAAACAGACGGTGTCGGATTCCAGATTTTGGACCAGAGAATGTACGATGCGGCAAACCCAAAGGCCAGTGCGACTGAGCTATTTGTTCAAGCCAATACAATAGAAGATCTAGCCAGCGACATTGGCATACCTCCCGAAACGCTGAAGGAGACCGTCGATAGCTACAACGGCTATGTTGATGTTGGACTCGATCGCGAATTTGGAAGAACCGAGCTAGCCAAATTTGGTGGGAAGCCCTTCGTCAAGATTGACACGCCGCCTTTCTATGCCTACGAAAGCGTAGGTGCCGTTCTGGGCACCTACTGTGGGCTAACAGCCAATAAGGACCTACAGGTCGTTGACGTGTATGGTGAGGTTATCCCCAGGCTATATGCTGCCGGTGAGGTAGTGGGGGGCCTGGAGGGTGCCGGCTACATAAGCGGCACTGCGCTCGGAAATGCTCTAGTCTTCGGCCGCATCGCCGGGAAGAACGCCGCTGCCGAGGAGCCCTGGGAGTAGTGTCCTGACGGCACCACTGGTGCCGCTGTCTTCTGCTGAGGGAGGGCCCGATTCGTCGGGCTCTCCCTTTTGTATTGGCAAGCACTGTGCGAGGGCCGGCACGATACCGTCCCCGAACCAGGCGCGATTACGCTGCCACGCAGTGGTCTTGCTGGTCTTGCGGGGTGCGCCACCTTTCTGCTTGGCTCAGGACAGGCCCTCCGCTGAAGGGGCAGAGAGTAGGCGGCTGACTACAGTCTACTTACTTCGAGGGTCGTCCGCGCGTGAGGCGGGCCTTTTCTCCAAGGGTGAACCACTCACAACAAGACGAGCTCCAGACTTCGAATCCTGTGTGGGCGGGGGTTCCAATTCCTCCAGGCGCGCTCAGTCCCGTGTGTCCGACAGGTCAGCGAATACCCTGCGGAACCACGGTCGGCGCACAGCCTTCACGATCTCACCGCAGTCCACGCCAACTTCTAGCCTCTCGAAGATCGACCGCAGAACCCGGCGGCGCTGTGCTGGAGTACCCTGCGCGACAACACCGCCCAGGAGGATGAGCGAAAGCGCATTGCTAGGGAGCTACACGACCAGACCAGCCACGACCTGGCCGCGCTCATGCTGAGCCTCGATACCTGCGCCCTGGGTCTGGCTACGGGCAGGCCTGGATTGGAGCAACATCTCCATACGGCCAAATTCATCGCCGAGACGATGCTCGCGAATACACACCGCCTGATCAACGATCTGCGCCCTTCGCTCTTGGATGATCTGGGCCTGGCTGCGGCCATCGCGTGGTATGGAGAAAGCAGGCTCCACCCGATGGGCGCAACGCTTGAGTTCCAGTGCGACCAGATGGAATCCAGGCTTCCCCCGTCCCTGGAGACCGCCCTGTTCCGCATCACCCAAGAGGCGCTGACCAACGTAGTGAGGCATGCTAATGCCACCAGGGTGCAGGCGAGCCTCAGGGTGGACGATCATGCCGCATTCCTGAGCGTGAGGGACAGTTGCGCGCTCTGTTAGGCTATTACGACGACATCGAGATCGTGGGCGAGGCCCGGGCTGGCGCCGAGGCGGTGGAGCTCGTCGGCGAGCTCCGGCCCGACGTCGTCCTGATGGACATCGCCATGCCGGGGCTGAACGGCATCGAGGCTACCCGCCTCATCCGCCAGCAGTATCCCCACACCCGGGTTCTGGTTCTCAGCCAGCATGGGGAGCGGCAGTACGTGTTGGCGGCCTTGCAGGCTGGGGCCTCCGGCTATATCCTGAAGCGGGCATTGGGTTCGGACTTGCTCGGGGCCCTGCGAGCGGTGGCCAGGGGGGAAACGTACCTGCACTCTGAGGTCTCCACGGTCCTGGTCGACGAGGTGCGCTGCCCCGGCGAACGCCTCACGGCCAGGGAGAAGGAGATTCTGGCGCACATCGTCCACGGCGAGTCCAATCCCCAGATCGCCGCGAGCCTGTCGCTGAGTGTCAAAACCGTGGGATGGCATCGCACCAACCTGATGAGCAAGCTGAACGCGCACAACGCGGCCGAGTTGGTGCGTATGGCCTTGGAGCGTGGGTTGGTAGTGGACGAGGGCTGAGAGACGGTCTGCACTCTGCACATAGACTCGTAGGCCCTGCTCTGAGGAGCGGGGCCTTTTTCGTGCCAGGTGCCGTGCCCAGGGTCTTGGCCGAGTATTACCCTGGGTGAACACCTGGTCTCTAGCCCAGGTGTTCACCTGTTCCCCGCCGGCGCCCGAGATGATATAGTAGTAATGGAATCCTTGCGTCACTGGCCACCGATGACGGCGAGCGTGCCTGGGGGTCGTCGATGCGCGTCTTTATTGTTGCTGAGCCGTCCCTGTTCGAGGAAGGCATTGAGGAACTCCTGCGCCAGGAAGAAGGATTGGAGATCGTCGGCCGGGAGGAAGACCCACAGGAGGCCGTCAAGCGCATCAAGGAGACCCATCCGGATGTGGTCATCTTCACCGATGGGGAAGGGGCGACAGAGCTTGAGGCAGAGTTGCTCCGCCTGGTGAGGGAAGGCTTCCACATGAGGATCGTGGAGGTCCATCTGGAGACCAACACCCTGTATATCTACTGCGGCGAGCAGCACCCGATACTTGAGGTGGGGGACCTGGTGGACGCCGTGCAACACATCTGCGATAGCTTGAGCCGGGAGGCAGGGGTACCACCTGCGTCGGCGATGGGCGCCGAGACTAGGGACCAGGTAGGAGACGGGGCGAGGCAGCCCCTGCAGCGCATGTCAAGGGGACGATTTGGCTGTCCATAGTTACGATCATCGCAGAAAGGAAGGTCAAGGATGAGTAAGGAACAGGGAAGCGAAAGTACAGTATCAGGTAGTCAATCTATGAAGGAGGAAGAAATGGCAGAGGAAAAGGAAGCACCGAAGAAAGTATCGCGAAAGGAGTTCGTCAAGGGGGCAGCGGCGGTAGCTAGCGTGGGCGCATTGGCGAGTTGTGCCCCAGCCGCGACCCCAGCCCCCGCCCCTACTTGTCCCCCGGCTCCTACTTGTCCGCCTGCAGAAGAGTGTGCGCCTTGCCCGACCCCGTGGCTGCCCGAGAAGTGGGATGAAGAGGCGGATGTGGTAGTTGTGGGTGCTGGAGGAGCTGGTGTTGCAGCTGCTTGGGAGGCCGCTAATGCTGAAGCGGACGTTTTGGTGTTGGAGAAGGCGCAAGGATGTGGTGGGTCGAGTGTTCTGACTGGTGGAGCCTTTACTATGGCGGACACACCCTTGCAGAAGGAACAAGGAATCACAGATTCAGTCGACCTGTTGACCGAAGACCTGATGGAACATGCGATAGAGCGTACTGGTGGGGTTCCGGGTGATCCGGACTTACTGAGAGCACTCGCAGAGGGGTCTCACGATGCTTATGACTGGTTTGTAGGATTAGGTGTAGAAATGCCTTCAGAGGTAGGATTTCAGGGTGGCCATAGCGTCGCTCGAAGGCATAGCTTAATCCCTACAGAAGTATTGACTATTGTGAAAGAGGACGCTACGAAGAAAGGCGCAGAGTTCCTTTTGGAGACTCCCGGAAAAGGGCTAATTACGGATCCGGAGGGAAGAGTTATCGGAGTCACGGCGGAAAGCGAAGGGAAGATGATATCCATTAAGGCTAGAAGGGCCGTAGTCTTAGCTACCGGCGGATTCTGTCTTAATGGGGAACTTCTGCTGAATTACTATGGACCAGGTCTAGAGAATTGTGTGATTGCATCAGCTACTTCAAATAGCGGAGACGGTTTCCTAGCGGCGCAAAAGATTGGAGCTGGTACAAGGAGAATGTTTATCGCAGGTCGTCCGGGTTCAGCAAAACACCCCATAACCCTAAAAGCGATTAGTGTAGTCAGGGACGGGGCCATAGTAGTTAACACAGAGGGTAAGAGATTTGGCGATGAGTCAACAGAATCCCATAATTTCCCGGACATGTTTCAGAAAGCGCAACCAGGAGGGGTTGGGTGGCAAGTATACGACAAGAAGATTATGAGTTCGCATTTCGGGGAGGGACAGCAGTATGAATATGCGGTTGAAGCCGACACAATTGAGGAGTTGGCCGAGAAGATAGGGGTGTCCCCAGCGAATTTGAGGGAGACGGTGGAGAAATATAACAACGACATAGATGAATATGGATACGATACGGCATTCGGAAGAGAAACGTTAGAAAAACCGCCTATCGGAGGAGAACTTGTAACAATAGACACACCTCCGTTTTCCGCAATTGAGACGTATCCCTCGCTAACAGGAACTAACCAAGGAGGCTTAAACAACAACGCTAAGGGACAAGCGATAGACGTATATGGTAAAATCATTCCCGGCCTATATGAGGCAGGTGAAGTAGCTCCGGTAACTGGCTTAGCTGGCTGTTGTTATGGGCAAGCATACATCTTCGGACGCATCGCTGGGAAGAATGCCGCTGCAGAGGAGTCCTGGGCCTAGGCCACTAAGACTATCGTCGTTGCTAACTGGCAACTCTCAAGGGAGAGCCTGAACTTTCGGGCTCTCCCTCTCTTGAATTGGAGGTGAGAGTTATGCCTCTTTTGGGCATGGCAGAGCTCCTCATCATCTTAGTTATCTTCGTGCTGGTGTTTGGGGTGGGGAAACTGCCCCAGATAGGCAAGGCCGTAGGCCAGGGGGTAAGGGAGTTCAGAGAGGGTGCTCAGGGCTTGGGAGAGGAAGATACCTCCGAGGCCAGCTCTGGCAAGAGCGCCGAAGCCTAGGCCCAGTGCGGACTCGCCAGCACCAGTGCCTTGGGTGGCTCGAAGACCAACACCAAGCACAAGTGATCGACACATTGTTTGACAAGGCAGGTCCTGGGCTGCGCGCGACGAGCAGAACGACTCGGCTGATGATGAGGCGCTTCTGTTCAACGAGTGGCGGTGCAGCAGCAGATCCGGCAGTTCGTGCCCGCGGTGCTGGCCGGAACGCCGCTGCGGAGGAGCCCTGGGACTGGTGTCCTGACGGCACCAATTGCGCCACTGTCTTCTGCTAAGGGAGAGCCCGATTTCTCGGGCTCTCCCCTTTTCGGTGTGCCAGGCATGTCGTGTATCTAGGAGGTGAAAGTCCTCTGCGGGCCGTGATGACCGGAACCGCTAGCCGAAGCAAGGGTGTCCGTCGCGAGGCGGAATCTGAAGGAAGCGTAAGGCAAAACTC
>Ga0307380_10013315_pt1 | contig 10177 bp, 9 predicted proteins | sample UN3MG_FD_202239 | JGI IMG/M metagenome (GOLD analysis project Ga0307380, IMG submission 202239) | Soil microbial communities from Risofladan, Vaasa, Finland - UN-3 | ecosystem: Environmental > Terrestrial > Soil > Coastal area > Acid sulfate soil | place: Finland: Risofladan, Vaasa | collected...
CGAGCAGGATGCCGTCGGTCATGACCTGGAGGCGGGTGTCGGGTCCGACCCGGTCGTCGAAGCGGATCGTCGAGCCGACGAGACCCCCGACCGTGGTGCCCAGTTCGTCGGCGACGCGGGCGGCCACGGCTCGGGCAGCGAGGCGACGCGGTTGGGTGTGCCCGATCAATGCCTCAGCGCCCCGCCCCAGCTCGAGGCACATCTTCGGCAACTGGGTGCTCTTGCCCGAACCGGTCTCGCCGGCCACGATCACCACCTGGTTGGCGGTGATGGTCTCGAGCAGTTCTTGCCGGCGTGCCGTGATCGGCAGATCGGCTGGGTAGCTGATGTCGAGATCAACCGTCATCGCGCCACGAGGCTCGCACACTCGGTGATCACACAGGTGCGTCGACGAGGAATCCGCCGGACTGCCGGTGCCACAGGCCGGCGTAGGTGCCGCCGGCCTCGATGAGGTCGCGGTGGGTGCCCTCCTCGATGATGTGGCCCTCGTCGATGACGATCAGTCGATCCATTCGTTGCACCGTGCTCAGGCGGTGGGCGACCACCAGCGCCGTGCGGTCGCGCATGAGCTCGAGCAGTGCCTCCTGGATGAGCGCTTCGGACTCCGAGTCGAGGGCACTCGTCGCCTCGTCGAGCACCAGGATCGGGGCGTCTCGGAGGATCGCCCGAGCAATGGCGACCCGTTGCCGCTGGCCGCCCGACAGCTTGACGCCGCGCTCGCCGACGAGGGTGTCGTAGGCGCGGGGAAGCTGGGTGATGAACTCATCGGCGTGCGCAGCCCGGGCCGCGATGCAGACCTCAGCGGCGGTCACCTCGGGGCGACCGAACGCGATGTTCTCGTGGATCGTGCGGTGGAACATCACCGGGTCCTGCGGCACGTAGGCGATCTGGCTGCGGAGGTCGGCCTGTCGGATCGTGCGGACATCCTGGCCACCCACGACGACCGCTCCGTCCTCGATGTCCATCAACCGAAGCAGGAGTCGGGTGATGGTGGTCTTGCCGCCGCCGGAGCGACCGACGAGTCCGATCTTCTCGCCGCTGGCGACGCGCAGGTCGAGGTCGGTGAACAGCGGGGTGGCCGCGTCGCCGTGCCGGAATCGGACGTGCCGGAACTCGACACTCGAATCGGTGGGGGCGAACGGCATCGGCTCGGCGGGATCGACCACCGTCGGATCGTCGAGGAGTAGTTCGGTGAACTGCGCGGCCTCGGTCAGTGAGCTCTCGATGGCGCGGTAGATCTGGTTGAGCTCGAAGAGGATCTTGGTCGCTTGTGCGTAGTACGTGAAGGTGACGAAGACCGTCTCGACGCGGTCGAGGTCGGCGAGGCGGATGGCGAGGACGAGGCCGAGCACGTTCGTGAGCACCGACATGGGTGCGACGAGGCCGTCGACGTAGAAGTTGTGGAAGTCCCAACTCCGGATGTTGAGTCGACGATGGCGGTCGACGTTGCGCTGATGAGCGTCGGACTCGTCGTCTTCGGCCGATTGGGCCCGGACGGCCTCCATGTTCGCGATCGTGTCGGCGACCCTCCCGGCAACGGCGGCCGACGCGGCCTCGCGCTCGTCGACGATCGCCTGACGGCGGCGGATCAGCGGTGCCACCAGCCCGACGGTGATGAGCAGCATGACGAGCAGGCTGAACACCAGCCACGGGCTGAAGCGCCACAGGATCACCGAGGCGAACAGCAGCGGGACGAGGTTGCCGAACACCCGCATCGACAAGGTGTCACCGAACGCCTCGAAGTTGCGTCCGTACGACACGAGGCGCTTGGTGAGCGAGCCCGCGAAGTTGTCGTGGAAGAACACGGCATCCTTGGCGAGGAGCTCGTCCATGCCCGACGTCGTCAGGTTCTCGATGGCCACCGCATCGGTTCGGTTGAGGAAGTAGATGCCGATGCGCCACCACACCTCGCCCGCCAGCAGGCAGGCGGCGAACAGGAGGAGTTCGGGCGTGAGCGAGTCGATCGTGAAGTCGGCGTCGCCGGCGGCGTCGAGCACGCGGGCGATGACGAGCGGTGGGAGATAGAACACGAACACGTTGCCGACCGCCGGCAGCAGCATCGCCGGGATCGCATGCCGCCATCCGCGTCGCAGTTCACCGAAGTAGTCGTGCCGTGCTCGCGCCAGGGCGCGCCGCCGTCGTGGCGAGTCGCGCTCGAGCGCGTCCTCCCCGATGTCGATCACCCGTCAATGGTGTCGAGTTCGGGCAAGCGCTGCCACCGACTTTCTTCGCGCAGCCCGTGGAAGCGGCCTTCAATCTCGTGCTGCCGGGCGCACCGGTGCAGCGAGCTGCACGAGGTCGGGACTTGCGTCGTTCGGCTGCACGAGGTTCGTCAGTCGGCGGCCCGGAGTGCGGCGACCAGGGTGTCGGCGACCGCCAGCGGCGCGGCGTCGATACGGCGGGCCACCACCAGATCGCGCTCGGCGATCGGCTCGCGGCGAGCCCGTTCAAGCGGATCGGGGCCCGATTCGGCCTGCACGATGGGGAGCACGGTCCAGCCGAGGCCCAGGTTGACCATCTCGCGCAAGACCTCGGGCTGGTGCGATTCGGCGACGACGTCGAAGCGGGCGCCGAGCGACTCGAGACCGTCGGCGATGAGGCTCCGGGTGTGCGATCCCTCGGGGAACGTGACCCACGGCCCCCAGTCCTTGGGTCGAGCGCGTCGGCCAACCTGTTCGGGTGGGGCGTAGACCGCAAGTGCGTCGCCTCGAAGGCGCAACCACTCGACCCCCTCCACCGGGCGCGGCGGCTCGACGCACACCACGAGATCGAGCTCGGCCGTGGCCAGGTCGGCCAACAGCGGACTCGACGGCGCGACGGCCAGGCGAAGCTCGACATCGGGTCGCTCGGCTCGGAACTCACGGAGGACGGCGGGGTAGTGGTTGACGGCCGCAGCATCGATCATGCCGAGGCGCAGTGACCCTTCGGCACCTGACCGGGCCCGCTCGGCCCAGGCCGCGAGGTCCCGCGTCGAGGCGACGACGGCCTCGGCATGGGCGAGAACGGGGTCAGCAGCCGAGGTCAGCCGACGACGGCGCCCGTCGCGTTCGAACAGGGTGACACCCACCCGACGTTCGAGTTCGGCAAGTCCTTGCGACAGCGCAGATGGCGAGACCCCCACGTGGCTTGCAGCATCGGCCCACGTCGACCCGTCACCCACCGCGACCAGGTATTCGAGTTGCTGGACGGTGAGATTCGGGAGGGTTGCCACCCGATGCATGATAGATGAGGAAAGCTTCATAAATATTGCCAACTCATCAGAAGTACCGCACAATGTTCTTCATGTCTGAACCTCGCTCGATCGCTCCCTCTTCCGGAAAGCTGGGCGTCCTCACCCCAGGCCTCGGTGCCGTCGCCTCGACCTTCATCGCAGGGGTGCTCGCCACCCGCGCCGGGACCTCCCAGCCAATCGGCTCGATGTCCCAGATGGCCCACATCCGGCTCGGCGATCGCGCCGACAACCGCAACCCGCTGATCAAGGACTTCGTCCCGATCGCATCGCTCGACGACCTGGTCTTCGGCGGATGGGACCCGATCTCGCCCAACGCCCTCGAGGCCGCCCGCACGGCCGGCGTGCTCGAAGAGCGCGACCTCGCGCCGATCTCGGCCGAGATGGAGGGCATCGTCGCCATGGACGCGGTCTTCGACCAGTCGTGGGTCAGCCGGCTCGAAGGCACCCGGGTCAAGACCGGTGACTCGAAGATGGATCTCGCCGAACAGCTGATCGCCGACATCGAGAACTTCCGCATCGAGAACGACTGCGACCGGATCGTCATCGTGTGGTGCGGTTCGACCGAGGCCTACCGCGACCTCACCGAGGTGCATCAGAGCATCGACGCGTTCGAGCAGGGTCTGCGCGACAGCGACGACATGATCAGCCCCAGCCAGATCTACGCCTATGCCGCCCTCCAGTCGGGGGTTCCGTTCGCCAACGGCGCACCGAACCTGTCGGTCGACATCCCGTGCATGATCGAGCTCGCCGAGCGCAACGGCGTGCCGATCGCAGGCAAGGACTACAAGACCGGTCAGACCCTCATGAAGACGATCCTCGCTCCTGGGCTCAAGTCACGGATGCTCGGCCTGCGGGGGTGGTACTCGACCAACATCCTCGGCAACCGCGACGGTGAGGTGCTCGACGATCCCGAGAACTTCAAGTCGAAGGAGGTCAGCAAGCTCGGCGTGCTCGACACGATTCTCCAGCCCGAGGCCTATCCCGAGCTGTACGGCAACATCGACCACGTCGTGCGCATCAACTACTACCCGCCCCGCGGCGACAACAAGGAGGGCTGGGACAACATCGACATCTTCGGGTGGATGGGGTACCCGATGCAGATCAAGGTCAACTTCCTCTGCCGTGACTCGATCCTCGCCGCGCCGCTCGTCCTCGACCTGGCGCTCTTCATGGACCTCGCGTCACGCGCTGGCGAGTCGGGCGTGCAGGAGTGGCTGAGCTTCTACTTCAAGGCCCCCCAGCCGGCTCACCCCGATCTCGATCCCGAGCACGACATCTTCATTCAACAGACCAAGCTGAAGAACACCCTTCGTGAATGGATGGGCGAGGCTCCGGTCACGCATTCCGAGGCGGGCTGATCGTCGACCGTGTCGCCGACCGATGGTGCGCTGACGCTCCGGCTCACAGAACTGACAGAGCGCTTCCGGCGCTCGCTGTTCGCGGTGCCGGCTCTGTGGGTCCTCGCCTTGATCGCGCTTTCGCGGCTGACGCTCGCCGTCGACGAGCGATCCCAGAACGACGAGCTTCCGAGTGTGTTCTCCACCACGGTCGACAGCGGTCGAGCCCTGCTCGCCTCCATCGCCTCGGGCACCATCACGGCGGCCTCGGTCGTGTTCTCGCTCACCCTGGTCTCGGTGCAAATGGCGTCGTCGCAGTTCTCGCCGCGCACGCTCAGGAACTTCCTGGGCGACCGGTTCCAGCAGAACGTGTTCGGGATCGTCCTCGGTACGTTCGCGTTCTCGATCGCCATTCTCCGCCAGATCAGGGAACCGCTGCGCGACGGTGGATCGCCCCTCATTCCTCAGTTCGGCATCACCGTGGCCACGGTCATGGCGCTCGTCTCGTTGTTCGCGCTGCTCGGGTCGATCAATCGCACCGCCCGCAGTCTCCGAGTCACCTCGGTCGCCAAGCAGATCGTCGAGGAGACGCTGTCGACCATCGACGACCGGTTCCCGCTCGATCGGCAGCCGATGGCCGTCTCGGCACCAGGACGGCTTCCGTCGCCGGTCGAACCCGTCGACGACCACTTCGAACCCGCCGCCGTGGTCACGGCCGACACGACCGGATGGATCCAACAGATGAGCATCGACGCGCTCGCCGAGAGCCTCCCGGAGGGATCCGCAATCCGACTCGACGTGTCCGTCGGGAGCTACATCAGCCGTGGACAGGTGCTCGCCACCATTTCGCCGATTCCCGAGGTCGACGCGGCGATGATGCGCGACCTCCGGAGCGCGTGCTCCATCGGCGACACCCGCACGCTGCAGAGCGACGTCGCCTACGGCATCCTCCAACTCGAGGACATCGCGCTGCGCGCCCTTTCGCCCGGCATCAACGATCCCAACACTGCGATCGCCATCGTCTCCCAGATGGGCACGATCCTGCTCGATCTGCTCGGTCGCGATCTCGAGCCACGAGTGTCGGACGTGCGAGGCCGCACCGTGCGCCGCCCGGTGGAGCCCGACTTCGGCGACTACCTCGGCGCCGCGCTCGACAAGGTCCGGCGCGCGGCGCGTGACGAGCCCGCGGTGCTGTCGTCGATCCTCCGGATGCTCGCCATGGTGCGCGACGAGCTCGACCAGCGGCGCCAGCTCCGGACCGAGGTCGCTGATCTCATCGAGCACGAGGCGTCGCTGATCGTGGCCGAGGCAGAGCGATGCGCAGCCCTCGACGAGGACACGGCCGCCGTCGGGCAGCTTGCGCTCGAGCTGTCGCTGATCGAACAGAGCTCCGGGCCCCGACGAGGGTGAGGTCGCACACCGCGACCACCTGGTTTGCCCACACCGGCGGCTTGAGCTCGCGAGTGTTGCATGGGCGCTACGTTGCCGCTCCGTGAGCGACGCGATGCCCGAGGACCTGACCCGGTCGAGCCGCGACCGGGGAACCTCGGGTAGGCAGCTCCAGGCGTGGCTGAGGTCGGTGACGGGCGACGACGACGCCACGGTCGGTGAGGTCACGTCGCCCGAATCGAACGGGATGTCCTCGGAGTCGTTGCTCTTCGATGCCACGGTGCTCGGTCGCGAAGAACGGCTGGTGGCCCGGGTCGCACCCGACCTGTCCGACGTGCCGGTGTTCCCGACGTACGACCTCGAGCTCCAGTATCGGGTGATGGGTCTGGTCGCCGAACACAGCTCGGTTCCGGTCCCGCGCACCCGCTGGCTCGAACTCGACGAGAACCCGCTCGGCGCCCCGTTCTTCGTGATGGACCGAGTCGACGGCGAGGCCGCATCTGATGTCCCGCCCTACACGTTCGAAGGAGCCCTGGTCGACGCCGATGCTTCAACCCGAGCGGCGTGCGAACGCAATGCCGTCGGACTGGTCGCCGGCATCCACTCGATCGACATCGGTCCGCTCGACACGGACTTCCTCGAGCTCGACCGCCCGGGCGACACGCCATTGCGACGCCACGTCGCCGAGTGGGACGCCTATCACGAGTGGGTCCGGGGCGACCGGGTTCACCCGATTCTCAGGGACGGGCGGGCCTGGCTCGAGGAGAACTGGCCCAACGAGACGCCCGCCGTCATCAGCTGGGGAGACAGCCGGATCGGCAACGTCCTGTGGCAGGGCATCGAACCGGTCGCAGTCCTCGACTGGGAGATGGCGGGCCTCGGTCCGCGCGAGCTCGACCTCGGGTGGATGCTCTTCCTCCATCAGTTCTTCCAGCGCATCGCCGAGACCTTCGAACTGCCCGGCCTCCCCGACTTCATGCAACGCGACCGGGTCGTCGCGACCTATGTCGAGATGACCGGTGTCGAGCCGGTCGACCTCCACTGGTACGAGACCTACACCGCGTGGCGGCACGGCATCATCATGGCCCGCATCCAGGCGCGCAGCGTCCACTTCGGTCAGGCCGAATGGACCGACGACGTCGATGCGCCGATCCTCCATCGCGACCAGATCGCCGAACTGATCAGTCGGTGAGCCGCCCAAACCACGATCTTCGTTGCTCTACCGCCAACTATTGGCCAGAGAACAACAAGGATCCGGGGTGGGAGCTCGGGTGGCGAGGGTGAGCGCCGAGATCGTCTGTCCCGAGTGCGGTGAAGACGACGACCTCCGCGGTGAGCGGATCGACGAACTGATCCACATCACCTGTGGGTCGTGCGGCCGTGCGTGGGATCGCGACCCGTCACCCCGGTGTCCGATCTGCGACTCCGACGATCTGCATGCGTGTCTGAAGGCGGTCGTCGAGCGTTCACGCGGGACGCAGTTGTCGGTCGTCGGTACCGAGGTCGTCCATCTCTGCCGGGTGTGTGACGCCGGAGCCCTCGAGTCGTATCGCCTGTCGGGCACGCTGCTGATGCCCGAAGAGTTGCCCACCGTCGGCCCCGAGCAGGACGCATGAGGCGGGCCTGATGGGCGAGGTCCACCTGCTCGCCAATCCTGCGTCGGGGACCGCCGACGAGGGTGACCGGGCAGCGGTGTCTCGCCAGATCTCGGCAGCGGGACACGAGGTGATCGACATCACCGGCGGCTCCTCGGATGCGTCGAGCCGGGCCGTCGAAGCGATCGTGGCGGACGGAGCCGAGAGACTGGTGGTGGTCGGCGGCGACGGGCTGGTGCACCTCGCACTGCAGGCCGTCGCCGAGTCGACCACGGTCATGGGGCTGGTTCCCCAGGGCACCGGAAACGACTTCGTCCGAGCTCTCGGCCTGCTCGACCTCTCGCTCACCGAACAGGTCGACGCGGCGCTGTCCGATGGCGTGCCCGTCGATGCACTCAAGACCACTCATGGCTGGGTCGGTACGGTCGCCACGCTCGGGTTCGCCGGCGACGTGACCGCGCGCGCCAATGCGATGAGCTGGCCGCGAGGCGAATCGGTCTATTCGATCGCCACGATTCTGCAGCTTCCCCGGCTGCGGCAGCTCGAGCTGACCTTCACCGTCGATGGAGTCGCCGAGTCGACCTCGACCACGATGCTGTCGATCGGCAACACCAAGTACTTCGGCGGGGGCATGAAGATCTGCCCGGGCGCGGTGCCGACGGGCGGGTTCTTCGAGGCGACAACGGTCGGCGGGGTCGGCCGCCTGTCGTTTCTCCGGGTGTTCCCCAGGGTGTTCAAGGGAACCCACGTCGACCACCCGTCGGTGGCCGTGCGTATGGGCCGGTCCGGACGACTCGAGGGAGACGCGGCTGACCTGTGGGGAGACGGTGAGCGCCTCGGGCCCCTGCCGGTCGACTTCGAGATCGTGCGCGACGCAGTCCGGGTCGCCGGCGCCCGACTCTGACCGGCTCAAGCCGGATCTTCGTTGCTCTCCGACCAATAATTGGCAGGAGAGCAACGAAGATCGGGGACGTTGACGGTCTGGCGGCTGATCTTGGCGTCCTCGATGGCCTCGCGATCCTGGGTGTTCGAGTGGTTCGGGAAGGTGGAGGTCTCGGGCGCATCGTCGGGCGAGAAGCCGACGGTCATGATGAAGCTCGATCCATCCGACACCGGGTGGCCTGTCCGAAGGTCACGTCGTAGACCGTCTCGCCGCCGTCCCGGGTGCCGTCGGCCGGCCCGTCGTCGGTCGGACTGCACGCGGCAGCCAGAAGGGCGAGCAGGACCAGCACGTGGCACGTCGACCGGCGCATCGGGGTGACCGTCGAGTCGGCTCGAGGTCACCCCGAAGCTCGCGGTATCGGGCTGGCTGGGACGCTCACCGGTGTCGGCGAGCGTGTGGCGCTACTCGACGGTGAGCGTGCCTTCCATACCGGCGTCGAAGTGGGTCTCGATCGCACAGATGACCTGGTACTCACCGGCCTCCGCGACGGTGAACGACTCGGACGTGTCGGTGCCGGGCTCGATCGCCTCGACCTCGAACAGCACCTTCTCCTCGGCGAACTCGTCCTCGGACTCGATGTCATCACCCGCCTTCAGCACTGCCCACTCGTGTTCGACGCCGCCATCGTTGGTGAAGTCGATCGTGAACTCCTCGCCGGCCGGAACCGTCCAGCCGGTCGGATCGAACTCGAAGTCCGTCGCAGTGGCCTCGATCGATGTCGAGGCCCCTTCGCCGGAATCACCGTCGTCGTCAGAGCCGCACGCTCCGAGCGCGACCACCACCAAGGTGATCACGACAACGCCGAGTGCTCTTCGCGTCTGTGTCATTGGAACCGCCCTCCCCTGTCGCCAGAGTTTCTGCCGACATGGGGAGGGTAGGTGATGCCGACAGCCGACGCCGGAAAGCTCATGCGATGGTTTGCCGGGACGGTACGGTCGCCCGATGATCGCTGAACGGTTTCGCATCGACGACAGGGTTGCCATCGTGACCGGAGCGAGTCGAGGCATCGGTGCCGCGTGCGCCCGAGCCCTCGCCGAGGCCGGAGCCGACGTGGTCATCGGTGCGCGCTCGGCCGACTCGCTCGAGGCAGTGGCAGCCGACATCGAGGCCACGGGCAGGAACGCCGCGACCGTCGCCGCCGACCTGTCTGACCGCGAGTCGCTCTCTCGTCTGATCCTGGCGGCGACCTCGCGGTTCGGTCGGATCGACATCGTCGTCAACAACGTGGGTGGGAGCTTTCCCAAGCCGTTCCTCGAGACGTCCGAGAAGAGCTTCGAGAAGTCGTTCTCGTGGAATGTCACGACGGCGTTCAACCTCACCCAACTCGCGGCGCCAGAGATGCTGAAGACCGGCGACGGGTCGGTGATCAACATCGCGTCTGCCGCCGGACGCATGGCATCGCGAGGTATGGCCGGGTATGGCACGGCCAAAGCGGCGATGATCGCGCTCACCCGCAATCTGGCCCAGGACCTGGCGCCGCGTATCCGTGTCAACGCCATCGCTCCCGGTGCGATCGCAACCGATGCGCTGCAGATGGTGCTCGACGACGACGGGATGCGGAACGCGATGATCGAGGGAACCCCGCTCCGCCGCATCGGAGATCCCGACGACATCGCTGCGGCAGCGCTCTACTTCGCGTCATCGGCCTCGGGCTACGTCACCGGCCAGGTGCTCGCGGTCG
>Ga0307380_10013316_pt1 | contig 10177 bp, 15 predicted proteins | sample UN3MG_FD_202239 | JGI IMG/M metagenome (GOLD analysis project Ga0307380, IMG submission 202239) | Soil microbial communities from Risofladan, Vaasa, Finland - UN-3 | ecosystem: Environmental > Terrestrial > Soil > Coastal area > Acid sulfate soil | place: Finland: Risofladan, Vaasa | collected...
CATTGTGACAGCGTGCAATATTCTAGCAAGTCAGCAAGCTGTTTATGAATTTTGCTGTATTGCAAGAGAAACCAAATATGAAAATTCTGAAGGAAAAATTCAAGAAGAAAAACTAACTTGTTTAGGATTAGCAAATAAAAATTTTACAGGAGGAAGAATCCAGAGTTTGGAGTGTGAAAATGTTGGTTGCTAGATTAAGAAGATGGTTGAAAGAAAAGAAAGCTGTAGAAATAGATGTTTTAACCTGGTGGTTTATAGCTATTGCTATTTGTATTGTGATGGTCGTAGCATTTATTATCCTAAGGAAAAAAGATATTTCTGCTATTGAGTTTATTAAAAATCTGCTTAGATTTGGGAGATGAATAAGATGATTAAGAATAAAAGAGGAAGCGAACTTGTGTCAAATAAGTTAATCATAATTATTCTGGCTATTTTAGTTATAGCTGTTATTTTATTTTTTATTTTCAAAGCAAATATTTTAGAATGGATGAGAAATCTGCCTGAATGGCAGTATGAAGGAGACAAAGATGTTGAAGTTTCTGGAGAAGATAGAAACGCTTCAGAATCAGATTGTCCTATTAAAGTTGCTAGAGCTCCTGAAGGAAAAGAAATATTTTTTTGTGGAGATAAGGCATGCGAGAGCAATCTAATAAACTCAAGATTATATATCTATGGAGAAAGTGAGAGAAAAGCAGAAATTTATGTTCTTCTAAATGGATATTTTGGAATAGATAGGCTCATATCAGATGAAAAAATAGGAGATATTGAAAACAAAAAAATAACAATTCTTCCAGAAATTTTAGAAGGAAAAGGAGCAATTTATGAAAAAGTTAAAAATGATTTGCCTAATTTTATATTGTTATTAAATTTAAATGAGGCATATTTTTCATATCAGAATTATATTTGTAGAAAAGAAAGACCTGGAAAGGACTTTGATATAGAAGGGGTTGGAAAAGGCAAACTTATTTGGGTTAAAGGAGAGTGCATGATTTTTTTTGAAAAGCCACCTCTTGATTCTTCTAAAATGGAATTTTTTAAAATATATGGCAATAGATTACATTACTCTGAAGAGGGCAATCTTTGGGCAGATACACATTATTTAGTTATTGAAGAAAACTTTGAAGAGTTTGAAAAACAAAAAGAAGCATATGACAAACTTAGCTCAGTGATGAGCGAGGTTATTTTTAAAGGAAAAGAGATAGATGAACAAAAAGCAGAAGCTATTTTTGTTAAGCCGACACTTACTATATTTTTTAAAATAGATGGGGTAGTTTATGATACTTTTATTAAATGGGAAGGTAAAAAATGGTATATTCAAGAAAAAGAAGAATGGAAACCCCAAAATTGGGATTATGAAGAAGCATATGCAGAAATCCGCAAATATTCAGAAGGAAGGTTTTATGATAATGAGATTTACTGGAAAACAAAAGAAGAGGCTCCTTATGAATTAATTCCAGGGATGATCGGAGATACAGGAGAGATTGATAGTGTTGAAGATTTTTATAATTTTAGGGTCTGGTTTGATAAGTTTGTGGATAATTTAGAAGAAAAAGAAAAAATCCAAGGAGAATCATTTTCAGAGTTTAAAGAAGAGATTGAAAAAAGAACAATAAATATTGATGGCAAGGAAGAAAAATTAGGCGTTGATTATATTATTTATCCAACATATAGCTTGCCTTTAGTCTATTTTTCTCCCGAAAATAAAAAATATGGAATAATTTATAAAGAACCAACAGGAATTAATCATCTTTGGCTTGCAGAGTATTCTAAATCAGAAAACAGATGGAATGAAATTAGCCACCCTTTTCAGATGTGGCCTGTTGCTGGAGATGAAGATCTAAAAAAAGCAACCAAAATATTTAATTTCCTTAAACAAGAATGTCCAAAATGAAAATCCAAATAAAACAAAAAAAAGCAATTATCATGCCAGAAACTTTGAAAATTATAATTGGAGTTTTATGTATAATTATTTTAATTTATCTTGCTTATCAGCTTTATAATTTATTTTTGACAAAAACTGATTTAGAACAAGCAAGAGAAACACTAAAACAGATTGTTGATAGGATTGAAGGTTTAGAGGAGGGAAAAGAGGAAAGCCATCTCATAACAGCTCCAAAAGAATGGTATATTGTTGCTTATGATGAAGGAGAAAATTCCCCTTCACAATGTAAAGGAAAGAATTGTTTGTGTGTTTGTAATTCTATAAATTTTTATAACCCTTCAGAGGTTATTGAGAAATGTGAAAAAGAAGGCGTTTGTGAAAATTTAGATGAAAAAATAATTATTTCTGGAACCATAAATGCCAACTTAGGTATAAAGGAGCATATAAAAATAGAAAAAATCTTAAATCTGGGAATTGTAAAAAAAGATTCTTTTATTGAATTATACTATGATAAAGAAGTTTTAGATCAAAATAAAGATTATCTTTCTTTTTCAGTAAATTCAGATTATCAAGGAATTTTAAATATACAAGACCTGATTTTGGCTTTTGTTAATGAAAAAAATTCAGAAAAAAAAGATTTATTAGAAAAAGAATTAGAAACTTCGACAGATCTATTTTTTAATAGTTTAATAGAAGAAACGGGTTTTGGAGGAATAATAAAAATTTATGATTCAGATTATGAGTTAGGTAGAGGAAGCTTAACTGAAGATGGTAAAGAACTCTTCTTTGCAGAGAAATATGCTCAAAAAGGTTCTTTATCTGGAGGAAGATTTAGATATTCAGAAAAAAAGAAAATCACTTCAGAACCTATAGCAATTATTGTAGATAATCTAAATGGAGAGATTAAAAAAATAGAAGTAATTTTGTTTAGAGAAATTGAAAAATCTTAAGATAAACTGAAATGAAACTTAAAAACAAAAAAGCAGATATGGAATGGTTAATAGATAAACTGCCTTGGATAATTTTATTTGCTATATTGCTTATTGCAGTTGGTTTTTTACTTAGAAACTTAACATCATAAATATTAAAAATACTAGAAGTTTATGTATAAAATGAAAAAAAGAGCTGAAACAACAGACAAGAGCAAGGCGATAAAAATAAGCAGAAGAGCAGAACTGACATCAAAGTATTTAGTATATATCATCTTGCTGGTGCTTGGTTTTTTAATTGTTTTATTTTTATACTGGCAGATCTCCTGGACAGGAACTGTCAATAAAGAGGTTTGTCATCAAAGTGTTATAATCAGAGGAACTTTACCTAGTTTTGGAGGAGCAAAAGAATATGTTCCATTAAAATGCAAAACAGAAAAAATATGCATAACTTCTGGTTTGATAGGTGGAAAATGCGAAGACTCTTTTGGAGAAAAAGAATCTGTGACTAAAGTTAAAGTAAAAAACATAGAGCAAATAGAAAAATTTATTGCTCAGAACATAATAGATTGCTGGAGCATGATGGGTGAAGGAAAAGTTTTGGTTAATACAGACTGGATAGCAACAACTTATGGTTTTGGGGTTATAAGTTCTGATTGTATTGTTTGCTCGAGAATTGCCTTTGACAAAAAAGCTCTTGAAGAAAAAGAAATAACACAAGAAGAACTATCTAAAATAGATGTTTTGAAATATATGGCAACACATTATATTCCTGGAAAAGAAATAACTTATCTTGATTACATAGGACAGAGTCATGGAGCAAAAATTTCTATAAAAGAACACTCACCCCAAGAAATAGCAGAAAAACTTTCAGAAGTAGCTGGGGTAGACAAGAACGAAAAAGAGCAAAAAGAAATTAAAGAAGAATTAGAAAAAAACATCCAGGAAATAGAAAAAAATAATAAAGGAGATCAAACAAAAGAAATGGCAGTTATCTTTATGCAGATAAGAGCTCCTGGACATGCAGAGGTTCTTGAAAACACTGTTTATACTTTAGCTGGGGGATCAGGAGCTTCTTTTGCCCTTGCTCCAGGAACATTTATCAAAGCTATTGGAACAGCTGTTTTCTGGAAAGTTGTGATTCCTCTTACTGTAATTGTTGGAACAGCACAACAGATAAATGTAGCTTACAATAAAGAGGTTGCTGCTGGATATTGTGGTGATGTTATGATAGGAAATGAAGCAAAAGAAGGCTGTAGTGTTGTTAGAGCCTTAAACTATGAAGAGGAAGACTTGTCTAAATATTGTTCTATAATCGAAAGCATTCCTTAATTTTCATTTATGGTTAAATTTATAATATCTTTTTTGTTAGTTAGATTATGAAAAAAAGAGGATTGCTATCTGATAAAAAAGCAGATACTGTTGTTCTTGAAACAACTATTTTTATAATTCTTAATCTTGTTTTTATCGCTATTCTTTTGATTTTTGTTTGGAGTTCTGGAAAAGGAGCATTTAATTATGAAGAAAGTTATGCCAAACAAATTGCTCTGCTAATCGATAATTCAAAACCAGAAATGACTCTTTCTTTGGGCATAAATAAAGGAGTAGAAATAGCTGAAGAAAAAGGAATAAAAAAAGAAGATATAAACAAAATTGTCAGAATAGATGAAAAAGAAAATAGAATTATAGTTGATTTAACTGGAAAAGGAGGTTATAGTTATCAATACTTCTCAGATTATTTTGTTGAAACAGAAATTATTTCTGGAGCTCGAGATGAGAAATATTTAACAATAAAAATTAAAGAAAAGTAATAACATGGGAATTTTTAAAAATAAAAAAGCAGCAGAAAAAATTCTTTCAATTTGGTGGATTTTTGTGCTAGCTATTGCTGGCGGTGGAATTGTTTTAGGGGTTTTAATTTACAACAGCGCAGAATTTGATGTAAGATATGATGATTCAAATCTTCTTGCTGAAAAAATTGTTAATTGTTTAGTTGAGCAAGGTAAAATCAATCCTGATTTTTTAAAAGAGGATTTTGATATTTTTTCAGAATGTGGACTTAGCAAAGAAGTTATTGATTCTGATGTTTTTTATATTAATATAACTTTAATTGATTCTTCTGGAGAGGTTTTAAGAGAGCCTATTTATAGTGGAGCAAAAAGTTTTCAGGTGGATTGTTTTATTAATGGAAAGCATTATCCAAGATGTTCTATAAAACAAGAAGATGTTTTATATGTTAAAGAAGGCAGTTCAGAAATTGTTAAACTTAAAATTTTAGCTGGTTCAAATCAGCATGGAAAAAGGGGTGCTGTATTAAAATGAAGAAAAATAAATTTTTCAGCCTTTTAAAATCTAAGGATATTTAAAATGAAAACTAAAAATATAATAAATAAAAAAGCACAAATAGGAGCAACTCTAACTTGGATTGTTGCATTTTTGATTATATTTTTTATTATGATTTTGTTTATATCTACAACAATTATCATCTCAGCTAAAAAAACTTCTATACTCTCTTTGAGTTTTAGCCAAAAAGAAACCACAATTACTTCGCATATAACAGGAGATTTTGCAGTTCAGAGAAATTTAATATCTTTTTTAAATAAACCAATTAAATTTGAAGGAAAAGATATTTTTATCAAGGATTTAATTGCAGATAAAGAGCTTAATGATGAAAATAAAGCAAGATTTGAGAAATTTGTAGAAGAAGCCAGCAAGTTTATAGATGAAAATTTTCCATTAGACAAAGAAACCCCTTATAGAAAAACATGGCTAAGGGTTTATCGTTCTGAAGAAGAAATTTCTCAATATACCTATACTCTAAAAAGAGATAATCTAGATTATGATGATTATGAAGTCTATAAGGGTTCTTCTAGCAGGTCGGATAATCCATGCAATCCTACTGGTATTAAAAAAAGTGTTATTAGTGATGTAAATAGCATGTCCTCTTATGTTTTTATAGATAATAATAAAAAAATCGCAATATGCGTGGAGTATAAATAAAATGATGAGAAATAAAAAAGCAGATGTTTCAATAACTTTGTTAGTAGTTATGATTTTGTTTTTAGCAGGAGCAGCTCTTTATATTTTTATCACAAGTCCTGTGAATGGGGATAATCTAAAAATTGATACTTACAAATATCTAGATAATTCAAAAGAAGAAGCCGTGAGAATTAATTTTGTTGTTCGGGATTTGGTTAATAAAGCAGCTTCTAAAGTTTCTTCAAAACAAGAATTTAGTGATAATTTTAAAAAAGAACTTGAAAAATATAAATCTAAAGGAAAATACATTATTTCAGAGCTTTCTCAAGTTGAGAGCCAAATTAAAGAAGAGAATATAGAGATTAAAGATAATCAAGTTTCACTTGATGTTAAAATAACAATAAAAGATGAATCTTCTGATTTTTCTGCTCTGTATACTTATAAGGAAAAATTTAAAGCAGAAATTTAGCAAGTTTAGAAACATTTAAAAATCTCTTTTTCCTTGAAATATTAATAAAAAGAGGAAAGATGAAAGATAAAAAAGCACAAGGAATGACTATAACAACTTTAATTGTCATAATTTTAGCTGTAGTAGTCTTAGCACTTTTACTTTTCTGGTTTTTAGGTGGAGGAGGACAGATAGGTTCTTGGATTAATAATTTCTTTGGAAAGCCAAATGTTGCTACAATTTCTACAGCATGTCAAACAGCATGCGTTACTGAAAGCAAGTATGATTATTGTATAAGGGAAAGAGAACTTGTTTTAGAAGATAAAACCAAGATTCCTGGAACATGTTATATTTTTGCAAAAGAGCACTCTAATTTAGGGTTTGAATCTTGTAATATTGATTGTGGAACGGTGGTGGAAGAAAAAATTTATGATGGTATAATAGACGCTTCAATAGCGTGTGATGATGAATGTAATAAGATAGTATCAGACTGGCCAAAAGCAGCAAAAGATGCTATATGTGGAAAAAAAGTAAAATACCTAGATTCTGGAAAAATAGAAACAAAAACCTGTGAAGAAATAGGAAAAGAAAGAACAGAAGAAACAGGAATAGACTATATTTGCAAAACCAATTGCGCATAAATTCTTAATAATCTTAATAACATTTAAATAATTCTTTTTTCTTTGATTATAGAGGTTAAAATGTCAGAAGATTGTTTTCCTGAGAAAAGGAGAAAAGGCAAAGATAAAATGCGAGATAAGAAGAAACATCCTTACAAGCACGGCGGAAAGCACAGAACAAGAAAAAAAGGATAAAAAACATTTAGAAAACTGAAGAATAAATATAATCAGAAGAATTTAAAAATTATGTTTTGTTAATTAATGAAACTAAAAGAGGTAAAATGAATAAAAAAACACTTAAAATGCTTCAGTTAATTGCATGGATAATTGGTTTTGCAGCTTTGGCTTTGTTGATTTATGGGATAATTAGTGCTTTAATTTAAAATGAAAATTGGAGGAGCATTATCAGTATTTTCACAAATTATTAATTTTATGATTTTTATTTATTTTATAGTTGTTTTGCTGAAAATAAATGCTTTAGATGTAAGTGGGTTATTAATAAGTGCTTTTGGATTGATGGCTTCATTGATTTCAAATATTGTTTCTACAATAGAAACAAGAGTTAATGGAGAAAAAAATGTTTAATGAAAATCTTTTTTTAAAAGATTTTATCAAAAGAGATGGAAAATGATATATGAAAATTTATTTTTAATCATAATAGCTTTTATCTGGATAATTGGAGCTATAATTCAAGATTTTAGGAAAAGAGAAGTAGCTAACTGGTGGAATTTTTCACTTATTGCTGTAGCTCTTGCCTACAGGGCTTTTTTGAGTGTTTATTTTTGGAATTATTGGTATTTTATTCATGGTTTAATTGGATTTGCTGTATTTTTTGCTCTTGCGAATATATTTTATTATTCAAGAGTTTTTGCAGGAGGAGATGCTAAATTACTTATGGCTTTAGGAGCTGTTTTGCCATTTTCTCCTTCGCTTTTTGGAAATCTTTTTATTTTTCTTTATTTTGTTTTATTGCTTTTGTTTCTTGGAGGGTTTTATAGTTTGATTTATAGTTTTGTTCTTGTATGTATGAACTGGAAAAAATTTAGAGAGGAATTTCCAAAACAATTTAAAAATTATGAGAGAATAATTGATATTTCATTTTATATTGCTGTTTTATTTGTGATTATTGCTTTAATCTTTGATATAAATTCTCTTATTGTCTTGCCTATCTTGTTATTTATTTTTCCCTTTCTTTATGTTTATGCTAAGTCTATAGAAGAGTGCTGTATGGTTAAATCTGTTTCTGCTGGAAAATTAACCGAAGGAGATTGGTTATATCAAGATGTTAAAATAGGCAGAAGAAAGATAAAACCAAGTTGGGAAGGTTTGTCAGAAAAAGAGCTTAAAATCTTAAGAAAATATAGAGGAAAAATAAAAATTAAACAAGGAATCCCTTTTACCCCAAGTTTTTTATTTGCTTTAATTGTTTTACTCTTGCTTATTTTTTAATTTAACTTTTAAGATATATTGATTAGATATTTCTTATTAATTGATTGCATTTTTAGAGGATTATGGGGTTTATATAAAAGAATTAAGACAAAAATAAAAAAAGCAAATTAAGGAATTCTAACAGGAGCAAGAGGTAGATCTTTTATAGAAATTTGTTTCTTTTTTCTTGGAGCTCGTTTTTTTGTTGCAAGTTTCTTCTGTAAATCTCGAAGTTCTTCTGGAGATGCTTTTTTCCTTTCTGGTTTTTCATCTTTGTAAAAAGGAAGAAGATTTACTATGCCATGTCCTTGAACACTTGAAGTTTCTATTTTAATATCTTGAGCTTTTAATTTTGATTTAATTTTCTTAGCAACTTTCTTTGCCAAACTTAAGACATTTGAAGGTAGTTTTTCTATTGTTTCGTGTTTTTTTGGTATAACTAAAGAATGTCCTTTTGATAAGGGGTTTATATCAAGAATTGCTATAGCATTTTTGTTTTCTGCTATTTTATAACTCGGAGTTTTTCCTTCTATAATTGAACAAAAGATACAACCTGTTTGTTCTATATCTGGGGTATTACTTTCTTGTGTTTCTCCAGCTTCTCCTGTTTTTATTAATTTATTTTGAATAAGAAATTCTTCAAGTTGTTGAGAATTCATAGATTTTATTTGTGCTTTAGCTTGTTCTCTCTGCTCTGCAGGAAATTTTTCTATCTGCTGTGAGAGCTGTTGTTTTATCTGGTTTGCTTGTTCTTCTGTTAATGGCATGAAAGAAAAAAGAAAAATGGTTTTATATATTTATTGAAAAAGGTTTATCCAAATGTTCAATTCGCACTTGAATAATTTAATATATTTTAAGAGAGTATTATCCAAAAGCTCTTCTGTAATCTAGGATTTCTACAGAAGAGACATTTTCTATTTCTGCCAGAGAATTTTCAATTATGTCTGTGTCTTGCTCTTCAGGCCAGGCAAATGTCAGCATTATAGCTTTTAAACCAAAAGCTATTTCCTGCTCTTCTATAGATATGTTTTTAGCTTTCTCTAACTTGCCAGGTATTTGTTTTTTTATATCTTCAAGATTTGATTCTATAGATGAAGGCATTATCTTAACTTTAACTGCTGTCATTCCCATATTACTTTTTTATTTGGATGGTTTATAAACATTATTATTTATTAGCATAATCTTTATAAGCAGTCTGTGTTTTTTGAGATAATAAAAGCACAAATAAATGGGGTAGTAAAAACTAAAAATTAACAAATAAATTTACAGATAAATAAATAGAATAAAAATGCAGAATTATACACAACTTGTTGAAAGAATCTCAAGAAGTTCTGGCTTGCCTACAGAGGATATAGAAAGAAGAATAGAAGCTAAAAGAGCTAAGTTATCTGGATTAATAAGCAAAGAAGGAGCAGCTCAAATAGTGGCGTCAGAGCTTGGTATTAATTTTGACAAAGAAAAAATAAAAACCTCAGAAATGCTGGATGGAATGAAAAAAGTTAATGTAATTGGAAAAATAATACAGATGAATAGAGTGATTGAATATGATAAAAATAACAGGCACGGGAAAATAGGAAGTTTTGTTTTAGCTGATGAAACCTCTAATGTGAGAGTAGTTTTATGGGATACAAACCACATTTCTTTAATTGAGCAGGGTAAAATAAAAGAAAATGATATGGTGGAGATAACTAATGCTTCTGTTCGCAACACAGAATTACATTTATCAGGATTTTCAGATATTAAACTTTCAAATGAAAAAATTGATAATGTGATTGAAAAAAGAGTTATCAATGAAAGAAAAATTTTGGAATTATATCCAGGAGAACAAGCAAATTTAAGAGCTGTTGTAGTTCAGCTTTTTGAACCAAGAGCTTTTTCTGTCTGCCCTGCA
>Ga0307380_10013317_pt1 | contig 10176 bp, 8 predicted proteins | sample UN3MG_FD_202239 | JGI IMG/M metagenome (GOLD analysis project Ga0307380, IMG submission 202239) | Soil microbial communities from Risofladan, Vaasa, Finland - UN-3 | ecosystem: Environmental > Terrestrial > Soil > Coastal area > Acid sulfate soil | place: Finland: Risofladan, Vaasa | collected...
AGCTGAATATTGATGCCGACCTTGCCGACAAACTGGTAGAGGCAGCAGTGGAAGAGGCAAAACAACTTGCGGCAGAAACCAAAAAGAACCAGGCGGAAAACCTTCTGCAGCAGGAAGAAGCATCTCGTGAAGCGCAAAACCAGCAGCAGGAATAAAAGCAGATAAATTTACAAGTGCCTTATCGCACTTTGTCAGCGAGAAGAAAGTTAATGGCTGCTACGAGAGTTTACATTTTAGCCAAGGAACTTGGTGTAAAAAGCACTGCTATTGTGAAGAAGTGCCAGGATGAGGGTCTGGACGTTAAGAACCATATGTCGGCGATTTCAGCCGGCCTGGCGGCGACAATACGTGAATGGTTCAGCGAAGGTGAGAATGTTACTACCATAGAAATGGCCGATAAAGTTGATTTAAAGAAGGTGCGCCTTAAAAAGAAGCCAAAGCGAAAAAGACCGGCGAAGAAAGCAAGGTCCAAAAGAACAAAAGCTGATAAAGCAAGAGCAAGGAAAGCTAAAGAGCCCAGGTCTGAACCTGAAACAGCAGCAGCGGTGGAAGAAAAACCGGCGCCGAAGAAAGTGGCGGCCAAAAAACCGGAGAAAGCGAAGAAACCCAGGCCTGAGCCGGTATTACCAGCCGGGCCTGTAATGGAAGAACCCAGGCCTGCTAAATTAACCGGACCTCAGGTTGTTCGAGTTGAAGCACCGGAACCTGAACCGAAAGTACGGCGACCGACATACCAGCCGAGACCCAAGCCCAGGCACGATATGCCGGTTACTGAACCATTGATGCAGGTTCGTGAGGAGAAGAAGCAGTTAATTTCGGCACCGACAAAGGAAAAGAAGCATCTGCCAAAGCACCATAAAGACAGAACACATGGTCGTCGTCAGGACGTTTTGGACGCTGAGACTGCAAGAAGACCGAGATTTGCCAGTCAGCAGCGTCAACGCGACCTTGAGGAGAGACGTGCTCGACTCGATGCTGCCGGCGGCGAAGGATTGCGGTTAAGGCCGATACGAAAAATCGCTTCCAGGCCTCTCAGGTTGACAGTTATGCCCGCCCTGCCGAAAACAGCCACGGTAAGTGAGCCGATTGTCGTCAAAGATTTGTCAGCGGCTCTGGCGGTTAAGGCATCGGAGATAATCACCAAGCTAATGCAGCAGGGGACAATGGCTACAGCCAATCAGACGATAAGCTCCGAAGCTGCCGAACTGATTGCGCTGGAATTCGGGACAGAATTGGTTGTGGAGCACAAGAGGAGTCTGGAAGAGCAGATAAGAGATGAATTTGACCGCAGAGAAAGAAAGAATCTCAAGAAGCGTTCGGTAGTGGCAACGATGCTCGGCCATGTCGACCACGGCAAGACGAGTCTTCTGGACAGGATTCGTTCGACTGAGGTTACCGCCGGTGAGGCGGGCGGTATCACCCAGCATATCGGTGCCTATCAGGTAAGCCTGGGTGACAGTAAGGTAACGTTTCTTGATACACCGGGTCACGAAGCATTTACAGCTATGCGTGCCAGAGGCGCCAATATGACCGACGTTGTAGTTTTGGTGGTAGCGGCCGATGACGGTGTAATGCCCCAGACCATTGAGGCAATACACCACGCCAGGGCGGCGGAGGTTCCGGTTATCGTGGCATTAAATAAAATAGATTTACCCGGTATTAATTACAACCGAGTTTACTCGCAGTTGGCTGAGCAGGATTTGACGCCTGCGGAATGGGGCGGGGAGACGGAAATAGTGAAAACCAGTGCGATTACCGGCGAAGGCATTGATGACTTGCTCGAGCACCTCGATTATATATCCGAACTGCTTGAATTAAAAGCTGATGACAGCATTTCTGCGACCGGCTGGGTTGTAGAGGCCAGGATGTCGGCAAAGCTGGGCCCTATGGCAACGCTGTTGATTAATGAAGGGTGTCTGAGCAAAGGCGATGTGGTTCTGGCGGGCAGCACCTTCGGCAGGGTCAAGGCATTGAAAAACAGCTACGGCAAAAGCATCAAGGCGGCCACAAGCTCGATGCCGGTCGAGGTAACGGGCCTCAGCGGCGTTCCTCAGGCAGGCGACAGATTTTACTGTCTGGATGATATCAACCAAGCCAAAGCTGCTGCTGAAGAGAACCAAACCCGCTCACGGGAAAGCATGTTAGCTGAACGGACGCAGATAACTCTTGAAAATTTATTCAGCCAGATAGAAGCCGGTAATGTAAAAGAATTAAATATAATCATCCGTGCCGATGTTCAGGGTTCTGTTGATGTTTTGGTGAAGTATTTGTCGGAGTTGAGCACAGAAGAAGTAAAGATTAGAATTCTGCATGCCGCTCCGGGCGGAATTACCGAGGGCGACGTTGTGCTTGCAGAGGCCTCTAACGCAATTATCATCGGCTTTAACGTAGTAAGTGAAGAGCGAGCAGCGAAAATAGCAGAATCCAAAGGCGTTGATATAAGATTTTACAATGTAATTTACCGTATAACCGAAGATTTGCAAAAATCCATGGTCGGCCTGCTCGAGCCGGAAGAGGCTGAGAACCCTCTCGGCAGGGCGGTGGTAAGAGACACATTCAAGATTTCAAAAGTAGGTACGGTAGCAGGCTGTCATATTACAGAAGGGCTGGTCAACAAGAAGGCGAAAGTGCGCCTGGTACGTGACAATATCGTAATCAGGGACACGCTGACGATAGAATCTCTGAAACACTTCAAAGATGATGTTCGCGAGATTAAGGCCGGTCTTGAGTGCGGGATTAAGCTGGCAAAATTTGATGATGTCAAGGTCGATGACGTTCTTGACTTTTACGAAATCGTCGAAGTAGCCAGGACACTTTGAAATGATAATTGTACAGGACAGGCGATACTAACATCGTGACATAAAAAATGGCGACAAGAAGACAAGAAAAGGTGGCCCGTATAGTGAGAGAAGCTGTCAGCGATGCTATCTCCAATCACCTTAGTGACCCGCGTATTGAGGGACTCGTGAGTGTTACGAGAGTCGATATGGCTGCCGACTTGCGCAGCGCCGATGTATATATCAGCATTTTCGGCAAAGATGAAACGACACAGAACAAGACTTTTGTGGCTATCGAGCACGCAAAGAGCCGAATACAGTCGCTTCTTGCTGCCAGAGTGCAGAGTAAATTCTGTCCGGTTTTACGCCTTCACAAGGATGACAAATTCAAAAAGACCCTTGAGATTATGAAACTGATTGACGAGGCGGTAAACGGGCTGGGATCTGAAATCGAAAATTGAAAATCGTAAATCGAAAATCGCCGATAAGTCTTTATGAAGAATAATAAAGAATATTCCCCGAAAATAAAGAGTTTGTACCGCTCACTGAAACGTGAATATTCGAAGCCGGAAAAGGTTATCTATGATGAGCCTCTTGAAGCGCTTATCTATGGTATTATCAGTGAAAACATGAGCGAGTCGGCGGCACAATCCGCTATCAAGAGCATCGCTTCCAACTTTGTTAACTTCAATGACTTGCGAGTTTCGTTGGAAGAGGAGATAGTGGAAATGTTGGGTCAGGACACGCCTGAAATAAGGAATACGGTCTTTGTCCTTAAAAAGGTTTTAGGTAATCTGTTCAGAAAGTATAACAAGGTAAGTCTTGCGGAATTGAAAAAAATCGGCAAACGCCAGGCCAAAAAGATTCTCGAGCAGATGGAAGGTGTCAGTAATTTTGCGGTTAATTACTGTATGCTGACATCTCTTGGCGGCCATGCTATCCCGCTTACGGCCAGGATGACAGAATATCTGAGAAGCAACGGGCTGATCCACCCCGAAGCGGATGAGCAGGAGATAGCAGGATTTTTGACCAGGCAGATTTCGGCTGCGAACGGATATGAATTTTATGCCCTTTTGCGAGGCCACAGCGAGTCAGACGGCCGTGGAGCCAAAAAGAAAGCCGGGACAAAGTCAGTGCCCGGAACAACAAAGAAGGCATCCCAGACCAGGGGAAAAACCGGCACTAAAAAAAGTGAAAAATAAAAAGAAGGGAACGAACATTCAAAATGTCGGAACAAATACTAAAATTGGGTATTCCCGCGGGCAGTCTGCAAAAGTCAACAATAGAACTTTTCAGCAAAGCCGGGTTCCATATTGCCGATACTGCGAGGGATTATTTGCCGCGAATAGATGACGAGCAAATCGAGTTGATTTTGCTGCGTGCCCAGGAGATGAGCCGATATGTAGCTGACGGGGTTCTTGATGCGGGCATTACCGGCTGTGACTGGATAACCGAGAATGAATCAGACGTCGTTGAGGTTTGCGAACTTGCCTACAGCAAGACGACCAGCAAGCCGGCCAGGTGGGTATTGGCAGTCCCTGATGAATCGAAAGTAACCAGGCCTGAAGACCTCAAGGGCGGCATAATTGCCACCGAATTAGTTAACGCAACGAGGAAATATTTTGCAGAAAAAAACATCGACGTAAAGGTAGAGTTTAGTTGGGGCGCCACTGAAGTAAAGAGCCGGCTGGTGGATGCAATAGTGGAGCTTACCGAGACCGGCTCATCGCTGCGGGCGAACAATCTGCGAGTAATAGATACCATAACGACCTCCACGACGAGATTTATTGCAAACAAAAAGGCGTGGCGGAACAAATTCAAACGTGAAAAAATAGAAAATATTGCCATACTTCTCAACGCAGCGATAGATGCGCGGAGCAAGGTCGGGCTGAAAATGAACGTAAAGAAGGACGACTTAGAGACGATATTGAAGATTCTGCCTGCTGAGAAAAGTCCGACTGTTTCGAGTCTGGCTGATTCCGATTATGCGGCGGTGGAAGTGGTCATAAATGATAAGGTTGAGCGCAGCCTGGTTCCGGCCTTGAAGCGTGCCGGGGCTTCGGGCATAATCACTTATCCTCTCAATAAAGTCATACGCTGATGGGGTCGATCGCCGATTGTCGATTTCCAATCTGAAATCGAAAACTGAAAATCGTAAAACTTAGTTTGAATTAATATACTTTGATTCGAAGAAGAAGCCGTCCGGTCTGCTGAGGCCGTAAAAGGCGTACCAGCCGAAATACTTGCGTACAGCATCGAACTCGGGCAGGAGACTAAAATCAGCAAATTCATCAATTCCCAATGTGCCAAACCGAAATGTAACCAGACCCCTTTGGATGGCCGAGAGCCCTGATTTTTCACTTTGTTTAAGCGTCCACCAAAGCAGCTCTCCCGAAGATACGTTGTCCTCGAAGCCGGCCACTCCCACAACCGAAGGGATGGCGGACTTTGCGCGTGTGAACCATTTTTCGGAACCGACTGTGGGAACGTCATTGCCGCTGAGTGAACGGATGGCCCGTTCAACGGTTGACTCGGTGCCAAAAATCAGATGAGTATCGGTGACGGTAAAAGCCATTTTGGGCGCCTGCGGCATAGAGGTATCTTCGATTGTCGATTGCCGATTGTCGATTGCCGATTTCCAATCGAAAATCGAAAATTGCAAATCGTAAATCGAAGTTTGCATCGGTGTTGTGCCCCCGGGCGAAAAAGCAGGCATAAAACCCAACAGGTTAATCAGATAAAGTGTGTGGCCCAGGAACTGCCGGCGGGCGTCAGGGTTGTTGGGGGCTATCAGTTTACTGTGCAGCAGCGACAGGGAATTCTCAAGGGCGCTGCGGTTACTTGTTGACAGGGCAACAAATGATTCTGTCGGTCCGGCGCCGCCGGCGTCGGAGAAAGGCTTGTTGATACTCTGGGCGACTAAAATTTCCGAGCCTAAGTGGCTGATAATGTCCCTTTTAATTTGCACACCCGGCTGGCCGTCGGGGCTGTCGGGCAAAAGGGGCATATACATTATTGCGGCGCTCTGTGGTGAGAAAAGGTTTAGAACGCTGCCAAGCTCGTCGTAGGCCTTTTCGATATTCAAATTTACAAAGGTTACCGAGCGGGCCGACGTAGGGACAAAAGATGGAACCTTAATCGCCGCCGATTGGACCTCAAGCATTTTGCAGATGCCTTTTTTGGGGCCGTTGATTTTTAGAAATGCCTTGCCCGTCCAGGCGTTTTCGCTGCTCGGCGCCACGCCAATTGAAACGCTTAAAGCAACAACATTATCAAGACCCAGGTTTGTTATTGTTCTCTGTGTCTGGCCTGTTGGGTCATCGGCAATCGCCGCTTTGATGGCCTGTTTGATGTTGACGTATAAATCGATATCGTGATAGGGTCCGGTTGCCGCGGCAGCAGCAATGTAATCGCCGTCATCGGCCAGAGTAGTGCCGGCAACTGCCTTGATGTGTGCGATGGCGAATTTGAGAAGCTCAATATCCTCAGAACCAAGCAGACAATCATCAACAAAGCAGAAACTCAGCTTCGAAGAAAAGCCGAAGCCAAGTCTTGTTGAATCTTCCCCAATCAATGTCGTAATATTAACGCCGCGGTAATCCTCGGTTTTTTTATGTAAGCCTTCTTCGAGAGCTTTTTTGACTGCCTTTTCGACGGCTTCTTTTATTTTGGTTGTGTTCTGGCCCCACTGAGTGATGAACAACGCCATCGGCTCATTGGCGTCCTTTGCCTTTTCGTTAAGGACCAAAGCAAAAGCTGCTTTTGTCTGGGGCAAAATGTCGGCGTCGATAATCGTCTTAAATATATTTTTTTCGTCCGGTTTCAGGATTTTTTCCTGCCATTTTGCCTTGGCGTCTTTGATGAAGGCGGCCATTGCCGGGTCTTTGTAGAGTTTGTAAAAGCTGGTTTTTTCAAACTGCTGCTTCAATTTGCTGAAATCTTCAATATCTACAAGTAAAAGGGTCTCGGGCGGGAGCAGCTTTGCGGTTTTGGGCAGTTGGCCGGCCTGGACAGAAGCGAGTGCGCATACTACAGAGACGATAAATGTGAATATTGTTTTTGTTGTCTGATTCATTTTCGACTCTTTCAATAGGAACTATTTTTGTTTTTCTTTCTTTTTGAGGAACTTCGGCACCGCCTTATTTCGTCTTTGTGCTGGCTGAAGGTATTTGTAGCCGGTGTTTGGGTTGTCCTTGTCATAAGCGAATGATTCGCGATTGTCTATGAAGTGCTTTACATAGTCGATTGGTATGGCAAAGCCGAGGCCTCCGAAGAAAATGTATCCCATATTTGTAACGCCGATGACTTCGCCTGCGAGGTTAAAGAGCGGCCCGCCGGAATTGCCGGGATTAATATCGGCATTGGTCTGGATATATACGAGGCCCTCGAAGGAGCGGTTCTTTGTACTGATGACGCCGTCGGTAACGGTCCGTTCCAGGCCGAGCGGATTGCCGATGGCAAAAACCGTCTCACCCACTTTGATTTTGTTAATGTTACCGAGATAAGCAAATTTTACTTTGGTATCGCCGAGGTCTTCGACCTTCAGCAGTGCCAGGTCAACGAAAGGATTAATGGCTTCGATTTTGACCTTTTTGAATTTCTTTTTCTCGAAGCCGGTTTTTACCTCTTCAAATACGGTAACTTCAATCTTTGTTTCCTTTTCTATCACGTGATAATTGGTTATCAGGTAGCCCTGCTCATTGATGAAGAAACCGGAGCCCATACCGGCAGGCGTCGAGACCATTACGACGGATTCCGAGACCGCATCGACACACTTTTCGATGGTGGCTCTTCCGAGCTTTGAGCTGTAATACAGTCGGTCGGCAGATTTCTGCGGCTTGTCGGTGTCCGCAGCCGGTGAATTGGCATCGATTCGCTGCTCATCGAGCGTTTTGGTGTATTCGTATTCGAGTATTTTCTGCTTCGGGATGGTCAGGACTATTACGCCGACATCGACGATTAACTGCGTCGGTTTTTCGGCGAGGATGTCGCCTTTTATGACCTGACCGCCGTCGAGAATGATAGTATCAGCGGATAAATCGCCGACGGCTAAGAAACTGTAAATTAACAATTGAAAAATGACGATTAAAAATTGACCGGATTTCATTGCTCGCTCCTGAATTAATAACGGCACTTAGCGTTCAGCATATATACTATCGGCTGTAATCAAGCACTATTTTAAGCATTATTCGCCTTTAATGCAAATGGAAAATAAATTAGCCGATGCGGTAAGCTAATGGCTGTTAAGTCTTTTTCGCAACAACCATAAAATCCCCCAAAAAGTGGACTTTTGAAAATCCACTTTCGGCCAGGAAACTATTCATCTCATCCCGCGTATAGATATGCAAATGATATTTATTTACCTTCTCTGCTTTTCGCGCTTTTTGCGGACTAGTCGGAAAATAAGAAGAAAGAACCAAGACGCCGTCCTTATTCAAAACCGAGGCCGCTTGCTCAATAAATAATCTGCCATCACTTAGCTCAAGGTGTTCTATCAATTCATAACCAAGGATAACGTCAAACTTCTGGTTCAGACTTTCTAAGTCAAGTACCGAATGCCGTATAAAGTTAAGTTTGTCATGCTTCCATCTCGTACTGGAAAAATCCAGAGCGTCATCGTTAATGTCAATCGACAGAAGTTTTTCAGGATAGTCTGATATTAGAAAGCTGCCCCACCCCAGTCCTGAGGCACAATCCAAAACGGTTTTTTCCTTTATATACTTAAGGCAATACAGGTATCTGCTGAGCATATATTTGTAATAACCGCTTTTGCGATATTTCGTACATCCCGGAAGAGCCTGTTCCTCCTGCTGGCCTTCAGGCAAATTGACATCTTTTTCATTAAATTCCAGTATCCTGTCAATTCTATCACGTATGTCGGTATGGAACAGACGATAATAGGTGTAATGACAATTGATGTAGGCCCTGTTGGTTAAAATTTGCAGCCCATAAATCAAGTGGGTAAGCATATCACGAGAATCCTTCTTTAACGAAGCTTTGACCATTACGTATTAGTTTTTAACGGATACGCTCTTCATAGAAGTTAAATAGACTCTTCATTTTATAAATGTATAAGCACAATATCCATAAAAACTATCATATAGTCGTTATCTACCAGCTTTTTAAAAAATAGCTCAATCCATTCCATCCTGATAGATTCTTTGAATTTCGTCAGCAGAAAGAGTTTTATCGAAAATCATTACATCATCGATAATGCCCTCAAAATAATTATCAAAGCCTTTTGCTTAGAGGGACCCTGGTTATTGCATTATGAGAGGTTTTTTAATGAGCGGTGGGTGGAGATTTTTGTTGCAAATGTGCTGAATAGGGGTTCCCTAAACGCATTACTTTGCGTTTTGGGGGCCCTGTTGAGCCGGGCAGCAACGGCTTTTAAATTGATTCCTTCGGCAGGATTTGGACGAGCTCAGCCGGGCCGCTCAGGATGTTTATTGGTTATTTGGGGCAGGGTTAGAAGACAATAGCTGCGTAGCCGACACTGTCGGAGCTTCTTGTACCCATCTTGGCCTGCATTATCTTGTTACTGTTTGTATGTGCAAGGAGAGTGCCTTTTGTTTTTCCGAGTTTTTTTGCGGCGGCAAGCGTTGCTGCTGCTGCGCCCGGGCCGCAGGCGTTCTGGTTCTCGATTGCGTTTGTCAGTAGCTCGCGGGGTTTTATCTTCAAGGCCAAATCAATGAACTGGCGGTCGTTGATCTTCTCGGCCCAGTCAAGAGCCTCGGGATTATTGCCCATCGGAGTGAAGCCATAGCGGGGGCCATAATGGGTCAAATCGGTTGAGCCGATGCAGACAATTTTTCTGCTCTCTTTTGAAGCGATAATATCACCGACAACTTCGCCAAGCAGTATGGCCTGGTCGCCTGGCGGCGTGATGATGGGCAAAATCTTTGCACCGGCAAAGAGATATTGTATGAAGGGGACCTGCACCTCGATGCTGTGTTCGGAACTGTGGGCTTGCAGGTCGTTGACGGCGGATGCTCTTTCTAATATGGCGTCGGCTAATTCCTCATCAATGAGAGCGTCTCCAAGCGGTGTTGTCCATACGCCTTTGTCGTAAAGGGCAGGCGCCTGTCCGAAATAGCTGTGGCTGGCGCCGAAAATTATAAAAGTGTGGACTTTTTCATGCTGCTCTCTTATGGCTGAAAAAACCTGAGCAGCTAAGGCGCCGCTGAATGTCCAGCCGGCGTGCGGCACAATGCCGGCGACTATGGTTTTCGGCAGCTGCTTCTCCGCCACCGGCTGTTTAAGATACTCGTTTATTTCGTCCACACAGGAATCGTGCTGTGCCGGATAAAACTGGCCTGCGACAATAGGTTTTCTTGTCTGCATTTTTCCCTCCTATTAACTTGCATTCGCGGCAACGAGCCGGTATTATTAAACTGTT
>Ga0307380_10013322_pt1 | contig 10173 bp, 6 predicted proteins | sample UN3MG_FD_202239 | JGI IMG/M metagenome (GOLD analysis project Ga0307380, IMG submission 202239) | Soil microbial communities from Risofladan, Vaasa, Finland - UN-3 | ecosystem: Environmental > Terrestrial > Soil > Coastal area > Acid sulfate soil | place: Finland: Risofladan, Vaasa | collected...
TGATCCGCGACGGCTGGGGTTGGAACTATTCCGAGGATGACGGGAAGCTCTTCGAGAAAGTGACGTACGCGACGCTGGAGGGAGGCGTCAACACGCTCGTGCTTGAATTGCCGAACGACAACCACATCGTCGAGTTCCGCGTGCGCTTCTGCGACACGGACGGCTCGGGACGGCAGCCGGACGGCGTCATCACCTTCCCGCTCCCGGACGATCGCCGGCCGGTGCCGCTCGCGACGCCGCTCGTGCACGACTTCAAGAACCCCCGTCTCTACAAATGGGCGGACATCAACGACAGCCCCTGGCTCAAGCTGCCACGGCTCGATGAGGCGGCCCTGCGTGACCTGACCGGCATCGACACACTCGAGATCAAGACCGGCGGCAAGCCGCGCAAGGACAAGAACGGCGAGGAATACACGCCGCCGCAGCATCTGTTCCTCGATGTGCCGAAGGACGCGGTGACCTCACCGTGGATCGCCGAGCCCGCCGAGGACAACGCGCGGCTCAACAACGATCTCGACTACAACTGGAAGTCGCTGGCGTGGCTGCGGGTGCCGCGTCGCCAGGGGCCGGACAAGGACGTGCTCTTCCTGCGGTTTGATGCGGCCGAGCCGCTCATGCACCTGCTCAGGACCAAGGGGCGCCCCGGCAACGAGAGCATCGTCGGTTGGTTTTTGGTCGAGCACAAACTCGGGTACGTCGTGCTCGTAGACCTCGATGTGGACGAGGCACCGGAGACTCCACTGGGTCTGCTGGCCAAGCAGCCCGAGTGACGCGTGCGCTTCGCCGACCCGGCGGGGCGCGCGCAGCCGGTTGCGAATCCCCAGCGCAACCCGGAGAATCCCGCTTGGTCTTTGAGTGGTATAGTCTGCCGGTTTGGGTACGGCCGCACGCATGTTTGAACTGAGCGAAGCGCGCCGGGACGAGCTGATCGAGCTCTGGGCGGCACGGATCGTTGATCGCAGCCTGGGTACGGCGGCCGTATTCCTGCTCGAAGCCCACAAGCCGCTGGCGGGGCTCGGAGCGCACGCCGTGCTTGGGTTCCGCCCGATCATCGAGTCGCTGCTGCGCGTGAACGCAGGAGAGCTGGCCGCGTTCCTGCGCGACCCCGACAACATCGAACGGCTTGTGCTCCGGGTTGAAGAACTTGACAGGCACCGACGTGACCGGCGAGAGAACGGCGTAAATGCCGATGACGAGGCCAAGACGTAACGAGGGTTGTTAAACCGCGGGGTAAGCGTCGAGGGCAGCGTTCCACTCGGCGAGCTTATGCAATCGGGGCGCGGGCTCCTGTGGCGGAGCAAACGGGCGTCCGCGGGCATCCAGAACCAGCCCGATCACGCCGCCGGCAACTTCGCGCGACACCGTTTGCCGCGGGCCCGCACCGACGTCAAACCCCTTGGCCGGCGTTGCCGTGACTGTTGCACTCGTCTCGGGTTCGAGCGGGACGCGCTTGAGCTCGCCAACGACCAGCTCGTGGCTCTCTACGCCGCTATCGGTGCGAACCTCTACGCGCATGCACGCGCGCCCCTCTTTGCCCGTGCCGCGCGGCGCGATGCACCAGCCGAGCCGGATCAGGCAATCCTTGTGGAATACGTCCAGCGCCGCCCGCTTGTTCACCGTGCTGAGCACTCCCAGTTGCGGCATCATGAAGATCGAATCGACCGCCAATTCGGTGAAGCCTTCGGGCTGGAAGCCATCCACCATCATCAGCGCAGCCTGACTGCGCCGGGGGGCATGCGAGAGCACACCGCCGGAGCCGACAATCATGTCGAGCCCCAGCATGTCCACTAACGTCCGCCCTGTCGCCGCTTGTGTGAATATATCGGCAATCGTGCGCTGCTGTTGGACTCCCTTGAGCCCGACGGCCATGGCCTTGTGTTGCACGAATGCCAGGCGCAGCGCCTCACGGCAGAGCGCCTGTTCGATCATCAACTCCTCGAGTGTCTGAGGGATGGTGGTCGGGCGTATCATCTTGTTGCGGATGCGGTTGCGGATGTCCCGCTCGTCCAGCTCGAGCGGCACCCAGCGCATCACGTTCTCAAAGCCGGCCTCCGCCACCACGTTGAAGATGCTGTAGCTCATGCCCAGGTTGGCACTGACGGTGCGGTTGAAGACGGTCGCGCCGGCTGGTTCGTCCCGCTCACTGCGGAGCACACTGAAGACATCGGTAGTTGCTCCGCCGATGTCCACGCCGACAACCTGGATGCCTTCCTGCTCCGCGATCAACTGCATGATCAGGCCGACGGCGGCGGGGGTCGGCATGAGCGGCACGGTTGTCCAACGCATCAGCTTGCCGTAGCCGGGCGCCTGAGCCATGACGTGTTCGAGAAACAGATCGTGGATCTTGCCGCGGGCCGGTCCGAGATTCTCCGTCTCCAACTGCGGGCGAATATTCTCCGTGACGTAGAGCGCCGCCTTCTCGCCCAGAATGCGCTTGATCTCGTCCTGGACCTCCGCATTGCCTGCGTAGATGACCGGCAACTTGAACCCCGCGCCGAAGCGCGGCCGCGCCTCTGCGGCAGCGACAATCTGCGCCATCGCGACCGGATGCGTCTTCGTGCCGCCGTCCGTTCCACCCGACAGCAAGATCATGTCCGGCCGCTTACTGCGAATTCGTTCGATCCGTTCGTGCGGCAGGCGCCGGTCGTCGGCCGCCAGCGCGTCCATCACTATCGCGCCGGCCCCGAGCGCGGCGCGCTCGGCGCTCTCGGCGGTCATTTTTTTGGCCGCGCCGGCAACCATCATTTGCAGCCCGCCGCCCGCGCTGCTCGTCCCGACATACGCATCGCAACCGACGTCGCCCGCGCGGGGGCAGCAGATCGCGTCATTCTTTATGAACTCCCGGCCGGTCAGATCCTCCACCTCGCCGACAGCGTTGATCACGCCGCGCGTGACGTCCTCCGCTGGCGCTTCGACCGTGGTCGGCGCTTCGCCGCGCGTGATCAGCCGGTATTCTCCATCCTTCTTCTCGATCAGGATCGCCTTGGTTGTAGTCGATCCGCAGTCGGTCGCCAGGATGGTGTGGATGTTATCTCCGTCCGGCATAGGATTAGCGGTCCGTCCTCACTTCAGTCACGCCTTTATCAGCTCGACATTGGCGCGCGGCAGGATCGCGCGTTCCCCGTCGTCGAACTCCACCTCGAGCACGCGGACCCGGGCCTCGGTCGCGAGCGTCTCGAGTTCGGCCGGGACAGCGACACACCGCCCAAGACGCCCGAAATACGGCTCGCGAATTGCACGCAGGCGTGTGCCGACCTCGAGCACCCCACCGCCTTGGTCTCCACGGACCTGCGTCTGTGGCACGTCGTCGAGTGGAATAATGATCTCCGGGCGGATGACACCCGCGCGGATCTGCGTGGTGCCATTGACACTCGCCAGCCGACCGCTGTGTTTCCGCAGCAATTCGAACGTCGCCCTGGCCATGCCGATCTTGCCAAATCCTTCCGTGATAATGACTGTCACGCCCAGGGACTCCTCCCCCGTGATCGCCACCCCCAACTCGTACCCCAGCGTGGCCCGCACGTCCGCGTCGTTCAGGCCGCCGCTGACAATGCCCCTGACGCCGTGCGCGACTGCCGCCTTGATGGCATCCGCTGTCACCAAACTGCCACCCACGATTACCTTACCCGCGTGCTCGGGACTAATTCGATCGGCATCCAGGACGGCATCCGGTGATTCCACGGCCAACTCGAGCGCACCGACAGCCTCACCGGCCAGCCCGAAAATGCCCTGGACGAGCGTGGCAGGCGCCTCGACGGTCGCCGATACGCCTTCGCGCACGTCAACGATCGTGCCGGCAACATACGCCAGCTTCCGCAGTAGTTTCGGTCGGGCCCGGATAATCACCTGGCCCGTCACCGCGGACACCGATTCGATCGTACCCTCAATCGGCGCGCGGCACTCGCTTTTGAACAGCCCGAACAGGCCGCGCGTACGCGCGAACGGCTCGTCCTTGGCGACGGGATCACCTTCGTTCTTGAGCAGAACGCCGGGCAACTCCTCCGGGACGATCCCAAGCTCGCTCGCCACGTTGACGGGGCGGACGTCGCCGGGCAGCTTGGCCTCGGCCACGACTTCCTCGGCTCGTACGCGTTGCCCGATGCCAACGAGCACCTGCCCCTTCAGCGGGAGGCCGCGAACTTTGCGGACGATAGTGTTCTCCGCGATGATCAGTCCCGGTGTGTAGGCATATCCCATTTGAGCGATCCCATCCGCCCGACGTGGGACGATTCTGCCCTGTCCCAGCAGGCGAACCTCATCCCAGGTCGGCGGAGAGGAGCCACGTTAGGTGCACCGTCGCCGCTGTCAAGCGCTCGTCGCCCGGAGCGGACCGATGACGAGCCCGCGCGGGACCGTATACTAAGAGCCTCTAACAGAACCCGGTGTGCCACCGGTTGTCAGCCGGTGAAGTCACGGGCTGATAGCCCGTGCCACCAGTTGTGTTGGGGGCTCTAAGAAGGTGGCCACAACCTATTGGACTGACGCTAGGGGATAACCAGTGTCGCTTAAGATCGAGCTCACACCCACGGATCTGGTCCAACAAGACGGGCAACAGCTCGCGTTGCTGAAGATCGAGAACCGCGGCCGGCCTAGAGCCTGCGCCGTGTCCTACCGCATCGGCGGACGCCGGGATTCGATACGGGGCAGAATCTCACACGGCCATAGCACGCGGTGGATCAGCTTCGCTGCTGTCGATGCCCCACGCTCACTCAGCGTAGAGGTGGATGACCAGACTGCTCGCACGCGGGTCCAGCCGCCGCGACCTTGGGCCATCCATCTCGTTAACCATACGCATACCGACCTCGGGTACATGGACTACCAGCCCAACATCGACCGGGCTTTCTACGAGTTTCTGCTGGAAGCCATGGTTATTGTCGATCAGACCAAGGGTTTTCCGGAGCCGGCGCGTTTTCGTTGGACCATCGAGACGGCCTACCATCTTCAGAACTTCGAACGTTTTGCGTCGCGCCGGCAGCTACGCGCCTTGGTCGGCCATCTCCGCCGCGGTTCCATCGAAGCAACCGCCGGCTTTCTGCAAATGACGGACTTGCCCGGCACGGAGCAAGTGCTGCGGTCATTTGACTTCATCAGCGATTTCGCCCGGCGACATCGAATTCCGGTCAACAGCGGCATGGCCTGCGACGTTAACGGCTGGCCGTGGGTCTACCCGGCCGCCCTGCATGACCTGGGCGTGCACAACCTTTCGGTGGCAATCAACGACTACATGGCGCGTTGCCCGCTGCACCGCCCGACGCCGTTCTGGTGGGAATCTCCGGACGGCAAGCGCGTCCTGGTCTGGCACGGCGAGGTGTATTTGCTAGGCAATCGCTTCGGCATTGATAAAGGCGTGGACGAGAGCATGGCCGGCGTGGCGGAGTACCTCTCGGACCTGGCCCGGCGAGGCTACCCTTATGGCCGCGTGTTGTTGCTCATGTCAGGGACACCTTCGGATTGTGCCCCGCCGACCATTCGTCCCAGCCTGACGGCCCGTGCGTGGAGCCGGCGGTTCATTAACCCGACACTGCGCCTGGACACTTTAAGTCGATGGTTCCAATACGTCCGCCGAACCTGGCCTGACGAAATCCCCGCCTATCGGGGCCACTGGCCGGACTACTGGGCGTTCGGACTGGGCAGCGCTGCCGATGAGGTCCGCTACGCCCGCGAGGCGCAGCACCTTGCGAGCGCCGTCGGCATCGCCGCCTCGTTCCTGGGCGCGACGGGTCAATCGGCTCGGTTCGCGGCCGACTCACTCACCCAGATCTATGACGCTGCCCAGCTTGCCTGTGAGCATACCTGGGGAGCTTCGAGCAGCGTTGCCCAACCGCAGGGCGACTTCGCGAAGATGCAGTGGCAGTACAAGCGCCGGCATTTCTACGAAGCGCGGCTGGAATCGGAGTCGGCGTTCACCGCGGTCCTGGGGCGCATCGGGCACGCCGCTCTGCCAGATTCGCTAAGCGTCGTCGTTTACAACCCGCTGCCCTGGCCACGCAGCGGCGTGGCGGAACTGGAGTGCGTGCAGCGGCCGCTGTCCGGCTATCGCATCGACCGGCTCACCGACGCGGAGACAGGCCGCGCCGTGCCATACTGGCACGAGCGCCGACAAGACCCGCTAGACGAACTGCGCATCCCCCTGAAGGATGTGCCGGCTACTGGATACAAGGTCCTGGCCGTCGTCAAAGACGCGCCCCCGAAAGTCCTGAAATGGTCGGTTACCAGGGACCCCAAAGACTCGCTCGAGAACCGTTATTACCGCGTGCGGGTCAACCCTCGAACCGGCCAGGTCCGGAGCATCTTCGACAAGCAGTTGCGCCGGGAACTGGTCCGCGACCACAGGGGGCTTTCGTTCGGGCGCATCATCCACGAACAAATCCCGGGCCCCGAGCCGAGGGCATACAGTGGCCACAAGCAGTGGCGCGAGGTTCTCAAACGGCTGGACCTCCAGCGTTCGAGCGCGACGGCGCGGGCCCTGAAGCGCCAGGAATTGCCGGGGTGCTTCCAACAGATCACGTTCCATGGAAGCTGCCGCGGAATGACGGGCCTGAAAACAGAGGTTCGGCTGCACGAACGCGAGAAGCGCATCGACTTCATCTGGCGTTTGAGCCTGCCTGAGCATCCCGATCCGCACGCCGCCTACGTAGCCTTCCCATTCGCTGGCGCCAGTCCGCGAGCTTGGCTGGAGGTGCCGGGCGCCGCGATGGAGCCCGGCGTCGATCAGATTCCGACCACCTGCTACGACTTCTATACAGTGCAGAACTTCGTGCGAGTCGAGACGGAATCCGCCGCGGTCACGCTGGTGCCGCGTGACAGCCCGCTGGTGCAAGTCAACGAGATCTCCACCTTTCGTTTCCGCGAGAAGCTGCCGCGATTCAACGGGGTGGTCGTCGCGTGGCTTTTCAACAACTACTGGGACACGAATTTCCCCGCGAGCCAGCCCGGCGAGCATCTGTTCCGGTTCAGTCTCAGCAGCGGGCGGAAGCGGACGCACGACATGGCGGCCAGTTACCGCTTTGCCTATGGAGTCGCCAACCCGCTGCGGGCCCGCTTCTTCCCCGAGTCACCGTTGCAGCACACAGGCGTGTTGCCGTCGCTCCCGCCCACACGTTCGTTTGTCCGCGTCGAGCCGGAGAACGTCATCCTGGTAGGTGTTGGTCCGGCGCGGGATCAAAAGGGGTACCTGTTTCGGCTGCAGGAAGTCGCGGGCCAGCGTACCCGCTGTGTGCTTGTCTTCCCCGAATTGGAGCCGCGGCGCGCGTTCGTGACCGACTTGTACGGGTGCAACGCACGACGGGTCACCAGCCGGAACCACCGCATCCGGCTGATTCTGAAACCGCACGAGTTGGCCACAGTGAAGGTAGCGTTCTGAACGGCGCGGGGCCCCCGAACGTGCGACGCCAATCCCGGTTAGAACGTGCGCTTTTGAAATGTAGCGTTGGGGCTCCGTACCCAACGGCGAGGCTCAGCTTGCCACCAACCGCCGTTACCGGGCCCGGGCGCTGCGTCTCCATGCCCCACACGTTTTGAGCCGAACGCGTGTGGGGCCTATGCAAACAACACCGCCTGTCTGTGGAGGTCGGCCGGCTATGTGGGGCTCAACCCCTTGACTCGCAGCGGCCCGCGCAGCGGGCCAACTCGCTTCGCGAGTGCGGGAGTTCGCCCGAAGCCGCGTGTCAAGGGTGCCGGGCCGGCGGCGGATCCTCGATTCAGCAGTCTGACGACGTGAAAATCGGGTATAATACTGAGTGCGACCAGGGCGGGAGCACGAAGGGTGACGACGACATCGCCGATGCCGACGCCTACGGGGGCGCCGCCTCGGCGGGCCCAGCAGACGAAAGACCTGTCCAAAGGCCGAAACCGCGGAAAGAGGGCCTGAAAGAGCATGAGGAAATACGTGACTGTCGCGAATTACCCCGAATTACCCGAATTACCCGGCCACCGAATTGCCAGAATTGCCATCCCTGATTCTGGTGACCACGAATGAACGAACGCGAGCAGATAATCGAAATCGCGCGCCGAGAGATACGGTTACAGAATCTCGGAATCACGCAGCAGGTTCTGGAAGTCCATCGAATCGTCGAAGCCGAAGCTGGGCCGAAGGTGGCGGGAGTTCTGGAAGGCAAGGATCCGGCCTGGGCACACGTCTACTTTGCAATCGAAGACGAGCTGTACTTCTTCAAAATCGACGTTCAAACAAGTCCTGTGCCTCGCGTACTGTCCGCGGACGTTGAAGCAAGAGCGAACGTTTATTTCTCCGCGCCGAGCCAAGTGCTGGACCCCGACGAGATCAGCGAGTTAATCGGCTTGGAACCGACGCGCTCGTGGCGGAAGGGAACGCCCCTGTACAACTCAGGACGGCTTCGACCGATCAGCGTGTGGATCTACGAGCCTCAACACGCGATGCCCGGAAGGGTCGAACGGAAGCTGCCGTTTCTACTCGATCGATTGGAGCCGCGACATGACGGCATCGTGGCCGCCGCGCGAGAATGCACGTGCAGCATTTGCATTGCGTATCATGGGCATTCTGCGGCCATGGGAGGCTGGGAGTTGGACTCTGCGACAATCCGTCGACTCGTGCGGCTGGATCTCCCTCTAGGCGTAGACTTGTACGCGTGCGGAAGTGAATTGCCAGAGTGAGATGATTTGCGCATGAGGGGAAATGAGGGAAATGGGCGGAAATGAGGGACGAAATGAGGAAATGAGGGACAGTCGCCTATTTCGTGACGTGTCGCTCAGAGGGCAGTAAGGGGGAATGAGGGGCAGTCAACAATTTCCGGGCGATGAGCCCAACACTCCAACGCCTGCGCTTCTGCGGCGACACGCTTGACACACTTTCACCGCGTCAAGGGCGGGCCGACGATGACAGCGACAGCGATTACTCCCTCGAGACCACCGAGACCTGCCCTTGACGTGCCACAAGCATGTGAAGGGTCAGCACCACGACCGGCGACTACAAAAGGCCGCTGATGTAGCGTACGGCCAGGAAGAGCAGCACGGCTGATAGCATGACCTTGATTACTCGCGCGGGGACATACTTTTGGCAGCGGGCCCCGAGGTATATGCCGACCGCGCCGCCCAGCCCGAACAATCCGCCCAGCAGCCAATCCGGGGCGATCGCCAGGCCGAGGGCCGCGTAGTGCACGGCTGCCAGCCGGTAGAAGATCACTCCGGCAATCGAGCTGATGAACGTCCCCATCAACACGGCCCCGGCCACGGTGTAGACGGGCAGCCTGAAGAGGGTCACGAGCAACGGCCCGGTGATCGCTCCGCCGCCGATCCCGTAGGCGCCGCTCACCACACCGACCACCAGGACCAAGGGAAGGACTGCCAGTGTGCTGAGCGAGAATGTCTCTCCGCGGAACCGGTACCTGATCCGCCGCCAGGACCACGAGACGCTTTGTACAACGAAGGGGGCCGGGGCATCGTGCGTGCAACGTGCAGTTCCTGCACGCGGCGCTTCCGTGACCGGTTCGGCGGAGCGAGCGTCGAGCCCCCTACCGTCGGCGTGGCGCTGCCGGGCCCGCGTCATCAGGTCGTATAGCAAGCGGCCGGCGATATACAGCAGCACCCAGCCGACAAAGAACTTGAACGCCTTCGGATCGGGCAGGTACTTGATGCGCAGGATCACCCCGATGCACACGCCGGGCAGCGTGCCGGCAATGATCACCCACGTCAGCGGCCAGACCATCCGCTTTTCGCGGACATAGCCGTATACGCCGGCGGGGATAGCCACGATGTTGTAGACCAGACTGGTGGGGCTCACGGCCGGGCTGGTGAACCCGAGCACACTGACCTGGAACGGCAGCAACAGGAAGCCCCCGGACACTCCGCCCATCGACGTGAATAGCGATACAGCCAGCCCCGCCACAAGCGGTACCCAGGGCGAGACTTCCACGCCAGAGACCGGAAAGGTCATCTCTGCGGCCCTCGCCCTTCAATCACGTAGGGTGCCGTCCCCTGACGCACCGTCCCGCTACGTTAACCCTTGGCGAGCTCGGCCAGGAGGGCGGTCAGGTATTTCCAGGACTTCTGTACGCTGGCGACGTAGACGCGCTCGTCGGGGCTGTGGGCGCCCTCGATACGCGGGCCGAAGGAGACCATGTCCATGCCAGCTATGCGTTCGCCGATGATGCCGCACTCGACGCCGGCGTGAATGGCCGTGACGTTCGGGGCCTCACC
>Ga0307380_10013324_pt1 | contig 10172 bp, 8 predicted proteins | sample UN3MG_FD_202239 | JGI IMG/M metagenome (GOLD analysis project Ga0307380, IMG submission 202239) | Soil microbial communities from Risofladan, Vaasa, Finland - UN-3 | ecosystem: Environmental > Terrestrial > Soil > Coastal area > Acid sulfate soil | place: Finland: Risofladan, Vaasa | collected...
CTGGGGATGGTTCGCATGCTCATGACACCGCCGTTTCCGATAGGTGAATCCAAATGGAAACTCGACCGTGTCTTTGATACCGCGCAGTTGCAAGAACTATTAGAGCATAATCAGGTATTTTGCATCCTATTGGCACATGCAGGGGAGTCGTTTATCGGAATATCAAATCGAGAAACGTTTATTGATTACAAGATCGTTCGTAGTAGTGTAAAGGAGAAGCACACAAAAGGAGGATGGAGCCAGCGTAGATTTGAACGACTCCGCGACGAGGACGTCAGGCATCATGCGGAGAAGGCAAGAGGTGTATTTGAAGCGTTGGTGGATGATTATAAAGACGAGCTAAAAATGGTAGTTGCAAGCGGCGAGCATAACCTGATTAAGGCGATTACAGGTGGTGGCGATTCCGGGTATCGGTATCCGTTTCCGCTGCTCATCAGAAGCATAGACTCAAAAGCAAAGATAGAAAAGCACAATATAGATAATATAAGGGTGTTGACGTGGTCGGCGAGATGGTATATTCTCGCATCTGCTAAAAATTCGGGGAAATTTTGAACAGACAATGAAAAATGAAAAAAGAAGAAGCGAAACAGAAGGTTGAAGAACTCTGTGAGCGGTTCAGGTACAATCTTGACGTTTATAAACGGTCAACGTATAACGAAGCACAGGTAAGACGAGAATTTATTGACCCGTTCTTTGAAGCGCTGGGCTGGGACGTGAGCAATACGCAGGGCTATGCAGAGCAGTACAAAGAGGTTATTCACGAAGATACGATAAAAGTGGGACGTTCCACCAGAGCACCGGATTACAGCTTCAGAATCGGTGGCCAAAGGAAGTTCTTTGTCGAAGCGAAGAAGCCCGCGGTGAACATAAAAGAGGATGTGAGCCCGTCATATCAACTGAGACGGTACGCATGGAGTGCGAAACTGCCATTGTCGGTTGTAACCGATTTCGAGGAGTTCTCGGTCTTCGACTGCCGGATAAAACCTAATCCAAATGACAAACCCAGCGTGGGTAGGATTGCATATTATACGTTTGACGAATATCTCGACAAGTTTGACGAGATCTACGATGTCTTTTCACGAGAAGCGATACTCAAAGGCAGCTTTGACAGATATGCGCAATCAACCAAAGGCAAGAAGGGCACTGCGGAAGTGGACAGCGAATTCTTGAAGGAGATAGAGAGCTGGCGTGAGATGATGGCAAAAAATATCGCGCTTCGCAATCCTGAGGTGAGTATATACGAGTTGAACTATGCAGTGCAGAAATTGGTAGACCGGATAATCTTCTTGCGGATTTGCGAAGACCGTGGAATCGAACCTTACGGGCAGTTGCAGACAAAAGCAGAATCCGGCGGTGAGGTTTACAAACATTTGCTGAACCACTTTAAACTTGCGGAAACCAAGTACAACAGCGGGATATTCGATTTCGACGCGGATAAGATAACATCCACATTGAGAATTGATGACAAAATCTTGAAAACGATTATTCAGAGTCTGTATTACCCGAAATCGCCGTATGAATTCTCAGTGCTCGGCGTTGAAATCTTAGGTAATGTTTACGAGCAGTTCCTGGGTAAGGTCATCAGGCTGACGGCAGGGCATCAGGCAAAGGTAGAGACGAAGCCGGAGGTGAAAAAGGCGGGTGGCGTGTATTACACGCCCCAGTACATCGTTGAGTACATCGTCAAGAACACCGTGGGTAACCTGATAGAGGGAAAGACACCGGACGAGATTGCGGAACTAAAAATCTTGGATCCAGCATGCGGTTCCGGAAGTTTTCTTATCGGTGCATACACGTATCTGCTGCGGTATCATCTGGACTGGTATGCGGAAAACAAGCCGAAGAAGCACAAGGATGCGGTTTTTCAAGTTCGCGAGAACGAATGGTATTTGACCACGGTGGAGAAGAAGCGGATTCTTTTGAATAATGTGTTCGGCGTGGATATTGACCCGCAGGCAGTGGAAGTGACGAAGTTGAGTCTGCTGCTGAAGGTGCTTGAGCACGAGAGCAGGGAGAGCATAGACCAGCAGGTGAAGTTAGGGTTGGAAGGCGTACTGCCAAATCTCGTGGGTAATATCAAGTGCGGGAATTCGCTGATTGGACCGGATTATTATGATGCGGGGCAGCAGGAAACGCTGTTTGACGAAGCGGAGATGAGGCGAATTAACGTCTTCGATTGGAATGATAACAAAAAAGGGTTTGGAGAGATTATGAAACGCGGCGGATTTGATGTAGTGATTGGGAATCCACCTTGGGGAGCGGACTTCGGAAAAAAAGAGCGTTCCTATCTTGTAAATCGGTATCCATTGGTTCCAACAAAGACTAAGGACAGCTACTTATATTTCCTCTTTCAGGCAATAGACTTAGTATGTGATACAGGTTTCCTTGGTTTCATCGTTCCAAATACGTGGTTGCTGGTTAACAGTGCGAAAGAGTTACGGCGTGAACTGTTATCGTTAAACATTAAGGAAATCGTCGACCATGGTGACGGTGTTTTCAAGCAAGCAACCGTAGAAAGTGCAACGTTGCTGTTAGTGAAATCAAAGGATGTAGATGGTAAATGCAGAGCTGCACGTTTTCGAAAAGGGACAAAAGTAGTTGATCATTTAGTAGATAAACGAATCTGGTTGGAAGATGAATATTGCCGTATTATCATTGAAATGGATAAAACTGCGCAGCAATTACTCGAGAAACTGCGCAGTAAATCTGAGCCGTTCGAAAAACGTTGCACTATCATTTGGGGTATAAAGCCATACCAAGTTGGACATGGTATACCACCGCAAACCAGAGAAATGTTAGAGAAGCGTGTGTATCATTCTACGACAAAAAGAGGTGAAGATTGGAAGCCGTTTTTAGTCGGCTCAAACGTGAATCGATACCGATTGCATTTTCCTGGTAATCAGTTCATCAAGTATGGTAAATGGCTGATGTATCCTTCTAATGAGACGCTAATTTTGCAGCCAAAAATACTGATGCGTCAAACCAGCGACAGCATACGAGCTTGCTACGATGAGGACTGCTATTATTGTCAGAACTCGGTGTTCATAATTCACGCAAGTGAGATCAATCTGAAATTCTTGCTTGGATTGCTAAATTCAAAGCTTCTCAATTTTGTTTATAAATTGGGCAATCCACAAACATCCAAAGTGTTTGCTGAAATTAAGCCACGTGTGATTAAGCAACTACCTATTTACAGAGTTGATCTTACAGACCCAAACGAAAAAGCGCAGCACGATAAACTTGTGACTTTGGTCGAGAACATGCTCGAACTGCAGACGAAATATCACGGTGCAAAGATGGAGCGCGATAAAGAGCTTTATGAACGGCAGATAAAAATTGTTGATGCGCAGATTGACCGGCGGGTTTATGATTTGTACGGGTTGACGGAGGAGGTGATAGAAATAGTAGAGGGGGTGTTTAATTGACTTCCAACTCACAAAAGTTAAATGAAGTCTTGTTTAATACTTGGAATGAACTTTTAAAAAGTGATTTGATAGGTGATAGGGGATCTTTTGAAGAAAAACTCAGGATGTTAAGGAGGGAATTATTAAAGAAACAACCCTCTTTAGATTATTTAAATAAACATACAGAATCCTTGTTGAGTAATGATTTTTTTGAAAAGCACATGAAAAGATGTTATGAAAAACATCAACAAAACCTTGAAGGCATCAAAAAAGAGCTTAGGGCCATTGTTACGCGAAAAAACAAATTTAAAAAAGCATTTAGAATTGAATATTATAAAATTAATAGTGTGACTTTAGCTGACTCAGATAACATCCCCGTCAATCTCGAAATTGCCTCATCGAGGGCTCACTTAGATAGCTTTATAGGGCGCTATTCAAATGAGATATTCTTAAAAAATTTTGCTAATATATCTGCTTTGAAAGCAATTGTAGAGGATATTTATGCAGAAGTAACATCCAAGGCGTTTTTAGATAAATATCTCGAAGAGTTATATGAACAACTCTCAATGGAGCTGAAAATAGAAACTTATTCTGTTGAGATTATAAGCGGTTTGGTAAAAGAGATTTTAGCAGAACTTGTTGAAAAAGGTTTTGTGAAAAATGATTTATCATTAAAATTAACATCAGACTCTCGAATTCCAAGTCTATATTTCCAGTTAGAACAACTGGATACAATAATCCATGGATCAACAGGTAAATGGGTTGTCCTAGTTCGTATGGATGGTCTCGAATTTAAGGATATAACTGATATTAAAATCGGAAGGGTTAAGTTATATGAGAAAAACACCTATGATTATAGTAAATTAATTGATAAAGCAGGAGAAGATAGCAGAAAACCGATGATAATTGACTTTTTCACAGACAAGATTATTGCCGAAGCTGAAGTTGATGCTTATGAAAAAAGTGAAGCTATAGAAAATGGATTTTTAGAAATTTCAAAGGTAATAGATAGCCTATCTTTGTGGCCCCGTGATGCAATAATTAAAGAACCTAAATTTGATGAATCTTATAAGGTTATTGCGTCAAATCGAGAAACGGGAAATTTTTTTCTTGATTTCCGTAGAGACCCAAGATACGTCAGGGAGGTAAAACTCAATGAAAACCTAAAAGGCTTTTTGAAAAATTTCGATTCCATATTAAACAAGCCATATAACGCATTCACGGAACTAGAAAGTAACGTCGCAAACGCGTTGCATTGGTACAGAAAAGGAAAAATGTCTATGGATCCGTATGACAAGTTTTTAAATTATATCATAGCATTAGAAAGTCTGTTAACCACCGAGGAAGATATAGGGACAAGGAAGCAAGGGATTATTTCTGCTCGTGCAATCGATGTAATATGGATATTGAAAGATTATCATGAAGAATACAAAGAAAAAATTGAAAAAATGTATGATTATAGAAATAAAATAGTGCACGAAGGTTCTACAGATATATTAAACTTAGAAGACGAAGCTAATGAACTTGGTAACATAACCGATATGGCACTTCGCAGTGTGGCTGGTAAGATCGATGAATGTGAGACTTTAGAGAAATTTTTAGAATCCAACGAAAAGGAAATACTCAAGAAAAGAGAAGATGAACTGGAGAATGCAAGAAAATTAGGGATTGGAATAAACAAAAAAATCAAGGGAGAAGGCCTACTTAAAAGGCAAACTGGGGAACCTCTTTGGAAAGTTAGTTTTGCATTTGAAATAAAAGACGATGGCAAGTTTGTTGTCAATGAAGTGAGTATATCTTCTTTTAAAAAGGTTGAAGGGATGGTAAAGATTGCATCTTTCGAGAAGGATTTTATTATAGAAGGTAATTTAGAAAATATAGAGGGAAAATTAGTTATTAAAGATATAGAAGTCGGTGTAGCTTTTGAATTATTTGACCCTGCTCATAAAAAAGATATACATTTTCATGTCCCTTCTTTTGATATAACAAAACCTCCAAAGGTAGCCTCAAGAACATATAACAAAACTTAAAACGCACGAAAAGGACTTGTATCCAGCGGTGGAAAAAAATTTGAAGACCCAAAAGAATTGTCTTCCAGAATACGTTGGAACTGAATTATCTTATCGCTGAAGAGAGGGCAAAAGAGCCTCGGAGCAGATGTGTTTTGAGTGTCAAATCAAATAGAAGATACTGAATATTCGTCCTCCATTTTACAGAAAAGGCACTTTTTAAGCACTGATCTTTTCAGCGGGCCCTTTTCTAACTTCTAAACACGACAAAAAGCATGATTGGAAGCAAAATAAACTATCTACCAAAAAGTTTTTATATGGTGTGAGCAAATGATTCACTACTGTGGGGGTTGTGGGTGCAGTGAAAAGCGCAGAAGAAGATAGCGGGAAAATTAAGGAACCGGTTATCATTGTCTCAGACGTGCACTTAGGCGGCAAAGGTTCGAATTACCCAGATTTCTGGGACTTTCTTGACTGGTTAACCTCGCTGCCTGCTACTGGAAAAACATTCACCTGTGATGGTGATGAAGTTACGATTAAAAAGCCGGGCACACTCGTGCTCCTCGGCGACATTCTCGAGTTCTGGGATCCCCGAGAAGATGATCGGAATTACGTCGCAAAGGATGCATTAACACCTCTTTCGATCTTGAACGAACTTGATTGCAATATAATTTACGTGATAGGGAATCATGATGAGGATATATTTGAGATCAGGAAGATTTGGAAGGCGAAAGGAGTCAGGTTCCCGTATAAGGGAAAGGGAACGTTTAAGATAGTTTTTCGGTCGTATCCAGAACGAGTTAAGGGTACGAAGCGAGTTGAAGGAGTGAAAATTGGGCAAAAGTGGTATGCCTTTTTACATGGCCATCAATTTGACAAATTCCAGGTTTTTTATAAAATCAGCAGGTTTCTGAAAGTTCGATTTGATCCTATAGATTGGCATCAAGATCTGGCAAATGTATCCTTTGCGAAAAACGTCGGAAGAAAAAAAAGACCTACGCTAATATTCGGCTTACTTTTGTTGCTTTATGGATTCGTGTATTATTTGGGCAGAAACACAACAATATGGAGCGGGTTCGGTATCCTGTGGGTAATTATTTCCTCCTTTTTCGTGGTGACAATTCTCCCAAGGTTTGTTACGTGGTTGAATACAGAGATTTGGCGACGAAATACCGGTAAAATCGTTCCGAAATGTAGGCCGGTCAAAGACGTTATAGAAGAACGCTATGTGCCTGAAAAGGGTAAATATATCAATGCAGACGTTATTGTCTTTGGGCATACCCATTACCCGGGCTATTATACGAAAGAGACCAACGAGAAGAAGAGGGTGTTCATCAACACCGGCTGCTGGGTTACGTTAGATAAGGAGTGTGAGGAGAGGGGGGCAGTCCCAAACACATTTCTGTACATCGATGCCAAAGCACCGTATTTGTTACGATGGGATAAAGAGAAAGTGGCAAAAGGAGAAATAACGCGCATAGAAGATTTAAGATAGATATTACGTTAATAATATCCGTTTTCACGGGGAAACAGGAGAAGAGCCATCGAAGAGCATAGTGAAAGATTGAACTACAAAAAGGTGCCACTCACAGGTTCTAACAAAACGGTATCAGCGAAAAAAAGCTCATGCCATAACTTCCATTCTATCGTTCATAACGTCCACCAACTTCTTTCTGTGTCTATACCCCAAATCTCGATATCGGATAGGAGGGACGGATTTCCATTTTAAACAAATGGGTCGTGGGCATTTAACGTTGAACTTCAAGTCCACCTCCATTTTCCTCACTCATCAATCTTCTCTTTTAACAAAGTATCCAGCGCATCTGCCATACTTACGATCTTTACACGCTCTTCCTCCAGTTCACGCTTCTTTTCTAACACTTTATCGTATGCCCATGCCGATGCTGCTATTGCTACTTTTGCTTCTCTCATCTCACCCCATCTTATATTATATTATATTGTTATAATATTATAACCTTATAATATTAAGATATTAACAAAAGCTTTTCGATTTTACTTTATAGATAGATATTACCTTCCATAAGCAGAGAAAGAAGATGCATGGGGCGTTGGTCGGAAGGGACGGATCGAATCGCTTGCTTAGCTTGCTTATATCGTAGAGTTTGATAAGATTATCAACTTCAAAAGCACCTTCTCCAATTTTTCCTGGCTTTTAGATGCCGTTTCAACTATATCCTTATAGTCCAACTCCTCGGCAACGATACCATGTGCGTAATTATCCACAGTGCTTATATTTGCGTATCGCAGCCCTAACTCAGTCGCAAGTGTCGCTTCAGAAGCCATGTTCATTCCCACCACGTCCGCATAATCTTTTATCAGGTTTATCTCAGCCTTTGTCTCGAGTCGCGGTCCGGGAGTCTGGAAATACACGCCTTTGTCAATTTTTTTAACGCTTAACGCGCGTGCCGCTTCTATTATTCGTTTTCTTAACGATTCGTCCAAGCCCGGTGTAACATGCACGAGCTCGTCGTCATAATAGGTCGGTATCGTGCATAGACTGATGTAGTCATTAGGAACAACCAGGGATCGTGGTGTTATAGCACGCTTCAAACTGCCCGCAGACGTAACACCTATGATTTCCTCCACGCCTAACTCCTTGAATGCTCGCATATTCGCTTTGTAATTTATCCTATGCGGCGGGATATTTCTATCCTTACCATGTCGTGGGAGGAATACAATCTCCTGTGAATGTACAGCAGTAAAGAGAAGGTAAACCGAGCCATACGGTGTATCCACCTCTCTTCCTTTCGCATCTCCAAGAAGCGTAGTGCCAAATAAACTCGTCCCACCAATAATGCCGAGTGTCATTTTATATCATAATTCAACTTCCTTTATTAAAAATTCACTCATCATCAAAAATAAAGATCTCATCAATCGTTGTCTTCAGAACGGTGGCGATGTTATGTGCTAATTTAAGAGAAGGGTTGTACTTCCCCTTCTCCAGGAATACGATCGTCTCCCTCCTCACCCCGACTTTTTTTGCAAGTTCTTCCTGGGTTAAATCGTACCGTGCGCGGAATTCCTTGATTCTCGTTCTCATTCTGTATCTCTATTCCATGCCTTTCCTACTGTAGTAGCCGTAGAAGCTAATATGCAATATGAGCATAGCGCAAACAGCGAATGCCAGTGTAAGACCGATTTGTCTAAACTCGGCATAGCCACTTTTGCTCAGCGCGATTAAAACGGCAGCAATTACTGCCATCGCCACTAAAGAAACCCGCAAAGTCATATAAGACGCCTTCTCGCTTATCCGGTAGATCAGCTCGTCTTCCATTACCTCAGTTACCCTTCGTCTGCAGAGATATTTCAAGGCCATCCCGGCAACAACAGCAGCCAAGGGAAGTAGGTAATTCCCCGTAGTAACGGACCAGCCAACTGAGGCACCTATCGCTATCGCTATTGCTATCCCACACCATGCGTATTGCTTTCTGTTCATATTATCCCATCCTATTCAACATCACCCTTCCTGCTGAAGTACCAGCGAAACACGTTCATAGACAGCACCATTACGAACAGCGTCGTTCCGAGTGCCTGCGCCACCGTCAGCTTGAATACGCTGAAATAGTCGATCCAGAAGAGCATAGCAATAAGCACGAGTGTGAGGAGCCATGAATAAGTCGCCGGCGTACGCCCCTAACTTCTTCGTTCGCTCGTCACTTTCAGGCGTGCCTGATGCTCTCCGCCATCTGATAAAACTGACTAGTATGATGGCTATGACCATGCTTATCAATGCGGAAACGCTTACAGTGTTAAGCCCGCTCCACAAAACCGACAGCATGAGCACAGCCAGTATAGCTATTTTTGCTATCATCCACAAGGTTTTCGTTCTCTCCTTCATGCCATCTTCACCGCCTTTATTATTTCCCCATTATTTATTTCTAACATAATGTTAGATATACATAACATAGTATAAAAAAGTTTTTGGTTTTTTCACGTCTTAACTATTGCAACCATTAACGGTTGGACTCCTCAAAAATCTTCCATGCAACAGCTAAAGACTCTTTTTTACACTACAAGCCTTTCTCCATTAATCCCTACGAACCCGTATACCCTCCCGGTTCAACAATTTCTCCCTCTTAACCGGTAACAAAAGAAAAGCCTGTAGCCATCTTTATTCATCTATTGCAATACAAAAATATCTTCCCAAGTCCGTTCGCCAAGAACAACCTCAAACTCGTTAATCGAAAGAACAGGCTTCTTAAAATGGATAAAATCTTCTGCCAATCGCGGACACGCGGTATTAACAAAAGCGTCAACTTTAAAGCCAAGCAATCTCTCTTCGTTTATCTCTTCAAGCGCAATCAAATAGGCTTCCAACCCCTTCGCAACTGCTCTTTTCTGTAAAGCAATCGCTTCGCTCAGTTTAAATTGGCCGCTTTTCATACTTATAAGTATCCCAAAAAACTTCGCATCCAGTGCGCGCCCGATCACGATATACCGCTTTTTTCTCAGTTCATCCGGCTCGAATACGCTAATCTGCATGGTGAACGGGTCAGCCGCAATCACCCGCTTTCCGGCATACAACGCGATACCCATAGGATGAAAACTGCCACTGCCTATAAACATAATTTCATCACAGGGAACCTTCGCTGTAAAGAAATCGCAGCCCAATACCTGACCCTCGTACTTTAGATTATTCGATTTACCTATCACCGCTTCCTTTCCAGCGCGAGCAAGCACTTCTTTTGCTTCTTCCAGAGCATGAACGTGCTGTACCGTCGCTACTAAGCCAACACAA
>Ga0307380_10013325_pt1 | contig 10171 bp, 6 predicted proteins | sample UN3MG_FD_202239 | JGI IMG/M metagenome (GOLD analysis project Ga0307380, IMG submission 202239) | Soil microbial communities from Risofladan, Vaasa, Finland - UN-3 | ecosystem: Environmental > Terrestrial > Soil > Coastal area > Acid sulfate soil | place: Finland: Risofladan, Vaasa | collected...
CAGACTACGGCTTTGAAGCGCCGCCCGGAAAGTACCGGATGATTTTCAACAGCGATGCCCCTGAATACGGCGGTCACAACCGGCTGCTTCGGGATCAATATCATCTGACGCTGTTCGATACGTCCACAGGGCGGGAACGAAACCTGCTCAGCTTATATCTTCCCAACCGCACCGCCCTGGTCCTGGCGCCGTCTCAATGAATGCCGATTTCTTTACGCATCTTTTCGAGATCTTGCAACATACCTTGCATGAGACTAATCATATTAGAATCCACATCCTTGACCCCCATCATATAAGAAGGTGCATAATTCAGCATTTCTGCTACGTGATCCAATATTTCTGCCAATCTCTTATTCATCTCCGGTGAAGCCTTTCCTGAACGTATAATTTTAGCTGTCTGGGTCGTCATTCCTGACATGAGATTCATCATCCCATACGTCATGGATTTATGTCCCCAGCCGGCTCCAATATGATCATCGGTTACCTGGTTAGGGTGAAATTGTTCGTAGCTTCCAACTTTCAGGTTTCCGGCAAATGAAGTGAACCCTATATTTAATGCAATAGTAACAACAACGATAATAAATACCTTTTTCATAAACCCTCCCTTCCGGGGGTTGAACCGCCAATACGCTGGATGCGAATTAATTTTGAATATCTTCCACGATGTGGAGCGTCATCTCCTCTTGAACCCCTTTTAAGTGCGCCGTGAAAGATTTTTTTATTTTAAGATGGTTGTTCATATAATCGTAAACCGAGTTCGATATAATGATCTCGCCGCCTTTGGCTTCAGATTGAATTCGCTGGGTGATGTTTACCGCTGAACCGACAATGCCATATTTGGCTCTGGTGGCCGAGCCGATATTCCCGACGACAACTTCGCCCACATTCACACCGATGCCGGTTTGAAGTTCAGGTAGATTCTCCGCGATCATTTCAGTATTGAACAACCCCATATTCCGCTGCATTTCAAGACTGCAACGGACGGCACGTTGAACCGTGGGTTGGATGGGGCCTTCAAGGGGATCAAAAAAAACAAGGACACCGTCACCGTAGAAATCGACAATAATCCCTTTGTGTTTTTGGATCACTTCAATCATGTGAGAAAAATAATGATTCAGCATGCGAATGGTTCCCTCGGGGCTCAAGGCCTCGGAAACCTGTGTAAAACCCCGGATATCGGACATTAAAATGGTCACTTCACGTTTTTCCCCGCCCATCCTGCCGGTCTCGGGGCGCTTGATCAGCTCTCTGGCAACTTCCGGATCCATGTATCGACCGAACGTGTCTCTGATGAAATCTCTTTCTTTTAGGCCCTGAACCATGGCATTGAAGTTGTCGGTCAATTGCCCTATTTCATCAGCGGTTTTGCGTGGAAGGGGATTACCGTAATCGCCCTCTGCCACCTGTTCGGCGGCCAGGGAAAGGGTGTGGATCGAGCGCACGACTTGACCGCCAACCAATTGGATCAGCAGCAAAATAATAACAACACACAGACCGCCGGCAACCGCATAATAGTTACGAAACTCTACGATTGGAGTTAAGATTTTCTTGCCGGGGGCAAACATTGCGATAACCCAGGGGGCCTGTTTTAACCGGTAAAAGCCGCTCACCAGTTTTGGGGGGTGACCGACCCCCAGATAGGTTCCATAGGGCTCGGCGCGCATGTTCTTCAATATGGCCAGTTCAACGGGATCACCGGTTTCTCCCAGCCGGCTGCGCCCTTTCATGGCACCGCTGTGGGCAAGATAACGACCGGATTTGTCGATCAGACATGCCATATCGCTTTGCCACCAGCCGTATTTTTTGATATCCTGCATCAAAAAGTCAAACCCGAGAGATACCTCCAGCCGGCCGACAAGGCGGCCGGAGGCATCCTTAAGATCTGAAATAAGGGTTACCGTCTTTTGTTTGGCCTGGGCATCGTAGCGCGGGGCCGTCACTTCCGAGATTCTCCCCTGGTGAAACCGCATCATGTCCCCGGCGCCTTTATGATACCCGGGCATCATCCTGTGATCCGGTTCAAATTGACGGTCCAGCCATTTCAGATCGACCCCGGTGACCCCCTCCTGATTTTTCAACTGATATAGGAGCCAATCCCGGTCCATGGGCCGGCCGCGGCTGTCCGCACTTTTGTGAAACATGTTTATCCACTCGATGGGCTGGCTCAGCCGCATGTCGATGTGGTGGGCAGCTCGCTCCAGCTTGAGTATGGCAGACTCCCGCCATTCATCAAGGAGGACATCTCTCACGTAAATAAACCCTGTAACCCCCGTGAACAGGAGAAGTGCCGCCACCGGAAGGATCAGCAAAATCGTCAGTCGTTGTTTCAGGGTTTTGATCATCGAATTTTCCTTTACCCATAGGCGGTTGGATCACCCGTATTCTTTTTGTCGATTTTTGGTGTCCCTAAATACACATGTAACTTCTCGATAACCTTGAGCCAAAAAGGGTTTCAGGGTTTTTGCTAAGCCCGGCAATCTTTTAAGCCCTGACTTGTCGAGAGGTTACAGATAAAATTATTTACCTTTCAACAGTTATTTTTTATGGTACCAGAACTTGAAAGCGTGTTTCTCTCCATTGACTTTTACCATACAAATCACACCGTATTTACCGGTTTCTTCGAATGAAAAGTTGGCGGCAAAAGTCCCATTGTAGTTTTTAAGGGTGTTGATCTGCTCCTTTCCGTCGGGCCCGATGACTTTAATCTTTCCGGCAGCGTCTTTTATCGGCTGATTCATGGAATCATGAATCAGCTTTACCATTACGTGATGGGTGGCACCGTGGGGATCTTTCATGTTCATGCTTGCCAGACTCATAATCTGGAACTCAGCACGGATATGTTTATCCACCACTTCGTGTTTAAATGTACCCGTCGGGCCGGCGCTTTCCATGGCGCTCGGCGCAGACATGTCTGTTTTTCCATGCCCTTCATGGGGGGCGTCAGCGGCCGCCAGATTTGACGAAACCGACCCTATAATTAAAACCATTGCAACAAAGTATGACATTATTTTTTTCATGAAAACTTCTCCTTTTTGTCGTTTATTTATTTGTCCGTCTGAACAGAATGGTCCTTGGGAAGACGCCATCCTTTCCATAACCCATAGATTGCCGGTACCACCAGAAGGGTTAGGATGGTTGCGCTCACCATACCACCCACCATTGGGGTCGCGATGCGCTTCATGACCTCGGATCCCGTACCGTGCCCCCACATAATGGGCATCAGTCCCGCCATGATGGCCACAGCGGTCATGACTATCGGCCGCACCCTGAGAGCTGAGCCTTCCTCGATCGCCTGAAAGAGAATCTTTCGGTTAAAGTTTTCTTTATATTGAGATTTAAGTTTTTTGTAAGACAGATCCAGATAGATCAGTAATACAACCCCGATCTCGGTAGACACGCCGGCAAGGGCGATGAATCCCACCCCAACGGCAACACTCATGTTGTAATCCAAGAGATACATGAGCCACAGGCCTCCGGTGAGGGAGAACGGTACACTCATCATTACGATGAGGCTTTCGGCGATATTTTTAAAGTTAAGGTATAACAGCAGAAAGATAATGATCAGGGTCATCGGTACGACGATCATCAGCCGTTTCTGGGCGCGAACCATGTATTCGTACTGGCCGCTCCAGACCATACTGTAACCCGGAGGCAGTTTGATCCTTTCCCCGACAATCTGTTGTGCTTTTTTAACATAAGTCCCCACATCGATACCGGTTAAGTCCACATAAATCCAGGCGGTGTTGCGTGCGTTTTCGCTCTTGACAACCGGCGGTCCCTTGACGATTCGGATATCGGCCACTTGTGTTATCGGCACCTGGGCGCCTGTTGGTGTCGGCACCAGGATGCGTCTTAATTTTTCAGGCGTATCCCGAAGTTCGCTCCCGTAACGAAGATTTACCGGATAGCGTTCCAATCCTTCCACAGTCTGGGTAATGTTCATCCCGCCGATGGCGGTCATGATGATGTCCTGGACATCGCCGACGGTCAAACCATAACGGGCGGCTTCTTTGCGCTTGATCTGAAAGTCTAAAAAGTTTCCGCCGGTAACCCTTTCAGCGTATACGCTAAGGGTTCCGGGCACTTCCCGCATTACCGCTTCGATTTTTTCTCCAAGATCGCTCAACACCTGCAGGTCCTCCCCCATGAGCTTGATCCCAACCGGTGTCTTTATTCCGGTGGAAAGCATGTCGGTTCGGGTTTTAATCGGCATGGTCCATGCATTGGTCAAACCGGGAAACTGGATGGCTTGATCGAGTTCCCTGACCAGTCTTTCCATCGTCATTCCCTCGCGCCAATCTGACTCGGGTTTAAGTGTAATGGTTGTTTCTATCATGGAAAGCGGCGCAGGATCGGTGGCCGTCTCTGCCCGGCCGATTTTTCCGAATACGTGTTGGACTTCAGGAAAGCTGGCAATAATTCGGTCGGTCTGCTGCAGGAGCTCTTTGGCCTTTGTCACCGAGATGCCCGGCAGGGTGGTGGGCATATAAAGCAAATCCCCCTCGTTTAACGGCGGCATAAACTCGGACCCGATGTTTTTCCAAGGGATATAACTTAAACCCAGAACCACCACGGCTAAAAGGATAACCAGAATTTTGGCTTTAAGTACCAGTTTGATAATGGGATGATAGACCCATATAAGGAATCGATTTATCGGGTTTTTCTTTTCCGGCCGGATCTTGCCGCGGACCAAATAGCCCATTAGAATCGGGACGATGGTGACGGACAGCAGGGCAGCCCCCATCATGGCGTATGTTTTGGTAAAAGCCAGGGGCTTAAAAAGCCGGCCTTCCTGAGCTTCCAGGGTGAATACCGGCAAAAAACTGATGGCAATGATCAACAAAGAGAAAAAAAGGGCCGGTCCAACCTCTTTGGATGCATCCAGGATCAGATCCCAGTGAGGCTTTTTCCCCCCATCGTGCTCAATGTGCTTGTGTGCATTTTCAATCATTACGATGGCCCCGTCCACCATGGCGCCGATAGCGATGGCAATGCCGCTCAAACTCATAATGTTGGCATTGATCCCCTGCCTTTCCATAATAATAAAACTGATGAAAATTCCGACCGGCAGGGTGAAAATCGCTACAAAGGCGCTGCGCAGGTGAAACAAAAAAACGATACAGACCAGCGCCACGATAACACTTTCCTCAATAAGCGTCCGTTTCAGGTTGTCCACGGCCCGCAGGATCAGACTTGAACGGTCGTAAACGCTTTTTATTCGAACCCCTTCAGGCAGCCCTGCTTTGAGCTGATCTATTCGTTTTTTGACATTTTCGATAACTTTGAGGGCATTTTCACCATACCGCATCACCACAATACCCCCGACGGTTTCGCCGGTACCGTTATTATCGGCAATTCCTCGCCGGAGCTCCGGACCGATTTTGAAGGTAGCAATGTTTCTGAGCAGGATCGGGGTGCCCCCTTTGTTGACGCCAAGGGGAATGTTTCTGAGATCTTCGACGCTCTTGATATAGCCGAGTCCCCGAACCATGAACTCGGTTTCACCCATCTCGATCAGTTTACCGCCCACATCATTGTTGCTTCGTTGAACCGCCATTTTGACCTTTTGAAGGGGGATGTTGTATGCCAGCAGTTTGTTGGGATCGACGATCACCTGATACTGTTTTACATACCCGCCAATGGACGCCACCTCGGCCACTCCGGGGACACTGGCAATCTCATAGCGCAGAAACCAGTCCTGAATGGAACGCAACTGGGCCAGATCATGCCGATCACTCTCCAGTGTATATTCGTAGACCCATCCCACACCGGTGGCATCCGGTCCCAAGGACGGCGTTACGCCTTTGGGAAGGCGCCCGGAAACAAAGTTTAAATACTCCAGAACCCTGCTTCGTGCCCAATACAGATCGGTCCCGTCTTCAAAAATTACATAAACAAAAGAAAGGCCGAAAAAGGAATAGCCGCGGACCACTTTGGCAAACGGCACCGAAAGCATGGCTGTTGTCAGCGGATAGGTGACCTGATCTTCCACGACCTGGGGTGCCTGACCGGAGTATTCGGTAAAAATGATCACCTGTACATCGGAAAGATCCGGTATGGCATCCAACGGCGTCTTCAACATCGCATAGATGCCGGCTGCAATTACAAACACGGTCATCAGGATCACCAGAAACTTGTTTTTTATGGATAAATCTATGATTTTTTCTATCATCTCAGGTCCTCGTTCTGATTCTAAAATTTGTAAGCGTCAATCCTGTCATATCAGCAGCCCCGGCAATTATTGTTGATGTGCTTTCGAAGTTTCAGTCGTCTCATCCATTTTCATATCCGACATATCGAGATCGTCGGATTCCGTTTTCATGGATTCGGCGGAATCTGAAGTTGAACGTTGTTTTTGGACTTCCAGCATCTTTTGAATGGCTTCGCGCAGACGGCTTTCCGAATCGAGCATGAACTGAGCCGAAATCACAATCTCTTCGTTTTCATGAAGGCCTTCAAGGACCTGTAACTCATAATCGTTGCCTTCCACGCCGAGTTTGACTTCCCGGGGCTGAAATTTACCCTTTCCCAAGGCCACAAAAACGACCTTGCGAACGCCGCTGTCGATGACCGCTTCCTGTGGAATAACCAGGCTGTCTCCGGCAATGGCGGACTCGAGGGTCACATTGACGTACATATCTGGCTTCAGTTGATAATCCGGATTGGGGAATTCCAATCTGAGCCTGGCCGTGCGTGTCTTGGCTGTAAGAAACGGATAGACGAAAAGCACGTTGCCGCTAAAGATTTTACCCGGAATATAAGACAGTTCCATTTTTGCAGGCATCCCCTTTCGAACCCAGGGGAACTCGTATTCATAGATGTCCACATCCACCCATACCTTGGAAAGATCGGCGATTTCATACAGATGTTCGCCTGCTTTAACATGGTGACCCTGAAAGGCGATCTTTTTGATGACCACGCCGCGTGCCGGAGAATATATGGTGAGTGTCTTTTGGACGGTACCGGTATTTTCAATTTTCTTTATTTGCTTTTCACTCAGATCCCAGTACCTCAATCGGGTATGGGAGGCTTTCAAAAGCCGCTGGGCCCCTTCCCGGATGCTGGCGTAGGAACTATCTTTTAGGTCGCTATTCTGCTCGAGCGCCAGAAGATATTCCTCCTGGGCCGTTAACAGTTCAGGACTGTAAATCTCAAAAAGCGGTTGGCCTTTTTTTACCGTTTCACCGACAAAATCCACATACAGCTTTTCAATCCATCCGTTGAATTTCGTATTGACCGCATAGATCTGTCTTTCATCGTAAGTGATGTTGCCGAATGTTCGGATATGTTTGATCAGGGGTTTGCGTTCTACCCGTCCCAGACGAACGCCCATATTTTGGATGGTCACCGGATCGATGCGTATAGTTGAAGCAGGTTCTTTTTCTTCGCCGTCTTCTGCGTAAACCGGGACCAAATCCATCCCCATGGGAGATTTCCCCGGTTCGTTTCGGATATACGTCGGATCCATGGGGGCAGCCCAGTATTTGATCTTTTTTCCGGTTTTAGGATCGATCATTCCTGCTTTGAGTTCATTTTCCGCAGCCAAGGCTTTTGAAACCGTTAAAATCGGTTTGCCGGTGAGGTTCATATCGAATCCCATGCGGGTAATCACCAATGTCAACCCACAGATCAAACCAAAGGTTGTAAGAAGAATGGATTTTTTTATAGATTGTTTCATGACGTTTTTTCCTTTTGCGGATGAGATATATTATCCTCAGGATTCTGAGAAAAAAGCGGTGCGCCCAAAACTTCTTCCAGTTCTGCACGTTTTTTATAGATGCTGAACAAGTAATTTTCTGACTGAAGTTCGAAGCGAAGCAAACGAATTTGAGCGGTAATCGTGGTGTTGAAGTTCACCTTATCAACCTCATAGGCGGTTAAGGATGATCGGGCCCATTGCTCTGCCTGGACGATCAGAGCATCTGTGATCAGCTGGTAATTTTTCTGTAAGTTTCGGATGTCGGTTGCCAGGGCGTCTACTTTATGGGGGAGGCCGTTTGCCAAATTTTGATAAGACTGTAATGCAGATTTATGGCTCAATTTGGTTGCTTCCAGTTTTTTGTCCTGTCTGGTTTTCCGCCAGAGGGGAATATTGATCACCATAGAAGTTGAAAAAAAGTCTGCACGGTCCTGACCGCTCTGACTCTCGTCCCGCTGACCGTAAGCTACTTTTAAATCCATATCCGGCCAATAATCCTTTCGGGCCAGCTCGATTTCCACATTGGACAGCTCGATTTCAGCCTGTTTGACTTTCAGCCAGGGGTTCATGGTCAGGGCACGCGTTTGTAATGTCTCTATTTCCATTGTCAGGTCAGGATACGGCATGCTTTCAGGGGGTGCTACCGGGATGAAACTTTCGCGATTCAGCAGGCCGTTGATTCGATCTTCCAGTGTGCGGCGTTTGTTTCCTAAAGTGATCTGTTCATCCAGAAGCTTGCTCAATTCTACCTGGGCATGCAAAACATCCTGCTGGAGACCCTGGCCTGCTGCATATCTCGTCTCCGATACCCTGAGCAACTGGGTTAGCATTTTAATCAATCTCTCGTTGATGTTCTGAGCGCTGCCGACAAAACCGAGTTCATAATACGCCAAAGCAATTTGCCGGGCGAGTTCCAGCCGTTTTGCCGTTAGGACGGCTTCCTGACGGATCGCTTTCACGGCAGCCCGCTGGGACCGGAGGTTTAATTTGCCGAACCACGGTATTTTCTGGGCGATGAAAAGCTGCTTCTGCGTCATCGGTTCCTGGTCGAACCTGAATGTGTCGGTTGGAATATTCAACAAACCGATGCCGATGAGAGGATCATTCAATGCGCCGGCAAACGAGATCTCTTCTTTTAGACTTTTCACATTGGACTCCATGCTCTTGATGTCTTGGTTGTTGGCCAAACCTTCTTCAATCAGCCGGTCCAGTGGTTGGGGCGCCCAGATGGAAGGGTCGGCAGCCGAGCCGTTGAGGGCCGTGAAAAGAATCACGGTCGCTGCCGACGTTAAAGATAATAATTTGCGTAAAAACGGTTTCATTTCTTGCCTCCCATAATTGTTGCGGATCTGTACAGGGGTTAGAGCAAAACATGTGCCAAAATATAACTATTTGAAATTCAAATAAAAAATGTCTTGGGGCAAATTAAAGGATATAAAGGGTGCGCAGATTGTGCGCATTTTGAACAGATTTTCGGATTATGTGCGAAATATATTTGCATTCATGTTGTTGCCGTGGTATTTGAGAGAATCAGAGGGGTGAGAACGTAGACCGAATTCGGATGCGGGCGCCACTTCAACAACGTAAGATATATTATGTTGTATTTATAGAGAAGTATCAAGCATATTTTCTTCCATTATTTAAACCATCTGCTCTATAACACTCCAAATTCGAGTTAACGAATTTAACGTCTCGGAAATTCTACAATATAATGAAAATAAAGGTGTTTTTTAGGTGTATATTTTTAACTCGGACATGGAATAATGGAAAGATGGAATAATGGAATGATGATTTAAAGAAGATGACATTCTTCTATTTAATTCCCGTAAATAGGAATTTTACAATAACCCAATGTTCCAGTATTCCATCATTCCAATTGTGACCTGCCCGCTCGTGCCTTGCAATGGCAGGCGGGACGAAGCGAACTAAGTTCTGTTTTCAATATAATTCGCAACGATTTAGCCGGGGAAAAATTGGGTGTTTTATGAAAATTCTGAGATTAAAGCGGCTGTACCTGCCCGCGCTGTCCATCCTTGCCGTGGTGCTTCTACTGCTCATACTCATCAGCATCTCCACCTACCGTAATTTGGAACGGCAAGAAAAGACCGTATTGACTTTCGTATATCAGCAGGGCTTGGCCGTCCTCCATACGTTGGAAGCCGGTGCCCGGTCCGGCATGGTAATGAATCAATGGGGAAAAGATTCCATTGGGAACCTTATTTTGGAAACCGGGAAAGATGAAAATATTGCATATGTCTATCTCATCGATTCACAGGGCACCGTTGTCCACCATTCAAATCCGTCGTTTGGGGGGATGTCTTCAGCCTGGCGCCCGCAGTTGGACGATGAGAATCCGGTCCAAAGCCGGGTTAGAAAGCTGGCGGACGGCACCCAGGTGTATGATCTGGCCAAACGCTTTTCTCCACGCCCATCGTTGCTTATGAATCATGGTCAAAAAGGGATGATGGGGCC
>Ga0307380_10013327_pt1 | contig 10170 bp, 11 predicted proteins | sample UN3MG_FD_202239 | JGI IMG/M metagenome (GOLD analysis project Ga0307380, IMG submission 202239) | Soil microbial communities from Risofladan, Vaasa, Finland - UN-3 | ecosystem: Environmental > Terrestrial > Soil > Coastal area > Acid sulfate soil | place: Finland: Risofladan, Vaasa | collected...
ATTACTCCCTTGCTCACTGAGACCAGGGGCACGATCTGCTGAGGAACATCGATCGCAGATATCGCTGCTATCAGCAGGATGGTCACTCCTACGACGCGGGTCAATAGCAGCGTCTTTTTGTCGGAGATCTCGGGATGCAGGTAGCGCAGGATATCTGAGGTGAGAGAGGTGGTGGTAACCAGCACAATGGCGCTCATGGTGGACATTGCCGCGGCAATCGCTGCTAAGAGGATGATTCCGTCAAAGCCGGGCGGAAGAAGGGCCCCGGCCAGGAAAGGTACCAGACCATCGGGATTCTTGAGGAACGGCGCCAGCTGCTCAGCACCTAAAACCCCATAAGCCAGGATCCCCAGGGAGAATATGCAGAGAGCGTAAACAGCAATGGAGAGCGGCCCAAAGACGCCGGCGAAGCGAACCACTCTCCGATCCTTGGCCGAGAATATCATTATGAGCAGGTCGGGCAAGGCCAGCAGGCCCAGGCTGATGGAAAAAGCCATGCCTAAGGTCTTCTGCCAGGGCACATTGAGGCCCTGCATGGAGAGCACGTTTGCCGGGATATGCTGCCAGATCTCTGATCCGCCGCCAGCGGAAAATAGGCCTCCATAGAGCAAGACCGCTCCGGCCAGCATGAGAATGCCCTGGATAAAGCCCATCCAGATGATGGCAGGCAGGCCACCGATGACGTAGTATATGGCCACGATGGCCACGGCAACCATCAGCCCCTGCAGGTAGCTGACGCCGATCAGTCCTTGAAAGAGGGTGGCGCATCCCTTGAAGATAGGCACAAGATAGACGGTGTAGAGGAGCAGCATGATTGCCGCCAGGATTACCTTGCCGGTGGGGGAGTTGTACCTTCTTTCCAGAAGTTGGGGCACGGTCTTGGCATCATACTGCTTGGCCATGGCCCAGATCTTTCCCGCCATGAGCCAGGCAAGGCAGGCGAAGGCCACATGAAAGAAGGTGCCATAGACCACCCAGGGCATGCCGGCGACCAGGCCGTATCCTCCACCACCCAGGAAAGACGCCGCGCTGAAATAGGCTGCCGTGAAGGCTATGCCTATGACGGCAGGATAAGCGACGTTGCGGTCGGAGAGAACGAAGCCCGTGAAGGTTCCCTGGCGAAGCTTGAAGGAGAGCAGGACTACAAAGACCACATAGGCCACGAGCAGCAGCTCATTGATCATGGTATCTCCTCATCAAGATAAAGAGCGTTATCGAGAGCATAACTATCATAGATAGTAAAAGCACCAGGTAGGGAGCAGGCATGGTCATATCCGCTTTCCTCCGGGTCTTAGGCTGTAAAGCAGACGCATAAGTGCATCTGCATCCCTCGTGATCGAATTCATATTATTATCATTCTCCAATTTTGTACTTTGATGCACAGATATGTCCAATGAATAAAGGCAACATTTAAAAACTTTTCCCGTGTAGACCACCTCCACGTCCTCATTTTGCATTAAATTGGATGGCTAACCACAAGGATTATATTCCGAAATCCGTATCGCCTCGTGAAACCTCTGATGTATATAGATGTGCATAGACGATCAACAACAATCACCAGCATTTCAGCATATGAAAACCAAGGAGAAAATGGCATTGAGACGTTTGATGTCCGGCAACGAGGCCATTGCCCGAGGGGCCTTTGAGGCCGGTGTGACGATTGGCGCGGGCTATCCGGGAACACCCTCTACAGAGATCTTAGAGAACCTGGCCCTATACAAGCCCGATGTGTACTGTGAGTGGTCGCCCAATGAGAAGGTGGCCTTTGAGGTTGCCGCCGGAGCCTCCCTGGCCGGTGCACGCTCCATTGTGACCATGAAGCATGTGGGGCTGAATGTGGCGGCAGACCCGCTCATGACCTTGAGCTACATCAGCGTGGAAGGGGGATTTGTGGCCTGCGTGGCTGACGATCCGGGCATGCACTCCTCGCAAAACGAGCAGGATACCCGCAATTATGCCCGCTTTGCCAAAATTCCCCTCTTCGAGCCCTCCGACAGCCAGGAGGCCAGCGACTTCCTCAAGCTGGCCATCCAGGTCTCGGAGGAGTTCAAGACCCCAGTCATACTGCGCACCACCACCAGAGTCAGCCATTCCCGCAGCCTGGTGGAGCTATGCGAGCGTACCCTTTCCGAAAAGAAGATCGGCCTTGTCAAAGATCCGCCCCGTTTTGTGCCCATCCCCGTCTGGGGCCGGCCCATGCGCCAGAGGGTAGAAGACAGGCTCCTTCGCCTGCGGGCCCTTTCAGAAAGCTCGCCTGCTAATCGCATAGAATGGCGAGAAAGAGATTTGGGGATAATCACCTCTTCCATCGCCTACCAGTATGCCCGAGAGGTCTGGCCACAGGCTAGCATTCTCAAGCTGGGAATGTCTTATCCCTTCCCTGATGCTCTGATCCGGGAGTTTGCGGCTGGCGTCTCCAACCTCCTCGTGGTGGAGGAGCTGGACGACTTCATTGAGCAGCATGTCAAGGCCCTGGGCACCGCATGTCGGGGAAGAGATGTTGTTCCTGGGATCATGGAGCTGTCTGTGGACCGGCTGCTGGCGGCCAAAGCTAAGATGGAAGGGCGCGCCGCTCCGGAGCAAAAGCCGTCCCAGTTCTCGGACAGGTTGCCGCCCCGCCCGCCAGTGCTCTGTCCCGGCTGCCCTCACCGCGGCATCTTCTATGCTCTGGGCAAAGAGGACGTGGTCGTGACAGGCGACATCGGATGCTACAGCCTGGGAGCTTTCCAGCCGCTAGACAGAATGGACAGCATCCTCTGCATGGGCGCCGGCATCTCCATGGCCCATGGCCTGGAGAAGGCAGGCGAGCCACGCAAGGTTGTGGGCATTGTGGGCGACTCTACCTTTTTTCACTCCGGCATCACCGGCCTACTGGATATCGCCTACAACAAGGGTCATTCCACCATAATCGTATTGGATAACCGCACCACGGCCATGACCGGCCATCAGGACCACCCCGGCACAGGGAGAACTCTCATGGGCGAGGCGACAAAAGCCGTCTCCATAGAAGATATCGGCCGGGCCTGCGGCATTGAGCGCGTCTGTGTGATTGATCCCTATGATCTGGATGCTTCCCGGCAGGCCATCTCTGATGAAATCGCGGCAAAGGAGCCGTCCCTGATTGTCTCGCGTACCCCCTGCCCTCTGCGGGAGAAGAAGAGGGTGGGGCCAATTAGAAAAATCGTAGCAGATGAATGCAAGGGCTGCGAGCTGTGTCTGGACCTCGGCTGTCCAGCCATTGAAGGTGGAGAGGACGGCCCCAGGATAAACGAGACGCTCTGTGCAGGCTGCGGACTATGCCAGCAGGTCTGTCCGGCCGGGGCCATCATCAGTGGGGGGAGAGCATGAGCGAGAATGGAAATGTGGCGAAGCATCAGACCGCGGAGACGAAGAGCATCGTAATAGTAGGCGTGGGTGGCCAGGGAATTTTGCTGGCCAGCGAGATCCTGGCCCAGGCGGCCATGCTGGAAGGCTACGATGTCAAGACAAATGAGGTGCACGGCATGGCGCAGCGGGGCGGCTCGGTGATGGCTCAGATCCGCTATGGAAGAGAAGTGCACAGCCCCCTGGTAGCCAGAAATGCGGCTCACATTCTGGGCGCTTTAGAGAAGGTAGAGGCGCTACGCTACGCGGACTACATCCGGCCAGACGGTCTCGCCGCCGTAAGTTCTCAGGCCATAATGCCCGTGACCGTCTCCTCGGGCGCGGCCCATTATCCGGAAGACGCGGAAGAGCTGCTGCACCAAGCCTTTCCCAGGCTGGTTTACATTGATGCCGCAAAAATAGCCAAAGATCTGGGCGACATCCGTGCGGCCAATGTCGTCCTCCTGGGAGCCATCTCCCAGGGTCTGGATCTGCCCCAGGAGGCTTGGGAGAAGGCCATTGCGCTATGCGTGCGGGAGAAGTTTTTAGACATCAACCGCAAAGCCTTTGCCGCGGGAAGGAGTTATTCATGACGAAAAATGATAATTTTCACAATAAATTAATGGAGACCGCATCCAGAAAGGACATAAGGGAGATGCAGTCCGCGAGGCTGAAAGCCATAGTCAAACATGTTTACGAGTCCAATGCCTCCTACCGGCGGCTCTTTGATGAGGCGAACGTAAAGCCAGAGGACATCCGGACAGCAGACGATGTGGTCAAGCTTCCCATGACCAACAAGGACATCCTGCGGGAGAGCTACCCTCTGGGGCTTTCCTGCGTGCCGCGCCAGCGGATTGTGGAGATGCACATGTCCTCCGGCTCCACGGGAACGCCGGTGGTCATGCCCTACACAGAGAATGATCTGTTGCAATGGGCGGAGTGCATGGCCCGCTGCTACCGCATGGCCGGGGCGAAGCCCGGAGACGCCACCCAGATCACGCCTCTTTTCGGCCTTTTCAACGGTGGCTTTGGCATGTACCACGGGGCGCGGGCGGCAGGGCTCTTCGTCATTCCGGCCGGGCCAGGAAATACTGCCCGGCAGATACGCCTGGCCAAGGATCTGAAGACGCGCGTCTTCACGGGCGTTGTGAGCTACGGTGTGCGGCTCATGGAGATCTTGGAGGAGCAGAAGGAGACTCTGCCGGACCTTGAGATCGGCATTTTCGGAGCGGAGGCATTCTCTGAGTCCATGAAAAAGAAGATCTCAAACGGCCTTAACATCGATGTCTTCGACATCTACGGCATGACCGAGTCGGGCGGCGTGGGCACGCTGGGCATGGACTGCACGGCTCATGACGGCCTGCACGTCTGGGAGGACCAATACATCCTGGAGATCATCGATCCCAAGACTGGAGAGCCGGTGGATGACGGAGAGGAGGGCGAGCTGGTCTTCACCTCGCTGACGAGAGAAGCGTTGCCTATGATTCGCTTCCGCACCGCTGACCTGACCCACGTCATATCCCGGGACACCTGTGAGTGCGGGAGAACGCATATGAAGATTGCACCCATAACTGGTCGGCGGGACGACATGCTGATTGTCAAGGGCGTGAACTTCTTCCCCAAGCAGATCGAGCAGACGCTGCTCGGCATCCCCGGCATCGGCAACAACTACCAGATCATCGTAGAAGAGGTGGACGGGGTCAACAATGTGCGGGTCAATGTGGAGGCAGGGCCTGGAGTCACGGGCTACATGGTGGAAAAGGCGCTCAAGGAGACACTGGGCTTTAGCCCCAAGGGGGATGTATTTCCCATAGGCGGCCTGCCTCGCCAGGAGGGCAAGGCGAAAAGGGTGTTTCACAAGAAGATCGGAGAGGGGAAATAGGCCTCTCTAACCTTTTTTTCTATATTAGCGTTTATAGGCAGGGCAGTCAATCTACAGGAAACTCCTGCACCGGGCCCCCTTCGCCAATATTCATGTCATCTGGGACGTTATCTGAAGCGGCAGTGTTATCGGTTTGATCTGTGGGCAGAATAATTATTTCCTGTGCATGGTCGTCATACGTATTTATTGCTGGGCTCATCACGGAATTCTTAAAACGCCTTTTCTAGGTTCGAAAATTTCACCATCTCTTCTCATTAGAACTAACTCTGCATAAACTTCTGTAGGATCAAATCCTTCTGCCTTCATTGTGTCCAAGATAATTGTTTGAGAGACCGGCTCACTTGAATTTATAAACACATTATTTTTCCCGATCAATTCACTTAGGCGCACTGGGTCTACACCTTCAGGTATGTCGGGGGAAGGTAATTCTTCAACTTTGCCAAAGAATTGCTTTATGCGATTCTGAATTTCAGACCGCTTATGCTTTCTTTTGACTAGAGGCATAATAATTATAATCCCCACTATCCTAATAAAGATTTAGCACGGCTCTAGCTTCTGAGAAATTGAGCAGTCTTGAGCAAAAAGATTCAAAATTGCTTATGTCCACCTGGAAACCCAAACGAAAATATGGCACACCGGATGGAGGAGTCACTTTTGCGTTATGCAATCGCAGATGGCCACACGCTCGATTTTCTTTTCTCGTAGCCATTTCTGCCGAAATGCAGTTGCTGAGCGAAGAATATTCAATCTGCATCTGGTTACCATTAAATAAGTGTAAAATCATTGTGGAAGAAGCCATGATTAATCCAGAGAGCAGCAGGCAGTCGGTCCCGCGAATCGAATACTTGCGTGTAAAGAATTATAGAGCCTTGCACGACCTCGAACTCAAAGGTATCACCCCATTCACAGTTTTCCTAGGTCCCAACGGTAGCGGCAAATCTACCATCTTCGATGTCTTCGCCTTTCTATCCGAATGCTTCTCAATGGGCCTGCGCAAAGCCTGGGACAAACGAGGTCGGTTCAAGGAGCTTCGCACCCGTGGCTCTACTGGGCCAATCGAGATCGAGCTAGGATACAGGGAGAACCGGGATTCGCTTCTCATCACCTACCACCTCACCATTGACGAGGGCCCGACCGGCCCTTTTGTCGCTGAGGAGTGGCTGCAGTGGCGCAGGGGATCGCAAGGCAGGCCCTTCCGGTTCCTTGATTTCAAGAACGGCGAGGGGCAGGTGGTCATCGGGGGCCAACTCGACGAGGAAGAGAAGCGAATTCACGAGATACTAACCTCTTCCGATGTGCTTGCTGTTAATACCCTGGGCCAGTTAGCCAAGCATCCCAGGATCAGCGCACTGCGCAGATTCATCGCCGGCTGGTATCTCTCTTACTTAACTGCAGATGCCACTCGTGGTATTCCTGAAGCCGGGCCCCAGGAGAGGCTCTCTGAGACAGGAGACAACCTCCCCAATGTTATCCAGTACCTCAAAGAGCAGCACAATGACCGGCTGGCCGAGATCCTCAAGACGCTCTCCGAGCGCGTGCCTAGGCTGGAGAAAGTGGAGTCCCAGTTCATGCCCGATGGCCGTCTTCTTTTGCAGATCAAGGATGCTCCCTTCGAGCAGCCCATCCTGGCCAAGTTTGCCTCCGATGGAACCTTGAAGATGCTGGCTTATCTGACACTGCTTTACGATCCCAATCCACCAGAGCTGATAGGTATCGAGGAGCCGGAAAACCATCTTCATCCCCGCCTTCTGCCCGAACTAGCGGAGGAGTGCCGCATGGCCACAGAAAGAACGCAGTTGATGGTCACCAGCCACTCTCCGTTCTTCGTAGATGGCCTCAAGCCGGAAGAGCTCTGGGTGCTCTACAGAGACGAGCGGGGCTACACCCAAGCCCGTAGGGCGGCAGATATGAAGGGCATACCTGAATTTGTCCAGGAGGGCGCGAGCCTAGGGCAGCTTTGGATGGAGGGCTACTTCGAGGTGGGAGATCCTTTGACCGCGTCCGGAGGTCCGAAGATTGTCGCATCTCATAAAACCGCAGATAGGCTTCAGAGGTAAATCCACATGCATATCGAGTTCCTTGTGGAAGAGCCTTCTGCCGAGGCTGCATTGCAAAATCTGGTTCCGAAGATTTGCGCAGGCGGCATCACATTTGATATCCACGCCTACCGGAGCAAAACCGATCTGCTGAGCAAATTGCCCAAGCGGCTCAAAGGCTATGGGAATTTCTTGCCTCCAGACTGGCGAATCGTGGTGCTGGTCGATGAAGATCGAGAAGACTGCCAATTCCTGAAAGAAAAGCTGGACCAGGCAGCAAGGGATGCTGGCCTTGTCACCAAGAGCATGGCCCAAAAAGGCTCCCGATTTCAGGTGTTGAACAGAATCGCAATTGAAGAGCTAGAAGCCTGGTTCTTCGGGGACGTGCAGGCAATTCATCAGGCTTACGAACGAGTCTCTCCGTCTCTTGCAACGAAATCCGCCTACCGAGACCCTGATGCGATCAAAGGCGGAACCTGGGAGGCCATGGAACGTGAGCTGCAAAGGGCTGGCTATTTCAAGAGCGGTCTGGCTAAAATTAAGGCGGCAAGAGCAATATCTGCCCATATGGTGCCTTCTCGCAATCGTTCCAGGAGCTTTCAGGTATTTCTGCAAGGGCTACAGAATACTCTAAAACAGCGTGCAGAAGAGATTGACCTTAGCCCCTAATGCTCAGGAATCCATCTCAGCTTCTGGATGATTACCGCTTCGGCATTCTCTATCAGTGTGATGCTCTGCGCCTTGTGCCTGCCGCTCTTCACAATAACAGTCGGACCTTGCATCTTTCGAGCCTCTGCGTAGATCTTTGCACCGTGCAATGCATCGCCATCTTCATAGCATTCCATCAAACGGCCTCCAGACGGCCCTCTTTTTTCAGCTCGGCTGTAATGCGGCGTACCAGGTCGAAATCAAACTCCAGATCTTGGGAGATCTCATCAGGATAGGCCTCTTTGTTTCTCTGGAAGTACCCAATGATCTCCTTTTTTGCCGTCTCATAATCGACGTCACGGCATTTAATCACTTTTATGGCAGCCAGCTTGTCACGGATAGCTTCTCGGACGAAGTCGGATGCATTAAGATAGACTCCTGCATCAATTAGATCCTGAATTTGCGTCAGCTCGCTACGCGTGATCTTCGAACCTATAACACATCCCTGGGATTCCTTCGGTCTTACCGCACCGGCCATGCTTTTAATAAGGTTAACTCTGGTTAAAGACTTTTCCCATGTGATTTGATTTATCTCCGCTTGGGCTTTGAGGGGATTGATTGCCCGCTCTATACCGTCCCGCAGGGGCTCTCCGTGAAGCTCTTCTCGAAGACCTCTCTCTCCGGCGCTACCTCGGCGAAAATCTGCGCCTCGAAATGCTGCACCTCGGTATCCTCATCCAGCCAGGCATCGGGAGGCAGCCCTGCCTTGACGCAGGTTTGGGAGAGGAACTCCAGCGGATCGAAGCCCCACTCCGGTGCCACCTGGGGCAGGAGCAGGCCGGAAAAAGGCCCTTTGGTGACAATCAGCCCATCCCTGCCGATCTTCACTAGCTCAGGCAGCTTCTTTTTGGGCTCGATGTAAGGCTCGGGCCGGGTGAGTATGGTCACTTCCACCTCGATTCTCTTTAGCTCGTCCGAGAGCACGCAGGGAAAGCGCGGGTCGCGGGAGCAGGCATTGATGGCCGAGTCCACAATAGCCTTTCCCAGCGGCATGATTGGCTGGGGATAACCGATGCAGCCGCGCAGAGCTTCGTCCTCGTGCAAGGTCACAAAAACGCCTCGTTTCTCCTCGAAAACGGGCGGAAGATCCTGAGGCTCGATGATCTTCTTATTCTCTGTGTAGCCGGTAAAAGCCTGCCGGGCCAAGCGGACGGCCAGGCGGCCCTCTTCCAGTGTCAGCATAAACATCACTGTAGGACTGGAAACTATTAAAGAGTTGTGCGGCTCCGGCTTTGAGAAATCTTGAGAAATGTTTCTCTTCAGTTCCAGTTGAGACGATTCCAGTACTCGTACTCGTGCTCCCAGCTCTCTTTGTTCATTTTCACTAGCTTCTTGAAGTACTCTCGTGTCTCCTTTTGCATCTTCCTCTGCTCGATGTAGTCGCGCTTGCTCTTGATGTCCTCCGCCAGGGATTTGCCTAGCTCCGAGGCCTTCTTTTCCGCCTCTTCCTGGGCTTGCGGTCCCTGGGACATGGCCGCTCCCACGCTTCCCGTGACGAAGGCTCCGAAATTGAGCATCAGACCGTCCAGATAGGTCGTGACCTGGTCGTAGTTGCTGCCTCCGCTGGAAACGTTGCAGCAATACTTGCCTGTGAGAAGCTGGCAGTGAATGGCGTCGGCCATGCGGTCGATGAGCGTCTTCATCTGCGCTGTGACGGTGTGGAAGTAGTTGGGCGAGCCCCAGACCAGGCCGTCGGCTGCCATAATTTTGTCGTAAAGCCCCTGGAAGTCGTCTTTATGCACGCACTCACCGGTCTTGAAGCAGACCTGACAGGCGTTGCAGAATTTGATGTCCAGTTCACAGACATCTACCAGCTCCACCTCAGCACCGGATGCCTTCGCCCCGTCCAGGGCAGCCTGAACCAGTCGCAGGGTCGTACTCTTGGACCCCCGGGGGCTGGCGCAAATTCCTAAGATCTTCATATCTTTTCCTCCTTTTTTTATCCTGAGAAACTCTACGTTAATCTCTTTTTGCACTTTTTAATATTTTTGGCTTGGCTTTTTCCAAAACCACAATTACCACAATTCAGGTCACTACCGCCTTCTTGAAGACATGCCAGGCCACCAGGAACATGGCTGCTGCAAAGACCGTCAATGCCAAAAAGGAGATCAAAACGTCATGGCTGGTATAAACGTAATGAATACCGATGGCGTAAAAATCACTGCCCACTGAAAAGTAGCG
>Ga0307380_10013329_pt1 | contig 10169 bp, 8 predicted proteins | sample UN3MG_FD_202239 | JGI IMG/M metagenome (GOLD analysis project Ga0307380, IMG submission 202239) | Soil microbial communities from Risofladan, Vaasa, Finland - UN-3 | ecosystem: Environmental > Terrestrial > Soil > Coastal area > Acid sulfate soil | place: Finland: Risofladan, Vaasa | collected...
TTGTGCCTCGCGCATGATCGGGAATATCTCGACCGCAGTACGAGCGTTAGTCGCAAGCCCCGCATAGTCGAGCCGGGTTTTGTTAGATTCTGGCAATGCGCTACCTTCATGGCCACCACCAACTAGCACCGTGCCGTTGGCAAATTGCTTAAATGATAATGTACGCCCTTGTGCGCCGACTACCGGGCTCAAAAATGAGGGCATGCGCGCGGTGATCATCAACATCGGCGCACGAGCCTCTACCGGAATACTTTCCCCTAACATGGCTGCAATTTTGCCGCCCCAGGCACCCGCACAATTGACCACAACCGGCGATTCGAGTCGTTGTCCCTGCAGGCTGATTTGCCAGGTATTCGCTTTTCGCGAAATGTTTTCGACCTTGCTCGATTCTAGAATTCGGACGCCAAGCTGCTGGCATTTGCGGCGAAACGCCTGCACGGTGCGAAACGGATTTGCATGTCCATCACCCTCGACGATCATACCACCAGCACAGTGTCCGGATACTTCAGGCAGCAGCTCACGCAAGGTCTCCTGGTCGATCAGTTTTTCGTGATCGAAACCCAGTTTCTGCAATTGATTGACACGTTGCTGTAACTGTTCGATTTGAAAATCATTTTCCGCCACCGAAATTTGTGCCGACGGCGTAAAACCGCAATCATCGTCGACCAGATCGATAATGCTATGCCATATTTTTGCCGAGGCTATTGATAAAGGGATTTCTGCGATGTGACGCCCAAGCCGCCTTACTCCACCGGCATTAACACCCGAAGCGTGGCGACCCACGTAATCCTTTTCCAGTAGGGTTACTGAAATGCCACGTAAGGCGAGATGTAACGCTGTTGAACAACCATGTAGGCCACCACCGATGACGACTACATCGCTGTTAGCGCTCGGTGCCACAACCAAATCAGTCCCCCGACGGGAAATTAAGATTCGCCAACTCTCCGAGCCGAAGCGGTTTTATCGGCGAACGCAAACGATAATAACCGACCTCTTCAATTGTTTTGCCAGTGATGTCAGCGATCAGTTCGCTGACGGTAAGCCCGCAGAAGCGACCCTGGCATGGCCCCATGCCGCAACGGCTAAAACTTTTCAATTGATTTGGACCGGGGCAGCCGATATCGATGACTTCGCGCAGTTGTGCCACGCTAATTTCCTCGCAGCGGCACACAACGACGTCGTCCTCTTTTGGGATGCGAAAATGTTTTGCTGGCTTGAACAGCGCATCGATAAATGGTCGCAACCGCATTTCTTTTGTATAGGCAGCACGAATTGGATGAGCCAGTCGATCACGCTCTCGATTATCGATGCGCCTGATTTTCGCGAGGGCACCCAGCGCGGCAATACAACCGCTATACTCAGCGGCGACACCACCACCAATAAAAGCACCGTCGCCAGCGACCGCAATGCCGGAAAGGCTCGACTCAAACCAGTCATCAACAACAACATTCCAGCAGCATTGCACAGCATTCCACTGGCAATCGCATCCTGCGGCTCGGCTGATATTGATATTCGGAACAACACCCTGGTGCAGTAGGACATGTTCACTGTCCAGCCGGTGCCAGCGACCTGCTCGATAATACTCCACGCCATTTGCGGCATTATATTCACTGATACGCAAATCGGACACGCCGTTAATCAGCGGTACTCCGGCTCGTACAATGTCACGTTTCCAGCCCCAGCCCTGAATAATTTTCGAGAGGCTAGCAAGTGCACCAGGTAGCTTCAGCAAGGCCTTAAAATAATTTCCCCCGGGTTGTAAATCAATTACCGCCTTTACTGGAATACCGGCCATTAAATACTGATGCACCACCAGATAAAGCAATGGACCCGAGCCACAGAAAACCGCGTTCTCAATACCAATCTCAGATTCCTTGAGCAGAATTTGTGCGGCGCCGACAGTCATCACACCAGGTAGCGTCCAGCCTGGCACCGGAAACGGACGCTCCTGTGCGCCACTTGCCACTATGACCTGCTTGCCAATTACCATCCGAGCGATTCCGTCTTTTGAGTAGCCGACTTCACGATCTTCTGACAATTGCCAGACGTTGGCATTTGGCACATAGCTAACATCACTTTCACGAAAAGCATGAACCAGTGGCAAACCACTCTGATAGCTTTCACCCAGTTCGGGCCGGTCGAGCTTTGCGTTGGTTTCGCTTGCACGGTAGATTTGGCCACCGGGAGCAGCTTGCTCATCGAGAATCAGAATTTTGGCCTTATGCCTGGCTGCCGTTTGCGCCGCAGCCATGCCCGCAGGGCCTGCACCTATAATGACAATATCGTAATGCTCGGTCACGACCTGTCCCCCTGTGCAATCGCGTCGGCCGAGCCCGACTGGCGTTCGATAATCATGCCTTTGCGTACCTGGGTCATACAAGCTTGCTGATTGGCAATGCCGTCGATAATCAACAGGCAGTCGAAACAAACCCCCATCATGCAAAAGGGAGCGCGCGGTGAACCGGTCACAGGGGTTTCACGAAAGTGGCCAATACCCGCTTCCAGCAATGCGGCCGCGACACTGAGCCCGCCGCACAGCTGTAACGGTTTTCCATCAAAGGTCACGGATACCATAGCAGGTTGATTTTTATTCAATCGAACAAACACCGCAGCTCCCCTTACCCTTTGTATCTGCGTTAATAGCAAATCGTACTGTGGAAAAATAACTAATGAGGGGATGTTCGGCAATGCCCATCATCCAGTCGACAATGGGACCAGCGTGCGCCGCCGCCAATGAAACACCACTATGCGTAGCGATTGCAAAAGCACCCGGGCAGCTCTGCGAGCTCTGATACACGGGCTTGCCATCGGGTGTCATTATGCGTAGCGCACCCCAGGCGCGTACGAGTTGCATCCGAGCTAACAGCGGAAATAGACGCACAGCGCGCCTGGCAATCATTGCCATAATTTCGACGCCAGTGCCATCGTTGAGACCCACTTCTTCATGCGAATCTCCGATTTGCAGGCCACCTTCCTGCGTCTGTCGAACGTGTAACGTAGGGTAATGCAAGAATGGCTGTGCGCGCTCAGTAATCAATATCTGCCCGCGATTAGCAGTCACCGGAACCTGCATATCGAGCATCGCGCCAAGTCGCTGATTATCAAGTCCGGCGCATAGCACTATTTTTGCCGCACTGTGTGTGCCAGTTTGTGTATGAACAATAAATTCTCCATCAAGGTATTCAATATTGTCGACTTTTTCATTCGGACGGTAACTCACGCCTTTTGCATCCATTTGCTGGTGTAACGCCCGCAGTAAATACAACGGGTTAACATGCCCATCCTGCGGTGAGTAACTAGCACCGACGACATCTTTACCAATTTGTGGAATAAGCTTTTTTAACGCCGCATGATCAAGCATTTCGTATTCGAATTGATCACCCACATGTTGGCGTACCTGCGCCATCACCTGACTCCGATTTTCCCATTCGGTCTCGCTCAGGTATAACTCCAGGCCACCTGGGCGCGTGTAACCGGTATCGACGCCGCTAGATTCACTCAATTCCTGATTAAACTCCGGCCATAGATTAGCGGCAGAATTTGACCACTTCGCGTAGCTCGGAAAATCCCAGCCTTTACCCTGAACCCATACCAGCCCAAAGTTGCCGCGTGAGGCGCGAAAGGCCCGGTCGCCCTCGTCGAGTACGCGTACCCGACAACCCTTGCCCGCCAAACCGTAGGCGACAGCCGAACCGACCAGACCGCCGCCAACCACAATAAATTCGTATTCCATTGACTATTTCCCAACCAGCAACTTATCCAGTCCGAAAATGCGGTCCAGCGCTATCATCATCACCATGGTGATCAAGATAATCACAGCGGATACCGAGGCGATCAAAGGATCGATGGTCTCGGTAATATGTTGATACATTTTTACCGGTAACGTTGTGGTGCTGGGAGAGGCGATAAACACCGTCATCGTCAGCTCATCGAAGCTGGTGATAAAGGCGAGAATCCAGCCCCCAAATATTCCCGGCAATATCATAGGGACCGTGACTCTCGTGAAGGTAGTCCATTTGCTCGCACCGAGCGAACGTGCTGCCGCCTCTGTGGCCCGGTCCATGCCGGTAACGGAGGCCAACACCAGGCGCAACGCGTAAGGCATGATTATAATCACGTGGCAGGCCACCAGGCCGAGAAAAGTCCCACTCCAGCCCAACGATGACAGAAATCGAAGAAAAGACACACCGAGCACCACGTGCGGTACCATCAGGGGCGACATAAAAAAGGCCATGATCACACCCCTGCCGATGTAATTGTAGCGCGCGGTGGCAAGCGCGGCGGGAATGGCTAATGCCACTGCGACAGTTGCGGAGCCCAGCGCGATGTAAATGCTGTACCAGAAGGCACTAATAAATTCCGGGTGGTCCAGGATGGCCCTGAACCAGCGCAGGGAAAGACCATCCCAGGGCAGCGACAGGTAACCTTTATCGGTGAACGCAACCAGGCAAACCACGATCAACGGCGCCAGGATAAAGGTCAGAAAGAGGGCATTAAAGGACAGCGCCAGGGCGCCGTTTTTATCATATTGTTTCATCTGACAGTTACTCTTTATGTAGCTTTCAGTTAATCGAATACCGCGGCATATTTGCGTTCAACGTAACGGTTATAAGCGGTGATGACAATCACGTTAGCAACCAGCAGGACCACCGCAATGGCAGCACCCAGGGGCCAGTTCAGCGTATTCAGGTATTCATCGTAGGCAGTGGTCGCAACCACTTTCAGGCGTCGTCCCCCGAGTATCGCCGGAGTCGCAAAGGCGCTGGCCGTCAGTGCAAATACGATCAGCGAGCCCGCCAGCACACCCGGCATCACCTGCGGCAGCACCACCCTGCGCAGTACCGTAAACTGTGAAGCTCCCAGCGAAAGCGCGGCTCGCTCTACCAGCGGATCCAGTTTCTGTAACGTCGTCCACACCGACAACACCATGAAAGGTACCAACACATGCACCAGGGCCACCACGATACCGGTCGTGGTAAACATCATTTTTATCGGGGTTTCAATCAGCCCGATACCAATCAGGGCTTCGTTGATGACGCCCTTGCTACCGATCAGCAGCGCCCATCCCAGGGTCCTGACAATAACCGATATCAGCAAAGGTCCCAGTATCGCGAGCAGACACAGGGAACGCCAGGTACTGCCCATGCGATAAAGTATATAGGCTTCCGGTACACCAATGATCGCGCTAAATAAGGTCACCACTATTGCAATCCCGTAGGTACGAGCGAAAATCTTATGGAAATAGTTATCGCTGACCACTTCATAATAGTTATGCCAGCCGAAGTCGGACTTGATGCCGCCATAGAATTCGAAGCTGTTAAAACTCAGCATGAAAGTCATGATCAGCGGCACTGCCATCATGGTAGCGAACAGCACCAACGCGGGCCCGTTTAACAGGTATGGAGGCAGCAGGCGGTTCATGCGACCAGTTCCTCGCGTAGCATACGGATTGCATCGTTGTGCCAGGCAAGGCCCACCGTGTCACCCTCGCCTGCCACATTTTTGCCTGTGTTTTGCAAGGTCACACTAAAGCGACCCAGCTCCGAATCGATTTGATAGAGCCAACTGGTACCGAGAAAGATCCGGGTACTGACGGTCGCATTCAATAATCCTTCGCCTGCCTCCACCAGCGCAATTTTCTCTGGCCGTATCCCCAGGCTCACCGTCTCGCCCGTCTCTGCCTGTCCCGATATAGAGAGCTCGAATCCTGCGCAGCTTATCGACAGATTACCGTCTGATACCCTGGTGACTTTGCCTTCGAACATGTTGGTCGAGCCGAGGAAATTAGACGTAAAGGAATCCCCGGGTTTTTCGTAAATCTCGAACGGCGCTCCGAGTTGCGCCAGCCTGGCATTGTTCATGACCGCGATGCGGTCGCTCATCGCCATCGCCTCGGCCTGGTCATGGGTCACCAGAATCGTGGTAACACCGACGGTGTTCTGAATATTACGCAATTCGATCTGCATACTTTCACGAATCTTCGCATCCAGCGCCGACAAGGGTTCGTCGAGCAGCAACAGCTGGGGCTTTATGACAATCGCGCGCGCCAGCGCCACGCGTTGCCGCTGACCGCCCGACAGGGCCTTGGGAAAACGGTCGACAAAATCTCCGAGGTGCACCAGATCCAGCGTTTCGGCAACCCGTTGTAAGCGTTCTTGTTTGGGGACATTGCGCATCTCCAGACCAAAGCCCACATTCTCAGCAACCGTCATGTGTGGAAATAACGCATAGCTTTGAAACACGATCCCGATATCACGTGCATTGGGTTCGACCGAGGTCATATCGCGCCCATCGACCGAAATACTGCCCTCGGTGGGTTCTTCGAATCCCGCGATCATTTGCAGCGTAGTCGTTTTACCGCATCCGGAAGGCCCGAGGAGTGAAATGAACTCACCTTTTTCCACCTCCAGGTTGAAATCTTCGACCGCAGTTACCGGGCCGTAACGCTTACAGATATTTTTCAATACGAGAAAAGACATATCGTTTCATCCGGTCAAATCAGGAAAGAATACGGGATAGCGGTCGCTATCCCGTAACCGGTTTATTGTTATTCGACTTCGCGATTCCAGCGCTTGGTCCAGGCCTCACGCTGCTTGTTGATAATCGAATAATCCACCGCTATCATTTTGCCTACTTTTTCCGGCCCGAAAGGCACCGTGGCTTCTAGCTCGGGCGACAACTTGGTAGTCTTGTTCACGGGACCAAATCCGGTCACTGCGGCCAGTTGGGCCTGCACTTCCGCCGAAACCAGGTACTGTATGAAACTCTGTGCCAGGTCGGGCACGTCGCTATCGACCACCGGGCAAACGGCAGCCATCAATGCAACTGCACCTTCCTTTGGATAAACAAATCCCGCCGGGAAACCGGTATCCGCGAGCGCCTTGGCACGACTGCTGCCCCACACCGCGAGGGCGACTTCCCCGCTCTGAAACAATTCGGACAACTTGCCGGATGAAGGCTCAAAAGTCAGAACATTCGGGCCGATTCGATCGATCATGGCCTCGAAACCCGGATCAATATCGGCCTCGCCGCCGCCATTCAGCTTGGCATGCGCAACCAGCGCCAACAGCCCGTATCCATTGGTGATTGGAGGCACAACCACCATCCCTTTATATTTACTGTCCTCGAGATCGTGCCAACTAGTGGGTGCAGCCCAGCCCTTGTCAGCAAACATTTTCTTGTTGTAAGTCAGGCCGGTTGCAATAAAACCAAAACCTACCGCGCGACCATCGCCGAACTTGGCATTGTCATAAAGTTCAGTAATAGTGCCCGTGTTTTCGATCTTGTCGCAGAATCCCAGCGCCAGGGCCTGCTCCATCGGGCCATCATCGATAAACGCGACGTCGATTTCCTGGCTATCTCTTTGCGCCTGCAGTTTTGCCAGCGTGGTAGTGGAGTTGCCGGGAATGTAGACAACTTTTGCGTTATTGGCTTTTTCCCATTTGGGTAGAACTTTTTCTTTAAGCAGGGTTTCAGTCGAACCACCATACCCGGCCAGATACAGCGTACGCTCTGCCGACTGGGCTGTACTTAATACGAGTGCAGCGGAAAGTGCCGCGAGTTTGATACCGTCAATTACTTTCATTGGAACTAGCCTCCTAAGTGCCCGATTCTGGGATATTGTTTATTAAGAGCCGACTATAGCAATCTAAAATCATAAAATATAATGCCTTTTTTTCGGTAGTTAATAACCAAATGTTATATTATTTCATAATCTGATATCTGGCGATTCGCTCGCGCAGTAATTCGACAAATTGAACCACCAGTCTTGACCGCGGCCGGCCTTCGGGATAGATCACGTAGAATTTGTACTTGAGGGGTGGGTTAAAGGGCCTAACCTCGACACCGAGCGGTGAATAACGGTCCGCGGTTATTGGATCCACGATACTGATACCCGCCCCGGCCAGTACGAAATCGGCGACCGATGCATGTAACTGGGTATCGATCTGAATTTTTCTCTTAATACCCTGATCTGTGAAATAGCGGTCGATATCGCCGGAGGTCAGCTGCCAGCCCCCCTCCCCGATAAATACCTCGCCATCCATATCGCTAGCGCTAATTCGTTTTTTAGCGATGAGCCGATGCTGCGCGGGCAGAATACAAACCATCCTGGCGGTTAACAATAATTCCGCCTCTACTCCGATATCAAAATCGGTGGCCTCGGTAAAACCCACGTCAGCCCTTTGCGTTGCAACCAGTTCGTTCACTTTCTGTGAGCTTCTTATGTTAAACGAAACGGATATGTCCGGCCGACCCTTGGTAAACTCGCTAACCACGCCTGGAAGATAGCCCAACCCCAGCGCTGGTAATGCGGCTATCGAGAGACTTCCACTTCGAAAATCACGTATTTCCCGGGCTGCAAGATTAATCTTTTCGAGGCCAGAAAAGGTAAGCTCCACCTCCTCAAACAAGGCGTGTGCTTCCGGTGTCGGGTAAAGACGTTTCTTGCGGCGCTCGAACAAGTCGAACCCAATCCTGCTTTCGAGGTTATTGATTAAACGCGTCACCGCGGGCTGAGAGACAAACAGTAACTCCGCGGCACGGGTTATCGTCTTGCCAAGCATGACCGCGCGAAATGCTTCGAGTTGGCGCAGGTTGAAATCTTTCATTTGGGGTAATCAAATGCATTCGAATGCCTGACTTTATCTCAACAGCTGGGTCATACCAAGTATTAGTACCAGTCTGGTTAGGATTTAAACGGTTCCAGGAAATTCTGTTTGCGCTAGTTTTCTATCGCAGGATCGCAGTTAGGACGCGCCGTTGGCGTCGACGATGCAGCCAAAAGATGGCATCAAGATTACCCGAAGAATGCTGTTATGTCAGAATTAGAGGGGCTGTTGATATTGTACCCGCCAACTGCCTGGCATCGACGTATATCAGTCCGGTGGAGTTTGAGAAACAGGTAATGAAGACTTAATCAACTGGCCCGAACTACTGGGGCCGAGTCAGTGTGCCGATCAGAGACTAGTTGGCACATTCAGTTCGGGCGCTTCCAACGACCGATTAGACTTAGAAAGCTGCCGATCGCGCTCCAAAGTGATGATAGACCGAAACGTGCCCTGAAAAGGCAATCAGTTAGATAATAATCATTCCTGACCGGTAAGAGTTTGGTCCAAAATACCTGATTGAATCGGGCTAATTTCCGTTATCACTGGAAATCAGGATTCCGCTACGAATCAGGTTCCGACTGGTAATGAAACCAGTAAGAGTGAGATTGATAAGAGGAGGAAACCCTGGTAATCCCTGGGGTTCCAATCACGACGATGTAATCTCATAATCCATTGGCCGTAGGTTCAAGTCCTACCGGGCCCACCACCCCTTTAAAATCAGTCAGTTAAATATAATCCGGCTTGATATTTATCTGCTCTTACTAAATTATTTTCCAGTCTTAAGGTGGAATCCTTCGGCCAACTTTTCCTGGCGTAAATAAAACTGTTTCTGAGCTCACGATCTGTATGGACTCTAACGTCGCACCAATAATCGTGTCGGCTCCGACAAATACCATAAAATGTAGTAGTCGGTGCTACGATTTTTCAAACTTCCGACATTTTTCAAGAATGCAGACTGCCTCAACCGTCGTTGCATGACGAATAGAAATATTAAAGTTGAAATCAAAGGACCACTCAAAATTACCGGAGTAACGAATTCCTTTGCCCTCTTGTTTTACCGCTTATGGGCAAGTCACATTTTTTACCATAAAAAGCGGCGGGGGTACTCGGGCCGTGTCAGAAGTCAGGACGCAATCGTTTGATCTGGAAACACCTGGGCGGCACCTCTTTTTCCGACATCCAGAACTTCGAGCTTATGTACCAATGAACGGAAGGTTTGACCATTTTCATTAATCAGTTCATACGGAAAGATAAACACCGGATCGATACCGGGTGCGGCTCGTTTGAGCTGAAAGAAATAATCGACAATATCCTGGCCGACCGATTCTTTACATTCAAATCCTGACAGGTCTACCAGTCCGGTAACCTTGCCGGGGTCGCCACCGGCAAAAGCGATAAGATCGACCACGCGCCCCGCATCACCCACCACAATGTCTTTCCTGAAATCCAGGGCTGCTTCCCTGATTTTCTGGCGTACCTCTTTGATGCTGCGGTTGCTGGATTTTTCCAGGGTAAAATTCAGCAAGCTGCCGAGAAGCGATTCGTGTAACGCATTTCTAC
>Ga0307380_10013330_pt1 | contig 10169 bp, 10 predicted proteins | sample UN3MG_FD_202239 | JGI IMG/M metagenome (GOLD analysis project Ga0307380, IMG submission 202239) | Soil microbial communities from Risofladan, Vaasa, Finland - UN-3 | ecosystem: Environmental > Terrestrial > Soil > Coastal area > Acid sulfate soil | place: Finland: Risofladan, Vaasa | collected...
TGAAACAGTAAGACCTCTAACATAAGGACCAGGTTTTCTTGAGCCTGTAACCGGCAAAACAATTCCAACATTTTGAGTCATTTTATCTTCTCCAGCAGTATTTTATATCACTATGCAGCCGCAACGTTTGCGTCTAATGGAAGACAAATACGCTGTGAACCACGTGGAACTAATAAAGCACCCCAGATAGTGTCATTAACTAACAAGTTTTCGTTTTGACCAAGAAATGGACCATGGTACATACGCAATGAAACTTGTGTGTCTTTATCTGTATCTATTGAGCTTGGATATGGACTTTGATCAGTAAGTCTTGGCATTGCTAAATAAAACATGTCGCCAGCAACTCTTAATCCACATTTATGTGATGGTAAAAATTTAACTGTCGTACTACCAAGCACAATTGGGCTGCTGATATTTTGTAGTGGATGACCAGCAGAAGAGTTTAGACCTTGACCTTGTGTATAAGTACCGGTAACAATCTGAACTACTACGTTACCACCGGTAGAATCAGCATTTGCAATAACACGGAATTGAACTAATTGGTTGGTTCTTGCATGACCCCTAAAGGTTGTTGCTCTAATACCAGAAGCAGCTAAGAAATAACCCATATCACCAACTTTTACTGCATTAGTCTGAGCTCCAGCACCACTCATTGTAAGTTCTGTAACGTTAACACCTGTTGGATCATTTGTGGCTGTAATTGTTAACGTAGTATCTGCTATGCCAAGAGCACCAGCTATATGATCAGGAAGGTTATTAGAACTATGATATGTAGTCATTGGAGTTCCAAAAGTACCAACTTCCCAGCTTTGAGCTATTGAGTCATTACGTCGTGGAACAAATTGACCAAGACCTGAACCAATGATTGGTGGGTAATAGTTTGTAGGAAGAACCATCTCATGTTTTATTGATGGAGCGCCCATTGTTAACCAATCGCTTTGTGATTGTGCTAAAGCTTGATAAGTCAGTAAGCCAGTAGAAATAAAGTCAACAAATCTAGTTGGACCAGAGTTAACCTGCATTTGACCATAGTTAGGTGACTTAGGATCTAAGTTAGTAGCAGACCCAGTAATATGTTTTGCTACTTCTATTTCTACTTTTGATCCTAGTTCTTCAGCCATTGCACGACCTTCTTGTTCCCAAAATCCCTCTTTGTTCAAGTTAAAAATTCTTTCTTGGTCTGTAGCACTAATTGCAGAATAAGCGGCACCAATAATAGGTAGCTCTGCAATATTTTGATATATAGGATGTGTAGAAACGATAAGACCGTTGCCGGAAGTGGCGCCAGAAGGCAAAAAAATACTAATTGTGTCGCCTAAGTTTTTTGAGATGCCTCTATGAGCATCGTTGTATTTATGATTACATACTTTTGAAACAAGACAGTTTTGATTTTGAAAACCAGGTAATTGCCGGTCTCTGTTATAAGTTTTAACTTGTTGTAGAATGTTTATTGAAGCCATGTTGTCTCCTCAAATCTAATAAAATTTTTATTATGAGTGAGGATTACAAAGAGCTAATAGCTAAAATCTAAGACTAGGAAGTTTCCTAATGTCTGAGATGCTTTCTTCTCCACCACCCAAGCCATAAGACGATGGTTTTATCTGAGATAATGGTTCAGGAGCCTTCTCCCTTGACAACGCTTCTTTATTTCTTTTGATTGATTGAGAAAGAGCAATAAGCTTTTGAATTCCTTTTTGAGGCTTAATATTTGTTGCATTTAATATAGTAGTTAACTTAGTAATATCCGCGTCAAACTCATTTACAACATCAGGTAGATTATCTAACGAATTAAGCATAGAAACTAATGGATGATCAGAACTTATCTGACCAAGACCAGAAGATTCTAGCTTGTCAAAATTTCCAGCTGCCACTAGCTTTGATTTAATATCATTAGCTACAGCTAGCCTCGTTTGATCTTCGTATTCCTGTTGTTGCCTTCGCTTAAAGAGTTGGTATCTCTGTTCCTCTGTATAAGCTTCTTGAGAAGGTCTTTGAACCATCTCATCTTGCTCATAATGACGCTCACTACTTTGTTGATCTGCTGTATTAGCCGCATTTAATCTAGCCTCATACTCAGCTCTAATCCTAGCTTCAGTTTTTCTCTTTACATCATTGGAAATTATATTTACCTGATCTTGGGAAAAATGCTTAACATTTTCCTCAGCTGGCTGCTTCTCAGGGGCAACACTAGTCTCAGCAGCAACATTATTATCAATTGCCGACGCATCCTCTGATACTTCCACCGCTTCAGGTGAAACTATTGCTTGTTCATCACTCATTTAAAACCTTTTTGACTGTTAACCCTAGATCAAGGTAGATGTTTTTTTGACTGTTAACCCTAGTCAAGGTAGATGTTTTTTTGACCGCAAAAACACCGCAAAAACTGCGTATAAATATTATATTTATAGTATTAATGTTTGTAGATTATAGGTCAATTAAATACTTGATTTTAAAGATAATATATGATACATAATGATACTGTTGTGGCAATTGTTGACCTATTTACAACTTAAGAGGACAATTAAATACATGAAAACAGACTCAAGCGAAAACACACGATCTATTAGAATAAGTAAGGATTTTTATTCTTTAGCAAGAAAAGTATCTATTAACGAAGGAAGAACCATCAGTGGTCAGATAGTATATTGGGCAAAGATAGGTAAAGCAGCATTAGAAAAAAGTCCTTTAAGTGTCTTGATTAAGGGAATAACAAATAGTTGAAGGCTAGATAAATGAGCGATTATAAACTTACCCCAGAAGAAGTTAAGCAAATAGCTGAAATGGAAAAAGAAACAGAAGATTTCTTTAATTCTATTGATGAAGATAATTGTATTAATGGAGTACCTGTTACAGGTGCTAATATTTATTGGCACGGTAAGGCTAAATATCGGATATGGAACATGGGCAGAAACATAGAAAAGGAAATAGAAAAACATATAATCAAAGATTAAATAATGTATGTATGCTACCTATTAGATTCATTCGTAAAATGCGGCGTTCCTGTTATACGATGATGAGATTGCATAAATTTGCTGTGAGCATCTATTACATCCATATCTTTCCTATGCTGATGACCTGAGCTATCGATTGCATTTTTAACTACCTTTTCTGCGAGAGATGCATGTAATTTCTCTTCTTCAAGATTAATATAAGCATCTTCTGTCTTCATTTTAGAAAGAAGTTCAACTTTTTTAAGGGACAGTTCTTCTTGATCTAAAGCTAGTTTAGCAGCATCTATTTGAGCAGCAGTATTATTCTTTTCTGCAGATAACATAATCTCTTCTCTTCTTGACTCTTCTCTCATAACTCTAGGATCTTGTTGAGCTTGTTGGTTTTGAGCCATCATTTTAGCCCTTTCTTCTTTTTCATTAACATATTTTTTATAAAGATCTTTTAATTTGCTTGCTCCTTCTATCGTCATATTATCTATTGCAACTCCTAGTCCTTTTTCTTGTATGAATTCTGCAAAGCCAGGAAGAGAGCTAGACATCTGGGTTATTTGAGAGACAGCATTTGCTTTTTGCAATTCAGAGCTAGGACCAGCTTCAACTTTTATTTTAAATAATAAAGGATTGTATTTTAAAGAAACTTGCCCTCGCCCGTTAACGGGAACATATTTTTCCGTAGATTCATTGTCAATTATTGGAAGATGTGTTGCGTCTATATAAACAGATGGAATTAACTTTAAGATAATTTCTGCAACTCTGTTTAGAGATATCATGTAGTTTCCAATAACAGGTTCGCCAGATCTGCTAGAGTTTATTCTACCCTGTAATATAGCTTCTCCACTTAATTCTGTTTCATTTATTCCAGCTTGAGCATCATAAGATCCTAATATATGCTGCAGAAGAATAGGCACGTATTGAAATAAAGCAAACATTTCAGGTGGAAATGCATTTCTCATTAACTGTTCTGGCTTAGGGTTTATCTTATCTGAAACATTATTATCATATGCTTGCCAGATTAATGAATCATGATCCTGAGGATTAATCAGGTTGTCTTTATATTCTGTGGATATGCTTTCTTTTGCGATAAGATACTTATGATTGCTTAAATTTTGGCACTGATCAGCCAAGGAAGACATAATATTATTATAAAGATTTTGGGCACCAAGAGAATTATATAAATAAGGTCTTGTCATTAGCTCAGGGTTTTTATTATCTCCTTCTAGAGCAACCGAATTACCATCAAAGAATACATAAGGCAATACATCAGCAGCTTTTACCCTTTCTTCGGATAAAATAGTATTCCCTATAATCTTATATCTTATAATCTTTTCTTTTGACCATTTTCTTTCTTGTACTATAAAAGGAAGAGCTTCCATAGAATAATTTTCTTCTTCAGACGACGCCAATCTATCTTCTTCTCTCCTGTCATATTCTTTTTTCTCAATAACTTCTCCAGAACTAAGCTTTACAATATCAACAGTTTCATATTGTTTTTCATAGTAATCAGCAATAGCTACAACTTCTTTATCTTGTATTTTATAAAACCACTCAAATCCATCATCTAAAGGCTTAAACTCTATATCATCTAATTTTACTCCATATTCTTCTTCTACCCGTTCTTTTGCTTGCGTAAAAAGCTCACAACAATATTCCGAATCTTTCTTGCTAATTTCTCTAGCAAGTATATCAAAACAAACCTGTGTTGTTTCTCTAGCTTTTTTCCATACTATTTTTTGATCAAATGTTGGACCTTCTTTATATTCTGCAATAACTTTAGATGCACTATATCCACCGCTAGCTATCTCTTGAATAAGGGCTTGTTGAGTTCCATCAATATTTGCTTCGCTGATTACCTGCCTTATATGCCCCTCAATAACATCTCTTAGCGCTATAACTTCTTCTGTTATATCAACGCCATCCTGGATCATTACTGTAATCCCAGGGACTCTCTTATTAAACTGCTCTCTTATTCTATTTAAATGAGCTTCTATTATATTTGCCTCAACAATAGGCTTATTTAATTTACTAAAGGCGTTTCTCTGAGAATCTGTAATTGTACTTTTATATACAGTTTTTCTATAAAGATTATACCTATCTACATTTTCTTTATTAAATTTTCGTGATCTTTCTATATTTTCAATTATTCTCTTAAGAGTGTCGCTATCTTTTTTGGTTTTCATTTGTGCCTTCTTGCTCACATTAACTAGAAACTCCAATATTCTACTTTTATTAGACATAAGGCAAGTGAGTTGGGAGTCAAATGGGGATGAACTTAGTGAACTTGGTGAACTTTGTTTCCAATAATTGTCAAAAGTATGCTACTGCCCCCATAAAGCAGCTCGGTTTTTTCTTATCTCTTCTTGAGATCGTTTTATACTTGTTGCTATCTCTATATTCTTATCTTCATCTTGAGAGAAATAAGTTAGTGCTACGCCATTGATGAATGTTAGATTGCATGCATCAAAAGCTGTATCGACAATATCATTTCTTCTTTCGCTTTCATTGGCAGTGATTGACGTCATATGATCTATGCACATCTTGGTATGCTGCGCTCCATATGGTAGAGTTATAAGCTTTCTTTTTACATATTCTTGAATTCTTATATATCTGTCTGATTTCGAGCCTGAAGATCCTGACCTTTCTATTGGAAGCACGCGCATCCCTTGTATCTTGCCAAGAACGCTAGCTAGAGTAGTGCCTGTGCTCTTCTTTTCTATGCCAGCAAACATTGGTAGTTTGCCATGTCTGCTGCTTGAGGCATAAAATGACATAAAAGAAGCTTCTAAATCGTATGGTTCTACAAAAAGCTCTACACAATCAAGCCAATGCAATGCATATTTTCCTGTATATGTCCCAAAATGCTTTATCTTATATAGTCCCCACAAGCTAAATACAGTTGCGTCATTATATGTCTTTGCTGTTTCTGCACAGTCTACAGTAATAAATGTTTTAATAATGTCTGGATCTTCACTCAAGATAAGGAAATCTTCTGTTTCATATAGTGCACCACCAGCTGGGATAGGATTTTGTTGAAAATGAGCAGCAAATATATATTTTTGATCTGCTTGCATTTGCCTTAGTATTTTAGTGGTATGAAGTCTTGGGCAGAGGGCATTACCAGCTAAATCCAGCGCTGGAAGTATAATAGTTTTCCACTGTTTAGACCTAATAAGATGATCTGCTAAATCGGCTTCATGCAGTCTTTGACCAATATATATTAGCGGAGTATTAGAGCCATTATTACGACGTGTTGTTATAGAATGATGGTATCGCTCTATAGCTTCCTCTCTCCTATCTGATTTTGTTACTTCTGTAGGTTTTTGAAAATCATCGATAATAAGAACGCCACCAAATCTATCATCAATTCCTCTGATTCCTGCACCTCTTCCTACTATAGCTCCTTTAGCTCCTACAGCTTCAATTGATCCACCTTGCGTGGTTGTAAAAACAGACTTGGCTTTAGAATCTGTTCTTAAACTAACTCCAAATATCTTGTTGTAATAAGGGCTGGTCAATAAATCTTTTATCATGGATGTAGCTTTTACGGCTACCTCTCTAGATACGCTAACATATAGAAAATTAGAATCTGGAAAGTGAGCTAAGGACCAAGCTATGAAATGAACAATCATTTCAGTGTTATGAGTTAGAATCAAACCTTTTCCTGCGGCAAACAAACTATCGTCAGCGTCTACAGAAAAACATACCATCTCGCATGACTCTGTTTCGGAAATATTTGATATAAACCTACGAGGAGAACATTTGATACCTCTAGGAACTAAAATTTGTTTTCTTTTTAATCTAAATGGATCTGTTCCATCAGGAAGCCTAATATTTACATTCTTAGACCCACTTTTTATGTTGTATATACGATAGACTCCTCCCAAAGAATTAACCAGATAACAAAATCCATTAATAATATTTTGGTTTTTATTACAAAATGTTACTTGTCCATTTTTCTTATTACATGTTCCATCGGTGTCCATTAATCCTTGTAACAATGATAATCTACCCTGTTTCGACCATCTATAAACGTCAGAAGGTATATGCTTATTATTAATAAGATTGTTCTTTCTTAACAATAAATGGAAACCATTATTAATTATTCCATATGTTTTTGCCTTGCCACATTTATCGCTTTTCCTATCTATCATCGTATGTCCATGCTCTTTAAAAGCACTAACAATGTCTTTATCCATTGTTGTAATAGTAGCTCCACTGCTATGTCCATCTCCTAGCCAACAACCAAACAGATAAGGATCAATAAAAGGCTCAATATCTCCATATTTCCCATCAACTAATGGTATTCTCCAATGTTTCCTACCATCAGCTTCGTATATTGTTTTTTCTATATGCTGTGTGGTAAATGTCTTAAATTTTGGAGTATAGCGATCACAAACAGACCATAAATGCTCAGAATTACAAACAATAGATTGATTATCATTAAACATAACCTTCTTTGCTTTTAATACTCCCTGAGGGTAAACACCTTTTACTTTAACCCATCCAGATGACCCAACTAGTTCATCACCAATCTCCACATCCTTCGCTATCTTCCATCCATTTTTAGTAAGCATCGGAGTATTAATATCAACAGCTTTCCCGTATCTTGGCGGTACGTTAATAAGAAGCTTTTTACATGATCCTGCAAAAACGTGATTTAAACCACGGCTTATGACCGAATAATGCGATTCTCTTCCCATTGGGGGATCAATAATGAATTTTCTTCCCCTAATGAGCTGATAGAAAGTTTGAGTAAAATGGAGGTAGTTGGATAATAAAGCAGCGCGACTATAAGCGGCATCATATATAGATTCATCACCTTGTGATGGGTCTATTATTATTTCTGGGTTTTTAGTAACTATCACATCTGATAGATAATTACCAACATTATTCATAATCTAACAGCTGATCTGGTTCTTTTACATTTCTTACAGCCCTAGTCCCTTTGCTAGTAATCCCTCTCCATTTTTTTAGAATACCATGATGTTCTATTTCTTTACTATGATCATGCGCTATCTGATCTTCAGTGCAGTTGCATAGTAGCTCAGGCTTTATCTTACCGCAAGAAGGGCACGTTATCACTCTTCCTTCGGTTGTAGCCATAATTGTTCTACCAAAACACAACGAACATTTAGTCATATTGATACTTCATGTGTTGATTGATGTAGATCTTATTATTTTGGGGTATTTTATACATATACCTCTAAAATGGTCTTCAATCATTTTATAATAACGCACGAGCTCAGGTGTACTCTTTACACCATCCTTTATTGATACTTCAATGCCACATTCGATTAGTGTATTTTGCTTGGGTGTATTACAAATATCATTAAATACATTAAATTCTGGCTCTTTTCCACAAACCAAGCACTTAGCCATTTCTAGTTTTTCTACTCTACAAATTGTACATTTACTCATCTTGCCTCTCCTCTTCTTCTATTGGCTCATTAACAACCTCAGGCTCTTTCATGTAGTCTAGTTCTATCCTGTTCTCTTGCATAAGAATAGAACTGACTTCAACCAGGCGCTTAAAATGAGCATCTTGTCCTATATCAGGATCTCCACCATAATGCCCTTGCATCCTATTTAGCTCAGCAATAGCAGCTATTGCAGCTGGATAATTCCTGTTATATTTTGCCTCTTCTGCTACAGAAACCAACATCTTCAGTTTCCATCCGTAGGTAATAGCGGTATTTTTATTATACTCCTTTGTCTTTCTTTCTAAATATTCCTTTGGTTCTAATCTACCTAAGATAGCATAAGCTTCTTTTATATTTAAAATGCCAGCTTTTGAAGCGGATTTTCTGACGCTTCCATTACAAATATACGCATCTAAGTATATCTTTTCTTGGTTCGTTATTGGCATTATGTTTCATAGCTGATATTTATTATCAAGAAGCAGGACCCGAAGAAATGGTCCAATATTTATTATCAAGAAATGGTCCAATATTCAACGCACGAAGCAATAATTCCATATTCTTATTTAATTTAGATATAACATCTTTTATTAAGACACTAAAGTGTGAACTATCGAAAGTAAGCTCAGAAAGTTGATTAATGGCTAGTTGTAGCTCACGTGTAGAAATTACCACGTTACGTCGTTGTACATCTTCTTCATCAATTTCTGGGGCATTGACTTTGTCTTTGTTTCCATCAGATCTTATACCTTTATATATACAGGGAATAGTTATAGTGCAGTATTTATCTCCGATATTATACTTATAAACATAATTACAACTGTTTCCCATTAGCTCTATCCCTTTTCCTTTAAGATCTATTTCTATTGCCTTTATAGACTCTAATAGGTTTTTGATACTATAAAAGTCTGTTATCACATCATTAATACTTTCACTGTTAGCGTCTGCTTTTTTAACTATTTTACATCTGATCTTTATGGTTTTATTCATAGTATTAATATCTTCAAACTTAAACCTTCCAAGAACATATAAAGGATCTACATTAATAATGCATTCTTGCCACATTTTTAGTATTTCCAATATTTTTTTATCTGCGATCATTGTTACTTCTCCTGTCTGGATATCGACTTTATCTTTGTTTCCATCTTTTTCAATATCTTTAGAATCATTAAAGATGTCGCAATATATGTCGCAATATCTTTCATCTTTATCGAAATGAATAACGTGTCCTTCTATTTTTATTTTTTTAGTTTTTAATTCTAGAGCTCTTATCCTCTTTGCTGCATTTTCTATGCTATAAAAGTCTTTGATAACCACATTAATAACTGCGTTATTAATAAAATTATCTTTAAGAAGTTTAAGTCTAATTTGAACCTTCATTATGGGATGGCAACAGTTCATGACTAGAGGCAACCCAAAAACATATTGGTCTATAGGAGCTCCAAAGCTATATTTTTTTTTATGAGATATGTTATCAATTTCTAACATTATCTTTTCTAAATATTCTTTTATGGGATTATCTGCGATCATTGTTACTTCTCCTGTCTAGATGATGTATTGATGTATTCATATTATCTCTTTATTCTTTAATAAATAGGGATGCAATTTTTAAACTTTCGACTACGTTTATTAGCTTTTTAATTTTATCTTTGCGTTTAATGCAAACCTCAGCATCTTCCAGATCATGCGTTGCTCTAGATATAAGCTCATCAATATCATCTGTATCTTCATCTGTAATCTTATGCATAACCTTATTTTTTGTTGCGTCTGGTATTACATAATAAAGAATAATATCGCATACGGT
>Ga0307380_10013332_pt1 | contig 10168 bp, 13 predicted proteins | sample UN3MG_FD_202239 | JGI IMG/M metagenome (GOLD analysis project Ga0307380, IMG submission 202239) | Soil microbial communities from Risofladan, Vaasa, Finland - UN-3 | ecosystem: Environmental > Terrestrial > Soil > Coastal area > Acid sulfate soil | place: Finland: Risofladan, Vaasa | collected...
GATCCCCGGCCGACAAGAAAAGCCGGACCACCTTCCAGATACTTGCCAGCTTGAAGATTCATGCAGTAAGCAGCCCGGACAAGACGAACGACATAGTACGCCGGCTGGCTGCGGTAAAGCGGCCGCTGACCAAGTTGATAGGTGGAGAGCCTGGGCTTGTGGTCCATCCCAATGCCACGCTGTTACGCAAGGCAATGGCGGGCGGGTATTGCTATGACCGGGTGAAGGTATCGGGCGATCCCAGGTTCAAGGAGAAGCCGAAGAAAGACCGCTACAGTGATCCGGCCGATGCACTCCAATACCTGCTATTGGGCGGTGGTGAGTATGAGCGTATAATCGACGCTGGTAATGACCATATCCAGCCCGAGCGACTGGAGCCGTATGTTGTAATGGATGGTGTGATGTAATGTTATGTGACATAGCAGGGGTACTTTGATGGATGCCAGCCCGATAGCCCAGGAAGAAGAATACGAAGACGACGACGATCAGGCGTTCGGTTACGTTGAGAGTGAGGAAGAAGTTGAGGCAAAGCGTCAGGAGGAGCTGAAGGAGCAGCGCCTTGATTCCTTTGGTCTATCACTGGCCCGGACCCGATCCGATGCTATAGGTGCCCGCCAAACCAGTGGGATAGAGGATATCTGGCAGGAGGACCGTGAGTTTTATGAGGGTATCGACGATCTGAACCGAGGTGACGAGCGCTCGATCCGCACGGATAAGCCGCTGCCTGGAGGTGGTGGTGTAGTCAGTCGAGGCCTGAATGGCCAATCCCGAGTATTCCCGAACATTACCGGCCCATTTGTTGATTCAGCGGTGGCGCATATAGCGGATATGCTGTTGCCGACTGAGGACCGGCCGTGGTCGTTTGATCCTACGCCGATCCCGGAGCAGCAAGAGTTAGCTGACCAGTTTGCGGCGGAGAATCCCGAGAAGGCCAAGAGCGAGAGCCAAAAGGGGTTCATGGCCAAGATCAAGGGAGCGCTGGGTGGCCAGATGAATGACGTTGAACAGCGTGATTCTGCGATGGTTGACCAGAGTAACAAGTCACCGGAAGACGCCTTTAAGATGCGGGAGGTAGCGAAAGCGGTATCTGAGGCCACGGAGGAGCGGGTTTGGGATTGGCACGTTGAATGCCAGTTTAATGCCCAGGTACGCATGGCCCTGGAAGATGCTGGAAAGATAGGGGTAGGGGTGATCAAGGGACCGATTTCCCGCGAGCAGATGGTAATTGGCTGGGAGACTGAGGAGACAATCACCAATGAGCTGGGGCAGCCGGAGCAGAAGGCCGGCGGTATCAAGCTGACACGGGAGAGCAAGCCGTATACCCGTCGCATTGATCCATCGAACCTATTCCCGGCCAGGGGGTGTGGTGACAATATCCAGAATGGTGATCACCTATGGGAGCGTGACTTTCTGACCCGTCGCCAGTTGCGGTTACTGGCCAAAGATTCCACCTACCTACCCAATCAGATAATGAAGTGCCTGGAGGAAGGCCCGAGCCGTGCTATTGCCCAGATGCCGGAGACTGCGAGTGTGCAGTCGGATGCTGAAATGGATGGTAAGTATGAGGTCTGGTACTACTACGGGCAGGCAGAGCGCGAGGATTTGCTGTGTACTGAGTGTGATCTTGAAGGCCTGGAAGACCCGTATCTGGATGTGTTGGTGATCATGGTGAATAACCGGGTGATCAAGGCCAGCTTGCCGACGACTGACCACGGTGGTTATCCGTATGATGTGTTTTGCTGGAGGAAGCGCACGAACCATTGGGCGGGTATTGGTGTAGGCCGTCAGATTCGCACGGCGCAGAAGATGGTAGTGGGCGCCACCCGATCGATGATGAACAATGCCGGGTTAGCTGGTGGACCGATGATTGTCTTCAAGCAGGGTGTTGTTCGGCCGGCTGATGGTGTTGCTGGTTTGGCTCCCAGGAAAGTGTTCTACATTGCGAAGGATGATCAGACGATCGCTGACGCCACGAAGGCCATAGGTATCATCAAGGTTGATATTATGGTGGCTGAAATGATGCAGATCATAAACCTGGGTATGAAGTTTGCGGAGGAGAACAGTGGCTTCCCGATGCTGATGCAAGGCCAGATGGGCAACATGCCGGATTTGGTGGGTGTTGTGAACACGCTGGACAAGAACACGAACGCGATCAAGCGCCGGATAGGCCGGAACTTCTCGGACGACATGATGTGTCCCCACCTACGCCGGTATTATATCTACCACCTGATGTACGGCCCGGACAATGAGAAGGGTGATCTCCAGGTCAACGTGAAGGGTTATGCGTCACTGGTAGAGCGGGACATACAGAACCAGCAGATCACGCAGATGTACGCGATTGTTGCTGACCCCAGGACCGGGCTTGATCCGAAGAAGTGGGCAGACGAGTACATGAAGGCCCATCACCTGAACCCGGCCGATTTGAGGGTAGAGGACGAGGAATGGGCGAAGATGCTTCAAGGCTGGGCTCAGATCATGGAAGCGAGCCAAGCGGCCGACCCGAGACTGGAGATTGCCCAGCTCAATGCGGAAGCCAAGCTGCGTAACACTGACCTACAAGGCAAGATCGATGGGATGCTGCGGGCCAAGGATCACGAATTCGAGGCATGGCAAGTTGAAATGGATCGCAAGATGGAGCTGGTCAAGACTGCGGTTACTCAGGAGATCAATAACGCCAAGCTGGCCGGCGCCAGTGCGGATAGTCTTGAGAAGCTGAAGACGAATCTGGCGACCAAGATCATGGATATCAATGCCACGTTCAAGCTGGCCAACGTGAAGGCCACGTCTGACATGATGCCGGAGCCACCTGTTGAGCCGCCTGGGAAGGCGCCGACGGGCGAGAGTTATCAAAAATAAACCATAGAGGTCACAATCATGGGTGAAGCGAGTAGCAGGGGAACAAAGCAGGAAAGGGCGAAGCAGTCCCAGGAGGCGGCTGACCGGGATGCGGAGCGGATCGCCAAGGCCATAGCCGAGAAAGGGCATTCTGATGGTTTGGTGTGGCTGGTAATCGAGCGCACCAGCAGTGTGATGGAGTTGAACGCCAACAAGACTATCCGGCTGACCGATGGGAAAATGAGTTACGGCCCGGACGAAAAGGGCTGGAAGGCCACTATCTCCGATGATTTGCCGGACTGGATCAAGGGCGAGGATGAAATCCGCAAGCTGATGGACGGGCACATGCTGAACGCTGCCCCGGCTGATGGTGGTTTGTGGTACAGGGGGCGGATACACAAGCCGACGATGAATTGATGAAGACGATTGACGAGATCATCAAGGAAGGCGTTGACCTTTACGACGCTACGCTGAAGCCGGCGCCATTGCCTACCCCGGAGGTGGCTGTACTCTCCCAGGCGGAGCAAGACAGCGCTTTATGGTCAAAAATTCGTGGTGCATTGGAGTTAATGCTCAATAATTACCGAATTCAGAACGATAATGCCCAGGGGGAGCTTGCCACGGCCGAACTTCGGGGTAGAATAAGGCAAGTGAAAGAATTTCTGGCATTGGGTGAACCCCCGATCCTGGAAGAAAATCCTGAACTCCCCGACTTGGGTTACTGAGATCAGCGAGAACAGGGTGTACGCGAACGACGACGAACGGCCTTCGCATTTATGACTGGGATCAGTATTTCCCAATCGTGAAACCTTTAGGAGTATGGAATGACTGTTGATGATTCTGGCTTTGGCGGTGAAGAAACGCAGGACGAAACCGATGGTTTTGGTGGAGTCGTAAGAACTGCCGATGAGATTGAACAGGATAATCAAGAGCAGACGGAGGAAGAAGCGGAAGAAGCATTAGCTTCAGGCTTTGGCAAGGTTTACAAAGAACCAGTGACCGTAGACGAAGATGCTACGCCCATTGGTGACGAGACTGAGCAGGGCCAGGAAGTATTGGGTAGTACGACCGGGGATCAAACCCAGGCCGAGGATACGCCCGAGGTAAGTGCTTTGAAGCGTCGTTTGCGCCGGCTGGAAGGTCAGATGGGCACGTTCCTGCAAGACAGGAACACGAATAAAGCGGAAGTTGCTGACACAAAGGAAGCGATCGAAGCGATAAAGGCCGATCTTCTGAAGAACCAGAAGGAAATTGATGTATCTGTGGGGGAGTTTGGTGAATTAACCCCCGTTGTTCGAGAGCTGGAACATCAAGCACAGCGAATGGCCGAGCTGGAAAGTCGGTCAGGCGGCGGGTCAATTGACCCAATGCAGATTGCTGAACTGGTTGATCGTGGGGTGATGGATGCAATGCGCCCTGGGTGGGACCAGAAATCGGCCACCAAGGAGTTTAGAGACTTCATGCTGCAAGGTGGTGGGCCTACTGAGGCGGAGTATTTTGAATATGCTCGCTACAATCAGTTGGGAACACCGGAAAGCATATTAGAAGCTGATAAATACCTTGAGGACTGGGAGAAAGACATGCCCGGTTGGTGGGAAGACAAGGGTGAGGCCTTGTTCCGAGGACGTGCTGCGGATTCGATCAAGTTGTTGGATCGATTCGAGGAAGGCATGAGAGCAATCGAGAATCGCAGGGTGCAGCAGGAGTCCCAGACGAATAGAAGGGCGAATCGTTTGAGAAGTAGTTCCACTCCGCAAGGTACGAGTGGTGATCCCGTCATAGGCATATCGGATAATGAGGCCTTTGAGCGGGGATTTAAGAGGCAAACGGGTCGGTAAAGCCGCCCAGCTTCACCCCAATTAGGGCTTCATTGAAACTTTAATGTTTGTGATGGAGTTCTACAACCATGAGTGTAACTACCTATAGCACTGCGGCTGGCCGCATCAATGAAGTAAAGGGTGAGATTCTTGCTCACGCTATCCCGGTCGAGGTTTTAGCACTCGGCTGCAAAATGAAGCAAATGCCAAAGAACGAGGGTGACAACATCACCTACCGTCGTTGGCTTCCCTGGGGCGCTTTGGCGACTAACGTCAACACGCAAAACCGTCCCGCTGCCGTTGCTAACGCGCACATCATCCAGGAAGGTGTAACGCCTTCGGCTGATCAGTTGACCCCGGTCGACGTGAACGTGAAGCAGCAGCAGTACGGCTGTCTGTACAGCTACACTGACAAGGCTGCCGAGCTGTACGAGGATGATATCCCCGAGGAAATGAAGATCAACTGCGGTGAGCGGATGGGTCTTGTTCGGGAAATGATCCGCTACGGCACTCTGAAGGCCTGTACTAACGTGCAGTACGCTGGCAGTGTAAGCCGTGCGCTGGTTGACGAAGCGATTTCGCTGAACCAGTTGCGTAAAATGTCCCGCACCCTGAAGTCAAATCACTCGAAGAAGATTCGACGTGTGCTGTCTCCCAGTGCGAACTACGACACCTACGCGATCGAAGCGGCGTATGTTGTGTTTGCTCACACGGATGCTGAGTCTGATATCCGTGATCTGCCTGGGTTTGTCCCGGTTGCCAAGTATGGCTCCCGTCAGGTGATCAACGAGTACGAGGTTGGTAGTTGTGAGGAGTTCCGCTTTGTGCTGTCTCCCGAGCTGGCGCCTTATCCCAATGTTGGGCCTACGGCTGCTGGACTGGGCCTTGTGACTTCCAACACACTGGTGGACGTGTATCCCTTCATCGTAATGGGTGAGGACGCATGTTTCGACGTTGCACTTCGAGGTCTGAACAGTCTCAGTCCTTACCATATCCCGCACACCAAGCGTGACAAGTCTGATCCCGGTGGTCAGCGTGGATATGTTGGTTCGTCTTTCTGGTCAGCAGTTTTGATCACCAATGGCGGTTGGATGGGCGTAATTGAGGCTGGTGTATCTGATCTGTCTTAACAGGCCGTGATTCATTGGGTTCGTAATTTTTGGGAGTAAAGAAGTATGGAAATTCAAGCGTTAAGTGGAGTGACAGGTGTTTTCAAAACCTGTGTGATTACCCAGGGTACCGGTGCAACCACGTCCTTTGCGGCGTGTGAGTATGCAATCGACGGTATGGCGGTAGTTGCAGGCGCCCAGAGTAATGTTGCTGGGCTGGCGGCAGCGGTACAAGCCTCGGGTACTACCTGTGCGTACCTGTACCAGATCGATGCTGACGAGAACATCAGTGTGATCAAGGGTGATGAAGTTGTTACCCCGGTGGCAGCTCCTTCGGAGTCAACGCCACCTACGGTACCGTCTGCCGGTGTGCAATGGCCAGCGCCTACTGCTGGTAACTGCGCCCTGGGCGGCATGATCCTTGTTGCCACGGCAGCCTTCACTCACGGAACCACTGTCCAGGGTACGCAAGACACCCTGTACAGCTTCCTGGGTGGTGTACCCGGTCGTCCGAAAGTCTCTTAAGGACTGACGGAAAGAACCGTACCCGGTAGGACTCAAAATCCCGCCGGGTACATTTTTGTAGGTGATTAACCAGATTCAGGCCTTGGCCTGATTAAAATTAAAGGTGAATCAAATGATTGAACAATCGAATTTCAAAAAACTGCGTGTCTTTGGATCAATGATCCTGGGCAAAACTGCGGTACTCATGGCCCAGATGCAGAGCGGCAAGTTTGCCAGTTCTACCAGGGCTGGTGTGTTTGCTGCTGTAAACGGCGGTACTGCGGAGGTTATTACAGCTTCTCGCACCCTGACGGTTGAGGATAGCGGGAAGACTTTCGCCCTTTCGGCGGCAGCTACGCTTACCCTTCCATCACTGGCCTCCGCGCCTGGGTTCAAGGCGACATTCATCAACACCGTAGACGGGCTTTATACTGTTTCTTCTGCTGACGGAGCGGTAATGCAGGGTCTTTTAATGGGCTTGTCAACTGGTGGGGCTGTGCTGAACAAGACAAATGTCAATTTTTCAGGGGCCTCACTGAGAGGAGACAGGGTTGATGTTAATGCGGTTGGGGGTATCTGGTCTGTAAGTGGTGTTGGTCAAGCCACTACATCATTTACATCGACATAAGAATACCCGCTGGGCGTGACCCCTGGCAGGTTGTTTCCTCGATCATCCTACTCGGGTGGTCGGGGCTTTTTGGGTAAGGGCCGGGCCTATCCCCGGTATTGATGTGGGAGTACACCATGACAGCTAAAAAACCGATGAAAAGAAAGGCACCATCAACGGCGGAGTTGAAAAGACAGATAGCCCATGAGCGGAGTCAGTCGGATAACAGCGCTGCCCAGATGGGAGAATTGACAGAATTGGTCAAGAAGGCCCTGGAAGGACAGGCGATCTTGGCTAATCAGGTGGAGGAGTTATCGAGAACCCCTACCAGGGAGCAGATGCTCAAGCAGCATGACCAGTCTGAGCGTGTCGTCAATGACGTACTGCGCTTTGATGTGGGTGAGGAGGGTTTCCCGGAGCTGCCACCGGATGCGGATGAATTACCGCACCATTTGAAGAAGATAAAAGAGCAGCTTGCTCGCAACAGGCCCATTGAGCGCTTTGACTCACTGGATGCAGGGCAAGAGGATATTGGCCAGTACCGTGAACGGCCTATGGATAGCACCGGTCCTGCAAAGGATATGTTGGCGCCACTGGTCGCAGAAGATACCAGTATCGCCCTGGAAAGTGGTAAAATGTTTTCCAAGGAGAAGTACGAAGTTGAAATGTTTATGAACGAAATGGTTTTGATCCGGGTGCACGACACGACCGACGAAACCCAGGTTCAGATACCGGAGGCCATAAACAACGGGCGCCGGCAGTTTTATGTACGAGGGCAGATGCAGTGGGTTAGACGTTATTCGCTTGAGCCGTTGGCCAGGGCGAAGAAAACGACCTACTCACAGCGGAAGATACGGGACGAGAACGATGTGGAGAAGTATATCAATATCCCCCACACCGCATTGATGTACCCGTTTGAGGTGTTGAAAGACACAGACAGGGGTAAGGCGTGGCTGAGACACATATTGGCCGAGGCTTACTAAGGTATTGATGTGCCGAAGTATAAATTACCACCCCCACAAGGCCCGGAACAGGCTGTAGAAGCACCTGTCCGGGTCGACTACTCTTACCCTGACGAGTGGGCAAGACGAATCACTATCCCCGTAGACGACGCCATACTCGCGGCAATGCAGGTCGGCGGCGAGGTTGAAATCACCTTGAAAGGCACCCTGGACGAGCTGACGAACAGCGATTCCACGGTTTCTGGTGGGCGCAAGAACATCACGGTATCGATTACCGAGGTGGAGGCCTACATGGAAGACGGTGCTGAAGAAGAATATGAGGAGGACGCCTTTGCCGGCGGCTTCAATAGAAGTTTTGCGAAACCTGGAAGAATGTTGAGGAGCTGACATGGCGACAATCCAACCGACTATAGTGGACAAAGATAACGGCACGACCAAGATTGTTACCTGGGTGTGTAGCGATCCTTCAGATATTGGTGCACCTGTTGAGTTCACCACGCATGGCGATCGATGTGTCCAGGCAAGCGGTGACGCGAGTGGGCAATTTGATCTTGAGGGCTCTAATGACGGGGTGAACTGGTCGCCTGTCACAGACGTTCTGGGAACCTCTATCGGTGGTGCCGCTCTCGACTCGCCCCTGTCTCAGATTATGCAAGTTCCGGTGTACATACGACCGAATATTACGTTCCTAACAGCCGGAATCTGTACGATCACCGTTATCATGCGTCGAAACAACCCATCCAGACAGTAATACAGGGGACACACCTATGAAAGATATCCAGAACAAACTGAGGTCAGCCGCCAGCTTTCTGCGCCCCTTCGAGGAGTTTATCGAGGTCAAAGATGCTTTGCTGCTGGAGCTTGGTGAGCGAAATCAGATCGATTCCCTGAAAGCCGACATTGACCGGATCGCCGGGGAGCGCGACGCGCTGAATGCCGAGCTGGCCCCGATCGTTGCCCAGAAGGAAGAAGCGGTCCTGGAGGCTATCCAGGCCATTGACCATGCTGCGGCTATACGGCAAGAGGCTAACAAAGATGCTGATCAGGTGCGGGAGAACGCCGAGCAGGCGGCCGAGCTCAGACTCAGTGATGCCGAGCAGGAGGCCAAGCAAATAGCCGCCCGAGCTGCCGCTGAAACGCAGTCCCAGATCGATCACAACAGTCGCCTGAAAGGTGAGGGTGCTGCACTGGCCGCAGAGCTGAAAGAGGGCCGTGAGGCGCTGGACAGCGTGTTGTCCCAGGTAGCCGAGGCCAAGGCCAAGTACAAAGAGCTGACTGATCTGCTTGAGCGGATATAGGGTGAATGGCCGGGATAACAACGATACAGGAGAAGTTTAGTGTCCTGAATTTCAATGATTGGACGTATGCGGCCATACCTCAATCAACAAATGGGCTTGGCAGTGACGACCAGAAGTGGTTTCTCCACGGCTTCCCTACACAGGCATGGAATCCTGATGAACCAGTAGCAGTGATTGTGGACTGGATCACACATCACCGGAGAAGGCGCAGACGATGAAAACCTTTTTAGAGCAATGCAAGGACGTGTGCCGGGAAGCAGGACTGGCCGGCGGCGAACTTGCCATTGACAGCGTGACGGGTCAGACAGGACAGGTGGGCAGGATTGTGGCCTATGTCCGTCAATCATGGCTTGAAGTCCAGAACCTACACCAGCATTCAGGCCTGTACTGGCGCTGGATGCGCTCCGAGTTCGAATTGACCACGGTAGCCAGCCAGGACATATATGCCTATGGCGATGCTGCCGTCCAGGACGTGCAGGATACCCCGGCCGCAATCACCCGGTTCCGTAACTGGATGATCAGGGACTACCGGAATCCACCCCGTATCTACAATCAGGCCTCTGGGATAGGATCGCAGAGCTATCTGACCTACGTTGACTGGGACGACTTCAGGCTGTGGTACCGGATGGGCCAGCAAAATCCCAGTTTCCCGGTGCACATCACGATCAATCCGCAAAACAAGATAGTGCTCGGGCCTTCCCCGAACGACGTGTACGTTATCAATGGCGACTACATGAAGGCGGCCCAGGTACTCACTGCCAATGACGACATGCCGGACCTTCCTGAATCCTTCCAGGAAGTGATTATGTACAAGGCCCTGTCAAAGTATGGGGTCCAGAAGAATGCCTCGGAGTCCATTGTGGCCGGGGAAGATGGGGCGGCCACCTACCTGGGAGCGCTTGAGGGCGATCAACTGTCAGAAATCCCGATAGGATCACCCCTATGTTGAGTGTAATGCCCGTATGATAAAAATGACCAACAAGGTAAAGGCTATCGCACAGACGAAACAGGACTATATTCTGTTTAATAACGGCCT
>Ga0307380_10013333_pt1 | contig 10168 bp, 5 predicted proteins | sample UN3MG_FD_202239 | JGI IMG/M metagenome (GOLD analysis project Ga0307380, IMG submission 202239) | Soil microbial communities from Risofladan, Vaasa, Finland - UN-3 | ecosystem: Environmental > Terrestrial > Soil > Coastal area > Acid sulfate soil | place: Finland: Risofladan, Vaasa | collected...
TCACCGTTAACGCTCTTGCACCAAAACTGCCGTATGGATTATTTTCCAAAAACACACAGTTCTGCACAGTGAAATCCGGCGCGTTGGTAAATGCCAATGCGGTAAGTCTGGCTCCTGAAAACAGACACTTATCGAAAAGAATATTCGTGCCAGACATTTGGACGGGTCTATTTGTTTCAGGCTTGAGTTTGTTGCCATCGAAATCAAGTTCCCCGCCCGTATAAGTGAAGTAAACATTGCGGAAGGTGATGTTGTTATTGCCCTCGGCACTGAGCTTGACTGAGCTTGCAAAAAAATCGACACCGTCAATGCTTATATCCGACAATGCTTGTTCTTCGTTGATGGTGTAATCATTTGTTTGAACAAGTAATTCTTCAAAATTGGGCTGCTTCCCATCGGGTGGATAAAAGTACAAGGTGTTGTCTCTATAAGCCCATTCACCCGGATTGCTTATCAGGTCGACTGCACCGGCAAGCAGGAAAATTGAGCTTTTTGTTTTGCGCCTATTACCAATTGTTTCCAGCTTAAGGCTTATGCCATCAAAAGATTCAATATTGTGCCTTAATACCGAAGTTAAGTCACGAAGGTAGCATACCCCTCCTGTTAAATCAGCGTCTTTAATATTGGTGAAATCAGCTTTTATCACCCTGTCACTTCCTACCTGCTCTCCGGTTACCCATCTTTTATCCTTCACCCAGTTATCGGCCCACGTGACCTTTGGCCAGGAGGCCCAGGGCATGGGTTTGTTCTGGTAAAACAACTGTTTAGGAGGAGTGCTGATTTGGGCCTTATAGACATGTCCCGAGTGTTTAGTGAAGCTTGTCCCCTGCAAAGATTCTACACCGCCAAAGATAGCCTTGCGCGGGTTTTTCGCCCGTATCGTAATTCCCGACTTTAGCTTAAGCGTCCCCGTATAGAAACCGTCCAAAACCACCAGTGTGTCCCCGGTTTTCATCTGATCAATGGCGTGTTGCACCGTCTGGAATGGCTTATCTTCCGAACTTCCCCCGTTGCTATTATCCCCCAACGGCGAGACGTAGTATGTTGCCGCAAAGACTGTTGCACAAAGAATCAATTGGCTAACGATTGTTGCTAGAATAAAGTTTCTCTTAAACATTTTAATACCTCCGTTGTTATCGTCTATTTCTCACGAATGGCCTTGCGCACTTCTTCCATCACGGCCATGCATTGGGGATTGAAGATCGGGTGCTCGTCCGTGACATCAGCGGTCATAGCCAGATTAATGGTCACGGGAATTTTTGCCGCCTCCATCCGTTGGAAGAAATCCACATACTCTTCTGTCGAATGTCTCGGACGTCCGGCGAACTTGCCGTTCAGCGGCGTTCCAAAGAACCACGTATCCATAAGGCACCACCATGCTGGCGTCACGTCGCCCAATTGTCGGCCGGTGCCAATGAGCATTGGGTCGGGCTGGCGCAGTTCGCTGCCGCCGTCGGTGACGGCCAAATCACTGAACGGACTGACCGCCGGGCCTCGGTTGGTGCTGAATCCCACGAGGGCCGCGGGGTTGCCGGCCTTGATCGCCCGCGCCCAGCCTTCAAAGGATGGATTGAACTGATAATCCCAACTCAGCGAACCGTCAATATAGCCGAACCCCTTCAACTTCTCGCCATAGCGTAGACTACATTCGCGTAGGATTGCCTCGATATTGTCGCTGAAACGCTTGGCGTCCGCATCGTTGGCACCCAGCGTTTGCCGCCACACCTTCGGGTCGTAGCCGTTATACCCGGTATGTAGATAAAACAGGGTGCGAATGCCCCGCCGGTCCAGTTCGTTGATGATTTCGCCCAGCAAATCGCGTTTCGCCGTACGCCCCGGCGCAATTTTGTCCAAGGCCGCGTTGGGGCCGGGCCAATAGAATCCCTGGTGCGTCGCGGTGAATGTTATCCACGCAGCACCGGTACGTTCGATGGCGTCAGCGAAAACCTTGACATCAAACATTTCCACTGATTTTTGAAACCATTTGGCCCTCGGTTCATTGCCCGTGAAGCCTTGGCTGAGCGCCGACCAATGGACAAAGATGCCGTATTTCCCATCGATCATCCACGAGGCATCGCTGCGAATCTCCTTTGCCCGCGTCAGTCGCGCCTTGCGTGCGGCAGGCGTACCCAGTTCGATGGAAAACAAGTGGAAGGCCTCTGTGACCCCTTGCCCAAATTTAGGGCCGGCATTACCCCTTGCCGTTGACCCCGCGACAGGCTTTGCATCCGGCAGACGCAAGGAGATCTGATTCACGCCGGCTTTCAGATGCAGCAAACCCGGAAACTCCTGGCGCCAAAAGAACGGGCGATGCTCCCACGTCCTGAGCAACGACGGGACAACCAGAACAGACTCCCCACAGCGTATTTCAATGTCCTGCTGCTCTTTCATGCTGTAGAGCACACTCACCGCATAATCGTCTTCTTTAGGAGCATTAACGGTCCAGGTAATGATGTCCTGAGGTGTATAAAAACCGGCCACAACATTATTGCCCTGCACATTGCCGATCAGATGACCGGTTCTCGATCCACGACGGCCCACAAGATGGGCCACATCGTCAGGAGGCAATTGAATGGCCTCCGGCTGCTGCAGAGTCGCAGCTTTTTCAACCTCTTGAGCACATACAACTGTCGTTGCACTCAACATCATAGACAGGAGTAAGCCACAGAGGAACTCTCTATTGTTCTTCTTCATTGTCTTTCCCTTTACAACCCAACCTTTGTTTAATCGTTAGGTTATTATCCATGAGGTCTGTTTCAAGAAGATTGTGCCGAGTGTGAACGTAGCGTGATTTTCTTAACCATTTTTCCCATAAATGAAACCGTTGTGTTTTCATGGTGGATACTTCCCTTTCTGTTATTCAACCCTAAGTTGTTCGCCAATTCAGTCGATACGTAAGCCGACCTTAGACATATCGAAGGGAACAAAACCCATTTTCAGCGCGGGCGAGTCTGGCTTTAGGCGAAAGTCACCCTTTTCCGGATCAACGAACATCGGGTCGGCGGCTAGGCTGTGGGCATCGACGCCGTCGCTTTGCAGTTTTTTCATCGTCTTTTGACCCAAGCTGGGTTCTGCTTTACAACAGTAGATGTTCCAGTCGGACTCGATGTCCTTCATACGCGCAGGTTCTCGGCCTCTGCTATCCTCATCCACGTTTCCTTTTCCGGGTCCAGGTTCAGAGACGAAGGTGCAGTCTGCCAAAGAAGAGTAGTAAATGTTCCGCTTATTACTCGCACCGGTCATAGGACCTTCAACAATCTTCAGATAGATGCCGCGCGGCGCGATGACGTCAGCGATAATATTATTTTCAAAGCGATTGTTCAATTTCAACGTCATGCCCTGCGAGTTGCATTTGTAGAGCACGTTTCCGATGATGAGCGTATCCATTTGTCCGCCGTCCGTCCGGATCGCACCCTGGGCATTGGTCGCGGCGAGCAAATGATGGACGTAGTTGCGGCGAATCACATTGCCCGGGCCGGCGCCACGAATATAGATCCCATTGCCATCACCCAGGATTTGCATGACGTGGTGAATCTCGTTGAGTTCAATGAGATTGTTTCGCGTGTGCAGGTAGGGACGGACATCGTCCGGCTCCGGATTCTCCGGAAGGTTTCCGATTTCATGCCATCGGATGGTGCGCACCGATTCGCGGTTATCCTGGTGCACGAAAAAGCGGATCACGATACCGGACACGATCAGCCCCGTATAATTGGTATGATGGATCAGATTGTTCGCCACGCGGTTTTCCCCGCTCTGGCAAAGGAAAATACCGGGTGACTGCCAATAGATTTCCCCGACATGATGAATATCGTTGTTGTAGACGAGGTTGTTTTTGTTCACGTCCTTGGTGCCGGGACCATAACCACAGAGCAGAATGCCGCCCCCGCCCAGGTGTTCGATATGGTTACCGGAAATTTTGTTTTTCTGTCCATGCAGGTCCACACGGATCGCACCGCTGCCGCTGTGAAGAAAATGACAATCTTCAATCGCGCAGTTCTCAGTCCCGCGCAGGCGAACGAGGGCGTTGGCCTTGTCGAACATGTCCCAGTCGTGCTGCAACCCGGCATCGTTTTGGGTTAGGGTGTAGCGTTCACCATGCTTGAAGGTCAGACCGCGGAAACAAAGGTTGCGCACCGGAATATCTTTGGGACCCTGCTTATTGATTTTCCCTTCGACTCGGATAAACTCTATCAACTGAGGAGCCACCACAGGCGACTCGCCCCGTGGCCAGAGATAAACCTTCCCCTCCTTGGTATTGAGCACCCATTCGCCCGGCTCGTCGAGTGCCTCCAACACATTCTCAACCCAACAGCCGATTTTGTTCATTCCATAGGTCGCTGGGATGGCTGTGCAGGCAATCCCTGCCTCCTCATCAACTGAGACCAGGGGCAACACATTCATGATCCAAGCGCGAGTGGGACGAACCAGAATTTCCACATCTTCCACATTAGGCCAGTTTTTCAAGCGTCCCTCTGGAAAACGGAGTTGGGTCTTGCTCGATCCCTTTAGGGGAACAAAACGCTCCGACTGAGCCCGTGGTAGCAAACCCTCCGCATCATAGAGGGTTAAGAACCTGTCAGAGACTTTGGCAACCCGTAGTTTCCCGATCGCCTCCTTGGGCAAGCCTGGGAGCTCTGCGGTCACTTTCTTCCAGCCTTTGATTTCCCGCCCGGAACTGAACACCGGCGTCTCGCCAGGATAGGCGGCATACGTGACAATCGAATCGCCTTCTCCCGAATCCTCCAATCCGAATACCACGGTCTTGGCCAGCCGATAAGTTCCCTCGCGGATCAGAACAAGGATGTCCGTCAATTTTCGCTTCTTCAAATCGCGCACCGCGTCACGTGCCCGCTCCAGCGTGGCGAAAGGACCATCGGTTCCCTGTGCATTGGGCGCAGCCAGCGTACCCGACCAACTGTCTGAGCCTTTGGTGGATAGGTAGAAATCTGCCTTCGGCTTTTCAGCGAAGCATGCCACACCCACCATCAGGATCAACACACAGATAAGTCGTTTCTTCATTTCATTTCTCATAAAATCAGTCTTTCCTTGTCTTGGATTCAATCTGCCCTATTGCGTCATCCGCAGTTCTGCGTGGAATCTCTCCCACACCCGGATCAGGATTTCCGCCAGCCTTGGGCCAGTTATGACCAGCACTCTTGACAAAAACCATAGTTGATAGATACACAAACAAAGCCTTTTTCGGCAACCAGCCGGAGCACAGGCTGCATCAGTGGAAGTCCACCCTTGGCTTTGCTTCCGGCGGCCCATCCCCTGCCATGCACATAGTACAGCACGGGTGCCGCTGCCGATCTGCTATCCGGAGGCATATAAATGTACATTTTGATCTGCCGTCCGTTGACCTGCTTATAGGTGACATCCAAAAAGGTCTCCCCCGTCCATGCAACTTTCGCAGCAGGTGTTACCTCGGCAACACAGCAGACACTTCCAGTTATCAGAACCAACATCAAGATCATAAACGATCTCATCTTATCGCCAGGTCATTTCTTCTTCCGTGGCGGCACACGTCCATAAGTTGGATCGTAGACAGGGAGCCCGGCCATGAAATCGACTATGCGCCGGGCTTCCGCAGCAACAGGGTTCATTTGGTTGCAGCCACCGGCGGTGGGTGAAGATGTAATACGCCCCGCAGAGCTCGTTCCCGGAGGCGTCGTAGAACCAGGTCTGCACCATCGCCGGGCCGGCGGGCAGCGCCTTTACCGTGAACACCGGGCCGTCGGAACCGGGGTCAACCGCCTGTTTTTCATCGAAATAGGGGTGGTCGCCATTCCAGATGCGCAGGCGTGCGGAACAGATCGGCAGCGCCTTGCCCTTGGAGAGCTTATACTGGCCGTCGCGGTCGGCGCTTCCCACCCGGATCGGCGTTGCCAGGGTGGACGTCACGGTGGTTGCGTCGGCGACTTCCTTGGGCCAGCGCCGTAGATCGAAGGTGTAGTCACCAGCGAGTCCAAAGGCCACAGCGTGGAAGCCGTTGCAGACAAGGCCATCGGCAACCATGCCTTGGTTCCACGGGGGGATGGTTCCCCCGGTGTGCCAGTCGTGGGAATAGAGGCAGATCTCGGGTTCGGCCGGCGTGCCCAGAACGAGACGGGCGTAATCCGCGGCGTGAGTGCTGGCGGTCTGCCACCAGGTCTCGTAATCGGCCTTGAGCGAGGCCACCAGGCCGGCGAGTTCCGGGTTGCCGCTCAAATCCGTTTTCTCCTGGGGATCGGTCTTCACGTCGTAGAGTTCCGCCGGTTTGGTGGCGGAGGGAATGATGAGCCGCCACTCGTGGGCGACGGTGCCATCCGCGTTCACGACATTGTGCATAACGCTGGCCTGCTTGTATTTGATGAGGTCGTCTTCGCGTTGGTTGTCCATCACCACGGTGCGCTCGGCAAAGGCCGCCCGGACTCGGGTATCGTTGGAGGTCAGTAAGGCCTTGAAGCTCCGGCCCTGGATGGGAACCTTTGGGGAACGGTTGGCGACGTCGTGCAGGCCGGCCAGGTCCATCAACGTTGGCAGCAGATCGAGATTCCCGAGCAGATCGGGCACTTCGGTGGAAGTTGCGGTCGAGCCACCGATGCCGCCGGCTTTCCAGCGGATGAAACACGGCACGCGGTGGCCGGCCTCGTACTGCGAGGCCTTGGACCCACGATAGAGGTGGTTTTTCATGCCGTTGTCGCCGAGTACCGCAACCAACAGGGTATTGTCCGCCAAACCGCTTTCGTCGAGAAACCGGAGGATGAGACCGATGTTTTTATCCATGTTCTCGACCGTGGCGGTGTGAGGGGACACGCCGGGCCGAGCGTCTGGCGGCATATCCTGCGGTCCATGTGCCACGTTGTAGGGGAGGTAGGCGAAGAAGGGCTTCCCGGCGGCAGCCTGCCGCTTCATGTAGTCAATGGCTTGAGTTGTGAAAAAGTTTGTGGCAAATACGCCCTTCTTGCCGGGCAGGCTGGCGTTGGTCTCGGTCAGCAGAACGGGCTGGTCGTTCACATAGAGGGTGACTGGGGCCGTGTTGCGGTTGCCCCAATGGTCGGGCTGCTGGTCGATACCGCCACCGCGGATGATGACGGTGTGCTCGAAGCCCCGGTCTTGCGCACGGAATGGATAGCTTTCGCCCAGATGCCATTTGCTGAAGATCGCGGTGCCGTAGCCGTTGGCCTTGAAAACGTCCGCCATGGTGACCTCGTCGGCCCACATGAACTCGCGCCCGAGCACGGTGTGCCACGCGCCGGTGTCGTCGGTATAGCGGCCGGTCATACACGCAGCCCGGCTGGGGGAGCAGGTCGGGGAAACGTGAAAGTCCGTCAACCGCACGCCCTCCTGCCCCAGGGTATCCATATGCGGGGTTCGGGGGCCTTTGGGATTGTAGCAACTGTAGTCGTCATAGCTCAGATCGTCCGGCATGATGAAAAGCACGTTCGGACGCGGCGCCGCAACAGCGCTCAGCGTTGACAGCAGACCGGCAAAAAGCATCCATCCTCCAACCATCCTCGTTTTTTCCTTCATGTGTATTCTCCTTTGCAATGGGCATCAAGGTTTCACTCTTCGTTGTTTCGCTTTTCTTTCGTCTTCGGCAGGGCGGCGGCTTCGGGGATCCAGGTCAACTGGGGCCAGAATGGCTCGCCGTCGTTTTTCTGCGCGACGCCGGGCGTGCTGCGGCCGTCCATGACGGTCTTCGTCGCCAGCCCCTCGAGTCGCGTCACCACTTCCGGGTACTGGCCGTATACGTTGGTGGTCTCGCGCCAGTCATCCTTCATGTTGTATAGTTCGAAAGGCGGTTCTCCGGGCTTTGACTTGACAGGCTTCGCCCCTATGGTCCCGGCACCGAGAACAAAATCGAGCTTCCACTGTCCGTCGCGAATGGCGAAGTATCCGCCTCCGGAGTGATTGACCAGCGGCCCGCGCAAGGGATGCGGATACTCCTCGCCGCGCAGCGCGGCCAGTAGGCTGTAGCTGTCCTCGCCCGCGTTGGTAGGCAGCTTCGCGCCGACGATGTCGGCCACTGTTGCGAACAGATCGACCTGGCAAACCGTTTCATCACACGTGCGACCGGGCTGGATAACGCCGGGCCAGCGCATCAGGAACGGTACGTGGTGCCCGCCTTCGTAGATGTCCTGTTTTTGACCCTTGAATCCACCGCTGCTGGCGTGTCCGTATTTGTTGAGACGTCCTCTGACTCCGGTCGAACCGTTGTCGCTGCTGAACACCACCAGCGTGTTCTCCGCCAAACCGTTTTTATCGAGCGCGGCCAGGATCTGCCCGACACGGTGATCGGTCTCCAGCATGAAATCGCCGTAGCGCCCCACCTGACTCTTGCCGATAAACTCCGGCGCGGGACAGAGCGGCAGATGCGGCGACGTCATCGCGAAGTAGAGGAAGAACGGCTGCCCCGCCTTCGCGGATTCGACGTGGCTGTTGATGTAGTCAACGGCCTTTTCGGTCAAGGTGCCGAGACAGAGATCGTCGCGGAATGACGGCGCGATTTCGATATCGCCCTTGCTTTTCGGCTCGCTGTCATAGGGCGGCATAAAACGGAAGGATTCGCTCGGTTTGTCCTTCTTTTTATGCGTCCACATCGACGGTACATCCAGAACGCGGGTGTTCTCGACGAAGGTCAGCACGCCGAAGTTCATGGAGGCCGGAATTCCAAAATAGTAGTCGAAGCCGTGTTCGGTCGGTCCGTCGGTAATCGGCTTGGACCAGTCACGCTCGCCCCTGGTCCCGGGGAACTCCATGTTGAGATGCCACTTGCCGACTATCGCGGTCTGGTACCCTTTGGCTTTGAGCAGCGAGGCCAGCGTGATGCGATCCTGGGCGATAAGGCAGGGACCATCTGAGCCCAGCACGCCGCTCTTCATGGATGTCCGCCAGGCATAACGGCCCGTGAGCAAGGCATAGCGCGACGGCGAGCAGACGGCCGCAGCGGAATGGCCCTCTGTAAAGATCATCCCTTCCTGCGCGATACGATCCATGTTGGGCGTCTGGCATTTCGATTCGGGATCGAGTGCGCTCATGTCACCGTAGCCTTGATCGTCGGTGTAGATGACCACGATGTTGGGCTTCTCCGGCGACGCATCGACGGCGTACAACACAGAGATTGATAGTACCAGTGCGGCGATGAGGGCGAATGTCTGTGTCATTCGGGGGATGATGGTTGCGCGATTGTTCATGGTGATTACCTTTTCTCCTGATAGTCCGAACTGGCGATGAGCTTGCCGCTCCGAACATTTATGAACCATGCGGTCGTGCCCTTGGGCAACGGGGCAGCGCAACGCCAGACGTTGCCGCTCTGCTCCAGCACAGCGGGCGACTCGATCCACTTGCGGTCACCCGTCACTCCGATGCCGGTGGTCGAGACGAGAAGTGCGCGATCCAAGGGCTTACTGCTGGCAAACTCAGCGTGCGCGACCTGATCGGCCATTCCCGCAGAGGTTTGCTGGCACCACGGTTTGCCTTCCCTGACGACGCTCTTGGCGAAGGCATAGCTATCGGGCGGTCGCCAGCCGGCGCCATGTCTATGCTTCATACCGGGGATGAGCGTCACCATGTGCGGGCCGGGCGCGGCGCGATAACAAGCCGCCAGACAATCCATCGGAAAATGCTGATCCTGCGGCCACGAGAACCACAACACCGGCAGCTTGACGCGATTCATGCGCACCATTGGATCCCACACCTGCCGATAAAGTTCATTCGTCCCCAACGCCCTGCCATATTGGTTGGCGGCGTCGAATAGATGGCCGCATCCGTAAGTCGGGATCGCAAAAGCGAAACGCGGATCAATGCCAATAACCGTGCTGGTGATCACGCCACCCCACGAGATGCCCATGATGCCGACCTTGTCCGCATTCACATCCGGCAGCGAGCGCAGGAGCGAATTGGCCAGAATCGTGTCCGCCACCGCGTGATACATCCACTGGTTGGTCAGCGTTTCATTTGAATCGCCGTAAATTCCAACGCGAGCCGGCCCGCCCCAGGCATGGTGTTCCCATCCTTTCGGATTCGATTCCGTTGTGGCGCCCTTCAAAAGCCGCCGATTGGTCTGGCCCTCAACGGCGATGCTGATAGCGGCAAACCCGCGATCATTCCACAGTTTCACCCATTCCTTGAAGGCCGTGCCGCCGCCGCCATGCACCAGCACAATACCCGGCATCTTGCCGACATG
>Ga0307380_10013334_pt1 | contig 10168 bp, 7 predicted proteins | sample UN3MG_FD_202239 | JGI IMG/M metagenome (GOLD analysis project Ga0307380, IMG submission 202239) | Soil microbial communities from Risofladan, Vaasa, Finland - UN-3 | ecosystem: Environmental > Terrestrial > Soil > Coastal area > Acid sulfate soil | place: Finland: Risofladan, Vaasa | collected...
GTAGATCTTGCCCTTCATGCGATAGTTCCCCATGCCCTGGATTCGATAGTCGCCGAAGACCTCGTCATTTAGACGGCCCAGAAAACCCGAGCCTCTTCGGTCGAGCATCACGCCGTGGCCGGGCGCGCGGCCTTGGTGCTCTCCGGCGAAGGTGTGGACGGCCGTCCCGACGGCGCGCTGCTCGGCCTGGCATTGGACGCGGCGGGCGATGGCCCGTGCCTTCTGGAGCAGGGGCGTCAGCAGCGCCAGAAGCAGCGCGAGGATGGCGATCACCACGAGCAGTTCGATCAGCGTGAAGGCCCCGACGATGTGTGTTCTTCGAGGCATCATCTCTTCTCCGCCGAGGGCTCGTTGCGGCCGCGCGACCTGACGACCCGCGACCGGTCCGCGCTCAACCGGCCGGGCTGGACCTGTCCGCCAGCCATTATACACGCACATCAGGCGGAACTGGACTACACCGGCAGGCCAAGGGCCGGACGGCTTGGCCGACTCACCAGTTGGGCAGTCGCCCGTCGTCGCGCGCGGCTACGCCTTCTCGGACAGCGCCTTCTTGAGTCTCCTGATCCTGCGGCACTGGACCAACACCGTGACAATCAGCAGGAGCGTGGCGATTGGCCAGATGATCACGAAGATCCAGACATTGATGGCCTTGTAGGTCATCCCGAAGAACTCGGCCATCGCCAGCAGTATCTCCACGCAGAGATCGAAGATATGGTTCATGATCCTTCCCCATCTTCGACGCTCGGACGGCCAGCTCGGCGCCGCGGGCGGCGCGCGTCAGTCGTCGTCCGGCTCGACCTCGAGGACCTTGCCGTCGGCCGTCACCTCGATCTCGTACTTCTTGCCGTTGGCCTCGCCCTTGATCTCATAGACAAGGCGGCCTGCCTCGCGCTCGACCTCTGCGCCCGTCAGCACGATCCCCTCGACGGCGGCGGCTGCCGCCTCCCGGGCCTTCGCGGGCACTTCCGAAAGGGCGATGGGCTTGTCCTCCTCGAGGTTCTGCTCCGTCGGTGCGCAGCCGGCCAGCGAAACGGCGGCCAGGATCACGATGAGTTTCCGCGTCTTCATGCCGGACCTCCTCCTGAGTTGTACGTCAGAATGAATCGCCGCCGCAGACGGGCAGACCGCCGCCGAGACGGAAAGCCCAAGCTAGTCCGTCTTTGCCGGAGGCGCGGGTTGCGAGGCGGCTTCCTTCAGTTCGCTCTCGATATGTTCCTTCAGCCCGCCGGCCTTCTGAAGCTTGATCCAGTCCTCTACGGGCTTGACTGGCTCGGTAGCCTTCTTCGCGCGGAGCTGCCCATAGGTCTCGATGACCTGGAGCACTCCTTCGTATGTGTGGTTTCGGGCAACGGCCTTCTGGAGTTGGACCCTGACGTTGCCGGCGACGTACGCGACGAGCAACGTCGTCCCGTGCTTGTATTCCTTTTCGCGCAACCACGGACAGGTGTGCAGCCCGATCGTGACCATCACGTCGTCCGAAGCTTCGGCGAAGACAATGATCGTGCGGCCGGCGGCAAGGCCCTCCTTGCTCAGGGGGTCTTCCCTGAATGCCTTGATGGCGTCCAGGACCTCTTTCCTTGCAGCGGCTCTGCGCGCGTCATCGGCCTTGCCCAGCAATTGACCGAGCTCCAAGGCAAATTGGGATACGCCTCCCGCCCCCTGTTTGGAGTTCGCCTTCTTGTCCGTGTAGCGAACCTTGATGAAGTTCCCCGCGAAGCCCGTCAGGAGAGTGTCCGATACCCGCATTCCGGCGAAGGTCGAACCCTCCCCCTGCGCGTACTCGGACCTGCTCCAGAGGAACCGGATTCTGCCCTTCTCCGGCGCCACGCCTCGCCCGAGGTGCTTCAGGTTCGCGTAGCTCCCGCGCGCTTCCATGGTGTCCAGGACCCTCCTGACCGAGTTGGCTTCATGTGCCACGATCGCGTTGTCGCAGCCTGTGGGGATCTCGGCAATCCCGTTGTTGTAGATATAGACGTCGGCCTTGGTGAGGTCCTTGCCTGTGTAGCGCAGGCTGTAACCGTGCTCCGGTCTGCTGAATGTCTTGACCGTTGTGAAGGTCAGGCCGCCCAGTGTCGCGGGAAAGGATATCCCGAGTTTCGCGTCCGTGTGCGCGACGCGATTCGGCTCCGCTGCAACAAGGGCGCTGGCCAGAGCAGCCGCGATGCATGGCGCCAGCAGCATCCTTCTCATTTCGCTCTCCGCTGCGGCAGCATGAAGGGGAAGGCCTGGCTCCGGGAGCCAGGTCGCTGCCCCCGCGCGCTGTGCGCTAGCCGATATACAGGCTACCCCCCGGCCGGGAAGTCCGTCAATGGACGGGCGAGCCCGCAGGACTCGTGGGTCGAGCAGGTCGGCCTACGGTTGCGGCGGCGACTTGCGGATGTCGTAGGCGAACAACTTGTCGGTGTGGCGGACGTACAGACGCCCGCCGCAGACGACCGGATGCGCCCAGTACAGCCCCGTGCCGCCCTTCGGCACGCGGAACGAGCTGACGAGCCGGTGGGCCTTCGGCGTCGCCTCCACCAGGGCCATCGTGCCGTTCTCGTCCAGGCAATACAGCATGCCCTCGGCGTAGGTCAGCGAGCCCTTGCCCTTGGCGTTCCATGCCTGCCCGCCCGTCATGAACTCCAGGCAGAACCACCCCTGCGACTGATGCCCGGAGCCGTACAGGTATCCGTCCACCAGCACCACGCCACCGTGATGGTTGTCCATGAGCTTGCTGGCCCAGGCCTGCTCGGTCTTGATCTCCTTCCCGTCGGCCTTCAGCCGGATCAGGATGCTGCCCCTGCCGTAGCCGCTCGATGCGTACACGTGCCCCTTGTGGAAGATGGGGTCGGCCACGTTGTTCTGGCGCATGTTCTCGTGCGGCACGCTCCACAGCAGCCTGCCGTCGTTGGCGTCCACGGCGAAGACCGCCTTGGCATTGACGCTCAGTATCTGCCGGAAGCCGCCGAACTCGGCGATCACCGGCGACGAGTAGCCGGTGTCTCCCTTGATCTCGGTGTTGGCCCAGATCAGCCGCTGCGTGTTCTTGTCCAGGCAGACGATGTAGCCCTTGGCGCCGCCGGGCGAGCAGATAAGCCTGTCGCCGTCGATGAGCACGCTCTCGGCCAGACCGTACTTGGGGGTCTTGGCGTCGAACCGCTCGAAGAGGTCGAGGGTCCAGAGCTCGCTGCCGCTGTTGGCGTCGAGGCACGCCAGCCGTCCCGTCTCGCCGAGGTGGTACAGACGGCCTTCGTCGTAGGTCGGCGTGGCGCGGGCTCCGCCGTAGGCCATGGCGTATCGGAGGGTGGTCTCCCACGAGCGCCCGTTGAGGCGGCGCCACTTCTCGGCGCCGTTCGGGTCAAGCGCGATGACGTAGGTCCGCTTGTCGGTCATGCCGGCCGTGTAGATCAGCCCGCCGGCTATCGTCACCGAGCTGTAGCCCTTGCCGAGCCCCGCCGCCGTCCAGAGCAGCTTGGGCCCGGCGGGCGGCCAGGCCTTCAGCAGGCCCGTCTCGGTGGAGCGGTTGTCGCGCCTGGGCCCGTGGAAGCTCGGCCATTCGCCGGCCGCATGAGCGGCCAGCAAGCCAATAATGACAGTGATCGCAACGCACGTTCGCATGGACGGCCTCCTCGCTCAGCTTGCGGGGACCATGATACCGCCTCCACGGTCCCGTCGCAGCAGCCCATTCGCAGGCGGTGCAGGAAGGAGTCAAGTTCGTCGAAGCCTGGGCGGCGGCGGGTCGGCATTGAGACCGCTCCGGTCATCTTCGCGCATGGAAGCCCGGTCATGACCACCATTTGCCCCGAGGAGGGTAGGGAGAAAGCCCTCGACGCAATGATGACGCTTGGATAGGGTCGGGGAAGGGCATCCGTCTTGCGTGGGGATCTGCCAGCACGCGGACTGGCTGGGGGCAACCGAACTGCAGCCGCCTAGACTACCGACCCGAGCACTCGCCCCTTGTCGTTCCCGTAGTAGAGGACCACCAGCGATGACTTGGCCCGTGTGGCACAGACGTAGTACAAACGGCGCAGCTCATCGACGCTGATCTCGCGATTCTCAGCCCGGGGATCGACAAGCATGACGACGTGGTCAAACTCCCTTCCCTTGGCCTTGTGGTAGTTCAGTACGTGCGTCTTGCCTCTTCCGGAATCGTATCCCTCTAGTCCCTTTGGCGTTCGGGCCTCGCGGCACTGATCGAACAAGGGAAGAGACACGTCTTGCGAAGGGACCGTTGAGAATCTGAGTTTGCCGTGAGCTGCTATCCTCCTGCAGCACGCCGTGAATCCGTCGATTTCAGCCGACGCCTCCAGAAACATCGGGACAAGATCACTTAGGTTCGTTGCCCGCGTCAGCTCGTCCATGCATTCGCCCAGCTTGTCGTCATGCCCCCGCGACCCGGCTAGCAGCTTGGTGAGCGCTCTGAGTTTCTTGGCAGTAGTCGCTGCGCGGCTGTACCATGTCGAATTCATGGCCAACAGGGCAACCGCAGCCCTCTTGCAGGCTACCTCGCTCCCACTCAGCGCGAAGTCTCGAGCAGCCGCCATCGCCAGGAGGACAGCATCATAGGCTGCCTCATCCCTCGGGAGTCTCGCGTAGACGGGAATACGTACCCTCGCTCCTGGCGGGGGATTCCTAAGCGCAACGGCGATTTCCTCCGCCAGTCTGTTGCTGAAGGCAAGGAAAGCCACGGTATCGTCGCGCTCGGCGGTTTTCCGGAGTTGATTCCAGATGAGCGCCAGGGCAGAGCGCAGGCGATTACGATTCCTGGTCCGATACTCCAGATCCAGCAAGTTGACGCCGGAGTCCTCCTTCTCCTTGTACTTGGTCGCTGTAAGCAGCGCATCCCCGAATACGAGGATCTCGGGGCTCCCGAAACGAAACTGTCGCTCTGAGAATCCCACAGGCTCTATGCCCTTCCAGTCCTGGAACTCTCTGAGCCGCCTCTTAGTTGCAGCGTGCATCCCGGCGTAGATGATCTGATTAGGGTCCCCGAATGCGACCACCTGAGACGACTGCCCCACCGCCTGAAGGAGCTCCCATTGAACTTCGCTTGTGTCCTGGAACTCGTCAACGATGATTAACGGATATGCTCTCCCAATGATCTGCCGAAGACGATCCGAGGTCTCCAAAAGCCGGACGGCGAGAGGAATGAGGACGTCGAAGCCAAGGAGGCCCTGGATCGCCTTGTGCTTGAGGAATTCCTCGCGCTCAGGAGCTGAGGTGGCTATCCCTTCCTCGATCACGAACAGCTTCTCTTCGAGGGCATCCATGATCTTGAAAACAGGGGGGATACCAACGAAGCGGCCGTGCGATCTCAGCAAATCAGCGGCGAACGCATGGTAGGTGCGGAAGGCTATGCGTTGTCGCTGAGCATATGTGAGCTCTGCCTTTGCGCCTTCCGCTAGTCTGAAGACAGCAGCATTTGAGAACGACAGGAAGAGGACCCTGTGGGCAGCAGACGCCAGTCGCGGGAAGGACACCCTCGCCTTCTCTATCGCCGTCCGCGTCTTCCCTGTCCCTGGACCGGCGATGACCAAAGCGGATTCATCTGTTTGCAGCAAGGCCGCCTGTTGCATTGTCGGCTGGAATTCGGCCACTGGGGCAGCACCTACCTTGATAGGGAGCACAGCCCGATCTTCGCTTCTCCGGTCATATGCATAGACAGCATGTCAACAAGGTCTTTCAGCACATCCGGCATCGTGTTCTCATCGAGCAGTGAGATTAACCATTCGTGCATTGCAGCGGATCCTTTATTGGCTCGGAGCATCTGAAAAGCGTTTTCTCTTGTGGTCTTCTCGTTGATGACGTCGACCTCCGCCTGGTCCCGGAGCTCTGTTCGCGAATACTCGGCCGAATGAAGCATGCGCCGCAGCACGTCTTCTGGCAGCCTGTCCGCAAGCAGCCTTTCTAGACCGGCTTCCTTCAGGAATAGACACGGGAAGGTCGCATCGTGTGCGTGGTCCCAGATGCTGTCCCCCTCGGGAACGCGGTCAAAGAGGCCCGCGACTTCAAGGCCAGCTTCCTCGAAGAAGGCCCCCAGCCTAAGGATGTCACCATTGGTATCCGCACCCACTACCGAGACCCCCAGAAGCTCCAACGCTTCTTGCCGTCTCCCATTCCATTCCTTTCTGTTCATGATCCTGCTGGCTCCTAGAACCCACCATTTGTCCGAATCCCCCTCCACCACGACTACGCCGCGTCCAAGCAAAGCTTCACAGCACGCCTGCCGGAGACGCCTCGAATAAAGGTTGACCGCCTTCACTCGGTCGGTGGAGATCGGCGACCAACCTACATCCCCTGACGGGCCCCGTTCTATCCTGCCAACGCCCTCAACAGGGATTCTCTCGAGCACATACGGTGAGTGCGTCGTGATGAACGTCTGGCTTGCAAGGGACAAGCACTCGTCGGTAACACGTCGCTGGGCATGCGGGAAAAGAAAGGTCTCTGGTTCTTCAAGCGCCAGGATCCCGCGGCCACGCCTCCTCATTATCAAAGTGAGCATAGCCAGTATCGAGAGACTGCGAGTCCCTGCGCCAGACTTCTGAAGCGGCAGTTCGATTACGTCTGTCAGATACATCTGCGCTTCAGACCTGATGCTCCTGCGCGTGCCATCGGTCTCCTGAAATCCGAGATCGGTTGGCTGGGATTCGGATAGGGCCAAGAATCGCTCGAGTTCCGCCTTGTAGGAATTCAGGAGGCCCATGAATTCCTCATCATGAGTCATCGGGCGCAGTGCAGTCCTCAGCACTGCCAAAGCTTCCTCAAAATGCTTGGGCTTCACGTCTTGCCCATACATCAGCCGACTGAACAGCTGAGGGGGCTGAAGAGTCACCGGCCTCGTAAGGGCGCGGAAGTCGCGGTAGATGAGAAACCCGATGCGGCGTTTGTGTTCGCGGTTAAGGGGCGGGCAATCGTCACGATGCATGTGTTCTTCGCGCAATAGGAACGTCTTGCAGGCAAAATCATCTTCTGCCGGGTCGTACCACCCTTCGAAGACCGGTCTAATTGCCGTCTCCGCCTCATTGTACGGGTCTGTTCCTTCGTCTAGGGATTCGACGACCCGACGCTCGTCCTGCTTCCACGGAACAAGGACGTCGCGGAACACATTCTCGTCCTCTGGAGACAAGCCGCTGAGAACGAGTTCAACCCGTATGACGGGGGCCTCGCAAGGCATGGGCTTTGCTTGAAGCTCTTCTTCCACAACAGCTTCCCCATCTTGTTCCGCGGTGGTGTCCGCGACATCCCCGGAGGGGCCGGGCTGTGCAGGCTCGGTCTCGTCATCGGTTGTGCCCTCAGCGACGGGCAGGTAGACGCGGTTGAAGAAGTCGTTCTCATCAATCACGCCGGGCCTCCAAACCAGCTCAGGATTCAAGACGAGGTTGATCGCCTCGAGGACAGCCGTCTTCCCCACGTTGTTCGGCCCGAGGAGGACGTTATGCTTCACGGGGAAGACCTCAGCGTCGCCTATGCAGCGGAAATTGCGAATCCTGATCCGTACGATTCTCATGGCAACGACCCTTAGATTCAGACAGGCGCTTGGGCCGAGATCAAACCGGCGCCACTGCCAAGTGACAAAACGCAGGGACCTCTGAACCGGATTATCCCGCGAAGTTCCGCTTCCCGCAATCGATCGTTATCGATATCCGGATTGGACAGCAAGCCCCCGCTTGTGACTGGAAGAATGGCTCCAGCGGCCCAGATTCCCCGCGCACATACCAATCCCGCGACACGCCCGGCCGGTTGGCCGACCTGCCTGCCTCAGGCGGGGCAGCCGGCGGGCAGGTTGACCGGTTCACCAGCCAACCAGTTAACCCATCGGCCGCGCTACTGCGTGGCCTTGACGCGGTCGTCCTGGGACATGGCGGCGAGCTTCTCGATGTCGGCGGGGTCGAGGCCGAGGCCCTTGGCGACGCGCCGGCCGTATTCCGGATCGGCCTTGAAGAACAAGGCCGTCTGGCGGCGCTGGATGCGCTTCTGCGCCCCGCCGAGGTGGGCGACGATGTTGCCGATCAGGTGGTCGCGGTCGGTGTCGGTCATCACGCGGCGGTAGAGCTCGCCGGGCTGGAAGAAGTCGTCGTCGGTGAGCTCCTGCGGGTGCCGGGCGGCCTGTCCTTCCAGGTCGATCGGCGGCTCGGCGAAGCCGGCATCCGGCGCCGGCCCGCCCATGGAGTTCGGCCAGTAGTTCGGCCCGCCGCCGGCGTTGCCGTCGAAGCGCATGTAGCCGTCGCGCTGGTAGTTGGCCGCCTTGACGGCCTTCGGGGCGTTGACCGGCAGGAGCTGGTAGTTCGGCCCCAGGCGGTACAGGTGCGCGTCGTGGTAGGAGATCACCCGTGCCTGGAGCATCTTGTCCGGCGAGGCGGCGATACCCGGCACGAAGTTGCCCGGGCTGAAGGCCGCCTGCTCCACGTCGGCGAAGTAGTTCTCCGGGTTGCGGTTGAGCGTCATCCGCCCGATCTCGATCAGCGGATAGTCGGCGTGCGGCCAGACCTTCGTGATGTCGTTGATGTTCCAGCGGTACGTCTTGGCGTCCTTGGCGGGCATGATCTGCACGCAGACCCGCCACGAGGGGAACTCGCCTTTGGCGATGGCGTTGCGCAGGTCGGTCGTGGCGTGGTTGGGGTCTTCGCCGGCCAGGCGCGTCGCCTCGGCGCGCGTCAGGTTCTGGATGCCCTGGACGGTCTTGAAGTGATACTGCACCCAGACGTACTCGCCCTTGGCGTTGTACCACTTGAAGGTGTGGCTGCTGTAGCCGTTCATGTGACGGTAGTTTTTCGGCGTGCCGCGGTCGGAGAAGAGGATCGTCACCTGGTGGATCGACTCGGGCGTCAGCGACAGGAAGTCCCAGAACATGTCGGGGTTCGGCACGTTGGTGGCCGGGTCGCGCTTCTGTGTGTGGATGAAGTCGGGGAACTTCAGCGGGTCGCGGATGAAGAACACCGGCGTGTTGTTGCCGGTCATGTCGTAGTTGCCTTCGGCGGTGTAGAACTTCACGGCAAAGCCGCGCGGGTCGCGCGCGGAGTCGGGCGAACCCTTTTCGCCGCCGACCGTAGAGAAGCGCGCGAACACCTCCGTCTTCTTGCCGACCTGAGAGAGGAAATCGGCTCGCGTGTACTTCGACATGTCGGCCGTGCACTCGAAGACGCCGTAGGCCCCGGCGCCCTTGGCGTGCACGACGCGCTCGGGAATCCGCTCGCGGTTGAAGTGCGCGAGCTTCTCCATGAGGTGCGCGTCCTGCATGAGGGCGGGCCCTCGCGGCCCGGCGGTCACGGTGTTCTGGTCGTCGTCCACCGGTGCCCCGGAGGCGGTCGTCAGCTTCTTGTCGTCCTTCTTCCTGGCCATTTGCGTTCTCCCTATTCCGAGGTGGTCCGATCCTGTGCGTACTCCCTATTCTAGCCACGCGGCAGTGGGATTGTCAGTCAAATGGATGGCAGTAGATGGGCCGTGCGGTCCCGGCGGGGCACGGCCGGGCAAGCTGTCGCCTGCCCGGGGCACCCACGGCTCGTCCTGCGCGCGGCGGCGCGCATCTGCCCCGCATGCCGGTGCGCAGCGCTAATCCTCGTCGAATCTGTGTCCGCAGGTGTCGGCCGTGATGAACTCAGACGGCACTCGCGGGTACTTTCGGCAGTTCAGTGGTCGAAACCGGTAGATCGCGCAGCGGCTGCGTCCGTCGGAGTCGTATCTCAGGAACGCGCACCGGTTCGGCAGCTTGCAGCAGGCGCCGCAACCGATGCACTTCCCGCGGCGCCTGGGCGAAACGGGAAGCAGGCAGGTCAGCGTTCTCCTGATCTTGTCTTTCACGGCCGGGTCTCTCCGGTGGTCGGCAGGGCTGCGTTACGACGCCGATCATAGGTGACCGGCCGGCGCCCGACAAGTATATGCGCGCGGATCGCAGAATCGGCCGATTCGGACCCGCGGTCCACGATCTGGGCCGAAACCGCCCGCCGGATCCACGGATTAACTGATTAGCGGATCTGGAGAAAAGCGAGCCGGCCGTCCAAGCAGCGATCCATACCTCCGGCCGCAGAAGGAGCAACGGCATGAGCAGCTTCCGCAGACCAATCGGCGTGGCTGGATTGCTGGCAGCCTGGGCCGCTGTCGCCCTGGCGGCGGGCCTCGCGCGGGCCGCAGAGCCTGCGGCGGCCGATCCCGCCGCGGGCAAGGCCACCATCACCCTCACCCCCGAGGC
>Ga0307380_10013335_pt1 | contig 10167 bp, 9 predicted proteins | sample UN3MG_FD_202239 | JGI IMG/M metagenome (GOLD analysis project Ga0307380, IMG submission 202239) | Soil microbial communities from Risofladan, Vaasa, Finland - UN-3 | ecosystem: Environmental > Terrestrial > Soil > Coastal area > Acid sulfate soil | place: Finland: Risofladan, Vaasa | collected...
TCAATAAGGTCTGCCTTTTCCTTATCCACTCTTTTCTTATAATTATCAAACTCTGCCTGTAGGCGTTGAAGTGAATCCAGGTATTCACCAGCGCGCTTTCTTGACTCTTCAAGTTCCTTGAAATGCTTGTCCACCGATATTTCTTCAACGTCTGTTTCTTGATCAAAATCAAAATCTTCGAGAGGCTCGTTCTTTGATGATTCTATCTTAGCATCCTTATTCTTCCCCATGGTCTGCCTCAAAGTGTATCAGGCACGTTTTAATATTAATCTTCTCCAATGTCTTCAAGACTTGGTGCCTGGATACCGTCATAACTGTCTACCCTATGTTCAGGATTCACATCCATGAGACCGGTATATTTGGAAGCAAACACGTCATCCACCCTGAGTATCATGGCAGCAGCATCCACAGCAGATTTAATAGACTGGACCTTAACCTTCAACGGTTCCACCACATTGGTGTTACTCATATCTTCTACTTCACCGGTAAACAAATTCAATCCCACTGTCCTGTTTCCGTTATTATGCTCTGAGCGCAGCTTTACCAGAATATCCACAGGATCAAGCCCTGAATTCTCAACAAGGCTCCTGGGAATTCCTTCCATGGCTTCTGCAAATGCAGATACAGCCAGTTGCTCACGCCCGCTCAAAGTGGATGCATATTCACGTAAATGCATAGCCACTTCGATCTCAGGAGCCCCGCCGCCATACATAACCTTTCCTTCATCCAGTACAACCTTGACCACATTCAAGGCATCGTCCAGGGCTCTTTTTACCTCTTCGGTAATAAAATCGGCACCGCTATGAACATCTATGGTTACAGCCTTTGGATTTTCACAACCTTCAAAATATAACATTTTGTAATTGCCCATACCCCTTTCTTCGACCAGGTCAGCTGACCCCAGATCATCAGGCGAAATATCCATGGTATTTGATCGTAACGTCGCACCAGTGGCTCTGACCATCTTCTTAATATCATCCTCATTGACCCTTCTTATGGCCATGATATTCAGTTTGGCAAGATAATGCAGTGAAATATCATCTATCCCTTTCTGTGTGACCAATACGTTAACACCAGCAGCGACCAAAGCATCCACCTGGTCCTTTACAGTTTGATATTCTTCCTGGTATGCCTCATCCATTTGCTCAGGTGATGAGATCTTTATCTTGCTGGATGTGGTGGTCCTCTGGACTTCAATACCCACATCAAGTATTGCTATTTTTGCATTATCAATTTTCTGGGGCATATTCTTATGGGCCCGGGCCTTATCAAGCACCATGCCCTTGATCAGCCTGGTATCTTTAATAGAACCGCCCCTCTGACTGATAATCTGGATATTATGTTCGATATCTATCTCGGTCTCATCAGCAATGGCCTGTATGGCTTCCACACACAATGTGGCAAGATCATCGAGTGCCATTTCGCTTCCCTTACCAGACAGTGCGGTTAAGGCGATTTTTATCAAGACATCTGTTTCATCTTTTGTCACATGGATAGCAGTGGATTCCAGAACTTCCTGTGCTTTTTTTGATGCCATTTTGTAGCCTTTTATAATAAGCGTGGGATGAACATCCAGTTCAATCAACTTCTGGGCCTGGGTCAATAGTTCACCTGCTAGCACTACAGCACTGGTTGTTCCGTCACCTGCCTCTTTTTCCTGGGTCTTAGAGATCTGCACCATCATCATGGCTGCAGGATGCTGGACATCCATCTGTCGTAATATCTCGGCACCGTCATTTGTAATGGTGACATCTCCCACACCATTTACAAGCATCTTGTCCATACCCTTAGGCCCAAGTGTGGTTTTTACAGCCTGTGCGATTGCTTTTGCGGCTGTGATATTCATAGACTGTGCATCTCGACCCGTAGTCCTTGTTTTTTCCGGGTCTATAATTATAATAGGCTGACCGCCCAATGCTGCCATTTTGATCCTCCAAATTTTAGTATACTAAGTAGTAATATCAATATAATTAGAACACTTCTAACTGTTTGTACTTCTATATAAAAATAACGTCGTACAATTTTTCATATTTACAGGTTGCAGCATTACCCGACAATGCATTTTAATAAAACTTGAGCCTGCTTTTTATTATGTTGGTCATTGGTAACCTCAGCTATTTTTACGACCGCTTCGAGATTTCTAGCTGCAGTCTCCAGATATTCGATCACATCACCTAAATAAGCAAACACAGCGTATCTGGCAGTCATTGTCTCGATAATTTCAGCCGGGCTTGCTCCATCAACCCGCATTTGAAGCAGTTTTTTAGAGAATTTACTTTCCGGACATCCGCAATACGGTGTATCTTTGCAGGTACAGGTTAAGAGATCAGTAGCAAAATTCATTAATTTTTGTTTTGTATTACTATCCAGTTTTCCCAGAGACTCACCTGATAAGGCCATCTCCATTGCAGCTCCCTGGAATACCCTTGAAGGCAGTCGCACATTCAAGGTCGCAGCTATTCGGTCCGCTCCCACAAAAAATGCCCTGTCAAATACTTCAAGGTTTGTAATGATATCTTCAGGTTCAACACCTGAGATGACCCCTTCCTTCATAATAGAGATCTGCTCGTGATTCAGGAAATGTCCGGTCATTATACGCCCCAATTTGGTAGGGTGTATTTTCTGATTGGAGATGTCTACATAACCCATATCATGCAATTTTTGCAGCATACTGTCCACATTACCGCCGCCTAAACGCAAGTTTTCTACGGTTTTAAGTTTTTGTATAGTATTAAAGATCGCTGCAGAGGCCAGTACCTGTTCAAGTCCGGAATCCTCATCTTCCTGCAATGAAATTGGTCCCATTTCTCCACGAAGCAGCCTGAAAGCCACCTGTTCTTCACTCTCACCCTGACCAAGTCGTTTATCCGGTTCTGCCATTACCACCACAACTCCCAGGTCATGATAATCCGGCCGTCCGGCCCGACCCTGCATTTGAAAGAACTCGCCCTGGGTTATCCAGTCATTACCCATAACAAGGCTTTCAAATATTACCTGGGACGCAGGGAAATCTACACCAGCTGCCAGAGCTGCAGTGGTGACTACAACAGGGATATTTCCTTTTGCAAACTCTTGCTCAGTCTTTCTACGCTGTTTATATGGTAAACCTGCGTGATATGGTGCTGAAGGGATTCTCAGGGCATCTGATAACTTGTGGCAGCTTCGCCTGGAATAAGTAAAAACAATTGTCTGGCCTTTAAAGCCCTTTGAGGAGCTCTTATTATATTCTTCCTGTGCCAGCTGGTTAATTAAACGTAATTTTTCGGATTCTCCTCCGAACAACAAATGACGCTCCAGGGGTACAGGCCTTTCTTCATATTCAATCAACGTTGACCCCAGGCCTGTTGCCAGCCAGCCCGGATTGCCTACGGTAGCTGAGAGATAGATGAACTGGCATTTGGGATACAGGTATCTCAACCTGGCTATCAGTCCGTCCAGTCGCGGTCCCCTTTCAGGGTCTTCGATCATATGCACTTCGTCTATTACTACAGTACCTACATTGCCCAGTTTGTGTTCGGCCCCGGTTCTTAGTAAATGGTCGATCCCTTCATATGTGCCTACAACGATGTCTGAATCAAGGGTAGTATGCATCTTGAAACGTTTTCCCATTTTAATACGACTCTGCCCAACTTTAATAGATGTAGTTACCCCAATAGATCCATATTTTTTTGTAAATTGATCGTATTTCTGATTGGCAAGTGCTACCAGAGGAACCAAAAACAACATCTTCCCTTTACCCTCCAGGATATTTTTTACCCCTGCTATCTCACCGATCAAAGTCTTACCAGTGGCAGTGGCTGAAACCACAAGCTGGTTCTGCTTCTTAAGCAGTCCTGACCGGATTGAAAGAGATTGAACAGGAAGCAGCTTATCTGGCAGTAATTTTTTCAGGCGGTCATCCAGATCAAGTCCATTCACATCCACTGAATCCACAGACATGCCTGAACTAATACGATCAAATACTGTTAGTTCACGGTCCATTTTTTTAGGGTCAAGAAACACCAGCATACGATCCAGATCCCTTGTTTTTAGTAATAACTGGAACAACCTTTCGATTCCTTCCTCGGCCATTCTTTTAGTTCCTGAATGTATTTCCCTGTGAAGTTCCGACATCGCGCAATTTTCACAAATTAGATCGCCTCTGAATTTGACTGATCTTGAGTCCACTGGCTGGAATTTCCCTTCAGATAGACAAAAACGGCAAACATCACTCCATTCATAATCCAATTGGTAACCCTGTAGCAAATTAATAACATATTTTTCCTGGACCTCGTCACCATGTTTTGGAATTAGGATCCTATCTGCCATTCGAAGCAGATCTACAGCTTCAGCCGGGGGTCTCAGGTCTTCATTTGTTCCCTCTAAAACCCTGAATTTGAATGGTCTGGGTCCTTTTGAAGTATGCTTTAATTCTAATATTCCCCTAAATGCAGCTTCGTTGCTGCCATTTTTCAGGGGCATTAGCTCAATATTTTGTCTGCCCGGCTGAATAAGTACAATTAATGACATGCAAAAAAAAGATTATTTACGAAGGTCATGGAGTTCATATACCAGACCTTCAGATTCGAGCCGATTCAAAAGCTGTGGCACCTCTTCATCCACAGATACCACCACAGATGACAGGCCATGAAATGCAGCTTCTACAATCGAATCTTTGGCTCCGAACATAATATTCGGTTCCTTTCCGATACGCTTTAAGGCTATTAGTGATTCCACACCAAGAGCACATATATATCGACTATCCTTTACCAGTTCCTCCAGAGCGTCCAGGTTCACATTTTTAGACCCGCCCCGTTCAACTCTGGGAACTTTACAAACCGTAATCTTGACATCTCCCAGCTCGATCAGACCGTGCAGGTCGGTTACCCCTACATCTTCTCCTGCCTTCACATCAGATATAAGCACTCCAGTGGCTGCATGCTCCTGTTTTGCATTGGCATATAATAACCCGTCACGCATAACCAGTGAGACTTTTTGTCCAGTCCTATAATTCTCATCCGCAATAGCAGTCCATACAGAAACATGACTGATGATATCTTCCATCACATACCTGGCATACCGCTTCAACTCGGCAGTACGCTCAAGCACCCATTCTATCCCTTTCTTGGTTACTTTGTAACGTACCCTGCCATCAGAAAGAATCAACCCCTCATCAGTTAATTCTTTAATATATTCAGAAACTGCCTGGGGAGTAATTCCGATTATTTCAGCGATCTCTCTCTGGCGTACATTAGGCTGGTTAGCTGCAATTTCAACGAGGATCTGGAACTTTGTACTATCTTTTTTACTGTGAAGTAAATTTATCATCCAATAGCACCAGTAGCACCGTTGAACTCAATTCTCTGACCCTTAACTGTTAGTTTGTCAGAACGTCTTGCTATACCTCTTAAATATATAGGACTTGCTCCTAAAACCCTTGCCAGTCCTGTCATGGATTGGTTCCCATTGATTACTTCAGCTTCGATTTGTTCCATCATATTTCTGATATCATCATCTCGGCTGAATGTGATCATTAGCAGGTCAGAAAGATCTTCAACAGTACATTGAAAATTCACCTGGATTTTGGAATAAGACGTATGATATTCCTTTTGTGGTGTTTGTCCAGGTTCTGGCATTCGCCATTTGCTCTCAATTAAACCGCATTTTTTCAAAATCTTAATACTATCATCTACATCCATCGTCAGCTTTTCTTTCAGTTCATCTTTAGTAAACCAATCAACAAGTAGATTGTCAAAAACTATCTTGTGGGTTTTTGAACCAAAAGTTCCCAACAGGGGGACAAGATCCGAAGGGTCATTAATAATACGTGTTCTCTTGCCCATTTAAATTAACCTCAATTAGTTATATATGGTCTTCAGATTTGATAAAGCTTTTTGATAAAAAAATGACTGATTATTATATTATAGATTACAGATAACAACATTTTAACATCAATCTTAAGATCATTTTGATCTTAGTATTCAGGCTCAAGTCCATCTATCATTGAGAATGTAGTATCAGTTTCATTCTGCAATGCAACACGTTTTCGTTTATCCTTTTCAATATGAATGGCTTCTACCGCCAGAGCATACAGTTTCTCCAGTTCAACAGTAGATTCAAGGGTTAACACAGATAGAACTTTAGGAGTTTCACCATTGCGAATAATAACACCTTTGAATACATGACCGATGTGTGAGGATAGCTTATCGATCTCAGCTGAGATATCATCAATGCTTAAATATTTTTGATCTCCCCGTAATATTATCATTGCCCTGCTTGCTTCTTCATATACATTAGATGAGAACAACAGACCATTTGGGGAAATACTTTCGCGAATAGTAGTTCTGATAGGGGTCTTAGCGTCACCCTTGGCATATCCTATTGTGGCAATACCATCGCCACCAGACATGACTGTTTTGAAATCACCAAGGTCAGTAACCAGCATCATCTCGCTGTCCAGGGCTTCCAATAAGAATAAAATCCTCTCAGCGATCATTTTGTTAATACCGTCGTACGCTGATTGTATGTTACTTCCGGCATTTTTCAAGTATTGATTGTCTGCTAAGATCATTCCATCAGAGCCACTTTGACGCATCTCTTTGATTGAAAAAGCAGAGTTTTGTAAATAAATTGTCCCTTCTTCTCTGAATGGAAGTACCATTATACTGTAAACAGGAAAGTCATATATTTCCTTCAATTCTTTAACAAGCGGGGGGCTAAATGAAGATCCTGTCCCACCTGATGAGGAAGAAATAACAAACGCGACATCAAAATCTCCCCTTTCAGAGATATTCCGCATGATCAGGTCTTTATTATCATTAAAGCATTTTTTACCTAAGATTCTGTTGGCTCCAAGCCCATGGAGGTTGGGTATATGGATTCGATCTTTTGCCTTGGTATTACGCATTTCTTTAAGATCATTAATTGCAGTATTGATAGCAATGGTCTCAACCCTGGATGCAAATTTTTGAGAGGAATAATATTTTGAAAATCGACCTCCTCCAAAGGCTTCTTTATTAATTGCATCCAGTATCCTGTTACCGCATTGTCCTACACCAATGATCAATACATTTAACAAATTTTTCTCCTCCTCAATAATTTTTTGTTTATATCCTGAATTGCCTGGATCTCCAATAAAACCATCCTGCCAGCGCCAGTATAATGATGATAGGTGTTATGTACACATAGATCGGGAATTGAGCGAGGAAATCAAAATCACCTTGACTAATAAATACCATTTCTGAGGTTGTATTGTCGGAAATCTCTTCCACTCCATTATTATATGTCCATTTTACTATTAGGTTATCATTGCCAATTTGATCTGCTTTGAAGGTTAACAAGTATTCAGCTTTGTAATAGCCCCCATAACTACTAACCTGAATAATGGGTTTTTCATTAATAATGTCTATTTCCTCTGAACCTGAGACATAGGTGAGGTTTTTGGGGATTATGGGTTCAATACGAATATTTGAGGCAGTCACGTCTTTCAAGTTCTCTACGTTCACCTTGAATTTGACTGTATCTCCCCTCTTCAATTTGGTTTTATCAGTTGATACACTCAATTTAATTTCTGATGTTTCAATTGGTTCTTCTGCTACAGTAATCGTTAGACTTTCACTTTTTGAGGTATATTCATCATCAAATACTGATGAATAATAAGTAGCTATAGCAGGACCCAGTTGAAAGGTCCCGGCTTTTGTAGCCTGGATTTCATAGATAAACATCTCTGTTTCTTTGTTCGAAACATCAAGCTCTGTAGGATATGAAGTATATATATCAGATTTAAAAGTAAAATCCGGAGTTAAACCTCTATCAATATTGATACGTTTTGCTACACCATTACCAGTATTTTTAGCTTTGATCGTAACCCGTATTACTTCTCCAACATCAACTGATGTTTTATCCACAGATTTTGTAAGTATCAGATTTGGTTCACCAATATATTTGGCATTAGAGATACCACCATCAACAGGGGTTTTATATTCCACAATGATATCTATAATTTCGATATTTAATATTACATGACTTAATGTGGCGTTTTCAACCTCTATCTTTATTTTCTCAGTACCTTTTTCAAAAGTAATATAGAACTTATCGTTCTTTAAAGTCGTTTGAGAATCTAATTCAAGGCTGCTACCATCGGATTTTAATTCATAAAAATCAATCTCAGGATAAATACCTGTAATTGTTATTGTATTTGTTAAATGTATTACGTAATTGTTTATTTGATAACCATCACCCTTGTCTATCTGCTCTGAATAAATCATTTCATCAGCACTTACTGGGCCAATAGATAGAAAAAGGGTGACCAAAAAAAGAATAATTGTCACTAATATATGATTTTTTTTCAATTTGGGTATCCCTCAATAATGAATTATTTTTTTTGATTATTAAAGTTTGCTCTTTTACGAGCGTAAAATAATATAAACGTTTTGACTTCTTATATGTTTCTGGCATTAATATATATTATAAATTGAATTTTATTAATCTATTTTGCAGACAATACATTTAAAAAAATACATAAAAATTGTAAATTATTTTGGTTTAGAGTTCTAATTTACAATAAATGTTTTCTTTTTATTTTAAGATTACTTCAGCATCCACTCATCCCATTCTTGCGCTTTAAGATCTAATATGTTTACTATATCTTCTATAAGTTCTGCAGGGATACCTATTACCAATTCGTCATCCTTAAGACCTGCATTCTTGGCAGATCCATCACAACCAATGGAAACATTTATTTCTCCTGTTATATAAGGAGAACCTGTAGCATCAGCACATGTTGATTGAATACCTGCAAAGTTAGAGGTCACTCGTCCGCCGTGTCTATAGATAACGGCATGAACGATCCGCCTTGCAGCAAGCACATTTCCGAAAACTACTATAACATCGGGTTGTGTTGGGGTGTTATCAAGAGGGGCAACTATAGTTGCGACTATTGACCCGGGTATTGGCCTGGGCATATTATCCACCACTCGTTTAGCTATTCCAAGAGATATTTCTTTTCCCAGTTTAGAATAATAGAGTTCTCCGGATTTAATATTGTCTGGATAATCTCTAAGCCCAATAGCAGCCGCTCCTCCTTTGCAGGAATGTTTTTCTTCGGTTGCTAATGTTATTACATCATTGAACCTGGCATTCTGTAACATTTGACAATATCTAACAGGTTTATCAATCTCTCCCATTCCCTCTGGAATGTCTTCTTTTCTTGTTAATAGCGAAACAGCTACTGGTTTTCCATCAATTTTTAATATATTTACCAATTTTCTTGACATTTCAGAATAATCCATATTATCCACCTATTTTGTTATTATTCAATTACATTATTGATTATAAATCTTATGAAATAATGGGTTATAGTATTTATTAAATAGTATAGAATGATGTATAGTATAAAATTCAAATTATTATTATAAAAGTAATTTATAATGCAGGTGGATTAATATGGTAAATAATATTGCTGTTGATAAAAACGGAGAATTGGTAGACTCTTTTGAACTTAAGAATCCTGATAAGATCTACTTCACAGAATTTGTTAAAGAACAATTTTGAAAAATAAATGATATGATAAAAATGCCCTGAATGTTATGATTGTTGATAACAACATCCCTCTTCATCTATATCATGCAAACCAATGTGATCCAAAGAAATGTACTGGCAAGAAACTGGCCCGGTTCGGATTGGCTCAATTACATCGAAAGGCGAATAAACTTCCGTCTGGTGCAATACTATTGGACCCAATGGCAGTTCAAGCCCTTTCCCCTGCTGATGATTTTAACCGGGGTATTATAGTTCTGGACTGTTCATGGAAAGAAGTGGAACTGGTCTTCCCCAGTTTACAAAAATTAAGACTTAAACACAGAGCACTTCCATATCTTGTAGCTGCAAATCCAGTGAATTTCGGTAAACCTTTCAAATTAGGGACAGTTGAAGCATTTGCAGCAGCATTATATATTATTAATTATAAAAAACAGGCAGAAGAGATCCTTAACAAGTTCAAATGGGGTCACACGTTTCTTGAGCTAAACTATGAACCATTGGAGGCTTATTCAAAAGCCAGGGATAGTAAAGAAGTCGTATCCATACAGGGAGAATTTATTTAACTTCTGCTTTACAGCACCCTTGTAGTGGTTTCCAGTTCAATTCCTTTGTGAGTTATATCAAAACTGATCGACTTGTTTGGTACGA
>Ga0307380_10013336_pt1 | contig 10167 bp, 23 predicted proteins | sample UN3MG_FD_202239 | JGI IMG/M metagenome (GOLD analysis project Ga0307380, IMG submission 202239) | Soil microbial communities from Risofladan, Vaasa, Finland - UN-3 | ecosystem: Environmental > Terrestrial > Soil > Coastal area > Acid sulfate soil | place: Finland: Risofladan, Vaasa | collected...
TTTTCTAAAATATTGGCAGGTCGTGTGCATATTTCTATAACATCTGATGGACTAAACATTGCTTTATATTCAAAGGGTAATTCTCTTTCTTGGACTAATCCTCCTACCATTATTTCAATATCATCACATCTATCAAATTCATTTTCAAGGTGTCTGGATAACATATTAGACAAGCCAGGTGCTACGCCACAATCCATTACTGCAATAGATTCATGTAATCGAGCAATTTCATCTAATTTTTTCAAATCATCGTTGTAATAACTAAAAAAAGAAATATCAACAACATTTTTTCCATTTTGTAAAAGTCGAAATAAGATACTCTTTCCCACTTCGCCCGGAAGAGCATTTATAAAAAGGTCATAATCATCAGACAATAATTTAGAATCTACATTTACATGTTCTATGATTCTATTTATTCCTGTATCTATAGGTCTACTATCAACAATAGTTACATCATAACTGTCAGCTAAATCTTTTGCCATTGGCAATCCGACTAACCCACCTCCAATAACTAATACTTTTTTCATTTAATCCTCCAAAAATATTTTAATATAATTTAATGGATTTTTTTCTATTACCATCACTTGTAATCTATATTTCCATTCTTTTTGTGTCGGGGTGTGATAACTCGAATATGAAATGTGTTTTTCCGGCCAAAATTTCTTGGCAAATTTATGTGATAAAAATACCTGTCGTATATATCCATCTTTATCTTCACCTCCCACATTTACATCAAATGCAAAACTCAATTCTTTTTCCGTTCTGGCATCATACATTTTTGCTCTTTTCAATGCTTCAATTGCCACTTCTTTATCAGTTAATTTTTTCTTCTTCATACTTTAACTCCCATAAAAAATTCAAAATATTTTTTATTCATTCTTACTCTATTACCAAATGTATTGTATTGAGCAGTTTCTGTTGTGAATGCCGGACATATTTTTCTTGCCCAATTTTCTGCTGCTGCATCATACTTGTTCATTGAAGGTTGCTCTGGCCATTTTTCAGGACAATATAATAATCCTATATCTTCTTTTTTACAAAACAATGTAACTTCATCATTAAAGTCATTATCATATGTTGTCCAAATATAATCAAAATGTGAATCGACATCTTCATGCATATCTACAAAAAGTTTAGGTCTCTCACTTTCAATTATATCCATTAATTCCTTCATAAAAAGCAATTGTGTGTCAGCTTTAAATTCTGAATTTAAGTTGTGTTTTCCATGAAATCTATTATATTCTTCAAACCCCTTTCTATTTAAACACGGCAATATCCAAACATCTTCTAAATTATCTCTTAAAAGTGTATTTAATGCCATTACTGATGCCCTTTCTTCTCCGTGAACTCCGGCCATAAAAAATCGTTTTGCTTTACCATGTGCATATATTATTGCATCATTAGATAATTTAATTTTTTCCATTTATTCTCCAAAAATATAAATAAATTTTGTTCCAAACCATCCGCTTATTGGTAATACTGGTTTTATCAATCGAAACCCAATAACATCACTTCCTTCAATTACTACTCCAATTCTCATAAACAGCCATTGTACTAAAAAGAAATTTAAATAAAATAAAATACTTTTATTAAACAATCTTTCCTTTGTCAGCCAATAATCACTTTTATTCATTCTAATTTTCATTTTAATCCCAACCTTTTTATACTTGTTTTATAATGCTTTTTACTAATTTCAAATCCAAGATAATTCATTCCAATATTTTGGCAGGCTACGCCTGTTGTTCCACTGCCCGAAAATGGGTCTAATACAACAGAACCTTCTTTTATACCACTCAATTTTATACAGCGTTCTGGTAACTCAACTGGAAATCTATCGTTGTGTAACTTTTGTTTTTTGCTTACAATAGTCTCATAATTTACATGCCAAAGATTGCCACCACATTTCAAATCAGACTCTGCAAATCTACCTACATTGCCTTTACACACATAAGGAACACCAATTGATAGTCTATCAATCTTAGGCATTTTGCCTTTATGAAACATAAAAACATATTCAAATAAATTATTTAATCGCACACTACCTTGAATTGGAGTATAGTGATTTTTAATCCATATGATTGTATCATTCAATTTATATCCAATATCTTCAGTTAAAATTTTAACTACATCAAATGGTCTCGTCTTAAAATCCGCCAAATGACCAAAGTTCAAAAATAAAAGTGTATTATCTTTCTGCGCATCATATGTTTTACTAAATGTACCATACATTAAGTCCTTGGAATATCCATCTACATCTTTATATGGCGGAGATGTAATAACTAAATCGATGGTATTCCAATATAAGTCTGTCAGTCCTTTTCTGTTATCTATATTTTCTATTTTAATCATTAATATTTTGAAACCTTATATTTCTTTAATTCTGCTAATTCTTTTTTATTTAATTTACGCATCATTTTTACGGCAGGTTGTTCAAATGGAATTGCAATCATCTTTTCACCACCTTTTGTTGTATATTTCTTTATTTTTGCTTTCTTTGTGTTTACATCATAAATGTAACCTGCATACTTAAATGGTACATTCGGTGGTACTGCAATGAATGTCAATTTGTTGACTGACCAACATTTTTTATATTGGTCTTGATTTATTGTCAATGCACATTTCTGAACATATGGCACTTGAGTTTTGTTCTCAACTAAAAATTTCTTTTTATTTTTAACAATATGAAAATCTTTTTCTGTATCAAATATATCTATTGAATCTATAACTTTATATCCTAATTTTGTAAATGTATTTCTAATAATTTTTTCGCCCACTTGACCCAATTGCTCTTCTTTAAAACTCTTCATCCTAACCTCGCAATTTATTATTTATTATACTGTTTTGGTATCGGCGTATTATACTTCTTGGCCAATTCTTTTAAATCTGACATCGATATTGTAGCTTGTGAATATTTTTCAGTTAATTCATAAATATGTAAAACAAATCCTCTGTAATCTGCTTTCTTATACTTCTTTTTTTTGCAATCACATTTTATTGTTTGGTCAAAAGGATTCATGTAATATCCTTCATCTTCACAAATACTACAATCGAATTTTTTCTTTTTCTTTTTACAATCACATGGAATTGCTGGGACAAAGGGATTCATAATATATCCCAAATCATCGCATTTTTTGCATTTAATTTTTTTCTTTTTCATTTACTTTATACCTCAGTCCTTTCTTGTTCAGCCAATTCTTGTTCTCGTATCCAACAAATAAGAGCATTGCCTGCAACTGCTTTCCAATTTATGGGTTTATTTCCATTTTCAAATTTATCAAAGTAATCATTAAATGTGTGTCGTGTCCGTTCTTCTTGTCCTTCAATTGGTCTTTTCTTCCAAGTATCTCCCCAACGAACATCATCATTTATTAATTGTTTTTCTAATTCTGCCACAAATTCTGGCAAATATTGCCAAACTTTGTCTTTTGTGTAATTTATTTTTTTCATAATTGTTCCTCCTCAGAAATATTTTCTCTTTTAATTTGTATTATTTGATATTTCACAAAACCATCGCCGTCATCTGTAGATTCTATAGTTAACCCAAATTCTGATAGTGCGCTGGAAATTTTGTCAACCACATCGTTGAGTTGGTCGTCATACCAAACAGTAAATTCTCCATTAAACATTTTTCACCTCTTTTTATAACTGAATATCAGATTTTATTTCATTGCCCCATGCATCCCATCCTTCAACCACATTTCTTGCGAACAACTCTATACGTGGAACATCTCCCATGAGTTGTATAATTCTATCTCTCACTTCTGGCGGTTTTGCTGAATGACGACCTAATGGACTGAATACTAATTGTTTAACATTCTTTTTATTTCTTTTAGGACTTCCTTTTTTTGCAAACAAACATAATTCTGCATTTCCGTTTGTCCAATGTCCTAACCCACTATAAAATCCACCACGTATTGTTATAGAATCTGTCTCGTTAATCCTATCTTGCAGCATATGAGCATTCTTATTTAATTTAACCCAAGTAAAAGCACAGGTTGTGTAACGAAATCCCCACGCATCTATCACACGGAATGCTTCTATCAGTTTTGGCATTGTTGCCCACATAAATAATGCACAGTTTTTGTCTGCCAACTGTTGTACTGGCAATTTCATTATATCTTCTACATGCATTGTGTTATATGTCATACCACCTTGTGCAGGGTTATTATCCCTTTCATTATCATACTTCCATGGTGGGTCTGCATATATAATATTATACTTCATCACGACTCTTTTTCATAATTGCATCAAGATATTTTCTAACTACAATAATTTTTCGTCTTATACCAACTCTGTTAAATTTAGTTGCAACCTCTAATAAATATTTGTCGAGTGCTTCTGAATCATTTAATGGAGTATTTGCTACTTTTTCCAATTCTTCAAAACTATACACAACCGGTATGCCCAATTCTTTAGCTCGTTCTATCTCGGCCAATGTTCCTTTTGAATTTTCCCAACCAGGAATCACAAATATTATATCAGAAACATCTAACCATACCATACAATAGTCATAAAACATTTTTACTGTAAATTCGTCTCTCCAATTTTTAATGACATAATCTTTATCATGCCAAGGACAGAACGGTGCGTATCCAAGCATAAATACTTTTGCTGAATACTCTTCGCCTCGACCAATATTCTTTAAGCACTCAAGTATATTACCACCACTATATGCGCCTGCTACATAAACTCTTTTCATTGTTCCTCCTTCTTATTAAATTCTTCTTCTAAACGGCTCAATTTATTACGCAAATCGGCAAATTGTCGTTCTAATACTGAAACTCTACGTACTAATATGAAATAATCACCTTGTAATATTGTATTTTCTGGTATGTAATCTGGAGATTGAGAGTATGTCCAACCACCCATCATTTCAAATTCAAATGAATCGCCATCTCGTGTTCCTATCGCAGGGAATCTAAATAAGTTACATATCGAGTTCTTAACCCACAGGTCTTTTAAATTTAAATAAATGTCTATTGTCATTTCAGGCGCATTACCAAAAATATTTTTTGTTTCTGTATCTATTATAACTCTATTATCCATATTATACTTCCATTGCATAATACATTGCATAACAATCATTTGCCAATGGTTCGAAATGATGTATGAAAATCTTCTTGCCAGGATTGTTTTTAATCATGTCGTGAAGTAAAAAATATACATCATCAATTTTAAATTCGACCGGCGCCGTTGAATACCATCTATTATCATATATAAATGTAGTATCTTTTACTACACTTATATTTTTTTCTATTTCTGGTGCGATTTGTATCTCAACACCATCATTCAAATAAAATTTCATTGTCTATTCCTCCTTGCCATATTCTACTGTAAGAAAGATATCTTCTTCACGAACAATATAATACTCTGTATTATTGTGGTTTAATTTCAATGCATTGAATTTATTAACATATACATTCTCGTCATCATAATCATGCTCACACTCCCCACCACAATCTATCACGATTCCATATAAAAAATTTGGATTCAAATCTCCGGGATTTGCAAGCAATGAACTTTTTATTGAATCGATTGGCGGGTCAAGTGGTTGAATCAAAATATATTTTCCGTTTGCGTATAATTTACTTTCCATTTTTTTTACTCCTTATCTTTATTATATTTTAATACTACATCGTCCTTTTCTAATGGTTGAGTCCATCTCCAAGAATTGTTATTTTCTACAATTTTATCCCATTTATTTGATTTCATATTTTGAATTAATATTTTATCATTTGGGTCATTTTTTTCTTCTAATTGTTTTAATGTGTACACTGTGCCACCCAAGTAATACATATTACTTTTCTTTACTACTTTACTGTCCAATTCATCGTCTTTTCTCTCTCTCGTTGTAAAAGCAAACCCATATGGAGTTGCGCCATATCTTTCTGTTATATTTTTTACCATTTTTATTGCTAACTTTGCGTCCCATTTTTCAATTGGTTTTTCTGTTTGTTCAGAAACAAATGAGCCGGGGCTGTAAAATGTCACAAAATGTTTTTTCATAGCTTTTTTCCTTATTTTATTATATCAAGTGGACTAAATTTTTTCGGCAGTAACAAACTAAGTTTTTCAAAATAATCTTCGTATTCTCGTATTCTCTTTAGCATATTCTCGTTATCTTTTAATATGTCACTGATGTGCCTTTTTACTTCGACATTTTCAGGAGATTTATACCACTCCTCAAATACTCTTTTTCTTTCCAGTTTTTTTTCGTGGGCAATTATATCAAAATACATGATATGTCTCCTTATTTATTTTCGTGTTTTTCAAATTCTATATGATATATTAAAGTTTCATCTTTATTTAATTCTTTAATACAAACAATGCTTCCATCTTTTGCGTAGTGTAATGCGAGATTATCATCAGTATAATATATCACACCAACTTCTTTAAATTTTTCCCACGCACCCATTTTTTTAATATGATTTATTTTATCGAAAAATTCGTCGGTTATTTCTTCTGGCAATTCATCGATATTTCCGGATTTCTTCGGTATATCAATTGTCATTTCTTTAAAATAAATCTTGTCGGCGCACCTTTATGTTGCATACATGCAACTCCGAGAGCAACAACTTTTCTAATATTATTCAATGCTTCAAGTTTATTTTCACTTGATGTTGCCTCTTCTCTTGCTTTTAACAAATATGATTCCATCCAGCAAATCCATGTTTCTACTGATTTATCTTTATCATCCTGAGCTTCATAATATTCATATCCTATTTTGGCTTTATCTACTACTGCTCTTTTTTCTTTCCAAAGAGTTTCACCATATTTAATCTCATCGTTTATAACGTCATATATATGTTTTCTATCTATCATAACATCACTCCTTGAATTTATTTTTTAAATACAAACATTGGTTCAAATTTATAAGTTGTTTCAACTTGCTCTGGGTTTTTAGACTCAAAAAACGCATTCTCATCAACTGTCGAAACATCTTCTTTAATTGTGATAAAATTTTTAGCTTTATTATTTCCTATAATCGGCGAAAGTAAAAAATGATATTTATCAATATATTGCATTCCCAAATCTGTTGCTGCATCTATGGTATCCTGTTCTAATGGATAATATTTATCTTTACCTATTTTAATATCAGCAATGTTTATTATTAATATGCCGCCCGGCCTTAAAAAATTATATGAGTTCTCAACCATTTTTCTCAAAAAATCATCTCTCCACAGTTCATAATTATTACCATATCTTATAAAACTCTGTGTATCATCGTTAGAATAATTTTCTCTATTAAAATATGGTGGGCTTGTAAATGCTAAATGTCCGAGACCACAAAAAGTTTTAAACTCTGCATTTTTATGTAAATCTTCTGCTGGTGTAACATATTTGTGCAATTTCATCCAACACTCATCGTTTGGATTAACAATTTTATTTTTCCAATATTCATAAATCATATCGAATCTATCATGTACAGTTGTATTTACATCTGTACCAACTAATACTATTGGTCTTTCTATTTTTTCTGATGCCGCAAGTAATCCTATCATTCTACCACCCCATCCCATTGATGGGTCTAAAACATAATATTTCTCCTCTTCTTTAAAATATTTTGTTAAGTGATATTCATATACCCATTTTGCAATTGATGGTGGAAAATTAGTAACGGGTTGAGTTCCTGACCCCAATTTCAGAGCGACACTTGCTGCGGGAAAAATTGGCTCATCTTGTCTATCTTTAAAAAGTCTCATTCTATCTCTTTTTAATACAGCAGACATGTTTCTTTTAAAGAAGACCCAATCTTCTATATTATCTATCACAGACCTTGGATTTTTATCTTTTGTATTTCTTGCAACTTTTGTTTCTGATATTTCTGGGAACCAATGGTTTACTACATTCCCAAATTTATTGTAATTTTTAACTACATTTAATTTTTTATTATCTGCTGTAACCAACTTTTCAATTAAAGTTCCATGAATATCAAGTTTACTAAAATTTATAAGCGACTTACGTATTTCTTTTTCTGATTTTTGTCCCATCATTATAGGATTTCTTCTTAGTCGATAGGCATCTATTAAATATTTTTGTAAAAGTTTTAGATAATCTTCAAAAGTATCATCGTCCATCTGAGCAATAGTATTCCATGTCAAATTAATATTCTCTGGAATGATTTCTTCTGTATAAATTGGATTACAATCTGACATAACTTACTCGCCTCATATTTTTATTAATTCAGAAACTTCTTTTTCGGTTTTACCATACATCGAAATTATACTTTTTAATTCTTCTATTTTTTCATCTGTTAAATAAAATATATTTAAATATTCTATTGCTTCTTTTGATGATATTTCAAAATGTTCTTTCATAAGTGCTATAAGTTCTTTTTTATATAGAATTTTTGTATTTGATTTAATATACTTCAGATATACTCTACCTTTTGGTAATATATCAATATATAATTGATACATCAGCTTTGGGTCAAGCTGATTTGCAACTGTATATTGGTCAAGTTCAGCAATAATTTCAACCCAATCTTCGTTCATCGATAAGAAACGATTTATCATATAATTCGACCATGTTTTTTTATCTGCTTCTGATAATTTATCGAAATACTTCTTATCTTGTATTTGTGTTATTGCGTTAATATGGTCAAATAAAGTTTTAATTTTAACTTGTGGTTGAAGGGTTTCAACTCCCTCGTTTAATTTATTTTTCTTTTTTCTTGGCATCTTTCTTTCCTTTTGATGAATATAAATCTTTTGCCCATCCCTGTCCCTTCAATTCAAATCCAAAAAAGCCATAAATCTGATGCATCGCTCCTTTACATTTTGGGCATTCATATAGAAAAACATCTTCTGACATTTTTCTCTTAACATCAATTTCTTCATGTTTACATTCATCACATCTATAATCATAAAATGGCACTGTTGCTTTCCTTTTCTGTAACAGGAGGTGTCGCTTCTTCTGGAGTCTCGCTTGGTAATCCAGTATTCTTTGCAAACATTTCATTGACATGACCACAGTTTGCACATGCATATACTGGAACAGGAATTATCATATCTCTACCAGTTCCATTGATAAGTCCAGATACTTTCCTCATTTTAGTTACTTCAATAAAAGTGTCATTTCCACAATCAAGAACTTCACATGTTAATGCAGTACTGTTTTTTAACATTTCTATTAGTCTTGCCATCTGCTGTTTCTGTTCCAGTGGTGTTGGCGGTCCCTCAAAATCTGTATTTCCTGTTATTATTTTTGCCATGCTCTTTCTCCTTCTGTTAATAAATTTTGTAATTCTCTTTGAAAAATATACGTGTAATTTCTATTATCCATTTGAAGACACTGTACCAGTTGCCATCCTTCTTTTCCAAACGCATTTAATTTTTCAACATGATTTAGTCCGTCCTCTGGTAAAGACACATATAATTGATTGAATTCATATTTCTTTTCCATCATCTTCTTCCTATTGTTTTTTTAAATTTTTTGTATTCTTTATTTAATGCATTATTCTTTTTTAATAAAGAATCATATACTTTTTTAAAATTCTCATAATTTTTCTTCATCGATTTTATATCAGTATATGCGATATTTAATTTTTTCTGTAATTCTTCTTTGTCACCTCTGAGTTTTTTAGAAACTCGAATTTGTATAATATAAATTGCAATTAATATCACAATAAATGTCATCAGTGTGTAAATCATTTTATTTTGTCCAGTATTTGTATTATTGTTGATATAAAATTTATTTCTTTATCTACAGAGAACGCCGATTTATATGCCATATCTGAAATTATTAGTATTACGGGCGCAGTATTTCCTGGCGCAAAATCATCAATATTATTATATAGCAAATGATACATGTCTGTAAAATCGGACATCGTATTATCTGCAAGTATTTGTCTTATTTCTTTATACGTATCTTTTTTTGTTTTATTTTTATCTTCCAGTAAATTTATTATTTTTAATTTGTGGTCATAATCTGTAATAGATTTTTTATCTATTTTTAGCTCACCATCACTCACTTGCATTTGCATAGTATTTATCATTTTTCTAATATCGGGATAATACGAATTCACAATAAAAACAACATCTTCAGCATTATATTTTATGCCTTCTTTAGAAAGAATTGTAATCAAACGTTTGGCAACGTCTTTTTTCGAAGGTGGTATTAATTCAAACACTTGGCATCTTGAAACTATGGGGCTTGCGACACGTT
>Ga0307380_10013337_pt1 | contig 10167 bp, 5 predicted proteins | sample UN3MG_FD_202239 | JGI IMG/M metagenome (GOLD analysis project Ga0307380, IMG submission 202239) | Soil microbial communities from Risofladan, Vaasa, Finland - UN-3 | ecosystem: Environmental > Terrestrial > Soil > Coastal area > Acid sulfate soil | place: Finland: Risofladan, Vaasa | collected...
CATTACCAGATTGCCATCTACTGAGACAGTTACTGCGAGATTGCCGCGCTGTATGGTAACAACCTGGTTTTTTATTTCCGGCGGGTTTGATTTTGAAGCGCAGCTGATACCCGAAATAAATAAAATAGATACGCAAATAATGGTAAATAGGTTATTGAATATTTTAGTCATGTTTCACACCCTCCTGCCATTCTCCCTGTATGAGGATGGATGACCACCAACCAATAGAAACCCGAACACGCTGTGCTACAGTTGCAGTTCGGTTTTGCAGGCTCGCATTACCAAGGAAGGATATCTTTTTTTGCCCGATGTGTCAAATAGGTGATAGAGTATGGCGTTGCGTTACAAGCTAGTCGCAAGAAGGTCACATTTCGATGAAATGTGTGAATTATCCATTGGTCGCTTTAATCATTAGCCCCAAAGGGTGTAAAATACAATGACAAGATGATCTAGAGCTAAATCATTACAGGAATTAATATCTCCGCGAATTTCCGTCTGATAGTGTTTGGGCAAGCCCCAGTGGTGAAAAGAGAGAGCAGTGATTAGCCAAGCAAGACTGTTCTGAATCTGGGTAAATTACAGTGTAGCTCGGACAAATATGTACTCCCAGTATTGATTAACGCGTTTACTTGATTGAAAGGAATACCATATGAATTTAACCTGTGGACTGGTAGGTCTTACTGCCTGCGGTAAGACTACTATTTATAATGCTGTTACCGCCTCCGGAGCGGCAAATTATGATGGTTCTGAGATGCATAGAGTTATTGTTAATGTGCCTGACCCACGTATTCAGGTACTGGCAAAGTTATACAATCCTGCCAAAATTGTTCCGGCTACTATGCAATTAGTAGATATTCCCGGTCTCGCTACCGACTCCACTACCAAGCCAGGGCATAGCACAAGACTGCTCAAACATATCAAAGATGTTGATGCCTTGCTGCACGTAATACGGTGTTTTGAAGCAGAGAGCACCCTTCCCCAGCATGATACTATTAACCCCGTGCGCGATGTAGAGACCATAGACCTTGAATTGATGGTAGCTGATAGTCTGACACTGCGAAAAAAGATTACCCGCTTGTCCAAGAAAGTGCGAGCAGGCGATAGTGATGCCATTCATCAAGTGGCTGACTGTGAAAAAGTAAAGAAAGGATTGGATCAGGGAATACCTGCTCGCCGACAAAGATTGGACGATAAGGAACTGGACAGTATCCGTGAATGCAATCTGGTCTCACTCAAGCCCGTGCTATACATTGCTAATGTAAAGTCTACGGGAGACGATGGAAACGGCTATGTTAAAGCGCTTCAGACCATAATTGATGCCGATAGCTCTGAGACTATTACCATCTGTGGCCGTGATGAAGCTGATATTAGCCAGCTTGACCCCGCAGACCGTCAGGAATTTTTAGCTGAGCTTGGCTTGCAGAAATCATCCATGACGCGATTGCTACAAGCCGCGTACCGAAAACTTGGGATGGTGAATTTCTTTACCGTTGGCGAGGATGAGGTCCATGCCTGGACATGCCACAGGGGAGATAAAGCCCCAGTTGCTGCAGGTAAGATTCATACGGATATGGAGAGAGGATTCATACGGATGGAAGTGATACACTATAATGACTTGCTTGAGCTCGGCAGCGAGGCTGCTGTAACCAAGGCTGGTAAGCAACACATTGAGGGCAAGACCTATGAAATTCAGGAGGGAGATGTCGTGGTGGTACTTTTTAATATCAGCTAACGACTATTATCCGGGTTACAAACAAGGCTCCTGAGCTTAACTATTAAGCAAAAGTTCAAACTAAACAATTTGGCTTTTTGTATCCGTAAACTGATACGTTAATGTCTGGGACACCGCACAACCGCACATTGACAGATTGAATGAGTATGATATACTGGTACAGTGACCTTGTGGTAACTAGACAGCAAAAACAAACTGTGACTAAATCCATCTTTGGCTTATCTCTTTCCATCGGCTGCAATAGAACAACCTGGATAGGTAAAACATGGGTAAAATAGGCAACAAATGCGGCTTGCTGGTGCTGGTCACCGTAACAGCACTGCTGGCAGCGCTGTTACAGCCGGTCCTGCCGGTTAAAGCCGACCCCGGCTGGGAATTCGAAACTCTAGACTCAGCCGCAAACGTCCGTGCCGGTATGTCTAGCTCAATAGCCCTAGATAGCAGCGGCAATCCCCACATAAGCTATACTTACGTAAATACGACTTTCAACCGTGGCGACCTCAAATATGCCAGTTATAACGGCACTGACTGGAACACTGAAACTGTGGTGGCTTCTGATGATTCCTATCTTATCTACTCGACCTCACTGGCCTTGGACAGCAGCAACCAACCTCACATCAGCTTCTATGAAAATGACCAAGTCAATACTGAAGGATCATTCAAGTACGCCAGTTACAACGGTACTGACTGGCAAATACAGACTATAGAGTCTGGCGTCGGCACTGGCGGCCCTGAATATGTTAGCTCAATAGCTATCGATGGCTTTGATAACCCGCACATCAGCTTTTCGCATTTACAGACCACTCCTACTATTACGCGTATTATCAAGTACGCCAGCTACAACGGGACTTCGTGGAATACAGAAATTGTTGCCAGTAATTGCAGCACGTCTAACTCACTAGCACTTGACAGCAATGACGTTCCACATATCAGCTATAATGGTGAAACCAGTGGTTCATACTTAGGGTATGCCAGTTATAATGGCACTGACTGGAATACTACGCAAGTAACCTCCGCCTGGCACACGGGCAGGTACAATTCTATAGCCATTGACAGCAATGATCACCCGCACATAAGCCATACTTACGAAACTACGGGTGACTATATTGGTTACTTAAAATATGCCAGCTACAACGGCACCGACTGGCACCGAGACACTGTAGATGGTGGTTCAGCAGGCGAAGATGTCGGTTATTGGACCTCGCTGGCTCTTGACGGCTCTGACCATCCGCATATCAGCTATATCGATTATTCTGGACAATATTCACAATATTCACTGAAATATGCCAGCTACAACGGTACTGCCTGGAATACAGAAACGGTGGACACCCAGAGTGGCCCTTGGGCTACTTCACTGGCGCTGGACAGTTGTGGCTACCCCCATATCAGCTACTACGATGTAACTAGCGGTTCGACTGGTGACCTGAAATATGCCAGGTTCATACCGGCGCCGGGTCTGGCTATCTCCAAGGGCGGCTCTGCTGTCTCCAAGGTAGGTGACAATATCACCTACTGGGTGGCTATCACCAACATCGGAGACGTGCCGCTGCAAAAGGTCAGCGTCAGCGATAACCGCTCGGGCGTGGTCACGGATATATCAGGCTGGTTCTCAGACACACTCGCTGTTGGAGCATCCGAGAACCGCACCTATACCTATACTGTCCAGCTGGGAGATCCAAACCCGCTGCTCAATATCGTTGATGCTGTATATGGAGATGGAGGTGCCGGTTGTTTCCCCGACCTCTCCGTATCTGACAACCACAGTGTCACGCTGGTGCAGCCCAGCATCGAAGTGACCAAGACGTCGGTTAACCCCATCTCCAAGGTGGGCGACAACGTCACCTTCACCATCACCATAGAGAACACCGGCGACTGGCCACTCATCAGGGACAGCGTCTCCGATAACCTCTCCGTATCACCAGAACCCGATACCTATGCACCATTCGACTCAATTCCAGCCTACTCATCCGTTAGCGGCAACTTCACCTACACCGTCCAGCTTGCAGACCCTGACCCGCTGGGCAATATGGTCATCGTCCATTACCATCCGGAGGGCTTATCCAATGACATCACCGATAATGCTACTTGCTACGTAGACCTGCGGCATCCCAACATACTGGTCACCAAGTATATCGCTGCTGGCATCTATAGGGCTGGAGATAGCATCACCTACCTCTTATCTATCAACAATACCAGCACCGATATCACCCTGGTCAAAGACAGTGACAGTATCACCGATTCCCTGGCAGGCGATATCACCAGCCTTTTCAGTGATAACATTACTGCCGGAGGTTCGGATAACCACACCTATACCTATACAGTCAAGGCAACCGACCCCGACCCGCTGGTAAATGACGTTACTGCCCGCTATCATCCAGAGGGTCTAACGAATGACATCTTTGATAGCACCTACGCAACTGTGTTTCTGCTTCCCACCATTACCTCGGTTACCCCCAACCAGGGTGCCCCGGGACAGACACTCGACGTCACTATCAACGGCTCACAGCTCAACAGGGTGAACGCCGTGGACTTCGGCGCTGGTATAACCGTCAACTCCTTAACCGCGGGTCCTAACCAGATAACGGCCAACCTCAGCATAGATGCCAACGCTGCACCAGGAACAAGAGATGTTACCGTCGCCAACCCCACTGGCTCGGATACACTCGCCGATGCATTTACCGTGCAGCAGTCACAAGCCAGCGTGAACACGGCCACCGGAACCGGTACCGCAACCTTTTCTACCAGCGATGGCGCTATCACGACTCTAACTGCAGCAACCACCACACCATGCGGAACCTTAGCAGGTTACAGCTTCCCCCACGGCTTCTTCTCCTTCAATATCACCGGTATACCAGCCGGCTCAACTGTTACCATAACTATCACCCTCCCCTCAGCCATGCCTGGGGCCACACAGTACTGGAAGTGCCAGAACGGACAATGGGTCAACTGCACCTCGCTGCTGGGCTCCAATGATGGTGATAACATAATTACCCTCACCATAGAAGATGGTGGCTTGGGAGATGGCGATGGGACTGCCAACGGCACCATCGTTGACCCGGGCGGGCCAGCAACAGCAGTGACAGCGGCGCAATCAGCATCACCAGGCAGCTCTACCGGAGGGCATCCGGCACGCCTGACCTCGCCTGAGTTAAAATTAAAATATCTCAATATCAATCCACAGCAGGCCTCCGCTAACCAGCCGGTGGTCATCTCCACCAATGTCATCAACACGGGTGGTGAACCGGGCAGCTACAACGTGGTACTCAGGGTCAATGGGAAGGTAGAGGAGGTCAGGACAGTCAAGGTCACTCCGGGGATAGCTCAGCCGGTCAGGTTCACTGTGACCAGGGCACAGCCCGGGACTTACGCCGTGGACATCGGCAACCAGAAGAGCAAGTTTACCATTGTTGGTGCCAGCAGGGGTGGTGCTGGAGCTGGTGATGGGCTGATACTGGCTGCGGCCACCATGGTGCTGGTGCTGGTGTTGATGCTGGGCTTGCTGGTGATATATCGCAGAAACCGCCTTCAAGTTTAAGTCACAAAGAACCGAGGCGTCTATAATCAAGCACACACGCCACTTATTTCCAATACTTCAAAAACGGATGATTCTTCTCCACCAACTCATCCAGATTCTGCGGATTGAAGTAAACACCGGCCATTGGTGCTTCTTTGGAACCACTACGCCATCCCATCCACCTGTGAATTACTATCTCACTCAACCCTGCTTGTAACCATTCAGTGTCAAGTGCACGTCTGAAGGCTGTAAATAGTTAATAAAAAGGGGCACATCATGACGAATTGTGCAGTCACAATTCTGATACTTAGAGACAGCAGGAAATATTGGCTCCTACAATGTTAAGAGCCTGGGATCAGGCTCTGGGCCGAAAGGTGTCTGGGGTTGCTGGGCATAGGGCTGACTGCGGGGGCTGATTTTGGGTTTGTTACAAGCTTTGACAACTGGCCGGGAGAGCTTTAACATAGACACAGTAGTTCGATATGGGGAATTCTGGTTTAGAGATAAATGAAAGCCATGTACAACGTGTCTTCGATTTTACTGACGAAGTCATAAAACAATATCCTAACCGCCTGGCAGGAACGGAAGCCTGCCGAAATAGCGCAAACCGGGTAAAAAGGGAATTTATCAAGAATTGTGACCCGGATTCCGTGCAAATGGAAGATTTCACGGTCCACCCGAAGAGCTTCTTGAAATATATCCCTGGACTGGTTGCTCTTTATATCATATGCTCCATTTTATTATATTTGCAGTTCCCTTTGCCTGCACCTATCGGGTACTCGTTAGCGATTTTTGTATTCTATTCTCAATTCGTGCGCTATTGGGAGGTATTTGACCCGTTGTTTCCCAAAGCCAGTGGGTATAATGTCTTCGGATCTATTGAACCAGAAGGGGAGGTGAGGCAACAAGTGATCATCAGCGCACATCATGACGCTGCCTATGTCTTTCAACTTATTGCCCGCACCCCAAAGTATTATGCTAAGTTTATCAATGGAGGGATACTATTTTTAGGGCTTGGTTTCCTCGTTTCTTTGATAGGAACCATCTTGACCATATTTCACATTCCTACTCCTGAGTGGGCATATCCATGGGTACCCTTGATATTGGTAGCGGGTAGCGTTTTTGTGCTTCCGTTAGCGTTTTTTACAACCGGAGAGGTATCTCCAGCTGCAGGCGATAATATGATTGCCGTGGCAATTGCCAACGAGACGGCAAAACTTTTTCACGATGCTAAGCAAACAGGCATAAATCCCTTGCGACATACTCGGCTAATGGTGGCATCTTTTGATGCTGAAGAAGCTGGCCTCCGCGGCGCGCGGGCGTTTTGCAAAAAACACGGTGAAGAATTACTCCGCACGAAGACTTATGTCTTAAATATTGATACACTTTACAAAGTCAAAGACCTCAATTTTCTCGACAATGATCTGAATTCATCCGTGAAACTTTCCCATGAAATGGCGCAGGATTGTGTCGATATTGCAAAATCACTCGGTTATCCCGTCAAAATCTCTGGTATGCCTTTTGGTGGCGGGAGCACAGACGCAGCCGAATTCGGCAAAATCGAGGTGGATGCCACCAATATGGCTGGCATCAATTTTGATATCGGCAGCTTCAATGAAGGGCTAGTGTATCATACCCCGAATGACCTGACTAAAAACATTGAACCGAAAATGGTCGAAGCGGCTCTCAAAATTGCCCGTGATTATACCCTCAAAAAGGATAGCGAATCCTGATTTTTACTTTTTGCAAAACATACTGTTAATTATGTTGGATGTGGGGGCAGAGAGAAATAATTAGTAAATCGAACGGCGTATAAGAGAAATACACTATATGCTAATTGAACAAAGTAGCGAATTGTTACTCCTTCCTGCAAGAATCAACCCTCTTCCCAGAACCCCTTGCCCTATAGCTGAAATACCCTCAGAAATGATTTCGACCAATAGATTCTGTGCCGGATATTTAGCTTTGTTTTGGCTAGGTATATAATTGGGGTAAACAATCGGTTCGGATTGGTTGGACAGGAGGCTGTGGGAAATTGGAAGGCGATATCAGGAAACTCGTCACAATCGGATTAGGTTCGGCAATGGCACTGACGTGTATTGTATTCGCAATTCCTCTAAAGACAGTACCATACCAGACTGTCGAAACTTACTATGCAACAGAAATGAAGCAAGAGTCTTATGTGACCGATGAACCATATGTTGTCAAAGAACTGTGCGAGAAATCAGAGACTCTTTTCGATGGTTTTAGTTATTCGGTGCCGGCTGGAATCAATATTTCGCTGCCAATCGACAAACCCAATGCCCAATTAGCTGCAAGTTTTGAACTCCCCGCTCCCGGTGGGCTTTACATTTACTCGTCGTCAGGTCACATAATATACGAAAAGCTTGGTAAACAAGGGGCTTTTGAGATTTCACTTCCCGAGGGCGAGTATAGAGTTCTATTGCGTGAGGGCCTGATATGGGGCGAACAAGCTTATATGCGTCTTGCAGTAAAATGGACTGAATTAGAAGAGGTAACAAAGTATAAGGAAGTTGTTAGATACCGTGAAGTGCCGGTTCAAGTGGAAAAGCAGAGGACAGTAACTAAGCACAAAAAGGCCTCAATTTGGGAATTGATATTCAATGGTTAGCAAAGGCACATATAAGGGACACAGATTCGGTTAACAACATTCCTTGCCCAGAGGGACATAGCAGACTTCAGACAGGACCATGGGACTTCATTCAGAGGCTCGTTTCCCCAGGGAAAATGGGACACATTTGAGTTAACTGTCCATAGTATAACAAGGTATTGCATTTCTCTTTGAACGCAGGTACAATCTTGGAACTCTTACTACTTAATTTGGAGGTGAGTTTTGGCAATAAAGGTTGTCACAGATAGCGGCTCGGATCTCCCCCTTGAGGTTGCTAAGGAGCTGGGTATCACCGTTGTGCCCGTGTATATCTATTTCGGTGAGAAGGCCTACAAAGATGGAGTGGACATAGGGTCTGATGAACTGTACAAGAGGCTGGTGGAAGGCCCGATTTATCCCACCACCACGCAGCCCATGCCCGCCGACTTCGCAAAGGTCTACAGCGACCTTTCCCAGGATGCCGATGCCATTGTATCCATACACCTGCCGACCAAGGTGAGCGGCACCTACAATGCGGCGCTCCAGGGCGTCGAAATAGCAAAGCCTAAGTGTGAAGTCCACGTGGTGGACGGTTTTTCGGTATCGGTGGGCCTGGGAATAATAGCCACGGCTGCAGCTCGGGTGGCCAGGGCAGGTGGCAAGTTGGCGGAGGTTTTGGAGGAGACCAGGAAGGCTATCAGCCAGACTCAAATCCGCGCGGTACTAGACACCTTGCAGTATCTGCTCAAGGGCGGACGCATCACCAAAACCAAGGCGCTGGTAGGCGCACTGCTGAAGGTAAAGCCCATTCTGACAATGCGCGAGGGTGAACTCGTTCAGGCAGGTATGGCTCGTTCTTATGCCAAGGGCATAGAGCAGTTATTCGAGTTCGTAAAAAGTTATCCCAACCTGCAAGAGGTGGCCATAGCCCACAGCACGGTTCCCGAGGAAGCCAAGGTGCTCAAGAAGCGCATAGCCTCCGTCATCGATGAAGAACGGATTCAAATGTCCAGAATAGGTGCTGGATTGGGCGTGCATGGCGGACCAGGTACTCTTCTAGTGGCCGCCAGGAGCGGCTAGTCTTCCGCACGTTTGCCGGGGACTAAGGCGGGCATTTGGCTCATACGGACCTGAACAGAGTGGTGCTCAGGTAGCATCTCCCCTATCGGGCAATATGACCTAAAAAGCAACATGGGAGGTGGTATTGCATGGCTGAGAGTAAGAGACGCAAGAGAATTCACATTAGATTCATGTTGTTGATACAACAAAAGCCTGAAATGTGCAATCTGTTACGAATTTAGTCTTTGATACTGAAGGTGAGGCAAAAGGTTCTGTCTATTGTACACTTTAGCCCACCATATAAATCACCCTTTTTGCTAACATCTTTTGCCTCATCCACCGTAGTCTTCAGCATCTTGTCAAAGCGCTCCGCCGCTGCTTCCTGGAGTCCGGGCAAAACGTGGCTGTAGATGTCCAGTCTCCATTCGATATCAATGGATTTCCTATCTCATTAGCTATCGCTCTCTCTATAGAAAGCCACAGCGAGTGTTCCACGACCGGTGGCGTAACCCATGACAGGGCTGAAATCCGTGATAAAAAGCTCGGCACAGTTGAACTCAGCTGCTATTCTATCCTTGAGCTCTTCGGCTTCTGTAAGGGTATTGGCATGCATCACCGCCACACGAATCGGTTCCGAATTGCCGGCCTGGTTTCTCATCAGATGGAGCATTTTTTCGACCCCACTCTGTTTGGTCCTGGCAGTAGCTGCAAAGCGGATAAGCCCGTCAGAGCCAGTCAGGAGAGGCTTGACCGAAAGCATTGAGCCTATTTGGGAAGCTGCCTTTGGTATCCTTCCTGTTCTGTAAACATGACGGATAGTCTCCAGCAGGCCAATAAATTTTACCCTCTCACTTACCTTCTTAGCTATGACAATGACTTCATCGAAGGTCTTCCCCTCAGTAGCAGCTTGAGCTGCTGCGAGGGCGATAAGACCTTCAGCAGCGGCAGCCGTCTGGCTGTCGAGGACTTCAATCGAAATTTGCGGCAATTCCTCTTTAATTAGTTCTCTGGCAAGTAGAGCACTATTATAGAGCATGCTCAGTTCAGAAGACATGGTAATTACCAGGATGCTCTCAGCATATTGGCCGAGTTCTCGGTAAACTCTGAGGTAATCCTCAGGAGAAGCCGCCGAAGCTTCCCAAAGCTCGGAAGCTTTGCTGAGAAACTCGTAGGCTTGGGCTGCACTTAAGTCTACCCCATCCCGGTAAACTTTGCCGTTAAAGAAGATGCTTACCGGGACGATTCCGATCT
>Ga0307380_10013343_pt1 | contig 10165 bp, 19 predicted proteins | sample UN3MG_FD_202239 | JGI IMG/M metagenome (GOLD analysis project Ga0307380, IMG submission 202239) | Soil microbial communities from Risofladan, Vaasa, Finland - UN-3 | ecosystem: Environmental > Terrestrial > Soil > Coastal area > Acid sulfate soil | place: Finland: Risofladan, Vaasa | collected...
CGGCCTTCTGCTGGAGATAAACTCGGATGCCAGGTCAGAAAGTAAGAATCCGGATGGAAGCATACGATCACGAAGTGCTCGACCAGAGCGCCCAGTTGATCGTCGAGGCAGTGAAGAAGACCGGTGCCCTCGTTCACGGGCCGGTTCCGCTGCCGACCGGAATAGAGCGGTACACGGTGCTGCGGTCCCCGCACGTCAACAAGAAGTCGCGCGAGCAGTTCGAGATCCGAACGCACAAGCGGCTGATCGACATCGAGGACCCGAACGCACAAACAATGGATGCATTGGGCAAGCTGGGAATGCCGGCGGGCGTAGACATTCGAATCAAGGCGTAAGGCCTTCCCGCACGCATCGGACCCGGAAGCCAGTGAAGCTGGAGAAGCAAGGTGTTAACCCTTCCCGTGTATAATGTATCAGGCGCCCAGGTAGGCACGTTCGAGGTAGACGAGAACGTGCTCGGGGGGAAGGTGCGCAGGCGATTGATGCAGCAGGCGGTGGTGATGTATGAAGCAAACCTCCGCCAGGGCACCGTGAAAACCAAGACGCGGGCCGAGGTGAACGGCAGCACGAAGAAGCCGTTCAGGCAGAAGGGAACGGGCAACGCCCGTGCCGGAAGCCGGAAAAGCCCCATCTGGCGCGGAGGCGGCGTGGCGTTTGGCCCTCATCCGAGGGATTACCACTACTCGATGCCGAAGAAGGCCCGCAAAGCCGCGTTGAAGTCGGCCCTGCTCTCGAAGATCCTCGATAACGAAGCAATCCTCCTCGACCAGCTTCAGATCGATCCCCCCAAGACAAAACAAGTGGCGCAGATACTGCAGAACCTGAAGATCACGCGAACCTGCCTGCTGGCGCTCGACGGCGGGAGCCGCAACGTATGGCTTGCGGCTCGGAACATCCCGCACCTGAAGAGCAAGCCGGCGGCGGAAGTGAGCGCGTACGATCTTCTCAAGCAGCAGCACCTCGTGATCACCACGGGGGCGCTCGAAGGGCTGATCAGGTCGTTCAAGGGCGAGCAAGCCGAGGAAACTGTCAATGGCTAGGGAACCGCATCAGATCATACGCAGGCCGATCGTCACCGAGAAGGCCTACGACATGCAAGGGCACAACACCTACACCTTCGAAGTGCCTGAGAACGTGAACAAGGCGGAAATCAAGGACGCGATCGAATCGCTGTTCGACGTGAAGGTGGTGGACGTTCGTACGATGCACAAGCGCGGGAAGATCCGCCGCCGCCGGATGGTGGTCGGCCGAACGCGCCGGTGGAAGAAAGCTATCGTCAAACTGTCTCCGGAACACACGCTCGAGATCATGTAAGCGCGGTGCGGAGAAGAGGAGCCGGATAGAAACATGGGCATCAAGAGCTACAAGCCAACGTCGCCGGGCAGACGGTTTGGGACGGTCACGGATTTCACGGAAATCACGAAGACCAAGCCGGAGAAGAGCCTGACGGTGCCGCTGCAGAAGCACGGCGGCCGCAACGTGCACGGCGGAATCACGTGCCGCCATCGAGGCGGGGGAAACAAGCGCAAGTACCGGCTGATCGACTTCAAGCGCAACAAGGACAACATCGCCGCGAAGGTGCTGTCGGTGGAATACGATCCGAACCGGACGGCCCGGATCGCCCTGCTGCAATACGAAGACGGCGAGAAACGCTACATCCTGGCGCCGCAGGGCCTGCAGGTAGGCTCGACGCTGATGAGCGGCGAGGCCGTTGCGGTGGAACCGGGCAACTGCATGCCGCTGCGGAACATTCCGCCGGGCATGGATATTCACAACGTGGAGCTGCGTGCCGGAAGCGGCGGAGCAATCGTGAGATCGGCGGGCACGGCTGTGCAGATCAGTGCAAAAGAAGGCAAGTTTGCCCACATCACGATGCCGTCGGGCGAGGTGCGCAAGGTACACCTCGACTGCCGGGCGACGATCGGGCAGGTGAGCAATATCGAGCACAATAGCGTGTCGCTCGGCAAGGCAGGACGCAAACGGCACATGGGCATCCGGCCGACGGTTCGCGGCGTGGCGCAGAACCCAGTGTCGCACCCGATGGGCGGCGGCGAAGGCCGCAGCTCGGGCGGGCGGCATCCCTGCTCGCCGTGGGGCAAGCTCGCCAAGGGGGGAAAGACCCGCCGCAAACGTGCAATCAGCAGCAAGTTCATTATCCGCCGTCGTCGCTCCAAGCGGCACAAGTAAACCTGGTGGAGAGGGTCAATGTCGCGTTCAATCAGAAAAGGCCCGTTTGTCGATGTCAAGCTGATGCAGAAGGTGCTGCGGATGAAGCAGCAGAGCATGCATGAGCCGATCAAGACGTGGTGCCGTGCGTGCATGATCGTGCCGGAATTCGTGGGGCAGACGTTCATGGTTCACAACGGCAAGACGTTCATCCGCACCTACGTGACTGAAAACATGGTGGGGCATCGGCTGGGAGAGTTTGCGCCGACGCGGACGTTCCGCGGGCATGCCGGCAAGAAGGCGGCCGGAGGAACGTAACGAGGAAAGTGATGATAGCCACAGCACAGCACAGATTTGCCCGGATCTCGGCCCGCAAGGCGCGGCTGGTGATCGACCTCATCCGCGGCCTGCCCGTATCCAAGGCGCTGAATGTTCTGACGCTGACCGATAAGCGGGCGTCGGGGATGATCAGCAAGGTTCTGCGATCGGCGTTGGCAAACGCCCGCCAGCAGGATGCGCACGCCGACGAGGACGCGGTGCGAGTGGCCGAGGCACGGGTGGACGGCGGCCCGATGTTGAAGAGGATTCGCGCCCGGGCAATGGGCCGGGCAGTCCGGATCCGCCGGCGGACCAGCCATATTACCATCGTCCTCTCCGACGAAAAGAAGCGAGGGTAAGAGGATACTATGGGGCAGAAAGTTCATCCCACGTCCATGAGGATCGGCATAACCGAAGACTGGCGATCGCGCTGGTATGCCGACAAGAAGCATTTCGGGCTGCTGCTGGTTGAGGACCACAAGATCCGCAACCACATCAAGAAGAATTACCACTTCGCGGGCATTCCGAAGATCGAGATCGAGCGGAACCGCGAGCAGGCGAAGGTGATCCTGTATACCGCCCGCCCGGGGATCATCATCGGTCGCAAGGGAGCGGAGGTCGACAAGCTCCGGGACGAGCTCGAGACGTTGACCGGGCGGACGATCATGATCAACATCAAGGAGTTGAAGCGCCCGGAGCTGAGTTCGCAGCTCGTGGCGGAAGACATAGCCCAGCAGCTCCAGAAGCGGGCGTCGACGCGCCGTGCGATGAAGAAGGCGGTCGATTCGGCGATGGGCCTGGGTGCGAAGGGCATGAAGATAGAAGTTGGCGGGCGGCTGGGCGGAGCGGAAATCGCCCGCAAGGAGCGCGTGGTCGGCGGGAGCATCCCGCTGCACACGCTTCGGGCAAACGTGGATTATGGCTATGCCACCGCCATCACCACCTATGGCACCATCGGCGTGAAAGTTTGGATATACAAGGGGGAAGGCTCCCTCAAGGAGATCGAATATGGGGCTGATGCCCAAGAGGGTCAAGCACCGAAAAGAGCAAAAGGGACGTATAAGAGGTAACGCCACTCGCGGCAATACCGTCTCTTTTGGCGAGTACGGGCTGCAGAGCCTGGGCCGGTGCTGGATCACGGCACGGCAGATCGAAGCGGGCCGTATCGCGGCCACGCACTTCATGGCGGGCGAAGGCAAGCTGTACATCCGGATCTTCCCGCACAAGCCCATCTGCAAGAAGCCGGCGGAAACCCGCATGGGCAAGGGCAAGGGCGAGGTGGAAGCCTGGGTGGCAACCGTAAAGCCCGGCACCATCATCTACGAAGTAGGCGGCTTGCCGGAAACGATCGCGCGGGAAGCGCTCATCCGCACGGCTCACAAGCTGCCGGTGAAGGTGCGGTTTGTCTCGAGGAGGCATGCGGTATGAGAGCTCGTGAAATGCGTGGCCTATCAACCGAGGAACTGCGCCGGGAGCTCGAGAAGCGCACCCGCGACGTGTTCAATCTCCGGTTCAGGGCGCAAACACAGAAACTGGATGACCCCAGCGAGATGAAGAAGGCTCGCCGCGACGTGGCAAGGATGAAGACGATCCTCCGCGAACGCGAATTGGAGGCTGCCGGCAGATGACCACAGCGAACATTCACAAGCGGAAAACGGTAGTCGGCATCGTTACATCGAGCAAGATGAACAAGACTATCGTGGTATCTTCCGAGCGGTTCGTGCAGCATCCGAAGTACCGCAAGTATATCCGCCGGGGCACGTCGTACAAGGCTCACGACGAGAAGAACGAAGCCCGCGAAGGCGACAGCGTGCGGATCGAAGAAGCCCGGCCGACCAGCAAGACCAAGCGGTGGCGGCTGGTGGAAATCGTCCGCCGGGGGCCCGAAGTCTGACGGGCGGCGGTTGGTGTGAGATACGAGTCGTTGGTTGTTTGCGGGCAATCTCCGGCTGCCCGCTGCCGGGAGGGCTGAAAGCGTTCAGCCCAGCGGTCCGAACGGACGAGCCCGGCAGCAGGATGGCGGCCAGGCCCGGCGCGTTTGAACGCCCGGCCGGGAGCCGCCGTTGAGAACGACGCCCCCAGGATGTGAAGCCCGGAGCCTGGTGCACAGCAGTTTCCGGCTTGGCCGGCTTTGGTGTGGAGTAAGCAAGAAATGATCCAGATGCGAACCAGGCTGGACGTTGCCGACAACACGGGCGCGAAAACGTGCGCCTGCATAAGCGTCCTCGGCGGCAAGCAATACGCGGAAATCGGCGACATCATAGTCGCCAGCGTCAAGAAGGCATTGCCGACCGGCAGCGTCAAGGAACACGAGGTCGTCAGAGGCGTGGTTGTCCGAACCAAATCCCCGGTGAAGCGTGAGGACGGCTCGACGGTCCGGTTCGACCGCAACGCAATCGTCATAATCGACGCGGACAAGAATCCGAGGGGCACGCGCATCTTCGGAGCGGTGGCCCGCGAGCTGCGAATGAAGAACTTCATGAAAATCGTATCCCTGGCCACTGAAGTGGTGTGAGAGGGAAGCATGCATATCAAGAAGAATGACACCGTGGTTCTGCTGAAGGACGTTTCGGCCTGCAAGGGGGTGCACGAGTCGACCGAGGAGCGCCGCAAGTGGGCGCACGGCAAGGGCGACACCGCGAAGGTGCTGCGGGTGATCCCCAGCGAGTGCCGCGTGGTCGTCGAGGGCGTGAACTACCGCTACAAGCACGTCCGGCCCAGCCAGGACAATCCGCAGGGCGGCCGGATCATGAAGGAAGCGGCTATCCACGCCTCCAACGTGCGCGTCTACTGCCCCAAGTGCGAGACAGGCACGGAAGTGAAAATGAAGCTGCGGGACGACGGCAAGAAGAAGATCCGCACGTGCAAGCGGTGCGGCGGGGCCCTTGGCAACGATTGACAAGAACGAGCAGGCTGAACAATGGCACGGCTGAAAGAAAAATACGAGCAGGAAATCGCACCGAAGCTGAAAGAACGCTTCCACATCACCAACCCGATGGCGGTGCCCCGGCTGCGCAAGATCGTGGTGAACATGGGAATCGGCAAGGCGCTGGAAAACAAGCAGCGGCTTGAGACCGCCGTGGTGGACCTGACCGCCATCGCCGGCCAGAAGCCCGTGATCACCAAGGCGAAGAAGTCGATCGCCGGCTTCAAGCTGCGAGCCGGCAACCCCATCGGCGTGAAGGTGACGGTGCGGCGTGACCGGATGTACGAGTTCGTCGACCGGCTGGTCAACATCGCCCTGCCGCGCATCCGCGACTTCCGCGGAGTGTCGCCCGACTCCTTCGACGGGCACGGCAACTATACCATCGGCATCAGCGAACAGAGCGTGTTTCCCGAGGTGAACGTGGACAAGATGGAGTTTGTGCAGGGGATGGACATCACGTTCGTGATCTCGGGGAATTCAAACGAGCAGTCGCGCGAGCTGCTGCGCGAGTTCGGAATGCCGTTTGAGAGGTAAAGCGGTTTTATGGCAACCAAAGCAATAGTCGAGAAGTCCAGGCGAAAGCCGAAATTCGAGGTGAGGAGGCACAACCGCTGCCAGTTGTGCGGGCGGCCACGCGGCTACCTGCGGAAATTCCGCATCTGCAGAATCTGCTTCCGCAACCTGGCCTCCCGCGGAGAGATCCCCGGCGTTCGCAAGGCAAGCTGGTAACAGATACGCGTACTCACCAGCGATACCAGGAGCAGTGCTAGCTATGATGACCGATCCGGTCGCCGATATGCTTACGCGAATACGAAATGCCGTTCGCGTCGAAAAACAGGCGGTGAACGTGCCCTACTCGCGGCTGAAGCACGACATTCTGCGCGTGCTGCGCCGCGAAGGCTTCATTGAGAATTTCAAGGAATCCGGCGAAGGGCCGGGGAAAATCATCCGCGTCTACCTCCGGTACGGTCCGGACGGCGAGAAGGTGATCAACTACATCCAGCGGGTGAGCAAGCCCGGCAAGCGCGTGTATCGAAGCACCGCCGAGCTGCAGAAGCAGAAAGTGCTGGGCGGCCTGGGAATCGCCGTGCTGACGACCTCCAGGGGCGTCTACAGCGATCGCGAGTGCCGGAAAGAGAACCTTGGCGGCGAAGTGATTTGCCACATCTGGTAATCGGTGCCGCAGGGAGCATCCTTCAATGTCGAGAATCGGTAAGAAACCAGTAACAATCAGCAGCGGCGTGAAGATCACGCTCGCCAACGGCTCCATCGCAGTGAAGGGGCCGAAGGGCGAGCTGAGCTATTCCATCCCCCGGGGAATAACGGTCCAGCAGGGTGGTTCGGGCGAGGTGACGGTGAGCCGGGCGTCGGACGAGCGGACGCAGCGCGCGCTGCACGGCCTGGTTCGCAGCCTCATCGCCAACATGGTGAAGGGCGTGACCGACGGCTTCACGAAGACACTCGAAGTGATCGGCGTCGGCTACGGCGCCAAGATCCAGGGCAAGCAGCTGATGCTGTCGGTCGGCTATTCCGAACCGGTGCCGATCCCCATACCCGACGACATCAAGATAGCGGAGCCGAAGACGGCGAACATCGCGATGACCGGGATCGGCTCGGTGCCGGTGACGACGCTGGTGATCACGGGGATCGACAAGCAGCACGTGGGGCAGTTTGCCGCCACGGTGCGTGCGGTGAAGCCGCCCGAGCCGTACAAGGGCAAGGGCATCAAGTATATCGACGAGGTGGTGCGCCGCAAGGCCGGCAAGGCGATGGCTGGAGCGGAGTAACAGGCGTCGAAGCGTGTTGTGCGGGCTCCCGGCTTCACGAGCAGGCGCCTGCGAATGCCTGGAGATGAAGGCACGAACAGGCGCACCAGACTGCCGGATACATAGGGGAATCGTGAGTCCCCCGGCTTGGAGCTCTTGAGAAAGCATCGAGACTTATGGATAACCAGAAGGCGAAATGGGTGCGGCGGTGGAAGCGGCACCGGCGGGTCCGCAAGACGGTCCATGGGACTGCCGAGCGGCCTCGGCTGAGCGTTTGCCGCAGCCTGCAGCATATCTACTGCCAGTTGATCGACGACGAGCAGGGCAAGACACTCCTGGCTGCGTCTACGATGGCAGCCGACGTTCGCACCGAGATCGGCTACGGCGGGAACGTGAAGGCCGCCACGCTCGTGGGCAAGGCGCTGGCCGAGAAGGCCTTGAGTCTGGGAATCAAACAGGTTGTGATGGACCGTGGCGGCTGCAAGTTCCACGGGCGGGTGGCGGCGGTGGCCACTGCCGCACGTGAAGCCGGCCTCAAGGTCTGAGCGGAGATACCCTTGGAAGATATAAGAGACGCACAGCAGCAAGACAGCGAACAGCCGGAACAGGCGCCGGAGCAGATCCTCGAACGGGCCCCCGAACGGCCTCGTCCGGATCAGCGCGGCCGGGGTCGGGGCCGCGGGCCGCGCGAGCGCAGCCGCGAACCCCAGGAGTTCGAGGAAACCGTCATCAAGATCTACCGGAGCTCGAAGGTGCTGAAGGGCGGACGCCGCTTCAGCTTCTCCGCACTGGTGGTGGTCGGCGACCGGAAGGGCCGCCTGGGCCTGGGCTACGGCAAGGCAAACGAAGTGCCCCCGTCGGTCGAGAAGGCGGTTACCAATGCCAAGAAGAACATCCGTACCGTGCCCGTGCTGAACGAAACCATCCCCCACGAGGTGATGGGCCGGTTCGGCGCGGCGAAGGTGTTCATGAAGCCGGCCTCCGCCGGTACCGGTGTGATCGCCGGAGCGAGCGTGAAGGCGATCGTGGAAGCGGCGGGGATCAAGAACATCCTCACCAAGTCGTTTGGCAGCACGAATCCGAAGAACATGGCGAAGGCGGCGATGAACGGGCTTCAGTCGCTGCGGGTGCGCGAGGACGTTGCCAAGCTCAGAGGGGTGACGATAGAATGAACATAGCAAAGGTGTTTTCGGTGCCGACGAAGCGAGATCGCAAGCGCCGGGTGGGCCGGGGCGAGGGTTCCGGTGCCGGCAAGTGTGCCGGGCGGGGCATGCGCGGAGCATACAGCAGAACGGGCGCCGGCGGCAAGATCGCCTACGAAGGCGGCCAGATGCAGATGTTCCGCGGGCTGCCGCGCCGCGGCTTCAACAACAAGCGATTCCGCCTGCCCTGCGGTACCGTGAGCCTCTCCGACCTCGAGAAGCTGGCCGACAAGGGCGAGATCACCCCCGAACTGCTGCGCGCCGAAGGCATCATCGGCCGCAAGGAAGAGATCGTCAAGGTGCTGGGCGACGGCGAGTTGACCCGGGCACTGACTGTGAAGGCTCACAGGTTCAGCAAGGCTGCCACGGAGAAGATTCAGGCTGCCGGCGGGAAAGTGGAAGTCATTCAGTAGCAACCTTTGGCGGGGCCTGCGCCCTTTCTGCTGGGGAAAGCGTGGAATGCTCAACGCACTGCTCAACGTATTCCGTACCCCGGAGCTGAGAAACAAGATCCTGATCACAATGGCGCTGCTTGTGGTGTGCCGGATCGGCGTGTATGTGCCAATTCCAGGGGTGAACACGCGGGCAGTTGCCAAATCGCTGGCAGCGAAGCAGCAGGGAGAGGGGGGCGAGGGCCTGCCTACCAGGGTCGTGAACCTGGTCGATATGTTTACGGGCGGCGCCCTGTACCGCTGCACGGTGTTCGCCCTGGGCGTGATGCCCTACATCAGCGCGTCGATCATTTTCCAGTTGCTCACCACGGTGTGGAAGCCGCTGGAGGAGCTCGCCAAGGAAGGCGAGGCCGGGCGAAAAAAGATACAGCAGTACGAACGGTACGCCACCGTGCTGCTGTGCATCATCCAGGGGCTGTTCGTGGCTCGTTACGTGGCAAAGCTGGAGGCGCCCAGCGGCATGCGGTTCGTCGAAAACGATAACCTGATCTATTATCTGAACGCCGCGTTCGCGATCACCGCGGGCACGATGTTCCTTATGTGGATCGGCGAGCAGATCAGCGAGTTCGGCATCGGCAACGGCGTGTCGCTGATCATTATGGCGGGCATCGTGGCCCGTATGCCGGCGGCCATCTGGGAGATGGCGCAAACGAAGTTCGAGTTGAAGCTGTCGGCAGAAAGCACTGGCAGGTTTGGCCTGTTGATGGCGGTGCTGCTCGTGTTCATGTATCTGGCGGTGGTGGTGGGAGTGGTGATAATCCAGCAGGCGCAGCGGCGGATCACGGTGCAGCAGGCGAAGCACACCCGCGGGCGGCGCGTCTACGGCGGGCAGCAGCATTTCCTGCCGTTGCGCGTCAACCAGGCGGGCGTGATCCCGATCATCTTCGCACAGTCGCTGCTGTACTTCCCCGCGATCGTCGTGATGTTCATCGCCGACCGCCTCGGGGCCGGCTATTTCCGGGATTTCCTGCAAAACGTCGGCCAGCAGTTGCAGCATGGCTTCCTGTATGTGCTGCTCTACATCGGGATGATTTTCTTCTTCTGCTTCTTCTGGACGGCCGTGGTGTTCAATCCGATCAAGATGGCCGACGACCTGAAGCAATACGGGCACTTCATCCCGGGTATCAGGCCGGGCAGCCGCACGGCCGACTACCTTGAGAAGCTGATGACCAGGATCACGCTGGCAGGTGCGGCATTCCTCGCGGCGATCGCGATCCTGCCATTCGTGATCAACCGCGGGCTCGACCTCGGCTACGGCGCCGCCAGCCTCTACGGCGGCACCGGCCTGCTGATCGTGGTGGGCGTGGCGCTCGACGTGCTCCAGAAGGTCGATTC
>Ga0307380_10013344_pt1 | contig 10165 bp, 7 predicted proteins | sample UN3MG_FD_202239 | JGI IMG/M metagenome (GOLD analysis project Ga0307380, IMG submission 202239) | Soil microbial communities from Risofladan, Vaasa, Finland - UN-3 | ecosystem: Environmental > Terrestrial > Soil > Coastal area > Acid sulfate soil | place: Finland: Risofladan, Vaasa | collected...
GGTGAACAGCAGCAGGGACGCCGGCGTCGTCCGGCCCGTCACGGTGAGCACGCCGAGCGTCGCCGCGGTGAGCATCAGCCACACCTGTGAGGCGAGAAGCACGCGGCGCCGATCGAGCACGTCGGCGAGCACTCCTGCCGGCAGGACGAACAGGAACATCGCCAGCCCGGCAGCTGCCTGGACGAGGGATACGAGGACCGGACTCGGCGCGAGCTCGGTCATCAGCCAGGCAGCTCCGACCTGGTGGATCCAGGTGCCGATTGCCGAGAACAGGTTCGCGATCCACAGGGCGCGAAACGTCCTCGTTCTCAGCGGGGCCCATTGCGACGATTCTGTCGCGGTGGCCCCGCCGCCCATCGGCGCCTGCCTCACGTCAGCCTGTTCTACGCGCAGGGCCTGCCGCCCCCCGGCTTGCCGAGCCCGAGCATCGGCATGCGGATCCCGCTCTGGCGAGCCGTCTCGATCGCGTCTTCGTACCCGGCGTCCGCGTGGCGCACGACTCCCAAACCCGGATCGGTGGTGAGCACCCGCTCGAGGCGCCGCTCGGCAGCCACGGTTCCATCCACCACGATCACCTGGCCGGCGTGCTGGCTGAATCCGATTCCCACCCCGCCGCCATGGTGGAAGCTGACCCAGGTCGCCCCTCCGACCGCATTGATCAGCGCGTTGAGGATCGGCCAGTCGGACACGGCATCGGTCCCGTCCAGCATTGCCTCGGTCTCTCGATTGGGACTCGCGACGGATCCGCAGTCGAGGTGGTCCCGGCCGATGACGATCGGCGCCTGCACTTCGCCGCGCGCCACCATCTGGTTGAATCGATGGCCGGCCCGGCATCGTTCACCGTAACCGAGCCAGCAGATGCGTGACGGGAGCCCCTGGAAGTGTACGCGCTCGCGGGCCATGTCGAGCCAGCGATGCAGATGATGGTCGCCCGGGAACAGCTCCTTTACCGCCTCATCGGTCCGGTAGATGTCCTCGGGATCCCCGGACAGGGCCACCCAGCGGAAAGGCCCCTTCCCCTTGCAGAACAGCGGCCTGACGTACGCCGGGACGAACCCTGGAAAGTCGAACGCGTTCTTCACCCCACGGTCGAACGCTCGCTGTCGGAGATTGTTCCCGTAGTCGAACACTTCGGAGCCCGACGCCTGGAAGGCCAGCATCGCCTCGACGTGTCGCGCCATCGCATCCATCGAACGCGTCTCGTAGGCCTTTGGATCGCTCTCCCGCAGCGCATCCGCCTCGGCGATCGTCAGGCCCTCGGGAACGTACATCAGCGGATCGTGCGCCGGTGTCTGATCGGTTACGACCTCGGGTCGGAATCCGCGCTCGATCAGGGCTGGAAGCACGGTCGCGGCGTTGCCGATCAGGCCTACAGACAACGCTTCCCCGGCGTCCCGGGCGGTCTCACAGACTCGAACCGCCTCATCGATGTCCTCGACCACGCGATCCACGTACCGGTGCTCGAGACGCCTTTGTGCCTTCTCAGGGTCCACCTCGACGACCAGCGCCACTCCGCCGTTCATCGTCACCGCGAGCGGCTGGGCTCCTCCCATGCCCCCGAGTCCAGCTGTCAACGTGATCGTCCCCTCCAGACCGTTCCATCCCTTCTGCTCGGCCAACGCGCCGAGCGTCTCATACGTGCCCTGGAGGATTCCCTGGGTGCCGATGTAGATCCACGAGCCAGCGGTCATCTGGCCGTACATGATCAGGCCCTTCGCGGCGAGCTCGTCGAAGTGCTCCTGGGTCGCCCAGTGCGGGACAAGGTTGGAGTTCGCGATCAGGACGCGCGGAGCGTCCTTGTGCGAATAGAACACCGCGACGGGCTTGCCGGACTGGACGAGCAGCGTCTCGTCGTCCTCCAGTTCTCGGAGGGTGCGGACGATCGCGTCGAAGCACTCCCAGTCCCGGGCCGCCTGTCCACGACCTCCATACACCACCAGGTCTTCCGGCCGCTCGGCCACCTCGGGATCGAGGTTGTTCATCAGCATCCGAAGCGCCGCCTCCTGCTGCCATCCCTTGCAGGAGAGCTCCGTTCCCCGGGGCGCGCGAATCACTCGCGGTCCACTTCCTTCTGTCATCCGAGTACCACCTTTCCCCGTTTGATCACCTGGCGAACCGGGTTGTGGCCTGTCCGATACACCATGTCCTCCAACGTCGCCACGTTCCAGATCTGCAGATCGGCCACCGCCCCTGCGGCCAGTCTCCCGTGCCCCTCGAGGCCACAGGCGTGAGCCGCTCCGGCCGTGGCCGCGAGCAGAGCCTGTTCCGGCGACAGTCCATTCCCGCGACAGGCAAACTGGATCGCCAGCGGCATCGACGCCGCGTATCCGCCAGGGCACATATCGGTCCCGAGAGCAATGGTGAGTCCGGCCTCGGACCAGCGGCTCGCGTCGATCGGCTTCGGATGCCGGACCGCGAAGTCAATCAGCGGCATCAGGACCGCCGTGACGCCAGCCTCGGCCAGGGCCGCGAGGTCGTCGGTCCGCGCGAAATTGAGATGATCCGCCGAAGCGCATCCAAGCTCGGCGGCGAGAAGCGCCCCCCCCGTTCGGGCGTATTGCTCCGCGTGGATTTTCGGGGCGAGTCCGGCATCGAGTCCCGCTTCGAGCACCCGGCGAGCGTCGTGTGGCGTGAAATATCCTTCGTCGCAGAACACGTCGCAGAAGACCGCGAGCCCCCGTTCGGCGACCTCCGGTATCTGCTCCGACACGACCTGCTCGACGTAGGCGGACCGGTCCATCTCCGGCGGCACGTCGTGCGCCCCCATGAACGTGCTGACCAGCTGCACAGCGTGCGACTGGTCGAGCAGACGATTCACCTCCAGCAGCTTGATTTCATCCGCCACCGTGAGCCCGTATCCGCTCTTGCTCTCGACCGTCGTAGTGCCGTGCGCCAGCATTTCGTCGAGCCTCGGAACCGCGGCATGCATCAGGTCGGCCACCGTGGCCGCCCGAGTCGCCTCGACCGTGGCCAGGATTCCGACGGGAATGCCCAGCGCGATCGTCTCTTCCTTCGTCCTGGTCAGGCGCGAAGCGTATTCGCGGACCCGTGAGCCGCCGAACACGAGGTGGGTGTGGGCGTCCACGAAACCGGGAGCCACGACTCCCCCGAGTGCGTCGACCACCCGGGCCCCGGTCGGGTCCACCACCGACCGCACCTCGGACTCCGGGCCAATCGCGACCACCGAGTCTCCGGCGACCGCCACGACTCCACCGACCACACGTCCGATGGAGTCGTCTCCGGACCCGTCGCAGGTGAGGACCTCCGACGCTCCGACCACGAGGAGATCGATCGGCTGACGCTGTAGTCCGTTCATCGGCTCAGTCCAACAGTGCCGTTTCGAGCACCTGTTCGGTCGTGAAGTCGTGGACCTGCAGGTAGAATCGAACGACCTCCTCCAGCGCGTCGAGGGGAACGGGACCGATCAGCTCCGTCCCGGCAACCGCCACTCCGTACCGCGCAGCCTCGGAGCGCACGGTCTCGAGCACCCGGTGAATCGGCGTCTCCGTGTAGTTCACGAGATTCATCGACACCTGAACCATGTCCCGCTCTTCGAGCGCGAACCCCATTCCACGCACGGCCTTGAATCCGCCGTTGATGTGCCTGACGGCCCGGGCGATCGTCTTCGCGATCTCGATATCATCGGTGCGGAGATTCACGTTGAACGCGATGAGCGGAAAGCGCGATCCGGTGACTGTCGCCCCGGCGGTCGGATTGAATTCCGCGGGCCCTTCGTCCGGCGCCCACTCCTCTTCCCGGAGCTTCGCTTCGAGCGCCTCGTACTCGCCTTTGCGAATCGTCGGCAGACTCTGCCGCTCGGGGCGCGTGGCCGCGTCCTCGTAGTAGTAGACCGGGACTCCCCGGCTGCCGAGCCAGGCGCCGAATTCCCTGGCGATCTCCACCGCCCGTTCCTTGCTCACCTCGCGGATCGGAATGAACGGCACGACGTCGAGAGCGCCCTGCCTCGGGTGCTCACCCTGATGCTCGCGCATGTCGATCGCGGCGAGAGCTGCATCTGCCAGGACCTTTGCCGCCTCGAGAACATGCTCGGGCTCGCCGACGAAGGTGATCACGGCGCGATTATGATCGGCGTCGGCGGACCAGTCGGCGATGCGCACCCCTTCGACCGAGCTCACTGCCGCGACCAGGGCGTCGAGAACCTCCGTGCGTCGGCCCTCGCTGACGTTCGCCTCGCACATCAGGACTTCAGCCATCCGTACCTCCCGCCAGCACCGTGTATACGCTTCGAAGCTCGTTCGACCGGGCTTCGAACTCCGCCTTCGCCTGCTCGTCCTTCACGCCCGGAAGGTTGACCTCCACATTTGCCAGGCAGCCCTCGGCTCCCGTACAGGCCAGCGACCGGGCGCATGCGAGGTCCGAGGCCGCGTTTTCGTTGAATTTCACCGACACTCGGTCAGCCAGTTCGAGCACCCGCACGCAACGCTGCGCGTTCTCCAGCGGTACACGCGTGGCTTCGACCATCGCCGCCCGGATTGCAGCTGTCCGGGCGATTTTCTCATCCTCGGTGCACTTGGGCAGCGTGAACGAACGCATCACGGCCCCGAACGCCTCCGAGTCCTCCCTGCCTCCCCGCATCAGCGCGCGCGTGAATTCCTGCGCCGCCGTGTCGATCGCGTCATAGAATTCGTCGCTCTCGAGGTCCGGCTTCCCTTTCGACACGCGGGCGACCATTCCGACCAGGCCGGCCGCCATGGCGCCGGCCACGGCAGACGCCGTGCCTCCACCGGTGGCGTTGTCATCTGGATCGATGACTTTGAGAAATGCATGCAGGTCTGCGTCGGTCCAAGGCTTCATCGTGCCCTTCCCTCCTCGTGTTCGAGCGCTTCCCGCACTTCGGCCATGATACTGCCGGACCGAATCAGGTCGGCCACCGCTTCGATGTCCTGCGTGAGAGGCCGATCGTGCTCCAGGAAGCGAACCCGCGATCGAATCTGCCGATATGCTGCTGCGGTCCCACGTCCGAGTCGCTCCGGCCCGTTCCGCCTCAGATCCACGGCCTGCGCTGCCGTCACCAGCTCCACCGCAATGACGGTCCGCACGTTCTCGAGGATCTCGAGCCCATGCCGGGCGGCATTGGCCCCCATGCTCACGTGATCTTCCTGGTTGGCACTCGACGGTATCGAGTCGACGCTGTCGGGGTGAGCGAGCGTCTTGTTCTCGGACACCAGCGCGGCGGCCGTGTACTGCCCGACCATCAACCCGCTGTCGAGTCCGGGATTCGCCACCAGCATCGACGGAAGCCCGCCGCTCAGTTCCGGGGTGAGAAGACGGAAACAGCGTCTCTCGCTGAGGCTCGCGATCTCGGCGACGACGATCCCCAGCAGGTCGTGCCAGAACGCCAGCCCCTGCCCGTGAAAATTCCCTCCACTGATCGCCCGGCCACCGCCGTCTGCGTCCGGAAACACCAGGGGATTGTCGCTCGTGCCGGTCAGCAGGCTTTCCACCCGACTCCGGATGAACTCGACCGCGTCCCGTGCCGGTCCGTGCACCTGCGGCACGCACCGAAGACTGTAGGCGTCCTGGACCCGATCGGGGTCGGAGTCGATCAACCGGCTTCCGTACAGCAGCGCCCGGAGTCTGGCGGCGGCCTCCGACTGCCCCTTCTGGCGGTTTGCCTCGTGCAGCAGGGGGTGAAACGCGGACGACAGCGCCAGAAGAGCGTCGAGGCTCAGAGCCGCCGCGACATCGGCATGGTCCAGCAATCCCTCCGCGTCGTGCACACCCAGCACAGCGGCGGCCAGCATGAACGTCGTCCCGTTGGTCAGCGCGAGACCCTCCTTGGGACCGGGAGCGAGTCTGGGAATACCCGCCGCCTCCATCGCTTCGGCACCCGACATCAGCCGGCCGTCGAACCACGCCCTGCCGCTCCAGTCTTCCCGCTCAGATCCATCCGGCTCACGGGTCATCACTACGGAGATATGAGCCAGTGGAGCCAGGTCGCCACTCGCACCCAGTGATCCCTTCGACGGGACGAACGGGGTGACCCCCCGGTTCAGCATCCGGATCAGCGTCTCCACCAGTTCGGGACGGACGCCCGACAGCCCTCGCGCCAGCGTGCTCGCGCGAATCGCCATCATCGCCCGGACGATCTCGACCGGCAGCGGTGCTCCCATACCGGCGCAACAGTTGAGAATCAGGTTACGAGACAGGCGCCCGGCATCCTCGGCCGAAATGCTCTGGTTGGCGAGCGAGCCGAATCCCGTATTCACCCCGTAGATCGTGCGCCCACCGTCGGCTACGGCAGTCTCGACCCAGGCGAGGCTCCGCGCCATCCGTTCCCTGACGCCCGGGTCGAGCGGCGCGACGTTTTCCTCGCGCCGCGCAATTGCGACGACACCCTCGATGCTCAATCCATCGCCCGTAATCGTAATCATCGCCCGTCTCGCGGTGCAGGAATGGCTACAGTGCAGAATCGCCCGGAAACCGGAGCGTTGCCGGGGATGAGAAACTACGAGCGGTCCCGGGCACGAGCCAGATACGACCACGGCATTGCGCCGGACACCGGTGACGGCCACGATATTCAGATTCGTCGGAACCCGAACGGCACGCACAACGCAAGAGGACAGCATGCAGCAAATCGGACCGGTCATCTCGAGTTACGGCATAGAGAATCACGGCATCCTTGGCGCGAGTATCGTGCGGTGGAATTACGGGACGCCCGCCCTGTACGAGCACGCGATCCGGGCGAATGAGGCACTTCTCGCCGCTGGCCCGCTCGTGGTGCGCACCGGTGACCACACCGGCCGGTCGCCGCTGGACAAGTTCGTGGTGGAGGAGCCGAGTTCGGAAACACACGTCTGGTGGGGCGATGTGAACCGGCCGTTCTCGTCGGAGAGGTTTGAAGATCTGCACCGCCGCATGCGCGCCTACACGCAGGGACGGGGCCTCTTCGTGCAGGACTTGTGGGCCGGGGCCGATCCCGAGTTCCGGATCCCGATCCGGGTCATAACTGAGACCGCGTGGCACAGCGTGTTCGCTCGGAACATGTTCATTCGCCCGCCGCTGGGAGTGATCGGCGACCACGAGCCGCAATTCACGATCCTGCAGCTCCCGGGCTTCCACGCCGAACCCACCATCGACGGTACGAATTCGACGGTGTTCATCATTGTCGACCTTGGTCGACGGCTGGTGCTCATCGGGGGCACGAGCTACGCCGGTGAGATCAAGAAGTCCATTTTCACGGTTATGAATTATCTGCTTCCGCTGTCCGACGTGTTGCCGATGCACTGCTCGGCCAACGTGGGTCCGGAAGGGGATTCGGCAGTGTTCTTCGGCCTGTCGGGCACCGGCAAGACGACCCTTTCCGCAGATCCCGACCGAACGTTGATCGGAGATGACGAGCACGGGTGGAGCGATCACGGCGTATTCAACTTCGAGGGTGGTTGCTACGCCAAGGTAATCAGGTTGTCCGAGGCGGCCGAGCCGGAGATCTACGCCACGACGCGTCGATTTGGCACGGTGCTCGAAAACGTGATGATCGATCCGGATACGCGGCAACTCGACCTCGATGACGACTCGCTGACCGAGAACACGCGGGCCGCCTACCCGATCGAGATGATTCCGAATGCCTCCGCGACCGGGATGGCCGGACATCCGAAGAACATCATCATGCTGACCGCGGATGCGTTCGGCGTGTTGCCACCAGTCTCCAGGATGACGCCGGAGCAGGCGATGTATCACTTCCTGTCGGGATACACCGCGAAGCTCGCCGGCACCGAAAAGGGACTTGGCAGCGAACCGCAGGCCACGTTCAGCGCCTGCTTCGGGGCCCCGTTCATGGTGATGCACCCGTCTGTGTACGCGGAGATGCTAGGCCGGAAGATCGCGAAGCACGAAGTGAATTGCTGGCTCGTGAACACCGGGTGGAGCGGCGGCCCGTACGGCGTCGGCGAGCGGATGAAGATCGGCTATACCCGTGCCATGGTCACCGCCGCGCTGGACGGCACGCTGGCCGAGGTCGAGACGACACCCGACCCCGTATTCGGCGTCCACGTGCCCGTAAGCTGTCCCGGCGTGCCGGATGAGGTCCTCAATCCGCGCAACACGTGGATTGACAAGGAGGCGTACGATAGCGCGGCCCAGGACCTGGCCGGGCGGTTCCGCAATAATTTCGCGCAGTACGCAGACTACGTGACCGACGATGTCAGGGCCGCGGGCCTGGGCGGCAGTTGATCGCGAGGAATCCATGAGCGAACTGATCCGCAGCGCGGCTCCCCGGATCGAACTCAATACGGCCACGACCGCCTGGCAGGGGGAGCAGACGGACACGCTGCGCCGCCGGGCGGCACTCGTGTTCCTGCTGCTGGCCGGGCTGCTCACGCTGTTGGCGCTGTTGGACGCGTTCGTCCTGCATGCCGGCGCCGTAGTCACGTCCGACTTCTCCCGGTGGTACTGGCCGCTCGAGTGGTTCGTGCCCGCGTCGCTGGCGCTCGCCGGATTCGCTGTGCTGCGGTGGCCCGACACGACGTCGAGGATCGAGGCGTTCGTCTGCGCCGTTCTCATCGTGAACATCCTGGTGAGTTCCTGGTCGGATGCTGCCTTTCTGGCCGGGTCCGCTCCGACCCGCACGAACGGCCTGGTGCTCTTCGTCGCCGCCGTTCTCCCGTGGAGGGTCAAGTACCAGGCGATCGCCGCTGCAACCGCCGCGATCGCCTATCCGCTATTCGTCCTCGCCGCACAGTCGGTCATTCCGGAAGTCGCGGCGTCCTGGATGCAGGTCCCTGAAGCGTCACGTGACCGGGCCGTGCAGGGCGCGATCGCAGCCGCGCTGGTAGCCGGCGCTTCGGTGATCGTGACGCACGTGCTGTACAGCGTGCGTACTGAGCTGCGGAAGGCGCAGAAGCTGGGCAACTACGTGATCGACCGTGACCTCGGCAAGGGAGGCATGGGCCAGGTCTACGTGGCGCACCACGCTCTTATCCGCCGTCCGACCGCGGTCAAGGTGATGAACTCTGATCCGACTCGCAGTGAAGAAATGCTCGGCCGGTTCGAGCGCGAGGTCCAACTGTCCGCCAATCTCACTCATCCGAACACGATTACGGTCTACGACTTCGGCCGCGCCGCCGACAGCGATACCTTCTACTACGCGATGGAGTACCTCGAGGGGCTCGACCTGCAGCGCATGGTGGATCGGGACGGCCCGGTACCTCCCAACCGGGCGTGCTTCATCCTGCGTCAGGCGTGCGGCTCGCTGGGAGAGGCGCACCGGGCCGGAATCCTGCACCGTGACATCAAACCTTCGAACATCTTCCTCACCGAGCGCGGTGGGATGTACGATTTCGTCAAGGTGCTCGACTTCGGACTCGCGAAGGACCTCGGACCGGTAGACCAGGAACTCACTCGGGCGGGACAGGTGTTCGGAACCCCTCTGTACATCGCGCCGGAGCTCGCGCGCGGCAAGAGCTCCGTCGAAGGGAGCGCGGACATCTACAGCCTCGGGTGCGTAGCCTTCTTCATGCTTACGGGAAAGACCCCGTTCGAGGGAGGGAGTCCGTACGACGTGGTCGCCAAGCACATGAACGTTCCGCCCGTGGCGCCTTCCACGAAGACAAGCCAGGACATCCCTGCCGAGCTGGACCAGGCGATCCTTCGCTGTCTCGCCAAGCAGCCGGAGGACAGATTCCTCGACATGGAATCGTTGGCGGACGCTCTCGCCGCGATCGAGTTCGATTCGCCGTGGTCGTCGGACCGGGCCCGGGAGTGGTGGCAGGCGCATCCTCCGGCCACCGGAGCCAGAAAGCCCCTGAAATCTGATGAATCGTGAGAGACTGCTCGAACGGGCGACGGACGGGCACGAGTATGACCTGATCGTCGTCGGCGGAGGAGCCTCCGGCCTCGGTGTCGCGGTCGAGGCGGCTTCCCGCGGGTACGACACGCTTCTGCTGGAACAGGCGGACTTCGCCCAGGGCACGTCGAGCCGCAGCACCAAGCTGATCCATGGCGGTGTCCGCTACCTCAAGCAGGGCAACATCTCACTCGTGCTGGAGGCCCTGCACGAGCGTGGCCTGCTGATCCAGAACGCCCCCCACCTGGTGCATCATCTGAGTTTCGTGGTTCCGCTGTACGACTGGTGGGAAGGACCGTTCTACGGAATCGGGCTCAAGGTGTACGACTTGATGGCCGGGAAGCTCGGTCTCGCGCCGTC
>Ga0307380_10013345_pt1 | contig 10164 bp, 14 predicted proteins | sample UN3MG_FD_202239 | JGI IMG/M metagenome (GOLD analysis project Ga0307380, IMG submission 202239) | Soil microbial communities from Risofladan, Vaasa, Finland - UN-3 | ecosystem: Environmental > Terrestrial > Soil > Coastal area > Acid sulfate soil | place: Finland: Risofladan, Vaasa | collected...
CAGACTCCTTCCTTCACAGGTATTAGAGTTTGTCACAACCGAAGATGAGTGGTTTATCATACCTCTTACCTCTATTAAAAAACTAGCCTTCGACAAAAATCTCTCCCGCATTGTAGCACTAAAGCAAGAAAAAATCTAGTCTCGGGTATTATTGCTTGGTGAAGTATGCGTCACCAAACTTTCTATTTATGGTGAACTCTATGTCACCAAATAAAACTAATTTCAGGTATTATTATAATCTATTATAATCTATTATAATCTAATTTTTGGTATTATTAATAGTACGCAAAAAAAAATCTCGCCGAAGTAACAAAAGTTCCGTGTAATTAAAGTTCCCTGTAACAAAAGTTCCGTGTAAGATAAGTACCCGGAACTAAAGTTACTTTCTTATCAATACATTATATATAGCACCAAAAAATACTTGAAAATAAAACTTGCGCTTTTTTCTCAGGTATGTATAATAATAAGTAGGAGGCAAAATGATTAATAAAACAAAAGAAAAGATTTTAGAAGTAGTAAAAGATGAAGTTGATATTTGTAATCGAAATTATACTCGCGCTTTTGACCACTATTTTTCCCTAGCAGGAAAGGTTAGCAAGAGAACTAAAGCATATAAGGCCGCGGTGGAAGAATGGCGGCAAAGTTGCTCATGGTTAATCGAGGCGCAGTCTATACTTGCAAAAATTGAGTTGCTAGATGTTTGAATTAATTCTATACTTTTCAACCATGGCAATATTTTGGAATTTCTTAGGGAGATAGTACAATGAAATATTTCACAATACTAACAGACGAAGGGCCGATGTTTGATACCGGCGCAAGTAAATGGTTTTTCCTTGAGCAGCATTTGATTGACAAGGGCGTCACGTTTCAAAAAGTAGAAGGATTTTATGTCAATGCACATAATAAAAAAGCAAAAGAAAATGCTTTTTTAATTTCCTACTCTGATACCCAAGCGGCCAAGATGCAAAAACAATGCGAATCCTTAGCGCGGCAATTAGGTCAAGAAGCTGTGCTACATATTGAAAATGCCTCGCGAGCCATATTGTCATATGTCAATGGCTCGGATAATAATAAATGGCATGTTTCAAGAAGTATAGAATACTGGGATTATCAACCGCCATTAGATCGCGGATTTACCAAAATTGATAATACTTTTCTTGTGGTGACGTTCTAATGTTAAGGAAAATTTTACAAAAAATAAAGCGCCGCCGCCGCGCCGTCACGCGATCTAAAGTTTTAGCAAGAAAGGGATTCTAGTATGAGGCACTATAGACAATGGGTGATGAAGTATAAAAAACAGTATAGCGAATTTCTAGCGAATTCATGCCTTGACGAAAAAGGCCGACGGGATCCAATGAGAGTCTACAACCGCGCCTTGTTCGCCTTGCTATCCGTCAACACATCTTTTGACATTACAGAAAAGGCATATGCCGATATGAAAGGAAAATATTGGACAGGACAAAAACGAATCATGCATAGATATATGAGGCACGGCATTCACTACGCGTACGCTCGCGGTGGCTACTTGCATGACTTTACAAAAGCATATAAGAAAAACGCCGCGGTATTTCTAAAGCAATGCGACGAATCCTGGAATGAATACCGACGCCGTTTAGTGCGTGAAGTGAAAGGCTTGGGGTTTATAAAGATATCCTTTTTCATAACCTTAGTCTATCCCGCCGCCGATCTATGCTGTATAGACCGCTGGATCCTTCGGTGCTTGGGTTTACATGCTAACAATATGCCGCGCCTCTCTAACCAAATTTTTTACCAATCTCTAGAAAATATCATGCGTCAAGAGTCTAAAATTTTGGGCGTCGATATGTTTCAGTATCAATGGGCGATATGGGACTGCATCCGATTTGATACCGGCAATGATAAGGGTTTAAACCCCATGGCAAGCTTGAATAATTCATAGGAGGAAAAACGATGGAAAATAGACCACTATCAGTAATAGCTAGAGAAATTTACCAGACATGGCCAAAGATCAATTATGCTGCAAAGCCATACCTTGACGCTATGTCATGCCTTGAGTCAATCAAAGATAATTACTTTCAGGACAGCGGACAAGGTATAGTGCGTTACTTTCTAAGCAACGCCACCACATGGCGCGGCGCCGACGCGCGTAGAATTAAAGCGGAATTAAAAAAGCTTTGCAAGTGAAAGGAAAATATAATGCGAAAAGTGACAAAAACAATATGCCAAGCATTTCTTGACGGCAAAACAAAAGCTTGCGGCAATTCTAGCACGGATGGTAAACGTTTATACTTGCATGGCAACTTGATTGCTGAGTGGGATACTACGAGTAATAATTTTCGGATATATGACGCAGGCTGGAAAACAGTAACGACAAAAGAGAGGTTAAATGGTCTGCTAACACTAGCGGATAGTTGCGCCGGCATCTATCAACACATCGATCATTCAACTGCCGAAGTGAAGGGGCTTTTGAATGACAACGGGCTGAATCCATCGTTTTCGGTAAAGGTTAAACAAAGTAAGCATAACCCCAACGATTTGGCTGTTTACAGGAGTCAAAGCGTTCATAGCGGTCGACCAATTTTTTGGGTTAATCCTGAGCTGGGTGCTAAAGTACATGAGCATTTTGGCAATCAACATATCGATAGTTCGGATTTTGATACCGACGTTCGTGGCAATCTAACCGATACGCTTCTGCATGAATATGGCCACGCAATTGCAGACCATATCAATCTTAATTTCCGTAAGCAAGGTTCCCCACATCAAGGTAAGCGGTTTGACCATGAAATACATCCTGACGAGGAACATTTTGCCGAAAATATGGTCTTACCTGCACTGAAAGCCGGTAATTTAATGGAGCAGCCATGGGCAAAGTATATTACTGATTTACGTGCTCAGCCAACTAAAAAATCTTTGTAAGTGAAAGGAAAACCCTATGGACATAACCAACAAAATAATAGACTATGAAAACGGCGAATTAACTGTAAAAGAATGCATTGAACTATTTCAAGAATTGCTAAACACTGGACTAATTAACCAATTGCAAGGACATTACGGTCGCGTCGCCATGAATTTGATTGACGCCGGTATCATAGTGCCACAAGTAGGAAAGGATAACAAAAATGGATGATTATGAAATTGCCGTAAAACTAGCCGAGCAAAAAGTAAATGATATTGAGGAAAGGGAAAAACGCATGGTTGACGATGAAGAATTCAATGAGATAATTGACGCGGTGACCGGTCAAGAAGTAGCCGAGTATCAGCAGAGCGCTGCAGAATACGCTTGCGCCGGCTTGGATGACGACGCGCCATGTTAATGCTCGGTGGCCTAGCAGTCGCGGCGGTAATGCTTTACATCACTCTACATGAGATCCTTGACGATTAAGCCCAACTAAACGTCCCACTCTAAGGCCCCAAGACTAGGGATATAGTCTTGGGGCCTTTCCTTGTCTCCTAACAGATATAATCATACAAGGAAGGGTGATTATATGCCGAAAGATAACAAAAAAAGCGCCAAGGATAGGGTACTACAATTCCTCCGTGACAAGCTTTTACCGGCCCCAAATAGCGCCGAAACGGGCGCGGCAAAGAAGCTACGTGACGCCATTAAAGGCCCGAAAATAGGGCGTGATGGCCAGATAATACCAACACCAACACCAACTCCAGTGCCCAAGAAACCCAAGGACAAAAAGGCTTAGATGTGCTTGCTACCACGTGCACGATCGCTTGTCAAGGAAAAAACGCATGTACCATCAAGGAAAGATTCGTGCCAACATGGAGATGGCATGGAGATTGCAGTGTGCACCACATGTATGGTAATGTATGGTCACGTAGTGTATGGTGATGTGTTGTGTTGTATGGTAGGGGGGTGGGGGGTATACCTTAACCTAGAGACCGTTAGCATATGAACCTTGTCACCTACAAACACGAGACCCATTTTGGAGAACCTAAGTGATTGATTATACTACAGAACAGCTCATAAAAGATGCCAAAAGGGAAGGAAGTATCCCCACGGACCAAAGTTTGTATACGAATCAGGATTTCGTGGACACTTTCACCGATTGTATGAAGAAAAGGATGATCCCCAACGTATTACGTACACGGGAGGAGCATTTTGTTCATGCCGTTATTCTGCCAATAACTGCGAGTAATCGGTATGGAATCCCGCAGAGGGCCATCGGAGGCCGGATCCGCGGGGCGCAATTATTGGACGCGGCGGGAAAGCCGACGATTGATCTCCAGAGGGTAGAGCCTGAGGTGGGAGACGGAGTTTGGGACTCCTCGGTCGGATATTTTTTTGAAAACAACGAGATAGTCCTCACGGAAGCGGCGAAGAGTAGCACTTCCTTGAGGATAAAATTTTATCGCCGGCCCTCGAAAATGGTGACGACCCTGCAGGCGGGGAAAGTAATCTCTAGTAATCCTACCACCGGCGAGATGGTCTTGGACAAAATTCCGGCGGGGATGGCCATCGGATCCTCCGTAGATTTGGTCGGGGGTTTGCCTCCGTTTAACACCCAAGACTCCGTGGCGATTACAAATGTTCTTGGGTATACGATCACGGTTGCCCCAGAGGTAGCGGCGTTAGTCTCCCCCGGAGATTGGGCCTGCTTTGAAGGCGAAAGTACGATCCCGCAAATTCCCGAGGAGCTGCATCCCATCCTTACTCAGTATGCGGTTGTGAAAATTCTAAAATCGCTGGGGGATAAGGACGGGTTTGTCCTAGCCAGCTCGGACCTCGCGGAGATGGAGCGAAATTTGTACGAGATGCTTGATACCCGCGACGATGGCTCCTCGAGGAAAGTTGTAACCTTGAGTGGCCTCTGGGGTTCCGATGAACCTGACTGGACGTTGTAATGGCGCAAAAACTTAACCTTACCGTCTCCGGGCTTTTTACGCACCCGAATGTTTTCTCGCAAGTACCTCCCGGAGCCTTAGCCATAGCAGACAACGGAGTTATAGATAGGCCGGGGATTTTTGACTCGCGGAGAGGATATAGCAAATACGCCGATCTCACTGACTGCGTAAAATTACTCAAGTACCGCGGCGTATTAATCGCGCATGATGGCGCTTCCTTGTATCATGACGTGGCCGGCACGTTTACTCCTTTCGCGGGGTCTGTGGTGGCTCCTTGTCCCCCGATCCATGTGCAGAGTGAGGAGCAGAATAAAAATCTGTACATCACAAGTGCGCGGGGGATTCTTAAACTAGATAGCCCCACAGGATCCTTAGAGTTAGCTGGTGCTCCTGCGGGGTTGGACACTGAGACTACGATTGCGGCGGGGACTGTGATAGAGGATGACTCCGCGGTAGCCTACCGAGTTGTTTGGGCCAAGGAAGATGCTAATGATGTCCTAGTCCAAGGCGCCCCCTCCGCACGGGTAATTGTCCGAAACTCCGCAGGATCCGTGCAAGATGCGACTCTTACCTTCACTATCCCCGAGGGGTTGACAACTACTTGGAAGTATCAGATTTACCGGAGTGAGCAAACCGCTACTTCTGCGGGGACTCCCAGCGATGAGCTACAGCTTGTCATAGAGCGGTCACTGACCGGAGCAGAGATAACCGCTGGGGTTGTGGTTGTCCTTGACAATATCCTAGATTCCTTGAAGGGCGCCTTCATTTACACTAGCTCGACGCAGGCGGGGATTTTACAAGCTAATTTGCGGCCACCACTTTCCTGCGACCTGACTGAGTTTAGACAACATATGTTCTACGCTAACGTGCGGACTCTGCAGCGGGTTATTCTAAATCTGACGGACCAGCCTATCCTAAACGATACTGTCACCCTCGCAGGGGTGACATATACGGCGAAAGCCGCGGAAGCAATTGGGTCGGATGAGTTTAAAATCGGCGCGGATACCACGGAGACTATGCGGTCATTGATTCGGGTTGTAAACCGCTCAACCTCAAACACACTTATATATGCGCAGGAGATTTCAAACCGAGCCTTCTTTCTTGAAACTCGGAGTTACCCTGACGTGGCCTTTTCCGTAAGCGGCGTGGATATATTTGAGGAGTCCCTGCCTATTACCTCCGAGGCGGAAATCAAAGAGAATGAGGTTTGGGTCTCGCGTAATGGTCGCCCCGGATCCGTCCCTATTCTAAATCGCTTACCTGTAGGGAGTGCGGACAAGAAGATCTTACGAATTCTCTCCGTGCGCGACGCGGTGTTCGTGCTTAAATTGGACGGGGTTTATAGGATCACCGGCACATCCACGGATAATTTTATCGTTGAGCAACACGACTCTACTATTGAGGTGCGCGGGGCGAATACGGCTAGTGCCACAAGTAATCATGTATTCACAATGACTACACAAGGGGTGGCGGCAATCGGCGTGTCCGGAATTACTTTCGTGTCGGATAGTATTAAAAATACTTTGCTACGCTTGAGCGAGCTACCAAACTTCGAGGCTACTGCTTGGGGCGTAGATTACGAGAAGGACCAAAAGTACATTCTCGCCGTTCCGGATACAGATATTGATACTATTGCGCAGAAGATGTACGTCTTCAACGCTTCTACTAACACTTGGACGCGATGGATTATACCCAGCTCTGCCGGCATCGCCAATGATAACAACCTCCTATACTTGGCGCGAAATGGTAGTGAAATCATCGAGGAGAGAAAATCCTTCTCCTTAGATGACTATGCGGATGATGATTACGATGTGACCATCACCGGCTCCTCGGGCTTTGTAGTATCCGTCGCGTCCGTCCCTTCGGAAGTATCCATAGGCATGACCCTTAGGCAGGGAAATTTTAAGGCGCTGATTACTGAGATTAACGGGTTAGACTTCACCATATCCTTGGACAACCAGACTTGGACCGCGGGTGCTGCCTCAGTTTTTACTCCTATCCATGTGACGCTTGTATGGACGGAAGACCCCGCAGGGAATCCTGGGATATTAAAGCATTTCCCTGAATTGGATTTTTTCTTCGACGATGCCCGCTTTAGTAGCATTGTCGCTAGGTATTCTACAAATTTCTTCCCTGGCGTTCTGCGCGATACTCTTACCGCCAAACGCGCCGGTCCCTGGGGCGGGTTCCCTTGGGGCACTATTCCTTGGGGCGGCACATTTGGCGGCAGGCGTCCTATACGAACGTACTTTCCACGCGAGGTTTGCCGAGCTAACTGGATCAACATAGGGCTCGAGCTTGAGGAAGCGTTTAACGCCCTGAGCTGTTCCGGAGTCTCTATCTTGTTTAACCCCATGAGTAGCAGGTTCAAGTAATGGCGAAGCTGCCCCCTCTTAAAAGAATACACCAAGAAGACGTTCCAGAGGGTCCGAAATGGCTGCAGAAGATTCTGATACCTATAAACTCTTTCTTCCAAAACGTGTGGCAAGCTTTGGATCACGGGCTTACTTTACAGGATAACTTTGATGTAAAGATCGTGGATGTCACCTTCGTGGGCGGCCAAGTCCTTGAGCTTCCTAACAATTTAAGCCGGCCCATAACGGCAATATTAGCGGCACAAAGTTCCATCGGGGGACAGGTGGTGTGGAGACAAATAGGAGATAAGATAGAGATTTCTAACCTGACGGGGGCTACTCCTGGAGTATCCTACGCCGTGCGTTTAATCATCCTCTAACAGATAAGTTAGGGTATGGTTGAGCGTTCCAGCCCAGGCCGATGCGCCGGAGGAAGGACAAAGCCTCTAAGGATGGCAACCATGCGAAGATACATAGATAAGGACTACGCGACTTTAGTGAGATGGCACAAGAAATGGGGACAAGTGGCCCCTGACAAAGCTCATCTACCAGAGATCGGATACGTCCTTGAAGGAAAAGCCATGGGATTCCTTTACCAAACCGATGGGACTTTTGCTTTCGTTGAAGAGATCATACGCAATCCGGACACAAAAGAAGGCGTATCGGAAGTAATCGAAGCCCTGACATCCACAGCACGTGAACTTGGGTTTTCCTTAGTAATTGGCTTTACAAAAGTTAAAAAAATGACAGAACGTGTGGAAACTTTAGGGTTCATGCAACTTCCCGGGGATTACACAGGAGTAGTTAGGAGAATTCGTTAATGTCTTTTATCACCAATGCACTAGGATTAACTGAGGGGCGGGGAGAAAAAGAAGCCGAGAGGGCATCCGCTATCTTCGACGACCTTCAAGCTCCCGAACAATCAAATGTTGACTTCAGAGACTTTATCTCTCGACAAGGTGATACAGAACTTGCGGGGGTACAAGTTGATCCCCGCTTGCAAGATGCACAGTTTGGTGCGCTCGGGCAGTTACGAGACGTTGCTAACCAAGGCGGGCTTACTACCGCGGATCAGGCGAGACTTGACGCAATAGGCCAGTCCGAGGCTATCCGAGAACAAGGCCAGCGTGAGGCTATCCTCGCCGATGCTCAAAGTCGCGGGGTCGGAGGTAGCGGTTTAGAATTAGCTTCTTTGCTTGGCGCCCAACAAGGCGGAGCGGACAGAGCGGCAAATACAGGCCGTGACGTTGCCGTAAATGCTGAGAACAGAGCCTTACAAGCTGTCCGAGACTCAGCTAATTTAGCCGGGGGTATTAGGACACAAGCAGTGGGCGAGCAACAGAAAGCTGCCACGGCGCAAGACCTTATTAATCAATTCAATGCTAACGCTGGGAACCAAGCCGGGTTTGCTACTGCTAATGAGAGAGTTGCCGCACCTGCTCGGAGATTTGAGCAGGACTTAGCAAGACGACAAGCTCAAGCAGATGCGCTTAACCAGATTGGTGCTCAGGGCGCTGCACGAGAAGGCCGCTTGACAAGTACAATTGGCGCGGCTCTTGGTGCAACCGGTGCTGCTTTAGGGGGGAAGAATTAATGGCTACAGAAGAGAAAACACCTCAAGTAGATGAACGTGTCCTCCCTTCGGACACCCAGCGCAGGGCAGCGGAACTTCAAAAGTTGCGTGACCAAGAAAAATCAACCTTAGCAGGACCAATTTCTTCGACGAAGAATATAATAGGTGACTTCCTTACCGGCTTTGGTACAGGAATTCAAGGCGGTAATGCTGCCACAGCTTCCATGAACCAGCGAAATGCCAGAGAAGGCCAGAGGAAGAATCGCCTTGCGGAGTTCAGCGACCAACAGCAGAAAATAAAGCAAGCGCAGTTTAAGGATCCTAACAGCGAGGATTCTCTAAAATCCGTGTCCGCAGCCTTAGAATCTGCCCGTGCTGCCAATGCTGCGCTGGGTAATAAGATTGACGACACGACCATCAAGCAGTTCTTCTCTGGTAAATCAGCTTCCGATATATCCAAGCTTGATCCTATCAAAACAATGTTCGACATTGCGAAACTGCAGCAGAAGGACCGGGAGATTATTGCCGAGAATGTCCCTGTTGCTAAAGAAGATGTCACCTTAACAGCATTAAAACAGGGCGTGGGTGCGAGCCTAAAAGAATGGATGGGGACAGGAAAAAAACAATACTTTGCAAACTCTGTTAAACTTACAGGAGCAATGAGTGAGCTAACAAAAGCCAAAGACGCGATCTTTGGAGGTAACATTTCTGGTCCGGGCTTTGATAGGATAAGAACACAAACGCTTAACTCTAAAAGTTTTGAGGTCCAGAGGAATATTGAAAGTGCCGTCATTGGTACACTGCGTCCGATGCTTGGTGCGCAGTTTACAGAGAATGAAGGTAAACGAATCTTAGCGCAGACTTTTGATCCTAACCAAAAAGAAGAAGTAAATTTCGCTAGGATTGAACTTTTACAAAACATCGCTGACATTGGTGCAAAAGAGCAAGAGGCTATGCTGAAACATATCCTCGCTGGTGGTTCGATAACTACTTTTCACTCCGATCAGGGATTCAGCGAACTAAAGAATAAATTTTTCGCGGATTGGGATGCTACGTTAACTGGAAAAACCACGAAAAAAGAGACCAAGGATTCACCTCTTACAATTCCAACCGATGATGATATTAATAAGATGAGTGAAGCTGAGTTAAGGGTATACCTAAGCGGAGAAGAGAAAAAGGCCGAGAAGAAGGCTGAGAAGAAGAAAGGGAAGGGAGGGAGTAGAAGTGCCACCGGAGACTTCTAAAGTATCCCTGTTGCGTCTGCGGGCTAAGGCAAAAGCTAAAGCGCAAAGAGACAGACAAGCACAAGCGGAAATCCCGGAGGAAGGTCCGGACGTATCCGCGATTGATGCTGTGGGAAGTGCTGCAGGCAAAGGCGGGTCACTAGGATTAAGCGCTCCCCTT
>Ga0307380_10013346_pt1 | contig 10164 bp, 10 predicted proteins | sample UN3MG_FD_202239 | JGI IMG/M metagenome (GOLD analysis project Ga0307380, IMG submission 202239) | Soil microbial communities from Risofladan, Vaasa, Finland - UN-3 | ecosystem: Environmental > Terrestrial > Soil > Coastal area > Acid sulfate soil | place: Finland: Risofladan, Vaasa | collected...
GGGCTGGTGATGCGCGCGTGGGTGGGGATCGGCAAGCCGCGGCGGGTGCAGGACGGCCTCGCGGCCGGGGTTTGGGACCTTCTTGCCGGGCTTATGGCCCGGCTGGGGCCATTCCGGCGGCGGTGGGATCGCTCTGAGCGCTTCCGGACCGATCAGGCACCGCTCGCCCGCCTCCCTGCGGCGGCGTGAGCGTCAACTTCAAAACAACGACTTCTTCAACGGGCTGCTAGTGCTTGATTGTGCGGTGGAGGGCGCGTTCGCCAATGCCGAGGATTTCGCCGGCGGCATGTGTGGGGGATCGAACACGCTATTGGCGGCGCAGCATCACATCTTCCCTGCCGCGCCAATAGCAGGCGTGTGCAGAGCGGAAGCAGAAGAGACGTGGGCCCCATTCTAAAAAGTCGGCTTCTGCAGAAAGGGCACCGAGCCTACCGGCCTTCGTTGTCTAGCCGCTGGCAGGGCAGGCACTTACGCCGTCCGTCAGTTCCGCTTCTTTTGTTCTCGAGCTCGATGTTGTTGCCTTCTGTGCATTCAGTGTTGTCGTGATAGACTTGCGGGTCGTTCGGTTTGATCGAGTACCAGGGAGCAATTCGAGGCATAGCCCTCTCCTTACAGAAAGTTCTTGCGCGCATAATACTCTTGGTCTGGGGACATGTCAAGCATAAAGGCAGGATGTGTTTGGCGCTATCTTGCCGACCGCTTTCTCTTCCCTGTGAGTCGAACTTCTCAAATTGGCCCACCGCCGTCCGCCGGGCCGGACCGCCGCCGGACTACGGCAGGCCGTACTGCTTGATCTTGCGATAGAGGGTGCGTTCGCCGATACCGAGGATTTCGGCGGCCTTCTGGCGGTTGCCGCCCGTCTCATCGAGCGTGCGCTCGATGAGTACCCGCTCGACGGCCTCAAGGCTCATGCCGGACTGGAGGCTGCCGGCCGCCGGCTCGCCGGCCGGGCGAATCTCGGGCGGGATGTCTTGGCGGTCGAGCGTCGGTCCGCGGGCGAGCACCACCATCGTTTCGAGCGTGTTGATGAGTTCCCGCACGTTGCCGGGCCAGTCGTAGGCGTTGAAGACGGCCTGGGCCTCGGGCGTGATGCCGGTAACGGCCTTGCCATGCTCCTGGGCGAGGCGGCGGAGGTAGTGGTCGGCCAGGAGGGGGATGTCCTCGCGTCGGTCGCGCAAGGGCGGCAGGACGATCCGCACGACCTTCAGGCGGAAGTAGAGGTCCTCGCGGAACGACCGCTGCTTGACGAGGTCGTCGAGGTTGCGGTTGCTGGCGCTGATGAGCCGCACGTCCACGCGGCGTGGGTCGTTGGAGCCCACGCGGACGATCTCGCGGTTCTCGATGACGCGCAGCAGTTTGATCTGGGTAGGCATCGGCATGTCGCCGACCTCGTCGAGGAACAGCGTACCGCCGTCGGCGTGCTCGAATCGTCCCTTGCGGCTGGCGACGGCGCCGGTGAAGGCGCCCTTCTCGTGGCCGAAGAGTTCGCTCTCGAGGATGCCCTCGCTGAGGGCGGCGCAGTTGAGGGCTACGAAGTTGCCCTGTTTGCGGGGCGAGTTGTTGTGAAGGGCCTTGGCGACGAGTTCCTTACCGGTGCCGCTCTCGCCCTCGATGAGGACGGTGGCGTCGGTGGGTGCGAGCTGGCGGCAGATTTCGATGACGCGCCGGATGCCGGCCGAGGTGCCGATGATGCCCTCGAACCCGAACCGCTCATCCAGTTGGGCCGCCAGTTGCTCGGTCCGGTGGACCAGGCGCCGGTGTTCGAGCGCCTTGGCCACGCGGTCGCGCAGTTCGCCCAGGTTCAGGGGCTTCGTGATGTAGTCCGACGCCCCGTCGCGCATCGCCCGGACGGCCGTCTCGATCGAGCCGTGGCCGGTGACGACGATGACCTCGGTCGTCGGGTCGATGCGTTTGGCCTCCTGGAGGACCTCCATGCCGCTGACCTCGTGCATCATGAGGTCGGTCACGACGAGGTCGAAGCCATCGTCCTCCAGCAGGTCGAGGGCGCGGCGGGGCTCGGTCACGACGACGCAGGTGTGGCCGACGCGGGCGAGGGCCTCGTTGATGGCGTCGGCCTGGGGCCGGTCGTCTTCGACGATGAGGATTCGGGCATGGTTGGTTGTCGGCATCGCGTCAGGCATCCATGGTCCGCCGCGCCGCGGCGGGGTGGCCCGTCACGCCGGACCGACGGAGGCGTCGGCGGCCGGCAGGTCGATTGTGAACCGCGTGCCCCGGCCTGGTTCGCTGTGCACCTGTATGGTGCCGGCGTGTTCCTGGACGATTCGGCGGACCGTCGGCAACCCCAGACCCGTGCCGCCCGGCCGTGTAGAGTAGTACGGAAGGAAGATCTTGTCCAGATCCTCCCGGGCGATGCCGGATCCGGTGTCGGTAACGTGGAGCCGGACGCCGCGCCGGTAGGCCTCGGTGCCGATCATGAGTTCGCCGCCGTCGGGCATGGCGGCCTCGGCGTTCAGGACGAGGTTCGAGAGGGCCTGTTTGAGTCGGTCGGCGTCGACGGCCACCGGCGGCAGGTTCTCGGCCAGGCTGGTGCGGACCTGGACGTTCGATCGGGCTAGCCGCGCGGCGTAGAAACCCACGGCCTCCTCGACGATGCCGTTGACGGTCTGGACCTGGAGTCGGACCTCGTGTTTTCCGGCCAGTTTGAGGAAGTCGTCGAGAATCTGCTGGAGCCGCGCGGCCTCCTTCTCGAGGGCGTCGAGTTTACCGATGAGCCGCGCGTCGGCCTTGACGCCCGGCCGCTGGAGGTCTTCGCGCATCAGTTGCAGGTTGAGGTTGAGCGTCGAGAGCGGGTTACGGATTTCGTGTGCGAGCCCGCCCGTGAGGGTGCCGACGTAGGCCAGGTGCTCGGCCTGTCGGGCGCGGCGTTCGGAGTCGCGGGCCCGGCGCTGGGCGCGTTTGGCCATGACGACGGCCAGCGCGCCGGCCAGGACGGCCCCGGCGGCCAGCCCCAGTCCCAGCGCCGGTAGCGGATCCACGCGGGCCTCCTTCTTTGGCGCGTGTCGGGCCCTACTCGCTCGCCGGCCCGCCCTCGGGTTCCTCCTTGAGGGCGGCCTTGCGCGACAGTTTGACCCGGCCCTGGTCGTCGACGTTGATGACCTTGACGCGCATGGTGTCGCCGAGTTTGACGACGTCGGTGGGGTTCTTGACATAGTGGTCGGCCAGTTCGGAGACGTGGCACATGCCGTCCTGGCCCGGCATAATCTCGATGAAGGCGCCAAAGTCCTTTATCGAGACGACGGTGCCGGTGTAGATGCGGCCGATCTGGACCTCGGCGGTGAGCCCCTCGATGATGTCGCGGGCCTGCTCGGCCTTGGCGGCGTCGACGTGGGCGATGGTAACGGTGCCGTCGTCCTCGATCTCGACCGTGGCGCCGGTCTGGGCCTCGATGCCCTTGATGGTCTTGCCGCCCGGGCCGATGACTTTGCCGATCTTGTCGGGGTTGATCTTGATCTGGAGCAGCCGCGGGGCGTGCCGGCTGATCTCGCCGCGGGGCGCCGGAATGGCTTGGAGCATGGCCTTGAGGATCTCCAGGCGGACTTCCCTGGCCCGCTCCAGGGCCCGGCGGCAGACGTCCAGCGAGACGCCGCGCACCTTCAGGTCCAACTGCACGCCGGTGATGCCTCGCTGGGTGCCGGCCACCTTGCAATCCATGTCGCCGATGTGGTCTTCCTCGCCCTGGATGTCGGTCAGCAGGATGTCGGTGTCGCCGTCGGAGATGCGTCCGATCGAGACCCCCGCCACGGGGTTCGCGATGGGCACGCCGGCGTCCATCAGGCTGAGCGCGGCCCCGCAGACGGTGGCCATGCTGCTGGACCCGTTCGACTCCAGGATGTCCGAGACGATGCGGACGGTGTACGGGAACGCGTCGTCGGCCGGCATGACGCCTTCGAGGCTCTTCTCGGCCAGGGCCCCGTGCCCGATGTCGCGGCGCGACGGGCCGCGCATGAACTTGACTTCGCCCACCGAGAACGGCGGGAAGTTGTAGTGCAGGAAGAACCGCTTCTTGTACTCCTCGATCAGGCCGTCGATGATCTGCTTGTCCCCGCCGGTGCCGAGCGTCGTGACCACCAGGGCCTGCGTCTCGCCGCGGGTAAAGAGGGCCGAGCCGTGCGTTCGGGGCATGAGGCCGACCTCGCACGTGATGGGCCGGAGTTGGTCGCTCTTGCGGCCGTCGGTCCGCTCGCCCCGAAGGAGCATGCGGCGGATGAGGCGGTCTTCGACCTTGTACCAGGCGGTTCTGAAGTCGGCCCCACTCCACTCGTCGGTCTTGCCCTCGGGCCCCAGGATGGCCTCGACGGCCTTCTCCTTGATGGCGTCGCACGCCCGCGCCCGGTCCATCTTGCCGGGAATGTGCTTGGCCTGTTCGAGTTCGGCCAGGAAGTCCTTCTCGATGAGGGCATCGAGGGCCGAGACGTCTTTGGGTCCGCCGAACGGCTGCTTCGTCGCGCCGGCCTTCTCAACGAGTTCCTTCTGCATCTCGACGATGGTCCGGATGGGGTCCTGGGCCATGGCGAGCGCCTCCAGAACCTTCTCTTCGGACACCTCGCGGGCGCCGGTCTCGATCATGTTGATCAAGTCGCCGAAGCCCGCCACCGTCAGGTCCATCGGGCTCGTGTTGCGCTGGTCTTGGGTGGGGTTGAGAACGAGTTCGTCGCTGACCAGGCCGACTCGCATGGCCCCCATGGGCCCGTCCCACGGGATGGGCGACAGGCACAGGGCCGCGCTGGCCCCGATCATCGCCAAGAGGTCCGGGTCGTTCTGCTGGTCGGCCGACAGGACCAGCGCCACGATCTGGACCTCGTCGCGGTACCCCTCCGGGAAGAGGGGCCGGACGGGCCGGTCGATCATGCGGCAGGTCAGGGTTTCCTTGGCGGAGGGCCGGCCCTCGCGTTTGAAGAATCCGCCGGGAATCTTACCGGCGGCATAGGTCAGCTCGCGGTACTCGACCGTCAGGGGGAAGAAACTGATGCCTTCCCTGGGGTTGGCCCGCGTGGCCGTCACCAGGACGACCGTATCGCCATACTGTACGACGACGCTGCCATGCGCCTGCTTGGCCATCTTGCCCGTCTCGATGCTGAGCGTCCGGCCGGCTATTTCGCGTTCGACTCTCACGACTGCCATGGTGTTCCCCAACCTTTCTGTCCTCTGCTTGACCTATTCCACGCCCCCGCCTCTGTCCGACACGTCAACAACCTGTCCTTCGACTCGGGTTGCACGACAGCCGCCGCCCGGGCAATGGGTGCCACCGGCGGCTCGACCATCGTTCCGAGAGTTACTTGCGGATGCCCAGCCGCTCGATGACCGCCTGGTATCGCTTGCGGTCCTGCTGGGCCAGGTACTTGAGGAGGCTGGCTCGCCGGCCGACCATCTTCAGGAGTCCTCGTCGCGAGGAGTGATCCTTGAGGTGACCTTTGAGGTGCTCCGTCAGGTGGTTGATCCGCCCCGTGAGAAGAGCGATCTGGACTTCCGGGGACCCGGTATCGCTCTCATGGACCCTGAACGTCTCGATAATCTCCTGCTTCGCTGCCATACGAGACTCCTTGTGACACGTGGGTAACGGGAGGCGGCCACTCCCGTTCCTGTATCGCCGCCATGCGGCTCTTGGCCTTTGTGAATGGTAACGGCCGCTTCAGTTCACCTACTTTACGCAAAATCGTCGCACAAGGCAAGCCTTTTCGCCTGGCAATCGGCGGGTGGCATGGTCAGCGCGAAGGGTGACCATGTTTCAGCGGGGTGCCGTGGCGCGGATGTCGCGGGTCTGGAGGCGTTCGACCCGCACGCCGCTCGCACCGTCGAGCGGGCACACGTTCTCGCACGTGCCGCAACCGATGCACCGGTCCCGGAGGACGTACGGCCGGGCGATGCGTTTCGACTTGGGCGGCATGGCGGCCAGTTCCTGCTGCTGCTCGGCCGAGAGGGTTTCTCTCGCCTCGAGTTCCTCGTACCGGTGCCGCTTCGCCTGGGGCATGGCGAGCCAGTCGAGGTCGGCCACCTCCTCGGTCCGGTGCGAGATGGCCTTGTCGGGCAGGGGACACTGTTCCTCGCAGGTCAGACATTCCTCGCCCCTGGCCCATGGCAGGCACCGCGAGTGGTCGAAGACGGCGGTGCCGATCTTGTGGGCGAGTTTCCGGGCGTGCGTGAGGCACGCGATGGCCCCCGTCGGGCACACCACGCCGCACAGGTTCGCCGGCCGGTCCAGGCGGCCGCGCTCCACGTCGTCGCGCGTGACGCCGCAGAAGTACTCGCAGTACCCGATGTTGAAGACGAAGGTGGGCGTCCAGAGTCCGCCGATGCCGTTCTCGATGCCCGAGGGGTGCAGGGCGTTGGTGGGGCAGACGCGCATGCACTCGCCGCACCGGATGCAGGTGCCGATGAACTCGCCGTCCGGCCGCAGGGCGCCCGGCGGCCGCAGCATCGGATTCGTCTCGGCCTTGGCGCGGGTCCGCTGATCCAGCAACAGCGCCGGCGCAAGGACCGCCCCCGTGGCCGCGGCGCCCAGAAACGCCCGACGGCTCGGCAACACGCCGGGCGCGGGCCGCGGGCAGGGCGACCCCGCACCGATGTGGATCGCGTCAACCGGGCAGAACCGCCGCTCGCAGGCGTAGCACGAGATGCATTCCTGGACGACGCCGCGGTACCGCTTCTCGCCCGCCGCCTGGAACGCACCCATCTTGCATCCCTTCTGGCACGCCCCGCACGCGACGCACTTGTCGCTGACGCGCGGCCGCCAGGGGCTGACCGACCCGATGAGGCCCATCAGGGCGCCCAGCGGACACAGGTTCCGGCACCAGAACCGTCTCTGGTACGCCTGGGCCAGGACGATGGCCACCAGCAGCGCCGCGAACGTGAACGCCCACGGGTACCCCACCCCGTGACCGCCTTCCTTGAAGTTGGCGTCGCGGATGAAGAGTCCGGCCCCGGCCGCCCAGTCGTACACGCCGGCCGCCGGGCCGACGCCGGCCTCTTCGGCCGCCACCAGGACCGTCTTGGCGGCGTGGTCGGCCATCGGGTACAGGGCCACGCCGAACGAACGCGTGGCGATGCACACCGGGTCGAACCATCCCAGCGCCCCGATCCGAAAGACCGCCAGCACCAGCACCACCGCCAGCAGGCCGTACTTGACCGGCCGCAGACGCGGGGCCGTGTTCCCCGACCGGTCGCGCCGGCGGAAGAGGACCTTGTCCACGACGTCCATGGTCGTGCCGAGCGGGCAGATCCATCCGCAGTAAGCGCGCGGCACGATGAGCGCGAGCGCCACGACCGCCAGTGCCGCCAGCAGCGCGGTCGTGGCCGCGCCCGCCAGCGCCATGCCCACGAGCACCAGCGGGTCGGTAATCAGGAACAGTTGGGTCAGCCACGGCCGGGCCGTGACCCATGTGCCCATGGCCGTCGCCACAAGCAGGCCGAGGAACAGGGCGAGGAAAATCAACTGGCTGACGATACGCAGAATCTCGAGGGGATGCCGCGGTTGCTTGCGTGTGGCCATCAGGCGGTCACCTTGCAGGGGCCCAGGGCCGATGCGCTCATGGCTGTGGCTGGGGCAGGATGCCGAGCAGGCTGGCCCGCGTCACGGCGTCCTCGCCCCCCAGTCGCTTGCTGGCGTCCAGTATCTCGATGCCGGCGAGGCGGTGCTCGCCGTCGAAGTCGAAGAAGATGCCCTCGTCGACCTCCTCCGTGGTGACGGTCGTCTCGCGGAACATGATGGTGATGGCATCGACGTCACGATCGTAAATGATCTTCATCTTGGCACTCCGTCAGAAGTAATAGGTGACAACCGTCACCACGACGATCTCCTCCGGCTCCTCGACGAAGATGGGCCGCACGCGTTTCGTGGCAAACAGCCGACCATTTCACCGGGCATTATAGGGGAAGTCGAGCTGGCATTCCATCCTGCCTTCGCGTGCCGGCGTCCATGGCGCTTGTCGGATGGCCTGCTCGACCTCGTCGGGCCGGAATCCGCGGCTCTGGGCGTAGCGGGCCGCGTGGGCCGATTGACGAATGGGCTTCGCCATCAGGCGGTCACCTTGATCGTCGCGGGGTCGGCGGTGCCCAGGCCGGCCTCGGCCCCCCGGGCGACGAACTCGACGGCCGCCAGGTCGTGATGGCCTTTGGGCCAGGGCAGGTTGGCGGGGTCGGCCGCCCAGCAATCGACCGTGACGCTCGACGTGCCGGCGACGATCGTCCGGGCGGCGACGACCTGGTCCTTGCGTCCGCCGCTGGGTCCCCCGGCCACCATGACGCGCGTGGCATCGAGCAGGTTGAGGGTGGGCCGGATCATGACGTTCAGGTCGGCCAGGTTCTGGTGGATCTCCTGGTGCATCTTGCCGCGGTCGCCCCCCTGGGTGCCCATCAGGTTCTTCATGCACAGCGTAACGTGCGAGAGGTTGTGCGTCTTGGCGACCGCGATGTTGATGAGCACGTCGGCCGTCAGAACGTCTTCGTAAATCGGCCACTGGGTCAGGCGCTTGCATCGCGCGTCATTGAACGCCAGCGTCCGGAACCGGTGCCGCGCGCACAGAAACACCTCGGCCCCCGCCTGGCGTGCAGCCGCCTCGATGCCGCTGAACTGGTAGCACTTCGAGTCGGTGCCGACGCTGTTGTCGAAGACCTTGACGGTGGCGGCCCCGGCCTCCCGGCACAGTCGCACGACCGTGGCGACGACGGCGGGGTCGACCGTGGCGCCCATCTCGGGCACCTGGGCCCAGCCGATGTTCGGCTTGACGACGACGACGTCGCCGGCTCGGACGAACGTGCGGACACCGTCGGGCCCGCACAGTTTTTCGATGGCGGTCCGGACGTTGGCGCCCGGGTCCTCGCCGCCTTGGACCAGGCCGATGCGGTTCTTCCAGGCCTCGGCCTCGGGATGGGCGCGGGCGCGGAACGTTGCCTCGCCGCTGCCCGAGGCGCAGCCGGACAGGACCACGGCGCCGGCGGCGCCGCTCGTCCGCAGAAAGTCGCGTCGGGTCAAACGATGGGCCACGATGGGCCTCCCCGGCCGGAGGGCGTGCCGCTGGGCTGCAAACGGCCTGTGACGGGTGACGGCCGACTTACTTGGCGTTTTTGATGCCGGCGTCGAGCCGCTTCATGAATTCCTCGACGATCTCGACGAGGCTGGTGATGGCGAACGGCTTGCGCAGGTAGTCGTCCACGCCGTTCTGTTCGGCGAACTTCTGGTGCATCATACCCTCGTTGCCCGTGACCATGCAGACGAGCGGCCGCTTGCCCTTCATGGCGGGGGTGCCCTTGAGCCGCTGGAGCACCTGGAAGCCGCCGCGCTTCGGCAGCATGAGGTCCAGGACGAGGATGTCGGGGTCCTCCTTCTCGGCCAGTTCCAGCGCCGCCAGGCCGTCGGATGCCGTCAGGAGGGTCTGGTTCAGGTTGGCCAGCGCCAACGAGATGGTCGACAGGATGTCCTCGTCGTCGTCGACAACCAGAATCTTGTATTTGCATTCGTTCGGCTCGGCCATGACCGGTTCCTCCCGCTCTCTGCGGTACGTTCCACCTGATTGTACGACACGGCGGGCGGCCGCGTCAACGAAACGTGGAACTTGAGTGTGACTTGCGTCACCGCATCCGACGCCCGAAGCACGGCCGGGCAAGACCGGCCGTGGCACACGCCCAGCACGTACCGCGTGTACCGCCTATCGCGTGCAAAGCGGCCGCCACGGCCGCCGAGGGTCACAGGCCTCAGCCAGGCTTACAGCCGACCGAGATGAAGAGAATGGCGAGAAGCCCGCCGCCCATCAGGGCTGCGAGCAACCAGCGTCGAATCGATTCCATGTCGTCTGCCCTCGGCAAGTCCTCTTCCATCATACGTAACGGCTGGTTGGGGTCAAGGGCGCCAGAAAATCGGCCTAGTGGGCCAAGGCCGGCGGCATCGTCCAGCCCCCCGCGCGCCAGGCCACTGCCACCAGCACCATGGCCGTCAGGCACACCGCGTGCGACAGGATGAACGTCGTGTTCGCCAGGTCGCGGTTCAGGCCGAACAGGTTCGCCATGAGGACCGAGTAGACGGCCGCGGGCATGGCCGACAGGATGAGGCAGACGTATAGCGGCATGTCGGTCAGGCCCAGGGCCAGCGCCACGCCCACCATCACGATGGGGCTGACGATGAGTTTCAGCGCCGTCGACCCCAGGGCCGTC
>Ga0307380_10013349_pt1 | contig 10163 bp, 8 predicted proteins | sample UN3MG_FD_202239 | JGI IMG/M metagenome (GOLD analysis project Ga0307380, IMG submission 202239) | Soil microbial communities from Risofladan, Vaasa, Finland - UN-3 | ecosystem: Environmental > Terrestrial > Soil > Coastal area > Acid sulfate soil | place: Finland: Risofladan, Vaasa | collected...
GCGGGCGGGGGGCGTTGGGGGGGCGTGCGGTGTGGCTCCGGTGTGAGGGGCAGCAGGTCGGGCGGGTGCCCGGAATGTGGGGAGCCGTGCCAACAGAACGGGCCGCCCCGGCGGCGGAGCGGCCCGTGATTGAGCGGCGAATACGACAGGTGGTCAACGTCGGCGTCTGGTCACCAGCAGGCCGCCAAGGATGAGCAGCGAGACGCCGGCGGGCTCGGGGACGACGCCGTTGATGTTGATGCTGTCAATGCCCATGGGCTCAGAACCCGAAGGCGTTCCCGTCCAGCTCAAGCGAATGTCGAGTTCTGAACCTACCTGGCCGTAGAATGCGGTGGACCCGCCCAGAAAACCGCCACCCATAATATGCCAGTTGTCGATGTAGATGGGATCGAGCCAGCCGGGCTCGCCATCGATAAACAGCTCGAGGGGATCGTCGGCGGTCAACTCGTAGCCGCCATCAAGAGGATTGTAAGTCAGGGATGCGTCTTCGTCAGTCCTGGCCTTGAAGATCTCCCGATATCCGCTCCCATCCAACTGAGCCTCAATCAGAAAACCATCCGTAGAGGCCGCCTCGAAGTCTCCCATTGCAGCGAAGCTGATGAGGATATGCTGAATCTCGACCACAGCGGACGAAACGTCGAATGTCCAGGTGGCATTATTGACACCGACAGCGTCCATATTGTTCATGGCGAAGAACGCGTTCTTGAACCCGCCGGCGATGCCAAGCTGGTCGTCGGGATAAACGCCTCCGCCGCTCACATCGTAAGCAGTGTCATCGGCAACGTCATACGGCATCCCCGTTCCACCGGTACGGAATTGACTGACCCTGCCGAACACGTCGTTACCACTACCGCCTCCAGCGCCGTAGTCATAGACGTTCTGCGTGCCCAGCAGATTCACGGCGCCGCCATCGAAATTCTCCCCAGCGATTAGGGCGGCATTCGCCGTGCTCGCCAAGGACACCACTACCACTGCCGCTCCAAAGACGCTCAGCGCTTTCAACATCTTATCCTCCTTCTTGCCCTCGAAATGCCACGCCTGCGACGGGACTCCTACAAACACCCCATCATCCTGGATTGCCAAGGTTGACCGTGTTCATGACCAGGTCCGCCTGCGCGTCGGAGGCGCAGGCCAATACGGCTGCGGCGATCGTCGCGCACTTACGCATTCTCGTGTTCTGCTCCACGAAGAAAGAGAGCCCGCCCAAAGGCGTCTCTCTCTGCCCGTTGACTCAGCTGTTTGGCGGAAGAGATGTTTCCTCCACCTCCGCCGTGACCTGTTGCAACAGCGTAGCAGATGGGCGCCCAGAATGCAAGCCAACTCACCCCAACGCAAGTGCTTTCGGTGAAGCGACTTAAGAGTATTCGGCCAGCCGCCTCTGGTTTGGGGTACGATGTAAAGCGCCGGGGCGCACCAGAAACCCGCTTCCGCGGGCGTGGGGAAAACACTCGCCGCCCCGGCATCTTTCATGGCTGCCGATGCTCTCGGCCTCGCCCGCCGACGCACGGCACGCTCGTGGTGATCGCCAGCGCCGGGTACGTGATGCAGGTCCGGCGGGAAGGCGGGAAGAGGGGGCGGATTGAGAATCGAGAATGGAGAGCGACAGATCGTCCGCAGATTGGGTGGATGGACGCAGAGGGCGGCGAGGTGGCATACGGCGTCAAGCATGCTGACGCGAGCGTGAGCGTGCCAGCCGACAGCGAGGTGCATCAAGATGCACCCTACGACCTGCTCATGCTCACGCGAGCGTGAGCATGCCGGGCGAGCCGGCGGTGGCACCCAGCACCCGTTTGTGTGTTCAGGGTTGGTTTTTGGGGGTAGAATGGTGGGGGCACATCGGGTTGGACGGCATAGCGGATGGGAGCGCGGTCATGGTCGAGGAATCGGTAAAACCCGACTACATTCACGGGGTCGAACGGTCGGAGCAGGAGCGTTTGGAGAGCCTGGCGCGGATGCTGGGCGGGGCGGCGTTTCTGCCGCCGCTGGAGCCGGGGATGCAGATCGTCGAGGTGGGGTGCGGGACCGGGGCCATCACCCGGGAGGTGGCGGCCCAGATCAGCCCCGGCGAAGTGGTGGGCGTGGATCGGGAAGAGGCCCAGATCGTGACGGCGGCCCTGCTGGCGAGCGAGCAGCGGATCACGAACCTGCGATTCCGCCGGGGGGAGGCGACGGACCTGGAACTGCCCGAGGCGTCGTTCGACGGGGCGTACTGCCGGTTTCTGCTGGAGCACGTGCACGAACCGGTGAAGGTGGTGTCGGAAATGGCCCGGGTGGTGAAGCCGCAGGGGTGGGTTTGCGCGTTCGAGTGGCAGAACAGCTCGCACGCGTGCTACCCGGCGACGCCGACGGTTTGGGAGGTGTGGCGGGCGGTCTACCGTTTGCAGGACGAGGTGGGGGGGGATTCGTCGATTGCGCCGAAGATGTACGAGATCTTCGCGGCGGCCGGTCTGGGCGACGTGCAGGTTCAGGGCAAGGTATGGACCTGTACGGCCAATCAGCGTGAGCGGCTGCAATGGTACGTCTCGAGTGCCCGGCAGATCATCGAGCAGACTCGCGAGGAGCTGCTGGCGCGTAATCTGGTCACGCAACAGACGCTGGACACGGCGGACGGAGAGTATGAAGAGCTGCTGGCCAGCCCGGTGGCGTTCGTGCTGGAGGTGATGTGCTGCGCGACGGGGCGGGTGGCGGGCCGCGCGAGCGGTTCTCGGGGGGGCTAGGCGGGCGTTTCTCTTATGACACAGGCCGCGCGAGCTGAAGCTCGCGGCTCAGGGGCTGGTGTCAGCCGCCGGCTGCTATGTGCTTCTGATAGGCCTTGGCGTTCATCAGGCCGTGGAGGGCGTCGAGGTCGTCGGTGTGTATTTTGAGGAGCCATCCGTCGTCGAAGGCGTCCTCGTTGAGGAGTCCGGGGTTGTCGTTGAGGGCGTCGTTGATCTCGATGACCTTGCCTTTGACGGCGCAGTAGAGTTCGCTGAAGGCTTTTACGGACTCGATACCGCCGCAGGGCTCGTCGGGTCCGACCTCGGAGCCGATCTCGGGCAGCTCGACGAAGGTGATGTCGGTGAGCTCGTCGGCGGCGTACTGGGTGATGCCCACGGTGACGGTGTCGTCTTCGGCCAGGAACCATTCGTGCGTCGGAGAGTAGCTGCGATCGGTCGGAACTTTCATCACTCGCCCCTGTGTATGCCGGAATCCGTGCGACCGGCTTTCCCCTCTGTTGGTGGAGTGGTCGGAGTCCGCGGAGGTCGGACGCGGCCCACCGGTGCCATCTATTTCGCCTTTGGTTTCGGTCGCTTGTAGAAGGGCAGCGGAATCACCCTGGCTGCCGCCCGTTTCTTTCCAAAATCAACGCTGAGCGCCGTGCCCTCGGCGGCGTGCCCGACGGCCACGGAGGCCATGGCGATGTTCTTGCCGAGGGTGGGGCTCATGGTGCCGCTGGTGATCTCGCCGACCCTGGTGTCGCCGGCGAGGACGGCCGAGTGCTGCCGGGCGATGCGGCGGCCCTCCAGCTCGAGGCCGACCAGGTTGAGCTGGAGGCCCCGCTCCTGAAGCTTGCGCATGGCATCGGCGCCGATGAAATCCTTGGTCAGGTCGACACACCAGGCCTGGCCGGCGCTGAGGGAGTCGATGTCCTCGGTCAGCTCCTGACCGTAGAGGGGCATACCGGCCTCGAGTCGCAGGGTGTCGCGGGCACCGAGTCCGGCCGGCTTGATCTCCTCCTTGGGGACATCCGGTGTGCCCAGCAGCGCGGGGATGAGCATGCGGACCACGCCGGCGGGCACGATGACTTCGTAGCCGTCCTCGCCGGTGTATCCGCTGCGGAAGACGGAGTAGGAGATGCCCATGGCCGATCGGCTGGCGAAGCGATAGCGCTTGACGGCGGACAGGTCGATGGGGATCAACCCACGGGCCAGGTCGAGGGTGGCCGGGCCTTGCAAGGCGACCATGGCCGTTTCGAAGGTCTGGTCGGTGATGGTGACGTCGGAGGTGGCGGCGTGGCTCTGGAGCCAGGCGAGGATTTTCTCGCGGTTCGAGGCGTTGCAGACCACGAGCCAGTCATCGGCGGTGTAGCGGGAGACGATGGCGTCGTCCAGGATTCCGCCGTCGTCGCGGCAGATGTGGGAGTAGCGGCAGACTCCGTCGTCCATGCCGTCGAGGTTTCGGGCGCAGATTTTCTGGAGGAAGGGGAGTGCGTCGGGCCCGCGGACTTGCAAGCGGCCCATGTGGGAGACGTCGAAGACCGAGCAGTGATTGCGGGTGAAGTTGTGCTCTTGGATGATGCCGCGATACATGAGCGGCATTGCCCATCCGGCGAACTCGACCATCTTGGCGCCGAACTGGACGTGTACTTCGTGCAGCGGAGACTGGTTCACGTCGATGCCCCCAGGTCTGTCAGCAATCGCCTTCGTCCCCTCTATTGCCCAGTCCGGTCCTAGACTAGGTATCGCCGCGGGGCGTGTCAACGCCCGGTGCGTGCCCCAGGGTGCCCGTCGAGCGGGTGGGCGGTGTTCGGGCCTCAGCCCGCCAGGCCGAGCCAACCCGGCAGCAGGTATCCGCCGAGGTGTAGTAGGACCAGGGTGTAGAGGCCGGCGATCACGTCGTCGCCGACGACACCCCAGCCTCCGGGGACCTTCTTTTCGACGAGATTGGCCGGGGGGACCTTGATGATGTCGATTCCGCGCTCGATGAGGAAGCCCGCGAGGATGAACTGCCAGGTGGCCGGGACGGCCGTCATGGCCACGAAGAACCCGACCAGTTCGTCGAGGACGAGCTTGCGGCTGTCCTTCTCGCCGAGGAGCCGGTCGCCGACGTGGTGGACCCAGACGGCGGCGGCGGTGAGCAGGGCCAGGAAGACGAGGTACCACGTCAGAGGCAGTGTCAGCCAACGGATGAGCAGAAAGAGGGGGATGCCGGCGACGGCGACGGTGACGGTGCCCGAGGCGGGGGCGTGGCCGAGCGGGCCGACCGACCCGATCAGAAGCAGAAGTCGCTGACCGAACGTGCGCGTCGCGTTCACCGCTCCGTCATCCGCAGCCCGTGTTGGGCGTCGTGCAGGCTCTTTGCGGGGCTGGGCGCTTCGGCCCGGCCCAATCACAGCCGGGGTCCGTCATTTAGCCGCCGCCGGGGTGGGGGTCAAGACGGTACGCAGCGGGCCGCTTTGCCGGGTTGCCCGAGTGGTTCTTGGGTTGTCCCGGTGACAGGCTCCTGCTAAAGTCCGATCCTTTCATTGCCGGCCGAGGACGTCCCATGCCGCGAACTCTACGCCGATTCGCCCTGAAGGGTCAGCGGTTGCGCGTTCGATTGATCGAACTGCTGGCCCGGATCGGCTTCAAGGACGATTACTTCCTGATCGTGACGTCGATCGTGATCGGCGGGGCCACCGGGCTCGGGGCGCACCTGTTCTACTCGCTGATCGAGTTCGCCCGTGAGAAGTGCTACGGTCACACGGGATCGGGCGGTCTGTTCGGCGGGCGGGGGTTCATGCTGGTGGTTCTGCCGGCGGTGGGGGCGCTGCTGGTGGGTCTGATCGTGCACTACTTCACGCGGGAGGCGAAGGGGCACGGCGTGCCTGAGGTAATGGATGCCATCTACCGGCACGGGGGCGTGATCCGCCCTCGCGTGGCGTTGGCCAAGGCGGTGGCCAGCGCTTTGACGATCGGCTCGGGGGGCTCGGCGGGTACGGAGGGGCCGATCATCCAGATCGGGGCGGCGATCGGCAGCACGTTCGGGCAGGTGCTGCAGGTGACGCGGCGACAGATGGGGGTGCTGGTGGCCTGCGGGGTGGCCGGCGGCATCGCGGCGATCTTTAACGCGCCCATTGCGGGGGTTCTGTTCGCCCTGGAGATCTTCCTGAAGGATTTTTCGTTCCGGACGTTCTCGCCGGTGGTGTTCGCCAGCGTGCTGAGCTGCTCGGTGACGCACGCGATGCGGCCGAGCGACGAGGGCATTTTCGAGGTGGCCACGCTGGAGCGTTACCAGTACGTGTTCGACGGATCGGAACTGCCGTTCTACCTGGTGTTGGGCATGGTCTGTGCGGTGGTGTCGGTGGTCTTCATCCGATCGCTGTACTTCACGGAGGACATTTGCGATCGGTTGAAGATGCCGCCGCAGGCCAAACCGGCCCTGGGGGCCGTCCTTTTGGGCCTGGTGGGCGTGGGCTATTGCGCTCTGAGCCGGGAATACGTGGCCCCGCCGTTCTTCGGCAACGGGTATCCCGTCATTGCGCACGTGATCGGGGAGGGGCTGTTCGGTCTGTCGACGTCGCTGCTGCTGGTGGTTTGCGGGTTGAAGATCCTGGCCACCTGTTTCACGCTGGGCTTCGGCGGATCGGGCGGGATCTTCGCGCCGTCGTTGCTGATGGGGGCGGCGGTGGGGGGCGCCTTCGGGCTGGGGTTGCAATGGCTGGGCTGGGTGGATCCGAGCAGCGTGACGGCCTACGCCCTGGTTGGGATGGGCGCTCTGGTGGCGGGCACGACGCACGCGCCGCTGACGGCGATCGTGATCCTGTACGAGCTGACCCGTCAACCGCTGGTGATTCTTCCGGTGATGTTCGCCGCGATCGTCTCGACGGCCGGCGCTCAGGTTCTGTTTCGCGACAGCATCTACACGCTGAAGCTTCGGCGTCGCGGGGTGCGGATGGGCACGCTGGCGGACCTGACCATCCTGAAGCGCATCACGGTGGACGACGTGGAGCATCAGCCGGCTCCGATCGTTCGTCTGCACGACCCGCTGCAGAAGGTGCTGGAAATGGCGGCGGAGACCGATGCGGCGGACTTCGTGGTGGTGGACGAGGAGGGGGCCTACCAGGGGCTGGTGGTGGCGGACGACATCAAGACGGCGCTGTTGCAGCCGGAGGCGGTCCCGCTGCTGCTGGTGGAGGAGTTGCTCCGCAGCGGCGTACCGACGGTGAATCGCAAGGAAGCGTTGGACTCGGTGCTGGACAAGCTGGCCCGGACGCACGTTCCGGCCCTGGCCATCAGCAGCGACCGGGACTCGAGCCGCGTGGAAGGGCTGATCACGCGCCAGGCGGTAATCGACCGTTATCAGAAAGAACTCGAAAAGCAGGCGGGTTGAGGTCTGTCGGCGGCGCCGTCTGATGGGACGGACCTCGGGGTGGCGGCCGCGCCTGGAGTGCAGGTGGGCGGCGACACGCTCCAGACGGGCGGCCGGGTGGCGGGCCCGGCGATCAGAGGTTGGAGTTGTTGCCCAGGGTGCTGATGAGCCGCAGGGCGGCCGGTCCGGCCAGGACCACGAAGATGGCCGGGAAGATGAACATGATCAGCGGGACCATGAGCTTGACGGTGGTTTTCTGGGCGCGTTCCTCGGCGGCCTGTTTGCGTTTGACCCGGAGGGCGTCGGCCTGGTTGCGCAGGGCGTGGGCGATGCTGGTGCCGAACCGCTCGGCCTGGTTGATGATGCTGACCAGGGACTTGACCTCGCCGACGCCGGTGCGGCCGGCCATGTTGTTGAGGGCCTCGGCCCTGGGGATGCCCATCTGGGTCTCCAGGGCAGAGATCTGGAACTCCTCGCTGAGGATGGGATGGACGTTCTTCATCTCGTCGCCGACGCGCTGGATGGCGGCGTCGAGGCCGAGCCCCGACTCCACCGTAATGACCATCAGGTCGAGGGAGTCGGGCAGCCCGTTGCGCACCTTCTCGGCGCGACGGTCGATGGCCATCTTGAGCCAGACGTTTGGGGCCATGAAGCCGACGGCGGCCAAGCAGATGGTCCAGGTGGCCATGTGCTGCAGGTTGCCTCCGCTTCCCCAGGTGTAGAGCAGGGCGACGACGGTGAGGAGGATGGCGAGGGTGGTCTTGCTGGCCAGGAAGAGGTTGGAGGTGTTTTCGCCGCGGAAACCGGCGTTGGAGAGCTTGAGGTTGAGCCTGGTGAGTTCCTCGGCGTTCTTGGGCATCACGGGCTTGGTGGCGATGGGGGCGACCTTCCGGACCATCTTCTTGGCCACCGAGTCGCGGGCCATCTCGCGCAGGTGCTTGACGTCTTCGGTGGACCGTTTACCGGTCATGCGGCGTCGGATGGCCTCCTGGTCGTCGTTTCGTCGGGGCATGAGCGCGTAGGCGATCATGACGACGCTGAGCACGATCATGATGACGATAGCGGTTGGCGACATCGCTCAATCTCCGGAGGCCGGCTCAGACCTTGATGTTGACGATCCAGCGGATCATGGCCAGGCCCATCAACTGCATTCCCAAGGCGATCAGGAGCATCATCTTGCCCGTGGGGTCCTTGAGCAGCACGTTGGCGTAGTCGGGGTTCAACTTCAGGACGGCGGCGAAGACGACGAAGGGCAGGGCGAACAAGACCCATCCGCTGAGGCGTCCCTCGGCGGTCAGGCCCTTGACCAGGCCGAACAGCTCGATCCGCTGTCGGATGACGCCTCCGATCTTGTCGAGCACCTCGGCCAGGTCGCCGCCGGTCTGTCGCTGGATGAGCACGGCGGTCACGAAGAAGCGGACGTCGAGCGAATCGACGCGGTTGGCCATGGCCAGGAGGGCATCCTCGATCTTGATGCCCAGGTTCTGCTCATGGTAGACGCGTCCGAACTCGCTGCTGACCGGATCGGGCAGTTGCTCGTGTACCAGTTGGATGGCACTGGCCAGGGAGTGTCCGGCCCGCAGGGCCTGGCTCATCATCTCGAAGACGTCGGGCAGTTGCCCGGTCAGCTTGGCCATGCGTTGTTTTCGGCGGATGGAGAAGAAGACCAGCGGGAAGCCGAAGACCGCGGCGCCGCAGCCCAGGGAGGCAATCACGCTGAACTTGAGCAGCAGCAGGATCACCGTGACGGCCACGGCGGCGCCACACAGGTTGACCAACATGCGCGGTGCGGACCAGTTCACGTTGGCCTGGTCGAGCATGGTCTGTAGCTTGGGAGTGAAGCTCAGCCTGCTGACCGCGGCACTGACGAAGTCCTGGGCGGCGTCCCGGCCGATCCTCTGGCGCAGGATGGAGGGGGGGGCCTTGGCCATCTGGGCGTTGGTCCCCCGGAGACGATCGAGCACCCTCCTGCGTTCGCCGTGTTGTGACTCAACCACGACCTGGTAGATGCCGTAGACCAGGAGCATTGAGCCGGCGGCCGGCAGGAAAAAGAACAGGTAATTGCCTAGCGAAGCCAGCATGTTTGCCGTTTCGGGCATGGCACACCGCTTTCGTGTGGCCTGAGATTCAGGCCGGTCAACTGGGCTCGTCCACGGCCAACACCCCTCGTTCGAAAAGCCGAGGGTCAACTTGGGCGCCGTGGGCCGCGAGCCGGTCCAGAAACGTCGGGCGAATCCCGGTGGCAGAAAACTGTCCGAAGCCTTTTCCGCTGGAGCTGATGCCCTGCTGCTCGAAGGCGAAGATGTCCTGCATGGTGATGATGTCGCCCTCCATGCCCTGCACCTCGGTGATGGCGACTATCTTTCGGGGACCGCCGGTGAGGCGCTGGGCCTGCACGATGACGTCAATGGCCGAGGCGAACTGCTGTCGAATCGCCCGGAGGGGCAGCTCGAAGCCGGCCATCATCACCATGGTCTCGACGCGCTGCACGGCGTCGCGGGTGTTGTTGGCGTGGATGGTGGTGAGCGACCCGTCGTGTCCGGTGTTCATGGCCTGGAGCATGTCGAGGGTCTCGGCCCCACGACACTCGCCCACGACGATGCGGTCGGGGCGCATGCGCAAGGCGTTGATGAGCAGGTCTCGGACGGCGATCCGCCCCTTGCCCTCGATGTTTGCCGGGCGGGTTTCCAGACGGACGACGTGGGGCTGGCGGAGTTGCAGTTCGGCCGCGTCCTCGATGGTCACGATGCGTTCGTGTTCGGGGATGAAGGTGGAGAGGTTGTTGAGCAGGGTGGTTTTGCCGGAGCCGGTGCCGCCGACGATGAGAACGTTCATGCGGGCGTAGACACAGGCCTCGAGGAACTCCCGCATCTCCAGCGTGCAGGAGTTCCACTCGATGTAGTTGTCCCAGTTGACCGGGTCCGTGCCGAAGCGGCGAATGGACACGCTGGGCCCGTCGATAGCCAGCGGCGGGATCACGGCGTTGACGCGCGAGCCGTCGGCCAGGCGGGCGTCCACCAAGGGGGAGGTCTCGTCGCAGCGGCGGCCCACGGCGCTGACGATCTTGTCGATGACGTGCATCACGTGGGCGTTGTCGCGGAAGCGCACGTCGG
>Ga0307380_10013352_pt1 | contig 10161 bp, 10 predicted proteins | sample UN3MG_FD_202239 | JGI IMG/M metagenome (GOLD analysis project Ga0307380, IMG submission 202239) | Soil microbial communities from Risofladan, Vaasa, Finland - UN-3 | ecosystem: Environmental > Terrestrial > Soil > Coastal area > Acid sulfate soil | place: Finland: Risofladan, Vaasa | collected...
TATTCACGAACCGGCCGGTGTAACGGCAGGCGATCAACTGTCCGACCTTCTCCTCAAGTGTCATCTTTTCCATGGTATTAGCGACCCACTTTGCCTCAACCGATCCAAAAGTCATCCTCGGCTCTAATGCTGGTGCAGGGGTCCTAGCGCACTCGAAGGTCATCAACATAATCATGAAGACAGAAAGACTGATAATAATTCGAGAATATCGCATCATTTATCCAATCTCCTCGTGTTTACATTCATAAAACTTATTAATCGGTCCATTCGGGGAATAGAGCCTACATTATTTAGTCGGGCTAAGTCTCGCACATTCTGAAATCCTGGATTATTCACGGGTTAAGGTTGCTGCAAAGGCGAGGAAGTTGCCCACGAAGCTGTAGTGATCTACTGCGAGTGGGCTACAACGAAGACTTTGTAGTGAGATTAGCTCGCCCGTAGGGTAAAAAATGTCGATTATAAAAATGGCTTTGAAAATGAAATTGTCAGAATGGTTTGCTGGAAGAATAAAGCAAATTATCGAAATTGATTTCTTTGTAATAAGTATCGACATTTTTTATGAATAATTTAGGTTATTTAATGATATACCGAATTATAAACAACACAGAAAATAGATAGATCACCCAGTGAACGTCCCTTCCTTTTCCCGTGACAATCTTCAGAATGGAATAGGAGATAAATCCGAAGGCGATCCCCTCTGTAATGCTGAAGGTCAAGGGCATGATGATGATGGTCAAATAGGCTGGGATGGCCTCTGTCAGGTCGTCCCATTTGATAAAAATGATGCACTTCATCATCAGATACCCCACAATGATCAGAGGGGGAGCAATAACCGGACGCAGAGTCGTACCGTTGTATTCAAAACTGCCCGCTATCATTTCAGCTAACGGACTGAAGAATAGGGCTACGATAAACAGCAAGGACGTAAAGACATTGGCCAATCCTGTTTTAGCACCATGGGCGATCCCGGAAGCGCTCTCGATGTAGCTCGTCACTGTGGACGTCCCCATAAGCGCTCCTCCGACGGTTCCCACCGCATCCGCAAACATGGCCTGGTTGGCGCGGGGAAGTTTTCCATCCTTGAGAAAACCGGCAGGCGCACTCACACCGATGAGTGTGCCCATCGTGTCAAACAGATCGAGGAAAAAAAAGATAAAAACGACTGTGATCAGTCCCGTTTGAACAGCCCCCAAAATATCCAGCTTTAAAAGTGTCGGCATCACACTGGGAGGAGCAGCAATAATCCCTTGATATTTGACGACCCCCATCGGAATCCCCAAGAGCGCAGTAGAGAGAATCCCTAAGAGGATCGCTCCCCGAACCTTCAAAACGATGAGCGCTGCAGTCAAGACAACTCCAAACAGTGTCAGAAGAGCTGGTTTACTTGTCAAATCGCCGAGCATAACCAGGATATCCGTAGTTCCTGGGACAGGTGGAGGAGCATTGACAACCACACCTCCATACTGAAGTCCTATAAAGGCGATCAGTACGCCGATCCCGACGGCTATCGAATGTTTGAGTGAATCAGGGACCGCAGCAATTAGGCTCTCCCATACTCCCGCAAACGAAAGAATTACAAAAATCATCCCTGAAATAAATACAGCACCGAGAGCGACTTGCCAAGAATATCCCAAAATCCCACAGACGATGATGGCAAAAAACACATTGTGTCCCATACCTGGAGCCAAGGCGATGGGGTATTTGGCTAACAATCCCATCAGAAGCGTAGCGACCGCACTGGACACACAGGTAGCAAACATGACAGCCCCTTGGTCCATTCCGGCGGCTGATAGGATCGCTGGTTGGACAAAAATAATGTATGACATGGTCATGAAGGTGGTGATCCCACCCACCATTTCCGTCCGGATGTTGGTGTCGTTTTCCTCAAGCTTAAAGTATCGATTAAGCCAGCCCTTCACAATCTCTCCCCTATTCTTCAAACTGGATCAAGGACAGGATCTCCACATCAGGATGGGTTTTCTTTATAAAATCCACACCGCCCAGGAAGACAAGCTCCACAACAGCCGCAAATCCCACGACTTCACCGCCAACCTCCTTTACGATGTTTATTGCACTCACAGTAGAAGATCCGGTCGCAATGAGGTCATCGATGATGAGGACTCTCTGCCCCTTTTGGATGCTGTCTTTGTGCATCTCGAAGTACTCAACAGCATACTCATTCGGCGCTTTCACGCACACACACTCCCGGGGAAGTTTACCCTTTTTACGGATCATAGCCAATCCAAGGCCTAACTGATGGGCGACCGGCGCAGCAAATAGAAATCCCCGTGATTCTATCCCTGCTATGATCTGCGGCCGTTTTTTCTTTGCCCACGAGGCTAGATCATTAATCACAATGTTGTAAGAAGAGGGGTCCTCCACAATAGGAGTGATGTCTTTGAATCCGATACCCGGTTTTGGAAAATCTTTAACTTCAAGGATTTTTTCTTTGACTTTATCGAGCATAATATCCCCCTTCAATCGATGGATTTAGTAAATACCGTACGCGTGGGAAATGGGATGCCGATCCCAGCTTGATTGAGCGTATTATAAATGACATCTGTCACCTTGACTTTCATGCCAAAAGCCTCTGTGTAATCCTTAACCCACACTCTAGCAATAAAATCCAACGAAAAATCGGACATTTTTAAAAACTGGACGACGGGCTCTGGTTCATCAAGAACACCCTCTGTCTTTTTGAGTGCCTCCAAAACCACCTGTCTGACTTTCTCTGGATCTGATCCATATACTACACCGAACTCCACATTCACCCTGATCGAGAGATCTGGAACAGTGAAGTTCTTGATTCTAGCATTAGCCAGTTGCCCATTGGGAATGTAGATCACTTCATTATCATAGGTTTTTAATTTTGTGCTCCTCAAACCGATATCCAGAATGACACCCATCTCTCCAGATTCGATCTGAACTTTATCCCCCACCTTGAATGTTTTGTCCAGAACCAGCTGAAGACCCCCCATGATGTTGGCAAGGGAATCCTTCACTGCAAAGCCAATGGCAAGTCCGGCAATACCAGCCGTTGCCAGGAGGGGGCTGATGTCGATGTTCCAAGCATCAAAAACAAAAATGAAAGCGAGGATAATGACCACGGCTTTCATTATTTTTTCCACTAGCGGAATCAGACGATCATCTGCTGTGGACTCTGTTTTTTTGGCCCAATCTCTGATCCATAGCTTGGACATATTGTTGATAATCCGAATCAGAGCAACAGCCACCAGGAAAATCAGAAATGTATCGACAAGATTGTTGTATACCTCGGTTTCAAACTTGAAGGTCTCGAAACCGATCTTAAAACCGAGAGCAAGTATAATGTAAAAAAGTATGGAGGAGACACTTTTGATGATCAGATCATCCACTTTGGTTTTCGTTTTTTTGGCCAGTGGTTTCAGAACTTGCGTCAAAATGAACTTCGCGATAAATGCCACTATGAGAGAAACAAACAAAATAAAAAGAAACTCAAGGTAAATGTTACCCATAATAACCTGGTAGATTTTGGTGATGGGGCTCATCCCAACCTCTTTTTTCCCTTCATGGTTCTATCTTTATACCTAAACTGTTGTATTATTTCAAACCCTGCACAGCAATCTTTACTTAAAACTTGGAACTCTTATATCTTGGCCTATCATACCTGAAATACAGGACTCATGATTCTGTATCATTGTGAAGGTTAACACGTACAAACCTAAGGATCACGCAGAAATTGTGATCTTTCTTTGGTTTTCGCCTATGACTTCAAAACGCACGTGAATAGCGTCGAGGGGAAAGGTCAACTTTTCCGCCCACTCAACTAAAACTACTCCCTGGCCAAGATAGTCTTCCCAACCTAAGTCCTGGATTTCTGCGCCCGTTCCCAACCGGTAAAGGTCAACATGATAAATGGGAAATTTTGCCTGATAAATGTTAACCAATGTGAAAGAGGGACTGCAGACATGATGGTGATCCTCCAGGCCCAGGCTTGAAGCAATCCCCTTCGCAAACACTGTCTTCCCTGCGCCCAGTTCTCCGAAGAGAAGAACCACTTCATCCCCGTTAAACCTCTCTGCGAGCTCATGCGCTAGCCGAAACGTCTCCTCTTCAGACTGAGTCACGAATTCTTTCACTTCAGGTTTACGTCCAGGTTTCTTCATCTCACGATTTTCTTTACACCTATAAGATACGACATCTCATATGTACGATAATTTGAGCTATTATGAGTGTCGACATTATTTTATGGATTATCCGGGCTAATAATAAGCAGAGAGTGCTTTAATAGCTGCCGGAAGATAAGTGATCAGTTTTCCTGCTGTGAGAGCTTTCTCTCCGATTCTCTGAGCCCCAATATCACCGCTCAGGCCATGAACAAAAACGGCAGCCAGAATGGCCAAGAGCGGGTCTTTTTCCTGGATGATCATGGAAGCGATCATTCCGCTGAGCACATCTCCCGACCCAGCTGTGGCCATCCCAGGATTTCCCGTTGGATTGATGTAAGTTTTCCCGTTAGGAGTACAAATCAGGGTCCGATATCCTTTGAGAACAAGAAATACACCATACTCCTGTGCAAACTTGGGCCCGAGCTCCAGTTTTTTCTCCACCACTTCCTTTGTAGACAGATTGAGAAGCCGGGCAAATTCGCCAGGATGGGGAGTCACGACAGCAGTTTTCCTCAAAGATTTAAGAAGGTCCGGTTTTTCGGCGAGGATATTCAGGGCATCTGCATCCAGGACCGCAGGAACTTTGATCCGGGGAAGGAGGGTTTTCACAAACTCTGCCGTAGAGGGATGCGTCGAAATGCCAGGCCCCAACAGCAGAGCGTCTTTATCTTTGAGCAGTTCGAGGGATCTCTCGAGTGCTTCTACAGAGAATGTCTTCTTCGGTGTCTCCGGCAATGGTTCTGTCATCAGTTCGACCATGGCTCGAGCCACGATCGGCAGACAACTCTGGGGTGTGCCAATAGTTACAAGACCTGCCCCCATCTTCAAAGCCGCCTTCCCTGCCATCACAGAAGCACCCGTTTTCCCCAGAGAGCCCGACAGGATGAACAGATGACCGTAGTTACCCTTATGTGTTTCGCTCTTTCTCGGTTGAAAGTAGGGAATAATTTGTTCTTCCTCTACCAGTTCCAGTTTCAACCGGTCATCTTCAAAGAGCTCGGGGGGGATGCTGATGTCTGCCACTACCAACTCCCCCACTTTCTCTTCAGCCGGTGGAAAAACATGCGCGATCTTTGGAGCTGCCAGAGTGATCGTTAGGTCCGCTTCTACACAGGGTCCGATGATCTGGGAGCTGTCTGAAGAAAGACCCGATGGAATATCCACAGCGATCGTGTACGCCTCGGATGCATTGATATCTTCAATAACTTTCGCGTAAAATCCCCTGGCAGGCTTGGTGAGTCCGGTTCCAAAGATGGCATCGAGTACTAAGGTCGCCTTTTTGAGAGCTTTCTTATGAACCCGCCACTCTTTCTCTGTCGGTGCCTCAGAGATCTTGATACCTATCCTGTGTGCAATCCCGGCATTCAGTGCTGCATCACCCTTCAATTCTTTCATTTTTGCCAAGAGAAGGACATGGGGACGACACCCCTGATTATACAGATGCCGGGCCACAACAAATCCATCTCCCCCATTATTTCCCTTTCCTGCAACGACAACAATTTCCTCATATTCGATATCGGGAAAACAATCCAGTATCTCCATGGCGATCTGAAGCCCTGCGTTTTCCATCAGTATAGGACCGATGATACCGAGGTCTTCGATCGCTGTCCGGTCTATCTCATTCATCTGTTGAGAGGTCAATACTTTCATCCCATCTCCTTTATTCTGTTACCAATATTTTCATGCTGAGAGGAATTTTATCATATTTCACTAATAAGTAGCGAGATGTAGGTTCTGTCCTCCGAACTGCCCGTAATTATACCCATGAATCTAGAAACCCCTGGATTTTGTTGATTTAAGGCGGGTTTTATGTTACACAATTGATACATTCATATAGGAGGTTTACGAATGGGAATAAAAGTAGGAATAAATGGATTTGGCCGTATTGGGAGAAACTTTTATCGCGCATCATATCAAGATCCCGAAATCGAGATCGTTGCCGTCAATGATCTGGCCGATGCCAAAACCCTGGCTCATCTCCTCAAGTATGATTCTGTACTGGGAATCCTGGATGCCGATGTCCGAGCTTCGGAAAATTCTATCTTCGTAAACGGTAAAGAAACAAAGGTCCTCTCAGAGCGAGACCCTGCCAACCTCCCTTGGAGTGATATGGGAGTCACTGTGGTCATCGAAGCCACTGGCCTGTTTCGCAAAAGACCGGATGCAGCCAAGCACATAGAAAGCGGGGGCGCACAAAAGGTCCTCATTTCCGCCCCTGCAAGCGATCCTGACGTCACTCTGGTTTTGGGCGTAAATGACGATATGTACGACCCGGCTAACCACCACATCATATCCAATGCCTCCTGCACCACGAACTGCCTTGCTCCTCCCACAAAAGTCCTTCACGAAAGATTCGGCATCGAAAAGGCTTTCATGACCACAATTCACTCCTACACAAACGACCAGAGGATCCTCGACTTCCCTCACTCGGACCTTCGACGGGCCCGTGCAGCTGCTGTATCCCAAATACCCACAACAACAGGGGCAGCCAAAGCCGTAGGCATCGTTTTGCCAGATCTCAAGGGAAAGATCGACGGGATCGCCATAAGAATCCCCACACCCAATGTTTCGGTGGTAGACCTTGTCGCTCTGATGAAAAGAGATGTCACAGTGGATGAAGTCAACGCAGCATTTAGGGAAGCCGCAGAAGGCAAGATGAAAGGGATCCTCCAATATTGCGAGGAGCCTCTTGTTTCTATTGATTTTGTGTCCAATCCCCATTCTTCCATTGTGGACAGTCTTTTTACTCGCGTAACAGATGGAAACCTTTTGAAAGTCCTCGCCTGGTACGACAATGAATGGGGCTACTCCTGCCGGCTCAAAGACCTTGTGAAATTCATATAGCGTTCGATCTCATGCTCCAGCTCAAGGACTTAAATCTACCCGGGAAAACTGTTTTCTTGCGGGTGGATTTTAATGTCCCTTTGGATGAGGGAGGACAGATCCGTGATGACACTCGTATAAGGGCTGCACTTCCCACTCTGAACTATCTCTTAGAGCAAAATGCAAAGGTTGTCTGCGCTTCTCATCTCGGACGCCCTAAGGGCCAGTTCGATCCCAAACTCAGCATGAAACCCATAGCACAAAGACTGTCCCAGTTGATCACAGAAGACGTTGTCTTAGCTCCTGATGTTTTCGGTGATGGAGTGGATAGACTGAAAGAGGGCCTCAAAGAAAAACAAGTCCTCGTCCTTGAAAACCTCAGGTTTTACGCGGGAGAAAAAAAGAACGATCCTGAGTTTGCCCAGAACCTGGCCAAAGGTATAGATTATTTTGTCAACGATGCCTTTGGTGCATGCCATAGGGCACATGCATCGATCGTCGGAATCCCCCTATACGTGAAAAAATCTGCGGCTGGCCTTCTTGTGACCGAAGAACTCGAATACCTCAATCATGCTGTGTACTCCCCACAAAAACCCTACACGGCCATCCTTGGAGGGGCCAAAGTCTCGGATAAGATCCCGATCTTGGAAAACCTCCTTAATAAAGCGGACAATATCCTGATCGGTGGAGCCATGGCTTACACCTTTTTCGCTGCGCAGGGTTATGACGTGGGCCGATCGCTCGTAGAAGAAGAGAAAAAAGACCTGGCACTCCAGATTTTAAAGAAAGCCAAAGACAACAACACCAATTTTCAGCTCCCTCTCGACCACATCGTGGCCACTGAGATTGCTCCAGGAAAAGGAACAAAGACTTTGGATGATTTTCCGATCCCGTCGGATATGATGGGGCTGGATATCGGCCCAAAAACCATTCAGGCATATGCGGCTGTTATCGCTTTGGCAAAAACGATCCTTTGGAATGGTCCCATGGGTGTATTTGAAATTGAGGAATTTTCTCGAGGAACCATAAAGATCGCCGAAGCGGTGGCCGATTCAAACGCTTTGAGCATCATTGGCGGAGGGGATTCGGTCGCCGCCATCATCAAAGCGGGTGTGAGTGATAGAATATCCCACATATCCACAGGAGGGGGCGCTTCCCTGGAATACATCGCCAACGAGACTTTGCCAGGAATTGAGGCTTTATCGGAGAATAATAATGACAATGACTAATCAAAAACCATTTATTGCGGGAAACTGGAAATTATTTATGACAAGCTCAGAAGCTGTTGAACTCGTGAGTGCGCTGCAAGAAAAATGCGACGAATTCGAAGATGCGCAGATGGTTGTTATCCCTCCATTCACAGCTCTGTGTGATGTCCATATCACGCTTCAGGGCAGTCCTATCCAAATCGGTGGTCAGGATGTTTTCTGGGAAGACCATGGGGCATACACAGGAGAGATATCTGCTCCCATGCTCAAAGATGTGGGATGTACTTATGTGGTCATCGGACATTCTGAGAGGCGGCAATACTTTGGAGAAACAAATTCAACCGTCAACAAAAAGATCAAGGCTGCGCTAGCACATGATCTGACGCCGATTCTGTGTTTAGGAGAATCTCTGGAAGAGAAGGAGAAGGACGAAACTATAAACAAGGTACAGACCCAGATATCTGAAGGGCTTGATGGTTTTGACAAGGACGCCGTCGAAAAGATCATCATTGCCTATGAGCCCATCTGGGCCATAGGAACAGGACTCACTGCTACACCGGAGCAAGCCCAAGAGGTTCACGGTTTTATCAGGAATGAGCTGTCAGAAAAGTATGGAAACCAAACAGGCTCATGTGCTATAATCCTGTACGGCGGGTCGGTCAAACCCGCCAATACTTTTTCTCTACTGAAAGAGAAAGACATTAACGGCGCACTGGTTGGAGGAGCGTCGCTTAAAGCTGAATCTTTCATAGAGATAGCGAAAGAAGCGACAAAGGCGTATAAAGAAAAATGAGTGTTTTAATCACGATACTTCATGTTATTGTCTGTGTCATACTGATTTTGGCAGTTTTGCTCCAATCGGGAAAAGCCGCAGACCTGGCAGGAGCCTTCGGCGGCATGGGAAGTCAATCTGTGTTCGGACCTCGAGGTGCAGCAACTCTTCTCACTAAGGTGACAACGATCAGTGCGGTTCTCTTTATGATCACATCGTTAGGGCTATGGATCTTATCAAGCAGAGGGACCACGAGATCTGTCCTGAGTGGTGAAGAAACACCCGTACAGGAAACACCCGCAGCCACAACAGAAGTCAAGAAAGAAGCTGAAGATCCCACGGCCAAACAAGATGCGACTCAGCCCGGCGTGGAGAAAAAAGCCGCCGAAACGGAAAAGAAGCTTGAAGACCCAGAAAAAAAACCCGCTGAGAAAGAAAAGAAGCCTCCGGAACAGAAAAAGAATTAAGTGCTATATAGATAATTCATTTCCCGGGATGGTTTCACTCGCTCTGCCATTTTGCCGAAGTGGTGGAATTTGGTAGACACGCATGGTTGAGGGCCATGTGAGCGTTTAGCTCATGGGGGTTCGAGTCCCCCCTTCGGCATTCCATCTTCTTTATTATCAGAAACTTGGTCGAGGTTTATATTGTGCCTCAACGTTTTTGTTGGGTTTGTTGATTATTTCGCCTGCGGCAGGTTCAGATGTCGCAGAAGTTCCTTGAAGCGTGGATCGTCGCGCAGGTCATCAAAAATCGGATCGATACAGATATAAGAGAAGTTGGGATCACGCTCTTCATAGGCGATTTCCAGCCACTCGAGGGCTTCGTCGTTCTTACCAGCCCGGGTGTAGAGTGTCGCAATTTGCCAGGGCGATACAAAAGTCGTTTTTCTGCGTTCAACCTTCACGTCCGCTACACGACTCAGCGCTCTATAATAACCTCCCTCTTCGTAACCGCGGATTAAAGCCTCCTCGTCCTCACGTTCGCCCCTCGAACTAAACCATGTCTTCCACACTTCCATCGCTTTCTCATGTTTTCCCGTCAGGTGATAGGCGGACTTGAGGGCTGATAGTGTCATCTGGTCAGTTGGGGATGTTCTGAGCGTTTCGCGGAGATGCTCGACTGCTTCGTCAAACCGGCGTGCATACATCAAGTCCCAAGCATATATCGATCGGTAGCGGGCGTTGAACGGATCCAATTCTAAAGCTCG
>Ga0307380_10013354_pt1 | contig 10161 bp, 6 predicted proteins | sample UN3MG_FD_202239 | JGI IMG/M metagenome (GOLD analysis project Ga0307380, IMG submission 202239) | Soil microbial communities from Risofladan, Vaasa, Finland - UN-3 | ecosystem: Environmental > Terrestrial > Soil > Coastal area > Acid sulfate soil | place: Finland: Risofladan, Vaasa | collected...
CGGCCAGAAGCCCGACCAGAAGCGCCCCACTGACGCCGACGGCCCAGGGGGGCGCCCGCCAGCCACCGAAGGCGCCCGGCACGGCCCACAGCGAGGTCACCGCGACCAGCGCCACCGCCAGCAGGCCGACGACAAGCCCCGCGCGGCCGCGGCGAGACCGCCGGCCCCCAGGGGATTCAGTGCCAGCGTGCAGCGGCAGATCGGTCATGACTGCTCCTGGTCGCCGCGCTTTCGGAGAAGCTCATCGATCACCGATCGGTCGGCCTGTGGAGCGGGTCGTTGCGGCTGAGTCGGCGGCTGCGGGCCCTGGTCGCCCTCGGCGGTCGAGACCACGAGTTCATCAAGGACCTGCTCGGGTTCTTGCGGGGCCGGCTGGGGTACGGGCTGGGGCTCGGCGACCTGCTCCTCGGGCGGCTCGGCCGCCGCGGCGCTGACCAATTGCTCGATCACGCCTGCCTGCTGGTCGCCCTCGCCTCGCAGGAACTCGGCCACCTCGCCGCCGGCAGTCACCCCGCCGGTGACGAGCCGCTGGGCCTGCGCCTCTTCCACAATCCGCAGGAACAGCGACTCCAGCTTGTCTCGCGGCGTAGTGACCTGGCGGATGTCCCTGCCCGAGCCGGCCAGGGCCTTGCGGACATCCTGAAGGGACTGCTCGTCGAGCTGGTCCGTCGTTATCTGTGTCAGTCCGCCCTGGGCCAGCAGCTCGTCGAGCCTGCCGAGCGCCCGCTTCTGCCCGCCGTACAGGACGCAGACGCGGTCGCAGACGTCCTCCACGTCGGCCAGCAGGTGACTGGATATGATGACGGTCTTGCCGCGGGCCGCCAGCGTGCGGATGAGGTCCTTGAACTGCCTGGTCCCGATGGGGTCCATGCCGCTGGTGGGCTCGTCGAGAATCAGCAGGTCCGGGTCGTTGATGAGCGCCTGGGCCAGCCCGATGCGGCGCTGCATGCCCTTGGAGTATTCCCCCACGCGCCGGTAGGCCACGGCGCTCAGCCCCACCATCTCCAGCAGCATGTCGGTGCGCTGCCTGCGCTGCCGCGACGACTGGTGAAACAGCCGCCCGTAGAAGTCCAGCGTCTCCCGCGCATCCAGGAACGGATACAGGTACGACTCCTCCGGGAGAAAGCCGATCCTGGCCTTGACGGCCACGTCCGTCGGCGGCCTGCCCAGCACGGCGATCTGTCCCCGCGTGGGGAACAGCAGCCCCAGAATCATCTTCAGCGTCGTGCTCTTGCCCGAGCCGTTGGGCCCGAGCAAGCCGAAGACCTCCCTTGGATGGACGTCCAGGTCCAGGCCGGAGACGGCAGTTACCTTCTCGCGGAGCCAGAAGTCACGGAAGATCTTCGTCAGCCCGCGGGTGACCACAACGCCCGTGTCCATCTCGACCATGTAACTGCCCTATCGAAACCTGCCCGGGGCCGGGAATCATCTCCCGCCGGAGGGAGCTTGCTGCCTGTCCTTGTCCGCCTGGAGCCGCCGTCTCAGCAGTTCCTTCTCGATCTCCGGCGGCGTGTTGATCTGGACGACCGTCTTGCCGTTTCCGGGTGAGAGGTACCATTTAACCACGGTTGGCGAATCCAGTATCCTCGCCCGCGCGCTCCTCCATTCCTGCTCCAGGAGCAGGCTGGGGGCCTGGCGATACGCGGGCAGCAGCTTCTCGACCCGGCTGGCCCTTGCCATCACAGCCTGCTTGAGATTGTCCCTGTAGGTGCCCGCCGCACTGAGGATCGACGTAACCTCGCCCTGCGTGGTGCGCCGCTCCAGGACCTCGTCTATCCTGGCCAGCAGCATCTCCGCCTGCCGGTCGTCCTTCCTGGCCCGGGCCCGCTCATAGTCGCCGATGAGATCGAACTCGCCGCTGACGGCCTTCGCCCTTTCATCCCGCCACTCCTCTGGCCTGGTGGCATACGGCACGCCCACCAGCTTCCTGTAGTTGGGTCCGGCGGCGCCCTGAAGCGCCTTGCCCGCCTCCCCGCGGGCGTCGGACTCCATCGAGTCTCGCCTCTGGGCGGCCTGCAGGGCGGCGGCATAGTCCGGCAGCGCTCGAAGCGGCCAAGTCGGCTTTATCACGTTGAGCTTGGTGATCCGGACGCCCGCGCCGAGCCTGTTGAGTATCTCCTGGGCACGGCTGACGGTCTGCTGCACGAACGGGCCCTGCTCGGCGGTCATCAAGCCGTCGGCGGTCCTTGTGGCGGCGGCGTGGATGGCCGCCGAACAGACGGCCGCGGTGATCGCCTCGTCGGGATCAACCACGTTCTGCCTGTAGGCCACCACGTCCTTGATGACGTAGCTGCAGACTATTCTCGCATGCAGAAGATAGGAGTCACCGGTCAGCAGCGCGCCGTCGAGCCCGGCCCGCAGGTCGTTCCCGACCACGGGGCGCTCGGACAGATCCTTGCCCACGTCGCCAGGGGCCTCGTACATCCAGAAGTCCCTGATGGTCAGGCCCTGCTCGCTGACGGCGATCTTCTCGATCTTCCCGACGGGGAACGGCCAGGTGTATTGGAGGCCCGGCCCAACGACCCCGACATTCCTTCCGAAGATGGTCTTGATTCCCTTCTCGTTCGATCTGACGGCTGTCACGCCCGTCAGGGCGAACAGCACGACCACGACCATCATGATCACGGTGAGCAGGCGGAAGCTCATCCGCAGGGCATTGCCCATGCTGCTGGTCGCCGTGTCGACGCTGGCGGCCTCGGCGCCCGGCGGCTCGTCGGCAAGCGGTGTGTTTGACGGTTCAACCATTGGCCCGTTCTCCGATTACGCGCTACCTGCGTTGGGAGCGGCTCTTGCCGTCGGCGGCCGGACGAGTTGTCGCCATCTGCTTGAGCGACTCGACGGTCGGCGGCTCTCGCAGCCACTTCAGCGTGGGCAGCGTCGCCTCGTCCAGCAGGATCACCACGCGGTTGGCCAGCTCCTTCTCCAGCGACTCCAGCGACCGAGTGAAGATCGCCAGGTCTTCGTTGCCCCTGAACTTCTTGTAGTACTCGGCCGCGGCGCGCTCGCCGTCGGAGCGAATCGCGTCCTCCTTGCGCTTGGCGAAGGCCAGGATCTTCGCGCTGGCGGCCTTGGCGCGCTCGCGAATGGCCGTTGCGATGGCCTCGCCCTGGGCCTCGTGATCGGCGGCCATCGACTGCCGCTCCGCCTTCATCACGTCGATCACCTTCGACGTCACGTCCGGAGGGAAACCCAGCCTCCTGATGCCCACCATGACTATCTTGACCCCGTAGGCCTCCTCCACCTCGCGCGCGACGCCATCGGTGAAGTCCTTCTCGACCTGCTCCAGCCTCATCTTCGCGGGATCGGTGTTGATGAGATCGGCCAGGTCTCGGCTGCCGACGGCCTTGGTCTTGGCGGCCCGGAGGCTGGTCTTGATGGCCTCCTCGGCCGCATCGACGGTCTTGATCTTTCGGATGAACGTGTAGGCGTCCTCTATACGCCACGCGCAGAAGACCGACAGTATCACGTTGTACTTGTCGTTGGTCTGGGTCTCCTCGAGGGTGTCCTCGAAGATGTGGGTCCGGGCGTCGAAGCGGATGGTCTCCTCGACCGGAAGCAGCCACTTGAGGTGCAGCCCGGCGTGGTTGGGGTCTCGCCCCGACAGCACACGAGTGGTCTTGCCGAAGGTTTCCACCACCACCAGGTCCTTCAACTCTGAGACCTGGAACGCCACCATGTACACCGCCAGGAACAGCACCACCAGCAGCGCCAGGATCACCATGCCAATGTGCTTTCTCATCTGAAACCTTCCTTACCGCGCTCTGCGCGACGCGGGTTCATTCGGATTGCCTGGGCTGGGGCTTGGTGCCCGTGAACTCGACGGCCGACTCCAGCGCCGACGGCTCGCGGTGCCAGTCCAGCCACACCTCGACGCGGTCGCGATCCACAGCGAGGATGTACTTGTGCATCTTCGGCATCGCCTCGTCCCAGACGGCCAGCCAGCGGTCCCACATGTACATCAGAGGGTTGGCCTCGAAGGCCAGCTTGCGGTTCTCCAGCGCCTCCCACTCGGCCCGGCCGGCAAGCTCACGCTCCCAGCGTGCGGCCTGGGCCCTGGCCACCATGGCCGCCGGCTCGCCCACCGCCTGGCCGAAGAGCTTGTCCGCCTCATCGACGGCAGAGGCCACCGCCTCCGCCATGCCCCCGTCGGGGCGGAGCTTCCCGAGCAGCGCCAGATACTGCGCGTACGCGTCTCGCAACTGCTCCTTGTCCGTGAGGCGCTCGGCGCTGAGCTTGCCCATGAGGCGCTGCTGCGCCACCTCCTCGTTGAGCTTGTCGATGCTCTCCTGTGCGCTGTGAACGTACCGGCGGAGAGTCTCGTTGAAGACGTCGGGCCGGCCGCGGACGCGATTCAGCTCGTCCAGCTCGTCGAGCTTCTGGATCGCCAGCGCCAGCCGCAGCGCCGCCAGAGAGCTGCCCGCGTACCTGGCCAGCGTTCTGTACGCGTCGGCCTCCGCCTGGAAACGCTGCTGCTCCTGGGCCCTCTTGGCCTTGAGCACCTTCTCGAACTCCGGCGCCGCATCGGGAGGCGGGTGGACGGTCAAGAACCCGACTTTGGTGATCTTGACGCCCATGCCGAGCGAGTCCGCGACGGCCTGGATCCTGTCCCTGAGCTTGCTGGCGGCCTGTTGGCGCCCGAAGGTCATGATGGCCTGCGGGCGGTCCTCGCCGCCGTCACCCACGGCCGAGTCGAGCGTGGCCGAGGCGAAGTACCGGGTCAGCTCGCGGTAGGCCATGCACTCCAGCGCCTTGTGCGTGTCCGTGAACCGGTAGCCGTAGTCGTACACGTCCGTCACGACGTAGCGCACGAACATGATAAGCTTGATGATGTTGACGGGCGGAGGCGGCTTCTTGCCCTTGTCGGCCGAACCCTGCTTGGGAGGCACGGCCAGCAGGAAGTCCAGCTCCTTCCTCTCCCCGTGGGCCTTGGTCCACAGGAACACCTGCTTGCCGTTGACATAGTCGCCCCTGATCTCCTCGGCGGCCCGCTCCTCGCCCGCGCCAAGCAGGAACTCGTGCACCTTGGCGACGTCGTAGTGCTCGGTGGTGTCGATCGGCCAGGGCCATTTGACGTGCAGCCCGGGCCCCAGCGGCCCGCGGGCGCGGTCCAGGCTGCCCCAGTGACGGACAATGCACACCTGGCCTTCCCTCACGATAAGGATCGAGCTGGTGGCCAGCATCATCGCCACGCCCCCCAGCAGCAGCGGGACCGCCGCGCGGCTCACGAGCTGATAGAACCACGTCTTGGAGACCTCAAAGCCGAACTGATAGTTGATGGTCTCCGCGATCGAATGGCCGACCTTACCCGGTTCGGCGATCAGGTTGAACAGCCGGCTGTCGAAACTGAAACGATGCTCCTGCCCCGGAACCCGCGGACGGTAGATGTCCAGCACGAAGTTCAGCAGGAGTTCCACCGACAGCACGAGCTGCGCGACGGGCACGGCCCAGGCCACGATGCGGTCAAGCTGCCTGTAGCCCTGCCAGTAGGCGATCAGCGCCCCGGCCACGCCGCCCATGCACAGGGCGTTGATCAGGAGGTAGCTGCCCGTCGCGCGCAGGACGCGCCAGCATTCCCTGCCGGCCATCCCCAGGCAGTAGTAGCTTAGGAGGAACGCCATGAAGCCGGTCAGCAGTGGGAAGAGGAACCCCTGTCCGGGCGAGACAAGCGTCCGGGCCGAGGTGCCCGAAAGATGCCTCGCCACCAGCACGCCAGCCGTGATCTGCGCGCCCGCCCAAAGCAGCGTGAAGGCCGGCGATATCCACCGCTCGGTCCAGGCCAGCCTCCTGGCTGCCGGGCGCAGCTCCAGTTCGTCCTGCCGCTCGAACAGAGCCGCCTGCTCGCCCCCGCGGGCGGAAATCTCCTCGATCTCCAGCGCCTCCCGCTTGGCCAGTTGGCGGCAGTAGAACAGGATCGCCACCATCATCCAGAGCGGCACTCCCGCCGACAGCGCCCACAGCGAGGCCATGGCCGCCTCCGACTTCGTCCACAGCCAGATGATCAGCATCACCACGCTGAAGGCGGCCTGGAAGACAGTCCCCACGACCGCGACGATCTTTCCGCGCCGTTCGTCAATCATCTCGCCAGCGTCTCCAGCAGACCCGTGCGTCTTGCAGGCACCGCGCGGGCTTGACTACAATCACTGCGGCTCACGGCCAAACTTACCGCCGGCCGAAACGTAGGAAGTGTATCGCCCGCACCGACGGGCGCTGAGAAGACAGAAAAATGGGCAAGGTCCTTTCGATCGCGCACAACACGTTTCTTCAGACCATCCGCCAGCCGATCTTCATCGTGCTGGTCCTGGTGACGGCGGCGCTTCTGGTGCTGAGCCTGCCGATGGCCGGCTGGACCATGGGCGAAAGCGGAGGAGACTACCACGAGACCGACCAGAAGATGCTGGTCAACCTCGGCCTGTCCACGCTGCTGATGCTCAGCCTGCTGGTCTCGGCGTTCAGCGCGTCGGGCGCGCTGGCCCGAGAGATCGAGGACCGAACGGCCCTGACGGTGATATCCAAGCCGGTGTCCCGCGCGCTGTTTGTGTTGGGCAAGTTCCTCGGCGTGGCGGCCGCCGTGAGCGTCTGGTACTACATCTGCACACTGGTGCTGTTGATGACCGTTCGGCACCAGGTGATGCCCTCCGCCAGCGATCCCTACGATTGGCCCGTCATCGTGCTGGGCTGTTCGGCCGTCGCCGTGGGCCTTGTGATGGCGCTCGGCGGCAACTTCTTCTTCGGCTTGCCCTTCACCTCCGCCGGCGTCTGGTCGCTGCTGGTGTGCCTCTCCGTCGGCATGGGGCTGATCACCTTCGTCGGAAAGGACTGGAAGGTGGTGCCCCCGGGCTACGACGTGCCGCCCCAGCCCCAGGCCAACGTCGTGAAGGTGGAGCTGGAGCGCGGATACTCTGACGAGTCGTTCAAGAAGCGGCTCACCGAGGTCGGATGCACCATCGAGAAGACCCAGGGCCGCATCAACCACGTCAGCTTTTCCGGCGCGCCATTGGCGTCGATGGCCGCCGAAGCAGGCGTCGCCTATGACAGGGACGACCGGCTCACGACCGCGATCCGGATCTTCAGAAGCTACAAAGGCGTCCGCACGGCCTCCACCGTCGTGGACCCGCCGGTCATTGGTTCGGACCTGCTGGCGGCCGTCACGCTGATCTTCATGGGCGTGATGGTGCTGGTGGCAATGGCCATCGTGGCCAGCACGCGCCTGGGCCAGGCCATGACGCTGCTGGTCTGCTTCGGGGCGTTCATGGTCGGGTCGGTGCATCCGTTCCTGGGCAACTTCTCGCAGTACGTCGCCGTGAGGCTCCTGGGCTGGGCCGCGCCGAACCTGACCTACTTCTACTCGATGGACGCCCTGTCCCGCCCCATCGCCACGACCATTCCTTTTTCGTTCGTCGCGCTGGCGGGGGCCTACTGCGGGCTCTACCTCGCGGGCCTGCTGGCCGTCGGCATCGCGCTGTTTCAGCGCCGGCAGATGGACGCCACGGCGGCCTCGTCCACCATGCCCGGGGCCGTCAACCTGCTGGCCGGCCTGGGACGCGCCGCCGCACTGGTGATCGGCTTCGCGGGCCTGGTGGTCCTGTCGGTACGGCAGTTCCATACGCCCGTCGGGCTGCTGATCGCTGCGGGGCTGCTTGCCGCCGCCGTCGCCAAGTGGCTTCTCTGGGGATGCTTTGGACGGGGCGTTCGCTGGAGCTACTGGGTCGTCGGCGCCGCCGCGGCGGCGGGGCTGCTGCGGGCGGCGATCGGCCTGGCGCTGCCGGACGTCTGGCGATGGGGCCTGCGCGGCACCAACCCCGTTCTGGTCGTGATTCAGGGGCTGGGTGCCCTGTTCGTCCTGGCGGTGCTCCTGCTGCCGAAGACGCGCCGCCATTTCCGTTCGAGAGGACTCGGGCAAGCGCTTGGGGCTTGAGATACGGAGCTTGATCGCAGCTTGGCGATTGGAGGTTGGGGCTTCGCCTGTCCGCATTGATTTCTCTGCGTTCTCTGTGCCTGCCGAAGGCATCTACTGAAGGCACCCCGTTGGGGCCTTCGGGATCTGCAGCCCATGCAGTAATCGGCTCAGGTTGCAGGAACGTGCTCGACCCGCACGGCCGGGGCCGCCGCCTTGCGGCGGGCGTCGTCCTCGTGCAGCTCCTCACCGAAGCGAACCAGCCTGGCACTGTTGAAGATGACGAACGTGGCCGCCACCATGTGCAGCACGGCGCCGATCACGGGCGTGATGATGTTCATTCCCGCAAGGATGAGGAAGGCCACGATGAACGACATGCCGAAGACGAGGTTCTGGTGAATCACCTGGATTGTCCGCCGGCTCAGCCTCACAAGGAAGGGCAGCCGCCGCAGGTCGTTGTTGAGCAGCGCGATGGTGGCGGAGTTGATGGCCACGTCGCTGCCGGCGGCGCCCATCGCGATGGACAGGTCTCCGGCGGCCAGCGCGGGCGCGTCGTTGACGCCGTCGCCGACGACCGCCACCGTTTGCCCGCGCCGCTTCAGCGCGTCCACAAGCTCCAGCTTGTCGGCCGGCAGGACCTCCGCCTGGACCTCGGTGCAGCCCATTTCCCTGGCCACCCGACGCGCCACCGACCAACGATCGCCCGTCACCATCACCAGCTCGCGCATGCCCAACTGGCGAAGGTCGCCCATCGCCTTGCGGGCCTCCGGGCGGGTGCGGTCCTCAAGCCCTACCCAGCCCAGGACCTTCCCGTCGCGAACCACGTACAGGGTGCTGAGACCTTCCGGCTCGGCCAGGCGAGGATCGTTCATGACGTCCATGTTGACGCCTTCCTCGCGCAGCCAGGCGGATCGACCGACGAGTACCTTGCCGCCGCCCACAGTCGCCCGCACGCCGCGGCCGGATACCTCCTCGAACGCCGTCGGCTCGGCCAGCGGCACCTTGGCCTTCCGGGCGACGGCCGTCACCGCCCGCGCGACCGGATGCTTGGACATCTGCTCCGCCGATGCGGCCGCCTTGACCAGGTCCACGCCGTCCACGCCGGGCGCGGGGGCAAGCTGCGTGACGCTCAGCTCGCCGGTCGTCAGCGTGCCGGTCTTGTCGAAGACAAATGCGTTGAGGTGCCTGGCCGCCTCGATGCCGGAGACGTCCTTGATGAGTATTCCCAGCCGGGCCGCGCACGACAGTGCCGCGACCATGGCCGTCGGCACGGCCAGAACCAGCGCGCACGGACAGGCCACCACCAGCATTGTGACAGCCCGCTCCATGCCGCCCTGGCCGCGGGTGAAGAACAGGACCGTGCCGGCCAGCATGAGTATCGTGGGCGTGTACCATCCGGCGTAGCGGTCGATCATCCGCATGATGGGAATGCGCGTCTTCTCGGCCTGGAGGATAAGCTTCTGGACCTTGCCCAGGGTGGTGTCGGCCCCTGCGCGTGTCACGCGAACGTCGATCGCGCCGGCAAGGTTGTTGGTCCCGGAGAATACCTCGTCCCCCTCGACCTTGTCCACCGGCAGCGACTCGCCGGTGACGTTTGCCTGGTTGACCGAGGACTGCCCGGTCACGATGACGCCGTCGGCGGCGATGTTGTCCCCGGGGCGCACGCGGATGGTATCCCCTGGCTTCAGGCTCTTGGGGTCCACGAGTTCCTCACCGCCGGCCGAGGTCAGCCGGTGGGCCTTCTTGGGGGCCAGGCGCATGAGTCCCTCGATGCTGGCGCGGGCGCCCAGTGCGGTGCGCGTCTCGATCAGGTTGGCCAGCAGAAGAAAGAAGGCAACCGCCCCGGCGGCCTTGTAGTCGCCCGCCGCAACCGCCGCGATCACCGACAGCGCCACCAGCTCCTCCATGTGCGCGTGCCCGCGGAAGATCTCCTTCGCCCCGTGCACGACGATTGGAACGCCCAGCAGCAGCGCCCCCGCGATGGCGAGCGCCTCGCTGTAGAAATTGCGTCCGCTGGGGCTGGCCGGGTCGTCAAAGACCCAGCCGGCTACATATGACAGCAGCACAAGGATGCCGCCCACGAGGATGCCGACGATGAACACGGCAGTCCTGACGGTCTGCCGCTCCACAGACCCCTTGATCAAGTCATGCGCCATGTCTGGCTCCGAGGGCTTCAGAGACCCGCCGGCTGCCGAACTCTGCACCGCCCAACTCCGCGGGCCGGCGTCCGCTAGTGACTGTTACGGCCTGAGCAGAGGACAAGTTCT
>Ga0307380_10013355_pt1 | contig 10159 bp, 7 predicted proteins | sample UN3MG_FD_202239 | JGI IMG/M metagenome (GOLD analysis project Ga0307380, IMG submission 202239) | Soil microbial communities from Risofladan, Vaasa, Finland - UN-3 | ecosystem: Environmental > Terrestrial > Soil > Coastal area > Acid sulfate soil | place: Finland: Risofladan, Vaasa | collected...
AGGAACAAGGCCAAATCGGTCGATCTCGGCCTGTGCACGGGCTGCGGTGCGTGTACGCTGGCGTGCCCGCTGGCGGGCAGGATCAGCAGCGAATTCGACTGCGGCCTCGGCAAGCGCGGCGCCGTTTACATCCCGTTCCCGCTGGCTGTGCCGCACAAGCCGGTGATCGACCGCGCGAAGTGCCTCCGGTTTCAGGCCGCGCTGAAGAAAGGCATCCCGGTGCAAGATTGCAGCGTGTGCGGCAAATGCGCCGACGCCTGCCCCATCGCGCCCAGGAAGGCAATCGACTTTTCACAAGAGGACGTGATCATCACCGAGAAGGTCGGCGCGGTGGTGATCGCCACAGGCTATGAACTTTACACCGGAGGGCGGCCACGCCCCGGCGACAGGTACGCGGGCTGCGGCGAATACGGCTACGACGATTATCCAGACGTCATCAACGGCATGCAGTTCGAGCGGCTAGCTAGCGCGTCCGGCCCCACGCAAGGCAGGATTCTGCGCCCGTCCGACGGACTCGAGCCGCAAACGGTGGTTTTCGTGAAATGCGTAGGCTCGCGCGACAACGCGAAGGGCTTTACCTACTGCTCGAAGGTGTGCTGCATGTATACCGCCAAGCACGCGATGCTCTACCGCCACAAGGTGCACGCCGGCCGAGCGATAGTTTTCTATATGGACGTGCGCTCGCCCGGGAAGGGCTTCGATGAATTCGTGCGGCGAGCCATCGAAGACGACGACGCCTGCTACATACGCGGCCGCGTTTCCAAGATCACGCGCGAAGGCGGCAAACTGCTGGTGCAAGGCGCCGATACGCTGTCCGGCGAGCAGGTGGAAGTAATGGCCGACATGGTGGTGCTGGCGACGGCGATGACCGCCCGGCGCGACGCCGCTGAATTGGCGCGCAAGTTTCGCGCGGCGTATGATAAGGACTGCTGGCTCACCGAGGCGCACCCGAAGCTCCGGCCGGTGGAGTCGGCCACGGCGGGCGTGTTTCTCGCGGGCGCGTGCCAAGGGCCCAAGGATATTCCCGACAGCGTGGCGCAGGCCAGCGCCGCCGCCGGAAAGGTGCTCGTGCTGTTCTCGTCAGACGAGCTGCAACGCGAGCCGCTCGTGGCGCGCGTGAATCGCACCGCTCCGCCGCAATACTCGACGTGCACCGGCTGCTTCGCATGCAAGGCCGCCTGCCCCGCCGGCGCGATTGAGGTTGAAGACATCACCGACAAGGCAGGCAACACAGTGAAGAGCGTGGCCCGCGTGAACGAAGGCGTGTGCCAGGGCTGCGGTACGTGCGTGGCCGCGTGCAGGTCGGGAAGCATCGAGCTTTGCGGCTTTACCGACGAGCAGATTTTTGCGCAGATCGATGCATTGTGAGGTGGCAATGGCCGAATTCGAGCCCAGAATAGCGGCATTCGTTTGCACGTGGTGCACGTATGCCGGTGCGGATCTCGCGGGCACCAGCAGGCTCCAGTATGCGTCGAACGTGCGCGTGATCAAGCTGCCCTGCACGGGCAGAATCGACTTCCATTTCATCATCAAGGCGTTCGAGCGCGGGGCCGATGCCGTGCTCGTTTCGGGCTGCCATCCGGGCGATTGCCATTACACCGCCGGAAACTATCACGCGCGTCGGCGGTGGACGATATTCCGCAAGCTGCTCGAGTTCACCGGCATCGAATCCGACCGTGTGACATTTGCGTGGGTCTCCGCCGCCGAGGGCGCCAAATGGGCGAACCTCGTGAATGAAGTGACCGAGAAGGCGCGAAAGCTCGGACCGTTCACGCGATACAAAAGGCTGAACGAAATCGCGGAAGGCGAGGCCGAACGATGATCGACCAACTGCGGCGACGAGCGCGCGAACTGCTGACCACCGGCGAGGCCGCCTGCATAATCGGTTATGCCAATGCATCGGTGCCCGGCAAAGCCGCGCCGATTGTGATTACCCGCGCCGAAGACGCCGACAGGCTGGTCTTCCACGCGGCCTGCTGCAACAACCTTGCCGTGTACCTCACGCGGCCTGAAATCCGAAAGCTCGGCACCGTGGCAATGGTGGCGAAGCCTGCCGACGTCCGGGCCGCGTTTGTTCTGATGCAGGAAAACCAGGTGCGTCCCGACGACGTCAAGTTCATCGCTGTGGATGTTACCCCCGCGGGCGAATGCACGCTGCTGGCGCAACGCACGCGCGAGGAGTTGCTTGATTACCTGGTGAAAAACGTGCCGCCGGCGGAGCTTGCGGATGACGCGCTGAAGGACGTGGCCGCGCTGGAAGAGCAGACTGACGGCGAGCGGTGGGCTTACTGGCAGCAGCAGTTCAGCCGGTGCATTCGCTGCTACGCGTGCAGGCAGGTTTGCCCGCTGTGCTACTGCTCGCGTTGCGTGGCCGACAAAAACAGGCCGCAATGGATCGAGACGAGCGCCCACGGGCGCGGCAATCTCGCGTGGAACATCACGCGGGCCTTCCACCTGGCCGGCCGTTGCGTGGGATGCGGCGAATGCGAGCGCGCGTGCCCCGCTGGAATTCCGCTGATGAAGCTGAATCGCAAGCTCGCGAAGGACGTGCGCGACAGCTTCGGCGGCCACGCTGCCGGCTACGCGTTCAGCGGCGAGCAGCTTTTTGCAGGCTACAGCCCAAGCGATCCAAACGATTTCTTCGAGTGAGCCGTGGCGATAAAAATATCCAAAGACAATCTTGCCGCGCTTGTCGATAGCCTTCGCAGATCGGGCATGCGCGTCGTCGCGCCGGTGAGCCGCACTGCATTCACCGAATTTGCCGAGATCGTCGCTCTCGATGAGGCAGACTTCTCGCAGGTGAACACGCGGTCGTCCATCAAGCAATTCCTTTTTCCGGCCACCGAACCGATCCTGAGCTATTCGCTGGAACAGAGCAACGTGAAGCTGGAATGCGAAGAGCCGCCCGAGCCGCGCAAGACCGTAATCATAGGAAGCCGGCCCTGCGACACGGCTTCGCTGCCGATTCTCGACAAGCTGTTTTCGTGGGACTGCGAAGACCGCTTCTACCTGAACCGCCGCGCCGCTACCGTCGTGATCAGCATCGCGTGCACGGACTGCGACGACTGCTGTTTCTGCACGGCGATTGGCCTGGGGCCCGATTCAAAGCAAGGCAGCGATCTGCTGCTCGTGCCGGGTGAATCGGGCTGCTACAACGCCGAGCCTTGCACCGAGCGAGGGGCCGAGCTCGTCAAGCAGCACGAGAAGCTGTTTACGCAGAGCGCCGCGCCCGCGTCGGTCTGCAAGGCAGTTTTGCAGAAGCTGCCCAAGCCGCTGAACCTCGACAGGATAGCGAATTGGCTGCGCGGGCACTTCTACGATGATTTCTGGCAGGCGGCGTCGTTGAAGTGCGTGGGCTGCGGCTGCTGCACGTTCCTCTGCCCCACCTGCCATTGCTTCGATATCACAGACGAGCATGGCCGCTACCGCGACGGGCGGCGCGCAGGACTGCGACGCAAGAACTGGGACAGTTGCCAGTTTGCTCAGTTCACCCTGCACGCGTCGGGCCACAACCCGCGACCAGATCGCGCATCTCGATGGCGGCAGCGGATGATGCACAAGTTCCTGTATTACCCCGAACGCTTCGGCTCGCGGCTGTGCACGGGCTGCGGCCGCTGCGTTCGATCGTGTCCCGTGCAGATGGACATTCGCGACCAACTGAAGGCAATCGAGAGCATGCAGGCCGATGACGAGCAACATCTATAAGCCTAGCCTGATGACCGTGACGGCGGTGACCGCGGAGTCGGCGGACGTGAAGACGCTGCGGCTGGAATTCTGCGATGCCCGCGAGCGCGACACGTTCAGCTTTCGTGCCGGCCAGTTCGGCGAGTTCTCGTTCTTCGGCGAGGGCGAGTGCACGCTGTGCATTGCATCGCCGCCCACGCGCCGCGGCTACATCGAATGCACCGTGCGCAAGAGCGGCCGCGTAACGGCCGCGCTGACGGATGCCGAGCCGGGCGACGTCATCGGGTTTCGCGGGCCGTACGGCAGTGCATTTCCGGTCGACGCGTGGCAAGCCAGAGACGTGTTGTTCATCGCCGGCGGGATCGGGCTTGCGCCGGTGCGGTGCGCCATATGGAATATACTCGACCTCCGCGACCGGTATGAAAGCGTAACGATCATCTACGGTGCAAGGACCGTCGGCGATCTCATTTACAGGCGCGAGCTCGAGCAATGGGCAGAGCGCAGCGACGTGCGGCTGGTCATTACGGTTGACCCGGGCGGCGAGACGCCCGATTGGCGCGGCTGCGTGGGGCTGGTGCCGTCGCTGCTCAAGGAGCTATCGCCTGCCGGCGGCAATGCAGCCGCCGTGGCGTGCGGTCCTCCTATCATGATCAAGTTCACACTCTTCGCTCTGCACGAGCTGGGCTTTCCGCCCGAGCAGGTATACACCACGCTCGAAAACCGGATGAAGTGCGGCCTGGGCAAGTGCGGCCGGTGCAACATCGGCAGCCTTTACGTTTGCAAGGATGGGCCTGTATTCACGGCCGCGCAATTGGCGGCAATGCACGACGAATACTGAGAATACGCAACGCCGCAGCCGCATTCCGCGAGCCTCTGGTTTCCCGTTGATTTGCCCGCCCGCGCCGCTATAATTTCAGGAAAATCGGAATAGCCAACTCAGGTCTATAGCGAAAGCGCAATGCACCGGATCGCCACGTTAATACTGCTTGCTGCCGCTCTTGCGGGCTCTGCCGGGCCTGCCCATGCCCAAGCCGCGCCCGACGCTTCCGAAGCACTCCTGCAACAGGACAAAATGGTAATTGCTACCGATCCGGCCGGCTGGATGGAGATGACGCTGGACCAGACTTCATTCGCGGCCGTCGGAAACGTGCGCGTCACCTACGGCGACACCGTTCTGACTGCCGACCGCGCGCTCGGCTGGCCCGTGCGCAACGAGATATATGTTGAGGGCAACGTGCGCGTCATCACCCCCACCTACGAATACCGCTGCGAACGGGCGTTCATCAACTGGACAACCCAGGAGGCGGTGTTCGAGGATTTCGCGGTGCGCAGCCTCGACAAGACGAAGCCGCTCGCGTGGTACGTGCAAACGCCGCTGGGCATGCGGATATCAGACGGCACGGTGATCGCCAAGGATGCTCGAGTGACCACATGCGATTATGATATCCCACACCAGTACCTCCGCGTGCGCGAGATCGTGATCAAGAAGAACAACGACATCATCGTCAAGCACGTAACGTTTAGCATGTGGGGCGTGCCCATGCCGCTGTACCTGCCGCACATGATCCTGCCGGAGGGGCGGCCGTCTTTCACAGGCAGCATCGGCTCGTCGTCGAGCAGAGGCTTTTATACCACGCTCGATACGTCTGTAGACCTGCCGCTCCCGCTCAACTCGCGCGGCACTCTCAAGCTCGGCTATTTCTCGAAACGGGGCCCCGCATACGGGCTTCAGCTCGATTACCACGACCCGTTGATCGCGCGCGGCCTGGCCGAGTTCTACACGCTCCCGCACGATCTGGGCCGCGATACCGACGAGCAGGAGCTGGGCACCACTTACCGCCATCGCTATCGTTGGATACACTCGATGGACTCGCCCGAAGGATGGGAGGTAGACGTCGAGCTGCAAAAGTATAGCGATGCCGGTTTCCAAAGGGAGTTCTTCGAGAACGAGTATTACAACGAAAAGACGCCGGAGGGGCGCGCCTACCTGAAGTATTCGCACGAAAACTGGGCCGCATACATGGAAGGCAAGATACGGCTGAACGATTACCTCGACGAGACCGAGCACCTGCCGGTGGCGGGGCTGCGCGGCTTCTCGCAGCCGCTGTTTGCAGGCTTGCTGTGGACGTCCGACACACAGTTCGGCTTCCTGCGCCGGAGGCTGTCGGAAATCAGGCGACGCCCCGACGACACCAACGACACCTACCTCGCGAGGCGATATGAACGCAACGCCTTCCAAGACCTCCCGCCGATCGCGCTCGACGAGTATCGCGGCGACGACCGCACCGTCTTCAGGATCGATTCGATGCAGGAGATTTCCATGCCCTTCGCGCTCAACCGCCTGAAGGTCGAGCCGTTTGCCGGCGTGCGCAACACGTTTTACGACAAGACGCTCGACAAGGACGAGAGCATATGGCGCAACCAGCTATTCTACGGCATCAGAACGTCCACGAGCCTGCACCGCTTCTATGACGTCGACAGCACTTTCCTGAACATCGACGGCCTGCGGCACATCATCACGCCCGACGTCGCCTACATCGCCAGGACCGAAACGTGGGGTGTGGACCGGCACGAACTGATCCAACTGGACGAGCGGGACGCGGCAAAGCAGGAAGACAGAATTGCCATGCGGCTTCGCAACCAGTTTCAAACGCGCCGCAACGGCCGCATTGTAGACGTTCTCGACCTCGACCTGGAGGCCGATCATTACCCGCACAGCGACCGCGACTACGACGGCGAGAGCTTCTCGCCGCTTCGCGCCGGTGCTCGCTTGCGGCCGATGGAGGGTCTGCTCATTTTCATGAACGCCGACCTCGATTTTTCGCAGCGAGACAAGGGCCTGGCTTTTTACAACCTCGGATCGAGCATCGACCTCTCGGACCGCTGGTCGGCTACCATCGGCCACACCTACGAGCGGGACATCGACAGCTACGGCCGCTATTCGGTGGCGTATCTGCTGACGCCGAAATGGACGGCTTCTTTTTCATACGACCGCAACTGGGACACCGGCAAATCCCTCGAGGAACGCGTGACGCTCACGCGGGATTTTCAAGACTTCGATCTGTCGATCGTGTTCAGAAACGACAACCGCAAGGATGAAACGACCGTCACGGTCAACATCTCGCCGAAGGCCCTCAGAATGCCGCCCAAGGCGTCGTCATTCGTGAGGAAACTGTCGGAAGCACGCGACGACACGGAATGAGAGGACACGCGAATGAAAAAGGCAGTATTCCCGGGAACGTTCGACCCCATCACCTATGGCCACACCGATATCATCGAGCGCGGCGCGAAAATCTTTGACGAGCTGATCGTGGCTGTTGCCATCAATCCCGCCAAGCACCCGCTGTTCAGCGTCGAGGAACGCAAGGAGATCATCGAGCAGCTCGCGGCCGGCATGCCGAACGTTCGCGTCGACACCTTCTCGGGCATGACGGTGGATTACGTGCGCAGCGTGGGCGCGCGGATCATCCTCCGCGGCATGCGCACGATGTCCGACTTCGAAAACGAATTCCAGATGGCGCTCACCAACCGCGTGTTTTGGAGCGAAGTGGAAACCGTGTTCCTGATGACGAGCGTCGAGAGGTCGTTCCTCAGCTCGCACAGGATCAAGGAAGTGGCGGCACTCGGCGCGGATGTGAGCGCGCTGGTGCCCAAGATCGTTTATGACAAACTAACGGAAAAGCTGAGATCAGGTGCGCTCAAATCCTTCAAACCTTGACCAACGGATTTTCCGTTCGTTCCTTTCGTCCGCGCGCACTGCGATTGCGGCCGAGCTGCATCCTCGCGTACCAGCCGACCAGCTTTCGATTGGAGCACAAAAGGAGATCATCGCTCTGCTTGCCGCCCGCGCGGGGCACATTCTCCCTTACGGCAGCCTGCTGAGCAATGCTCTGCACGAGCAGCTTGCGGGCAGGCTTGCCCAGATGGAGCTGCCATACGACTTTTTGGGGCAGGCGCACCTCGATTATCTTTCATCCACGATCGACCGCTCCGGCGATCGGCCGCGCATCCGCCGCAACGCCTCCCGCAAGAAGAGCGGCGCGTACTATACGCCCGATTCCGTGGTGAAGCGCATCGTAGCCGAGACGCTAGGCCGCAAACTGGCCGAGGCGGCGAATGTGCGGCAGGCGTCTGAGCTGCGCGTACTCGATCTTGCCTGCGGCTCGGGCGCATTCCTTCGCGAGGCCGCCCGGCTATTCGTGCAGTTCTATGCCGCTCACGGCATCGAGCGTGCCGAGGCGCTGAGCCTGGCGGCCGCGCAGGTGCTCGGAGCCGAGGTGTCGCCTGAGGCAGCCGAGATAGCACGCCTGTCGTTCAGGGTGGAGAAGCTTGGCGAGCCGCGGATAATCGTTGCCGATTCGCTTGAGCTCGACTGGCAGCGCCTCGCTGGGGCCGGCAATTTTGACGTGATCGTGGGGAATCCACCATACAACGCAGCCACCGGCCTCGCCGCCGACACAAAGCGATACCTTCAGAACACCTTTGAATCATACGCCGGCCACGGCGACCTCCATTACTGCTTTTTCGAGCAGGCGCTCAAGCTGCTGAAGCCCGGCGGCCTGCTTGGGCTGCTGTCGTCGGCGTATTTCATGCAGGCCTCGCACGCGGCCGGGCTGCGGAAGTTCATCATCGACAACGCGACAATCGACCGGCTGATCGATTGCTCGCATCAGGACCTTTTTCCCGGCGTGATGATTCACTGCATGATCACGGTACTCCGCAGGGACCATCCCCAGCCGGGCTGGCTGGCGGCGTTCGAGCCGGCGGGCGAGGCGGGATTCGAGTTTCGGCAGGACGAGCTCTCGGCAGCGCCGTGGATCATCATATCCAACGAGGAACGCCGCTGGCGGCAGCGGGTGGAAAGCAACGCGGTGCCGCTTGGCGAATTCTGCTCGATCGTGCAGGGGCCTGAAAGCGGCCTCAATGAAGCGTTCGTGGTCGCGGCTAGTTACGCCGAGGAGCACGGGCTGGAGCCTGAGGTGCTGCGGCCGCTGATAAAGAACAGCGACATCGGACGGTATGCCGTCAGTCGTCGCGACGATCTGCTGATATACATCCGGCGCTCGGTGCAGCCCGAGCAGTTTCCGGCCGCGCTGAAGCATCTGCAGCAGTACCGCAAGAGGCTTCAGGCGCGCGAAATCTGCCGCAAGGAGGGCATGCCCTGGTACGCTCTGCACCGCCCGCGCGATTCGGCGCAGATGGATACCCCCTGCAAGATCGTGTGCCCCTACCGCGCCGCCGGCAACAGGTTTGCTGTGGACGAGCGGCGGGCGCTCAACGATGGCGGAGACATCAGGATGATCTTCGCCACGCCCGACGCCAACGTGGATTTGTACTTCATCGCCGCGCTGCTGAATTCGCGCATGATGGAGCGCTACTTCACCCGCGTGGGCCGCAAGAAGGGCAAATTGATGGAGTATTTCAAGGATTCGCTGAAGGGGCTGCCGATCAGACTGGTGCCGGCGAACCATCCGCTTTACACGACGCTGGGCGAGCTGTCGCGCCTGCAACACGGCAATTTCTCGGAACAGCGTGACTACCTGATCGAGCGGATGATACTCGACCTTTACGAATTGAAGGCTTCTGCCACAGTGCCCGGAAGGCTGTTCTGAGCGGAGCTCATTTCCCGCCGTCACGCACGCTGCCCAGGTCATGCGCATCGCGGTAAAACTGCCAATCGCCGCCGCTCCTCGAGTATCTGCAAAGGCCGCGGTTGGTTTGCGCCCAGCACCAGGTGTCGTCGAAATGCATATCGCTTACGAGCAGCTTGCCTGCCAGGCCGTGCAGCGCGGGGAAAACATCGAATTGCTTCACGCGCTCAAATTCATCTATTCGGCGGACGAAGCCATCGGGCAGGGCCGCCCAGGTGCACTGTTCGCGTTCGTCGCGGAAGATTCCTGTGATCTTGCGTCCGAGCAGCCGGGCCGCCTCGCCATCGGTGAGCGGGCGGCTGTTTTCGTAATGCCGCGAGTAAGCCCACGTTTCGTTCTCCATCAGCGATGCCGCCACTTGCGCAAGGTTTGAGTCATTGCTGTCCTTCAGCGGCAGGAGGATTTTCCGGGCCTCGTCGAGCCTGCCCTCCTCCATCAGCCCCACCGCTTCAAGATACGAAAGCAATTCCGGATCGGCCGGCATCTCGTTCTTGCACAGCCGCACGTAGCAGACGATTCGCGCGCCTTCCAGTGCCAGGATGGTGCCGGCATCGTCAATGGCCACCGAATACGGCGCACCGGGGATTTCGGCAATGCAAAGGCCGTTGCGATCGAACACCTGCATCCGCCGAAGGACGGGATCGGCAGTAACGAATCCGAGGTTGGCCGCGCCGATGCTGACGATGGAAAGGAATTGGCCGCGTGCGGTTCCGGGTCCGCCAATTCTGCAGCGCTCCGAGAGGTCCGGCCGAAACATCACTATCTTGTTCTCACCACCGAGCGCCGCGTAAAGGTTCTCGTCCTTGTCGGCGTCCATTGCCGCG
>Ga0307380_10013357_pt1 | contig 10159 bp, 8 predicted proteins | sample UN3MG_FD_202239 | JGI IMG/M metagenome (GOLD analysis project Ga0307380, IMG submission 202239) | Soil microbial communities from Risofladan, Vaasa, Finland - UN-3 | ecosystem: Environmental > Terrestrial > Soil > Coastal area > Acid sulfate soil | place: Finland: Risofladan, Vaasa | collected...
CTCGAACATGAGATCGTCGATCTGTCGCGATGACAGCGGATAGCGGATGTACATCATCACCGCCAGGCGGATCACCTCGGGCGAGCTGTTGAAATAACGGAACGGATTTTTCATCGAGCGAGGCTAGGGGCCGTCCCTCACTGCTTCAAGGCAATTTGCTCTGACAAAGTCACGGCCGCACATCCACATGTTCCCGTGACAAAGCCCCCGCGGCCCATCCACATGTTCCTGTGACAAAACCGGCGGATCACCTCGGGCGAACTATTGAAATAGCGAAAGAGATTGCGCATCGTCCAAAGCTACGGACCGCCTCCGCTCGGCTCAAGCCAATTTCCTTTGACAGCGCCGCCATGACCGCTCACTTCCCCGCCGCGCCGCGCCGCGCCGCGCCGCGCCGCGCCGCGCCGCGCACGGCATCGACAATCTTGCGGTAGCCCGAGCAGCGGCACAGATTGCCCGCGAGCCCGGCCCGCACCTCGTCCGTGCTCGGCTTGGGATTGCCGGCGAGCAGGGCATGGGCGGAGACGATCATGCCCGGGGTGCAGAAGCCGCACTGGACGGCGCCGTGATCGAGGAACGACTGCTGCAAGGCCGACGGCGCGCCATCCGCGGACAGGCCCTCGATGGTCGTGATCTCGCGATCGACGCAATTGCTGGCGATCGAGAGGCACGAGCGAACCGGCCGACCGTCGACCAGCACAGTGCAGGCGCCGCAAACGCCCTGATTGCAGCCCCTCTTCGCGCCGGTCAGCGAGAGCTTCTCGCGGAGCACATGGAGCAGCGTGTCGAACGGCTGTGCCTCGACGTCGCGGGCTTGGCGGTTGATTTTGAGCGTCAGGGTCACTCGCCGTTCTCCAATTGCGACTTGGCCGCGCTGAGCGCGCGCGCGACCATGCGCGGCACCACGAGGCGCCGGTATTCGGCGCTGGCGCGAACATCGTCCGGCGGATCGAGCCCATCAGCCAACATCGCGCCGGCCTCGCCCAGCGCCGCATCGTCGAGCGCGGTCCCGATCAGTCGGGCCTCGGCTTCGGGCGATCGGACAGGTCCGGGTCCGCACCCGCCGACGGCGAGCCGAAGGTAGGAGCAGGCGCCGCCCTCGATCGCCAGGACCAGCGCGACCGATGCGATGCACATATCGCCTTCGACCTTGACCAGCTTGTCGTAGTGTCCGACCGCACCGGCCAGGGCCGCGGGCAAGGTCACAGCGGTGACCATCTCGCCCTCGTTCAGCGCGGTCGTGTACCAATCGGTGAAGAAATCGTCGGCGGCGACGGATCGCCGGCCGCCGGTGGCCGCGACTTCGATCGCGGCGTTGACGGCGACGAGGGCAGCGGGGTAGTCGGCCGCCGGGTCCGAATGGCTGACCGAGCCGCCGATCGTGCCCATATTGCGCACCGGCGGGCTGGCGATGCGACCCGCGGCGAGCCGCACCACGGCGTGCCCTCCGGAAAGGCGATCGTCGGACGCGACATCAGCGTGCAATGTCGCGGAGCCGATGCGCGCGGCACCGTCGGCGCCGATCGCTATCCCTTTAAGCTCCTCGATGCGCCGCAGGCTGACGAGCGTGCCCGGCTCGACCAGCCGGGCGTTCATCATGGCAACCAGCGTCGCGCCGCCGGCAAGGCACCGAGCGTCCTGGTCCCCGGCCAGGATAGCAACCGCGTCGTCCACGGTGGCTGGTTCCAGATAGCGCCCTTCGGTCACGCTTGTCCTTCCTCTCTGGCCGCCTCGACGCGCTCGCGGAAGGTCTCCGCGAACTGGTTGCCGAGCTTCTGGGCGATTTTCTTCATAACGCCGTGACCATACTTACCGAGGCGCCCGGCGATCGTCACGTCGGAGCTATAGTAGATTTCGGTGCCGCCGCCCTCGATTTCGGCCAGCCGCAGAATGTTCTGGGAAGAGACCTGGCTGGCCCGCGAGCCTTCCTCACCCTTGGTCGTCGAAAGCACTTGGGTTGGCGGCGTCTCCTCGGTAACCTCGACCTCCAGGTTGAACGTCGTCTTGATCGGGCCGACCTTGACCTGGAGGGCAGCGACATAAGTGTTCGGCCCGGTGACCTCGATGTCCTGACATCCGGGGATGCAGGGACCGATTTCGTTTGGATCGGTGATGAAGCGCCAAACCAACTCGCGCGGCGCGGCGACGACAAAAGTCTCTTCTATCTTCATTGGCCCGCCCTCGCGCCTGTCGAACGCAGTGCCTTCTTGTCGATCTTGCCCACGGTGGTCTTGGCGACCTCGGCGACGATCTCGATTTCCGCGGGCACTTTATATTTGGCCAGATTGGCCGCGCAATGGGCGCGCGAATCATCGACCGTGGCCTTGGCTCCCCGCTTGAGCGCGACGTAAGCCTTGATCTTCTCGCCCCGGTAGTCGTCGGTCACGCCAACCGCTGCGGCCCTGAGCACGTCGGCATGGGCGTAGAGAACCTCGTCGACTTCGCGCCGGTAGACGTTGTAGCCGCCGGTGATGACCATGTCCTTCTTGCGGTCGCGAATATAGAGATAGCCGTCCGCCTTGTCAGAGAAAATCGGCCTGGGCGCGATGACGCGTCAACGACGGACCGTGTGCCGGCTCGTTCAGCAAGGATTCCTACAAACCAGCCATAATCGCCATAGATCGGTACGGGTGAATTGTAAGACTATCCTGAACAGCCATTGCTGGCAGAGGTGTGGATTTTTGGGGTGACGCCCGGATGGGTGGCGCAAAAAACCTGCAGGAAGCTTACGAAACTTCGGCGAAGGATCCTGTCGGAGAAAATCGGCTTGAGCCGCCCGGAGCCGGCCTGTAGCTGCCGGTTCGCGAATCAACCCCGGCTTGTGGGAATACCGTAGGTATCCCAGGCTTTTCCCACGCTTTCTGTCACATCAGCCGGCACGCCGGCCAAGGTCTGGGGGGCCAGGTTCTTGGTTGACCAGGTCGCGTCTATGCCGATTTTCGAGCCGAGACCGCTAGGGAATTCGGGCTGCGACGGATCGAGCCGGTTGTTCGCAGCGCGCGGGATGACGAAAACGTCCTCGGCAGGCTGCATGCGCATCGCCATCGCCCACTGCACCATGTCCATGTTCCGGATGTCGATGTCGTCGTCGACCACGATGGCGATTTTGACGCCGGTTTCCCGCAACATGTCCATGAGCACGTTCTTTCCCAGCCCTGCCGGCGCATTGCCGATCGATGCGATGGCAATGAAACCCGCGCACCCCCCGATCGTCAGATGCAGGTCTTTGATCATGGGGCACGTCTGGGCGCGGATGGCGCGAAACCACTCAGGCTCGCGCGCCACGCCCTGCATGATGGTCGTCGGCCCATAAATGCCGTAACCTTCATAGGTTACATTGTAGATCGGGTCGGCCCGGTGCGTCATATACGAGACCTCGGCGACCGGACGGGGCGCACGGCCGGACATATACCCGGTCCATTCGCCAAACGGACCTTCTTCCTCGCGGACATTTGCGAGTATCCGACCCTCGATGACGATCTCCGCGTGAGCGGGCACCTCGATGTCGACGGTTTCGCAACGCACCAGCTCCAATGGTGCGCCCCGCAGGGCTCCGGCCAGCGCGTATTCATCCTCGCCGTGACCGTAGGTCGCCTGCGTCGCAAGATAGCTGGCGGGCTCGGTGCCGATGGCTAGGGCAAAATCACAGTCGCGGCCGAGCAGCTCCCATTTGCGGTGATTGATCGCGCCGTGATGGGTCATCGCAATGGAGGCGCCAATGCGCCGCGGGTCTTTGACCTCCAACCGGTAAATCCCGACGTTCCGCGCCCCGGTATCTGGATCCTTGGTAATGAACTGCGCGAAGGTGATGAACGGCCCCCCGTCACCCTCGTGCCAGGTAATAGGCACCGGAAAACGAGTGAGATCGGGCTCAGCCACATGGACGTCCTTGCACGGACCGGTGGGAACGATCACCGGAGGGATTTGGTTGTCGAGGCACCGGACCCAATGCTGCAGCAGATCCCTTTCCTCGCAGCCGAGACTGAATGCCACCCGGCGCCTGCTAGTAAACGGATTGGTGAGGAGGGGAATGTCGCTGCCTTCCACGTTCTCGAACAACAATACAGGCCCCTGCTCGGCCAGAGTCCGTTGGGTCACTGCCGCCAGCTCGTATTGAGGGCTTACCTGTTTGCTGACGCGGCACAATTCGCCCGCCTTCTCCAGCGCCGTGATGAACTCTCTAAGGTCCGCAAATCCCATAGCAACTTCCCTTCAGTTTGCGCAAAGCCGATTGCCTGCGCCTGCCCCGCGCCGGGCCATGTATTTCACACAACCGGTTGCAGACGGCGGATGGTCTCGCCATCACGGATGGTTACCGCGCGCGGTCACCGTCCAACCAGGCTTCGCCGCCCGACGACCAGCGCCCGACCACCCAAGAGTAACCCAAGGGCCAGTCCGCCCAGATTAATGATGGCTGCTTGCGGGAATACGGATGACGGTAGCAGGAGGCTAAGACCGGCGACAACGAATAGCGTGCGCGCCAGGCCACCAACCGGTCGCACGTGGTAGCCGATAGTTCCGACGCAGACGAAGATCACACCGCCGATCGCCGTGAGCGCCGTCAAAATGACTTCGAACACGCCCCCGTTCAGCAGCAGGCTCGGTGCGAATATGAAGAGGAACGGAATTATGTAGGCCGGCCATCCAAACCGCATTGCGGCAAAGCCGGTCGCCAGCGGAGGTGATTTGGCAAGTGTCGCTGCGGCAAAGGCGGCGATCGCGATGGGCGGCGTCACCATAGACATCACGCCGAAATATATGACGAACAGATGAGCCGCGATCGGATCGACGCCCGCCTCCAGCAGGGCCGGCGCCACCAGACCCGCGAGCAGGATATAGACCGCAAGCGTCGGCAATCCCATTCCGAGAACGATGCAAATTACCGCGCTTAGAATCGCCAGGGGCAGGATATCCGTGATCCCGAGACCGAGAAGCGCGAGCGGAATGCCGAAGCCGAGACCGGTAAGGTTCAGAATCCCCATGATCACCCCGGCCGCCGAGGTGATCATGATCATCTCGATGACAATGACGCCAGTTGACCGGCAGGCATCGACAACGTCCCGAAAGCCAATTCTGCGTCCGCGATAGCCAAAAATGAAGTTCGCGGCGATGAGGATTCCAGCCGCATAAAATGCCGCGAGGTCCGGCTCTTGATTGAGCCAGAACAGGCCGACGATCAGCACCGCGAACGGGATCGGGAAGAACCAGCCTCGCGCGAGTACCGTTCGCGTGCGCGGAATCAGGCTTTCGTCGATTCGGCCGATCCCCAATCGACCAGCCTCAAGATCAGCCTGCACGAAAAGCGCCACGAAATAGAGTATGGACGGCAAAAGGGCCGCGAGCACGATTTCGCCGTAGGCGATCCCCAGATACTCGGCCATCAGAAACGCGGCAGCGCCCATGACCGGCGGCATGATCTGGCCACCGGTGGATGCCACCGCTTCGATGGCGGCGGCGACGCGCCGCCGATAACCGCCTTCGATCATCAGCGGGATCGTGATCACACCAGTGGAGACGACGTTCGAAACCGCGCTCCCCGAAATCGAACCGAACAATGCTGATGCGGCAATGGCGATCTTCGCTGATCCGCCCCTATACCGCCCCATCATGGCGGCCGCGAGATCGGTGAAGAAGGCGGAGCCGCCGGTGGCGAACAACATCTGGCCAAAAAAGATAAAGGCCACGACGATGGTCGACGCGATGATGAGCGGTTGCGCGACGATGCCCTCTTCCATGGTCACATACACAATGACCCGGCTGAATGTGATATCCCGCCCCGCGAGCGCCCCCGGCACCAGGTTACCGAAGAAAGCGTAGGACAGGAAGACAACTAGGACCGCCGCGAGAATGGGGCCGGCCGTGCGCCGCAATCCCTCGATCAGAAGGACAAGAAGGACCGTGCCGATGACGATGTTGTGGAACGGCGGCTGAGCGAGTTCGTCGACCAGCCTCGGATAGCGGATGGTTATATACAGTCCGCAGGCGAGACCGAGACCTGCCGCAAACCCATCGTACCAAGGCAGAGTTCCGCGAGGCTGCCCGTTCGTTCCGAAACAAAGAAACGCAAGCGTCAAGCCCAGCGCCATTGCCAAGGCAATGAACTGCTCGGTGAAAACGGCGACGCCCAGATAATAGGGCACGTCGATCGCCCACAGGAACGCCAGGAGCGTCACACATATGGCCAGACCGTCAACCGTATAGCGCAACCAGCGCGACTGATATTGGTCTCGGCTACCGTGACCTAACGGATCCAAATCTTCTGGATTTCCAGCGTCTTCCGCCGGAACCAATGGAATGGTTCCCCCTGGCGATCGGGCCTATTTTGGGGGCCACGCCCCTGTTTCCTTGTAGTACCTGATCGCTCCCGGATGATACGGGACTTCCGGCACACGGACCGCCATGTTTTTTGGCGAAAAGCTGTTGAAGATGCCATGCGACGCAACAAGGTCCTTCTTTGCACCCGACAGCGCTTTGAGGGCCTTATAGACCGCGTCGTCCGAGACATGTTTGCCGGCGATCAACAGGTAGGGAAAGCTGAGGAGCGTGACCTTTTCGCGTATCGTGGGCAGACGCTTCGACGGCTTGAGCTGGGCAAAGCTCGCTCCCGGCAGGATCGTATCGAGGATCTTCACGTTCGCGGGCGTTGCATCGAGCGAGATGAACTTGAGCGCTCTTTTGGAATTGGCCTGTCGGATGATTCCCGAGCCGGGCGCGCCGTCGGCGCCATCGACCTTTCCGGTGACCAGAAACTGAACGCCGCGCGCAAAGTTTGCGACCGGAACAGGCTTGATGTCAGCCACCGAAAGCCCGCCCGTCGCGAGCATCGCCTTGGTTGTGTATACGACGATCCGCTGGCGGGAGAACTCTGTCGGGAACGGCCGCCCCTTGAGCTGGCCAACGGTTTTGATCTTGGAGTCGTTCCGTACCATCATGCCCGAGTAAAATCGCACGAGGCGCGCCACGATCCGAATATTGGGGTGGGGCTTGCCCTTGGATATCTCCGTGCCGCGGTACGCAAAGACCGTGGCCATGACACTATCGGTGCCAAGCTCAAGCGCTCCGGTGTTGATCCGGGGCATAAACACCGTTCCGCCGCCGAACCCGACTGGCCGAACGGTCAATGAAGAGTGTTTGGTTATCGCCTTTGCTACGGCCGCTCCGATCGCATAGCTCAACGAGCCTTGCGGGTTCGTTCCGATCGCGATCGATTCCGCGGATGCCGAGCCGCCAAATAAAGCAGCAGCCGCTGTTGCTGCCGAAATCAATACCAACTTCATAATACTACTCCCTAATACTGCGTCCGATGGCAGCGTGATTCTGGTGGCGTAATAAAAGCCCCGGTTCGATCTGGCATTTGCTAATTAACTAATGCAATTTGGTATTAATGGAAAACGCTACTCTGGTATCTATTTTCTGTCAAACGCATTCCAGCCCGACATCCTGCGCCGTCTCGCGCTCAGCAGATCGTCCTGTTTTGCAATCCGTTGAGGACCTCTTCCGGCGTCAATGGCAGCTTGCGCAGCCGAATACCGGTCGCTTCGGCGACCGCATTGGCGACCGCCGCCGGCACTCCGTTCAGGCTGATTTCACCCACACCTTTGGCGCCATAGGGTCCGTCCGGCTCGGGGTCTTCGACGATGATGGATTGAATCTCGTAAGGAACTTCGTTCGAGGTCGGCGCCTTGTAATCCATGAGCGACGGGTTGACGAGGCGCGGGCCGTCCCACACCAATTCCTCGTAGAGCGCCATGCCGAGGCCCTGCGCGAAGCCTCCTTCGATCTGCCCTTCCACCAATGCCGGATTGATGGCTTTGCCCACATCGGCCGCAATCCATGCTCTGAGCACATTTGATTTCCCGGTGGTCTCGTCGATTTCGACTTCGACAACCTGGGCGCAAAAAGCATGGGCACCGCTCTTCTTGAGGGGAAGACCGACCACCCGGGCACGATCAAGATCATAGCTGGCTTTATCGTAGACCAACGATTTGCTGCCTATGATCGGCCCGCCCGCCTCCCAGTGCGACCGCGCGGCGATGGCAACAAAGGGGACAGCCCTGTTGGCGCCCTTGACGCCGACGAGGCCGCCCTCGCGAAGCTCAAGCTTGTCCACCGATTCCTCGAGGATGGCCGCCGCGTGATCCATGATCTGGCCGACCGCAGCCGCCGCAGCGCCGACCACCGCGCGGCCGGTCGTGTGGGTGACGCGGCTTGCGGTCGTGCCCCAGTTGTAGGGCGAACCGTCGGTGTCCGGCGCCGCGAAAACCACATTTTCCATCGGAACCTTGAGTGCCTCGGCACAGATTTGCGTAAGGACTGTGTCCGACCCTTGGCCAATGTCGGTCACGCCGGTATTGAGCACGAAAGTCCCGTCCTCCAACATACGAACAATGGCGCTGGTGGCGAGAATGCCGCTCGTGTGGGCGCACGCGGCGATGCCGTATCCGCGAGTCTTCCCGGGCGGAGATGTCCTGTGGCTCCGACGCCTCCAGCCAGAAGCGTCGCGTACTTTCTCCAGGCACTCCTTGAAACCACTCGAGGCGACGACTTGACCGCCAAACCAGCGGTCTCCGGCTCTGATCCCGTTCTTCAGGCGGATCTCGATCGGATCCATGCCAATCTTTTCGGCGATCTCGTTGATCTGCGATTCGCTGGCGAAGGTGACCTGTGGGTTGCCAAACCCACGGAAGGCGCCGAAACGAAGCTTGTTAGTGTAGACCAGCTTGCCGTGCGCCCTGGCGTTGGGAAACCTGTACGGGCCGCAGGCGTTGTTGAGCATGAACCCCATCACCCCGGGGCTATCATCGGCGTAGGCGCCGCAATCCATCAAAACTTCAAACTCCCGCGCCACAAAGGTGCCGTCCTTCTGCGCCCCGGTCTTCATTCGGATCGCCACAGGGTGGCGCGCGCGGACCGTTTCGAAGTCCTCCTCGCGGGACAGGATCATCCTGACCGGTCGCCCGGTCGCCAGCGCCAGCGCCACGGTCATCGGCTGGACGTGCGCCTCCATCTTGTTGCCGAACCCCGCGCCGACGCGCGGCGTCATCGAGCGCACCTTCGACATCGGCAAGCCAAGCGACTCGCAGACATTGGCCTGCACCCGGAACACCGACTGGTTCGCGGACCAGAGATGAACGCGGCCGCTTTCATTGAGCTCGGCGAGCGCCCCGCAGGGTTCGACCGACAAGTGGTATTGCGCCTGGGTCTGGAACTTGCCCTCGACAATGACATCACATTCCGCGAAGCCCTGCTCGATATCTCCTTGGGAGATTTCCGCATCGGTCAGCTGATTACCCTGGCATTTCGCCTCGAATATCTTGGTGTAGGAAGCGAGGTCCTCATGCACCAATGGGGCGCCATCGGCGAGCGCCTCCTCCGGGCTCAATATGGCCGATAGTTCCTCGTAATCGACGCTAATCAATTTGACGGCGGCGCGGGCGGTCGCTTCGTCTTCGGCGGCAATCACCGCCACGGGTTCACCAAAATAGCGGACTTTGCCTTTGGCTATGGGTCCTTCGTCCTTGAAAAAAGCACCCATTTTGCAGTCCTTGAAGTCGTCGCCGGTCAGGACACAGCGGACGCCCGGAACTTGCTCAGCCTTGGAGGTGTCGTAGGACAGGATGCGCGCATGGGCATGGGGGCTTTGAAGCATGGCCGCGTGCAGCATGTTGGGGCGCTTCAAATCGGCGATGTACTTGGCGGTGCCGAGGACCTTTTCCCTGGAATCGATCTTTGCGACGCTTGCGCCGACAGGGCTTTGATAGCCAGTCATCGCAGGTCTCCGCCCGGCGGCAGTGCGCACGGCATCGACGGCCTGCCGGCAGCCGGCACATCGGCACAGCTTGCCAGAGAGGCCGACGCGCACTTGGTCGACAGTGGGTTTGGGATTTGCGGCAAGAAACGCATCGGCAGAGATTGTCATACCTGAAGTGCAGAAACCACATGGCGTTGTCGCGGTATCAAACCGCGGTCGTGCAAATTTGACGAGGAATTCTTGCTCAGGCACTGACACCTTAACAGCTGACGGCATTGTCACGGGGGCATTGTCAGGGCAAATGGGGCAGGCTTGGAAAGGCCTCTTTGTTAAAGTTCTCAGACCGCCAGTTGCCGCCACTCAGCCATTGCAACTGAGCGGTCATTCTTGAAAGTGTCACGGCGGACC
>Ga0307380_10013358_pt1 | contig 10158 bp, 15 predicted proteins | sample UN3MG_FD_202239 | JGI IMG/M metagenome (GOLD analysis project Ga0307380, IMG submission 202239) | Soil microbial communities from Risofladan, Vaasa, Finland - UN-3 | ecosystem: Environmental > Terrestrial > Soil > Coastal area > Acid sulfate soil | place: Finland: Risofladan, Vaasa | collected...
TAGTCGCACCAGAAGACATTGTTCACGAACCACGGCAGCGAGGCTGACAGGCCATCTGCGAGGTCTCCCAGTCGCGACACGCCTTTTCTCAAGATATATGGCCTACCCATTTCCCTATTCTCCTTTTGCCTCCGGCCCCGGCAGGATTACCAGGGCCATCCAGCGTTGTGTGTACCTGCCTACAGGCTCAGGTTGAAAGTTATGGCCGACGCGTCCGTATCCCGATAGGCCAGTCCCCACCGGGCCATTGCTACGATCTGGTTGACGTCCGACTCCGGATACCGGCTGGTCTCCAAGGTCATCTGCCGCTTCCAGGCAATGGCCCACTGATCCCAACGTACCCCCAGGATTGAGCCAGTGGTGTTGTTCGCCAACGTGGTGCTGTCCACATACCCAGTTGTCGTTGCCTTGAGTGCGGTCGAGACCCCAGCCTCATCGTAGTGCATCATCCAAGAAGGTTTTACCTCATAGCCCCAAATGCGGGCCAATTGGCCTTCCTCGAGGGTCGCGTTTGGCCAGACATCTTGCGTCTTGACCGTAGCCAGCTTCAGCGACTTCCAGTATACATTGGCGTCAGGAATGAAAGTGACCTTTCTCTGATCCCTAGCGTTCTTGCCCGCCGTGCCCATCAAGATGGCCGTATCCAGATAGTCGTCGTCAGTCAGAGCGCCGCCGCTCCTGCTATTGGCCGTATTCGTCACCAGGGCCAGCTTGCGAAAGCCGTCTACCAACTGAAAGACCTCGGTTCCCGCCGGGGTTCCTGTTACGTCATTGATGTTGTGAAGCGTGGTGGTCGTAGTATCACCGTTGATGATCGCGTGTTCGAACATCTCCGCGCCACTCTCCACGATTTGCTTCCGCGCCTGAGGCACGAAGGCGATCAGGGAGTCCTCGGTCATCTCGCCGCTGAACAGAGTCCGACATCCCATCTTGGCAACGGAGATCGTGCGCTGAGGCGCAGCGAACTTGCTAGAGGGGATAGTCACCGCAGGCCGATAGTATGCGCCCGCGCTTTCGGCGGTTTCCGTGGCTGTCGCCTGTGCGACTTTGTACCAGGTCGGATCGGCCCCCTCGTAGGGAATGACCCCGCTCTCGAATCCCTGCGGAATCTGTACCACCCGCCCGTCACGCATCAACCGATCAAGAACGAATGTCTCTATCCTGATCTTCTCCCATAGGTCTTGCGAATAGGCTACGCCCACCCACTCGTTCCCATAGGTGCTCAGGGTCGAGTACATGATCTCGTCGGCCTTCACCGGAATTGCCTTTAGAGCATAGTTAGCCAGATTCGCCGCCTCGCCCTTCTCAGCTTCCGATGTCACCTTCAACGCGAAAGCCTTCACCATTGCATCCGTCGGTGGCAAGTTGCCTGGTCTCGCGAACTGCCCTGACATGAGCATCCCGATCAAAAGCGCGTGCTCGCCCACGTCGAGGTTATCATAGCGTCGCGTGTCGCCATATTTGGCGATGTAGATGCCCTTGCCACGTAGCCGATTGCCCTCAACACGGGCCGTCTCTTCCCACTCCGCTCGCGCGGCCTTCACCGCCTCATCAGCGATGGCCTTATCCTGAGCCGCTTTATCCGCCGTGGCTTTGACTTCGGCATCGCGCCGTTCCTGGTCCGCCTTGAGAGCCGCAGCTACGGCCTCAGTCACGGCCCCACTTACAACTGCTTTTACCTGTTGCTCGTCCATTTCGTTTTCTCCCGTATCATCCTGTTTCGCCTTGATTTCCCCTTGCCCCGCAGTCGCCGCAGACGCTACCTTTACGGTCTCTTGCGCTGCCTCTTGCGCTGCCTTTTGGGCTATGTCATCGGGCAAAGGCAATCCTGCCCGTTGATACATCGCTTTCATCGCCGGTACTGCTATCGCGTAAGTATTCACTGGCTGTCTAGTCTCGTTCATATCCAGCAAACTCAACTCCACTACCGGCCACTCCCGTATGTGCCCGTCATCATCAACTCTCGATAAGTGCAGTGACCCCGTGCTGGCCCGCGCTACTCCTTGCTGCGCCGCCCCCCATATCCGTTTGGCCCATTCGGAGGTCTTATCCAACTGAACTTTCCACCAAATACCAGCATCATCCACCCATCGTTTGATCGTCTTGCCTAGATATTCTGGCGTTCCCTTGGGTTTCCCCGTCTCATCCCAGCCATGATAGTATGCCACTGGGGGAAGCTCTGGGAAGCCTTTGTCGAGGTTCCAGTTAGTATCTGGCGCAAAGAACTCGCCTTGGCTATCCTTGCCCTCATGTGGCCCACCATAGGGACAACCCAATACATCCAATTCCCAGTCGCCCACGGCTTTGACTGTGGCCTTGCCCCCTGGATGCTGCGTCTTGCCAGCCGCTCTTATGCAGGCGAATATGGCGTTTTGCTCCGCGTCCTCGCCGCCTTCGCGCAATACGGCATTGGCAGCCTCGGTACATTTGCGCTGCTCTTCCCCTGTCCAATTCTTCGATACCTTTGGCACGTTGTCAGGATAACTGTATGGCATGTATCACCTCCCGAATATCACAAGCACTCTTATCAGAATTGTCAAGCCCTCGATCCAGTCAGCCTTGGTCATGATCTCAGTATCTTCCTGATCGCTTCCTGAATCCGTCTTATCGCCTTCGGGGCCTGCCTCTTGGCCACGTCCTGGATCGTCGTCCAGCCTCGATCCTTGTGGAATGGGGCTTGCTCACGTTCATCCTGCACGAACGGCCCATAGCTAACCTTGTTGCCCACCACGCCCCTCATGCCACCCCGCTCTACGCGGGTCGTCCAGCTACGCCCCAGTTCTTCCGACGTGGGACTCCCACCTATGCTGCCGTCCTTCCGCGCCCACCTGGACCCGTAACCCCTCTCATACCACCTATTGACGCCCCCACTTGTGAAAGAACGCGGCTGATTGGCCTCTGTCGCCGGCGGATAGACTGCCACGTCGTCCTTGATGTCTGCTAGGCATACTGCCATCACAGCACTCATGTATCGGTGCGGGTCAAGCGCTTCCAGTTTGCCTTGCAGCTTCTCCAAACCCTCAATGCGAATGATAACGTCAGGCATTATCCCACCGATCGATGTGTAACCCAGCACCGACAACGAGGATGAGCTGGTGGTAACTCAATGGTCACTTGCCCATCTTTCGGCGCACAGATGGAGCAAACGAGCTCGTCTCTATTCGTGTGCCAGATGGGCTCCATCACGAATCCATATTCCTGTGCCTGGGCCACTGCTACCTTCTCTCCTTCAGCAAAAGCCCTAGTCGTCTCGGTCACTGCTATCATCTGGGCTCGCATCTCGCCAAAGTGCGGCTCCAAGTCCCCCATCAAGTCGCCTATGGTTCTGCCAGGCTCCCGAATGAACAGTGCCACTTTCTCCTGCAGCACCCGTCGCGTGGTGTCTGTAAGCCCCGTCACCAGGCTGTAACTGTATTGAGAAGCCCATCGCGCCGCGTCCTCCGCAACGAGGCTCCAGTCAACACCGATCCCTGGCTCCAAGGCCATCCGTTCAGCGGCCGCCAAAGCCGCCTTCTCCAATACTGGCCGCACTGTTGCCGCCATACTCGCAGTCGTTCCCTCCCAGAAACTAGACGGTATCTTCGTCAGGTCGGGTGGGTCACCTAGCAGCTCCAGAATCTCATCAAGCTCGCTACCGAACTCTTGCTCCAGCAACCGCATCAGTTCAGCCTCAGTCTGATCCTTACCTCGTGCGTTCGGGTCGCGCACACCATCCGTTCCGATCCGCCGTGCCTTGACTAGAAAGGGCCGGCGAAGGCCGCCACCACCTCCTCCCGGCTCGTGGCCGCCTTCAGCCTGTTGCGGATAATAGCCGTCAAATCTTCTGGCAGGTAATCGGGGCGAAACTTGGCCGCGTCAGGCCCCATCCGCTTTGTTGCGTACCTGCGCCATTTGTTCAACTCGCCCATGCGGGCCTTGACCTCTTTCTCTTCCTCGTCTTGCTCCTGTTCAGGTTGTGAGCTTTCTGGAACCGCGCCAAACCCCATTTGGCCCTTGCCAACCTCAGCGGCAAGCATAGTTCCCTTGTCGCCACCGAGGGGCTTGTCCTCATAATACTTCTCGCGCAACTCGTCGACGGTATGGACTCTGGCATAAGCGTCTTCTTCGCTAAGTTGCATGGCCCGGTCTACGATCCGAGGATCGTCAAACTCGCACACGAGGTTATCGCCGTAAACGGGCAATAGCTGTGCGCCAATCTTCTCAGCGATGGAGACCAGGTTCGGCCACACCACCATGTCCGTGACCGTCTTGCGCCCCGTTAGTGAATTGGCCTCCGTAGCATTGATGGCCAACATGGAAGCCAAGCCGGGCGCGATGACCCCGAATATCTCCTCCTGGTTGAACTTCCTGCCCTCCAGGAACTCCATGTCCTTCTGACTGATGGTCGTCTGTATCCAGTGAATGCCACCGGCTCCTACGCCGCGCATCATGCGCAAACTGCGCCGCGTGCCCCCGTGCGCCTCCTTGAATTCCTCCTTGATGCGCTCCCAGGCCGGGTCCGCTATATGCTGCTCGAAAGCCAACACGCCAGGAAATTTCGCGTGATCTTCGGCGAAGAAGTTGGTATTCCACTTGGCCATCTTCTGATCGCCCTCGGCGGTGATGGCAATAGCCTCGATGTCGCTCAGACCAACGAACTCATTCCGTGGATGGAAGTTCTTGAAGGAGATGATTTGCCAAGGTGGTAGCGTCTGGAATTGCCCGTCGCCAGGATCATATATGTAGCCCTTGATGTACATTTGCTCGTCAGGAACGGGCTTCAGTCTGTTCGTGGGGACTAGCCATATCTCATCGGGTTCCGCGTCTGAATCCGATCGGTTGAGCCACCAATAGGCCGTCCCACATAGCTTCCGATAGGCGATAGTCCCATACAACAACTCAAAACGGGACATGTTCGGGTTGGGGTTCTGCAAGAGCGATTCCAGAGGATGATTATCCTGTTCTATCCGCTTTTCCCCCTCCAAAGCATAGACGTTGAGCTTTTGCAGGCCACACATATTGCCCACGACTTGCAAGGCAGTGTTTATCCAAGAGATCGCCTCGTATGCCTTGGCCTGATTGGTGGCCAAGGTATAGTCTGGCATCGCCCATTTCTGCGCCCCTGCCGTGGCAAGAAGCCAGTCAGGATAAGTCATTTGTGGTTGTGCCCGCGTCCTTCGTGCTCTGAGTCGGTCAATCAGTAACATCGTTTCCTCACTCGGTAATACTGAGAGCGTTTGAGAACCCTATTACAATCGCAGTCAGTATCGCTAGAAGCGCACGCACAAGAAGCCCGAAACACCAGGCCAGCCCGTAGAACGGAGCCACGGCGATGCTTGCCGCTATCTTGGCTAGACGTTGCTTGGTCATCCTACCATATCCCAAAGTCCTCTGCGCTGATGCGATGCCCAATGGCACGCAAGGCCAGAGCACGAGCGATAACCGTGTCGTCGTGGACGCCTTCGGGGGCACTGAATGTAGCGCGGCCCGTAGTTGGGGAGATTTTCTGCTCATAGGCTTCAAGCTCCGCCGTCCACACCGGGTCAGCCTGCCACTGAATCTCGGCCCGCTCAAAGGCTAACTGCAACGACCGAATGATCTGCCCCTTCGTCTTGCTCGTGGTGGTGAATGCCACGACTGGCAAACCCTCCTCCTGTAGGGCCTGGACGTTGGGGGCGCCTATGCTGTTGTCCTCGGCCAGGATCATGCTCGGCTTCCACCGCTCATACAATGCCTTGAGTCGATCCCTCTGGACACTATACACGATTTGATTGAAGCGGTCACGAGCTACCTCTTGATAGCAATCCGCACATATGACAGAGATTGCAGTATGGTCTACTTTTTGAGCCCAATCTACTCCCATGACGATATTATGCCTATCATGTCCATCAAATGCAAGCGGCGCATTCATGCAGGCCGCGATGTTGCGGAAGACGGCGCCCTCGGCCTCAAGGAACTCGGCGAGTATCTCCTGCTTGTAGTCTGCCTCCGACATGTCCTGGGTGATTTCGGCCAAAGCCACCTTGCTCAAATGTGGATTGTCCAAGCTAGTAAAGTGCCATTGTTTCCAACGTCCACCATCCTGTACCGCCCTAGCATGGAGCTGAAAGAAGTGGTTCTTGCGCCTCGGCGTCGAGATGAACCAAGCATCCCCGTCGTTATCGAGAAGCATCGGCGCGCCCACCTGCGTCCATGTGCTAGAGTCCATCAAGGCATATTCATCTAGCACCAGAAAGTCGGCATAATCACCCCTGAGTGTATCGGCGTCCCATGCAGTCTTGGCTCGTATGCGCCCACCGCCAGGGAAATCCAGCACCCGCCTCTGCTCATTCTTATAGACGTAACCGCTCTGCGTCAATGGGACCAACCACTCCTTGCACTTCTCCCAGAACGCATCGGTCTGTTCTTGCGTGGGAGCCGCTAGCAGTACCCGCCTGCCCTCAAGAGCCTTCTCACATGACACCATTGCCGCGAGTGTCGTCTTGCCTGCCCTACGCCCCGCACAGATAACTTGGCGCTTGGCAGTGGAATGCTTTATAGCCCACTGCTTTGAGTGGGGTCGAGGTAAGCACAGCTCTAGATTAGGCACAATTCTCCTGCTTCATAGCGAGACGTTCCTTACACCTACGTGCTCTTTGAGCTATGGTCATCTTTGCACGAGTCTCATCGCTAAAATGTCTACCTATCTGCGCCGCTCTCATTTTCTGGCGAGTTTCGACACTAGGAGATTTGCCTTTGTGGGCTTCGCTGTTTTTTCTGCGTGCCTCCTCATTGTGGTGTTTACCATAGAAAGGGTGCCGTTCCCCACTCAGAGCTTTGCTTATCTTCTTGCACGTCTCTTCACTGAGATAGTTACCCTTACGCGCCTCACTCATCTTCTTACGCGCTTCCTGAGTGTGATATTTACCATACATAGGATTACTTTCGCCATTCATTCCATACATGGGATTACGTTTGCCCATGCGTGCCACACTCATCTCTGTGCGCATCTCCGCGCTGTGATGCCTTCCTGTCTGTGCTATGCTCATCTTCGCACGGGTCTCTGGCAAACAGGGACGTCCCAGGGTACTCCCCGCAACTGGCGCGATGTTATATTGGGGAGCAAGTCTCTTGATATAATGTTGCTCGCGCTCAATAAGCTGGGAAGAATCCTCAACAATTTCCAGAACAGAAAACACAAATGCTGACTCTCCATATTTCTTGAATGCCCTCTGAAGGTGTCGGTTCTTGTGCTGTTCAAGGCGCAGGTCGCATATATGTCGCCGCCATCGCCTATTGAGACATATAGCACTACCGATATAGCACTTATCATTTATTCGATTTCGGATCTCATAGATAGCACTAACGGTTTCTATGATGACATATCTTCCTATTCTTGAGCGTCAGGTCTATCGTTGCCATACGTCACATTCACATTCAGTTCGCCACCGTGCTCCACGGGCTGTTTTGCCCTACCCAATACCCTGTCAAGGATCGAGTCCGCCGCAGCTTGTGCTATATGCTCTTTGCGGCTTTTGAGACCCTTGGCTTTGAGCTCTGCAGCCTCTGTTAGACTATCTTCGAGAATCTGCAACGCGCGGGCCACAGCGTCGCGCTTGTACCCTTGGGCTATCTCAAGTAACTGTTGCCTACGCTCTTCGGGCCAAGTATAGAAGGTGCTAGTAGGAAGTCCGCAACGACGCCGCGCTTCAGTATCATTGGAAACTTCCGCGCGAGCCTTGACATAGCCCAGCTCCATATCTGACAATCCTGCCAAGGCCTCCATTTCCTTCCAAAACCCTCCACTCACTCCCGTACTGGCCTCACCGTCACCCTGAGTTCCTTGTCTCGCCAGAGTATCAGCTTGAGCACATCGGCCAGGTCTGTATCCGGCACGTCCAGTTGAATCCGCGCCCCCCCATCACCTGATATGCGTATCCATCCCTGAAGCGGTGGCACAGATGCAGAGAAGACGACCATTGCCTCGCTCTTATCCAATTGCCCCGCCTCCCTGGGCTTCTCCAAAAACACCCCTGTGCCACGTCCTCATGCACGAGCAGGGATAGCTACTCGCCCCCCAGCCACAGACTGGGCAGATATAGTTCTCCCCACACTCACAGCTATACAGCACCTCTGCTGGTTCTGGCCTCGACGGATTCTCGGCCGTCGCTTCCCATTGGGGGTGATGGCACATCTGCTTAGTCTTCACCTAGCACCCCTAGCCAGCTATTTCGTCCAGGAGAACTCCATACGCTTCTGGACTCATCGGCGGCGGCTCTTGGTCATACGCATCAGCCCAAACCTGTATCTGACACATGTAGCCGCCCCAACCCTGCTTTACAGACCAGCGCAAATAGGCACGCATCTTCTTGCGCCACCAGTTGGGTGCAATGCGTCGCGCTGGCCGCAGCATCCTCAGCCACAATCGCCAAAGGCTACGCCTCACCCAGCACCCCTGCGTTAGCTCGCTTACGGGCATTACCCAAAGATTCATAGACCGCGATGCTGTGCGCGGTCCTCTCCTCCGGGGTTCCTCTCTCAGAGAAATCCAACCAGCGAACCTGGCTTTGTCTATCCTTCAGCGCCATACGCTTCACCCAGCACTCCTGTCCATGGTTGCTCTGAGTAGGAATAGTTGTACCTCTCCCGTAGCAACGTCAGGTGTCTGCGCCTTGCGGCCTTAGTGTGCGCCTGGTTGTGATGCTCACGACAGAGACAGATGATGTTCTCCTTGCGCTCACACAGGTGCTTGTTCTTCTTGCCAAACCAAGACTTCGGGATTACGTGGTGAGGGTCGTGTGCTACCCGCCCACAATCCTGGCAGGCCCCTTGGTCACGCTCAACGACCTGCTCACAGATGCTCTTGTCCACAAGACCGATCCTAGACAGGGCAACATCTAAGCGATAGATATGGGCCTGGCACACAATCAAACAGCGATTCTGGCTTTGCGTCGTTCAGCTGCTGCTCGATCTCGATGCAGCCGTCAATCCACTCGTCTTCACCTGAGCCAAAGGCGTAGAGAGTGATGTGCGTGTAGCTGGGCCTCACCTGGTCTACCCACACCAACTCCACGTGGGACTCGACGCGCTCTGTCTCGGTCTCATCAAGCAAGCGCCGCTTCGCTGCCTCAATGAACTCCAGCAGTGGCCCTGGTAGCCTTGTGTCCTTGAGCATATCCGCCACCCCACCGTCTAGCCTAGGTGCTGCTAGCAAGCATCTTCAGCCCCCGCTCATCCTTCCGGGGCTCTTTACCGTCCCACCGACCACCCGTCACGAATGGGCACAGCGGCTAGTTCGTCAGCCCACACTTTCCTTTAGACGATCTACCGCCTTCTGGACAAGTTCCAGCCTGCGGGCCAGGTCTACGACGCGACTGATCCGCGTGTCGAGACGCCTTGGCACATCACCATACTCTGGCACTTTCATCGCCTCTTCGGCTTCCTGATTGAGTCCCAGCATCGCTTCAGTAGGTACCAGTGCAGCATCCGCCTGATTGATGGCCGTGGAAAGCTGCCGATTCTCTTGGCTCGCCGCCTCCCGATAACAGTCTCTCTCGCTCACGTTGCCCCTCCTTCTGTTTCATATCCCACCGTTCGCGCCTTCTGCGGAACAGCCCCCGCCCGCGCCATTCCACTACCGCAGCCCATGTCCACGTGCGGTCCCCTCGTGCCTGGGCCCTGGGCGTGCTAGCCCGCTACCCAGGATTACGGCACTACACTGCAAGCCCCGGACCCTACGATCCCACGGTATCGTCCACCGCCGCCGCCTATTGAGGCGACGTAGGGCTACCCGCGCCTGCTTGCAATCTGATAAGCCCACCGTCATCTCTGTGAGGATGGGCAACCCATACTCTGGTGGCTTGCCCTCCGAGCGGCTAGGGTCATCAGGTCTTACATACCACCAGCAAGCCCCATTTAGTCCCGTGTTCATGAGGCCATACCCAGTAGCAAACCCTTGGATTAGGCCCGGGCCTGGGCATTGGCCAGAGGATATAGGGAAGACCTGACGCATCAGACCTGCCACACGGATGTATCCGAGTTTCGTCCCCTGGCAAACGCAACTACCTGCCAACCCGATTATACCATAATCGATCGGCAATGTCAACCCCCCAGCGCCGGCGGCACACTCCCTATACCGTCCCGTCGCCATGGCAGCAGTTCATGTCGGGAATACTTGTGCGCCGCTTCCAGACCATGCAG
>Ga0307380_10013362_pt1 | contig 10156 bp, 10 predicted proteins | sample UN3MG_FD_202239 | JGI IMG/M metagenome (GOLD analysis project Ga0307380, IMG submission 202239) | Soil microbial communities from Risofladan, Vaasa, Finland - UN-3 | ecosystem: Environmental > Terrestrial > Soil > Coastal area > Acid sulfate soil | place: Finland: Risofladan, Vaasa | collected...
ACCCTGCACCGTCTAGTGGGGTAGGAGCGCATCCCATGCGCGATAAATATTGGCCACGGAATCCACGGAAGAACACGGAAAAATCAAACCCGGGCGTAGGGTGCGTTTTACGCACCGGGAAGGGTAAGCGAAGTGCCCCCTGTCAGGCTGCGGGCGGGTGCAGGATTGGCCGTGCATTCCGTGGCCAATATTTATCGCGCATGAGATGCGCTCCTACAAAAAAACATCCTGCATTTATATTTCCGTGGATTCCGTGGCCATTTTACATTTCACGTCTCACCCTATTGCCACCACAGCGTCAACACCGGCACGTAGGTGATGATGAGCAACCATATCACCATCAGCAGCAGGAAGGGCAGCGCGGAATTGAACAGCATCAGCACCGGGCGCCGGAAGCGCTGACTGGCGATAAACAGGTTGATGCCGACGGGCGGCGTGCTGTAGCCGATTTCCAGGTTGGCCAGGAAGATGATGCCGAGGTGAATCGGGTCGATGCCGTAGCTTTTCGCGATCGGCAGGATCAGCGGCACCACCACCACGGTGGCCGAGAAAATGTCCATCATGCAGCCGACGATCAGCAGGAACACGTTCAGCAGGATCAGGAACTGCAGCTTCGAATCGATGTGCGTTTCCATCCAGCCCAGCAGCTTCATCGGAATCTGTGCGTCGATCAGCAGGTTGGTGAGTCCCATGGCCACGCTGAGAATGATCAGGATGCTGCCGACCAGGATGGCGGCGTCGTGCAGCAGGCCCGGCAGGTGCCGGGTCAGGCTCAGTTCGCGGTGGATCACGCATTCCAGCAGCAGCACGTAGGCCGCGGTGCAGGCCGAGGCCTCGCTGATGGTGACGTAGCCGCCGAAGATGCCGACCAGCACGCCGACCGGCAGCAGCACGTCCCAGATGCCTTCGCGCGCTGCGCTACCCAGGGTGCGCAGCGAAAAGTGGTGCCGCTGTGCACCGTCCTTGTTGCAGGCATACAGGCAGTACAGGCCCAGGATCAGCATCAGCAGCAGGCCCGGTACGATACCGGCCAGGAACATCTGGTCGATGCTGACGCCGGCCACGATGCCGTACAGCAGGATCGCCAGGCTGGGCGGGAACAGCAGACCCAGTGATCCGGAGGTGGTGAGCAGGCCGAGGTTGAAGCGCTCCCGGTAGCCGGCGTGCAGCAGCATGGGCATCATCAGGCCGCCAAGCGCGAGAATGGTGACGCCCGAGGCGCCCGAGAAGGCGGTGAAGAAGGCGCACGAGAAGAGCGTGACGGCCGCGATCCCGCCGGGCAGCCAGCCGACCAGGGCATTGAACAGCTGGATCATGCGCTGCGGGGCGCCGCCCGCGGCCAGCACCACGCCGCTGAAGGTGAACAGCGGGATGGCGGCGAGGTAGGGCGAGGAGGCCAGCCGGTTCAGTTCCACCGCCAGCAGTGCCGGATCGAGGCCGGCGTTCCAGGTTGCCAGCAGGCTGCCACCGGCCAGCGCGACGAACAGCGGCATGCCGACCAGGGCCAGCGCGACCAGGGCGATGACCAGCAATACCGTCATCGACGCTCGTCCAGGGGCGGCAGGTACAGGCCGCCCAGCAGGAAGTGCACGGTCAGCAGGCAGAATCCGAACGGCGTGATCAGGGCCAGGATGGACGACCAGCGTTCGTGGGCGGCGACATACTCCCAGTCGTCATACCAGAAGCGCATGGCGGCCCAGGCCATCACCGCACATACGGCAGATGACAGCAGGTAGAGCAGCGGCGTGATGCGTCGCAGTCGTGCCGGTGTCAGGAAGGCGGCCACGATATCGATACGGATGTGGCGGTGACGCTCGATGGCGAGCGCGGCACCGAAGAAGGTGATGTACAGCACCAGGTAACGCGACAGGATGTCGGCATTGGGAATGCCGGAGTCCATGAAGTTGCGCAGCAGGACCTGGCCGAGCACCAGCGCCATCAGCATCAGCAGCGACAGCCCGGCCATGAAACCGTCGAGGCGGATCAGGGAATGGCGCAGGGCGCTGATCCAGGCGGGCTCAGTGCGCAGCATCGCCCGGTGCGTCTGCCTGGGCCGCCCGATACTCGTCCAGCCAGCCGTTGACCTGGTGCAGTACAGACTCGGGAATGTAGCCGGTGTCGGTAAGCCGTTTGCCGGCCTGCTGGCTGATGGTCTCGATATCGCCGGAAATCAGCGACTCGTCGGGCTCGACCATGATCATGCCGCGTTCCTGCATCAGTTGCAGGCTTTCGAGATTGTCCCGGCGTGTCGCCGCAATCAGCTTCGCGCCGGTTTCGCGGCCGGTGCGCCTGAGCAGTTTCTGCAGGTCCTGCGGCAGGTTCTGGTAAAAACGGCGTGACACCACCAGCGAGCCGATGCCGTTGGCCATGGGCACGTTGGTGATGTATTGCGTCTTGGTGAACCACTGCAGCGCGATGGCGCCAAGCGGGGGCGCGTACACCGTGTCGATCATGCCGGTCGACAGGCTGGTATAGACGTCGATGATCGACAGCGGCACCGGCGCCAGGCCGCCGGCATCGAAGAACGCCTTGCCCAGCGGGTCGCCCTGCCAGAACCAGATGCGGCGCTTCCTGAGATCGTCCAGCGTGGCGATCGGTTCCCGGGAAAAAAAGTAGATGTAGCCGACTTCCATCCAGCCCATCAGCTCATAACCGCTGTCGCGGTAACCCTGCTCGATGGACGGCATCAGGCGCTCGCGCACATAGTCGATCTCGTCGATGTTCTCGAACAGGAACGGCAGTTCCAGCACGCGCGTGGGCGAATAAATCTGGCCGATGCCGTAGCCGGTGAAGGCGCCGCCCTGCAGCTGGTTGAAGCGGATCTTTTTCAGCACGTCAGGCTCGTCGCCCTGCACGCCGCCCGGATAGAGCTTGAATACCAGGCGGCCGCCGCTCTCGGTCCTGACCTGCTCGGCCCATTCCTCCAGCAGCTTGACCCAGGTGGTGCCGGCCGGCGCCAGGGTGGCGAATTTCAGCACCCAGGTCTTCTCCGCCTGTGCGGTCGTGGTGGTAAAGGCCAGGGCCAGCAGCAGCGCGGCAAGGATTCCTTTCAATGTATCCATGGCGGATTAAAACCAGTCAGTCTCGTGTTCGAGAAGGCGCGCAGCGTGCTGTTTGGCAATGTTGTTGATGAGCATCAGCTCCGGGTCGAGGTCGTCGGGTGCGTCCAGCACATGTTGCAGGCGCGCGTGGAAGGCAGCCTGGTCGAGCTGCTGCCGGTGCAGGTATTGTGCCTGCAATACGTCGACCATCAGCAGCTTGTCCGCGTTCAGCTGCGCCGCCCGCACGAAATGCTGTCCGGATCGCGCGAAGTCGCCGCCCAGCAGCGGCGAACGCCCGCCGTAGTAGACACCGAAGAACAGGTGCGGGCCGGCATGGTAGAAACCTTCATCCAGTTCCAGCGCCCGCTGCATGAGCGCGGCGGCGTTGGCCAGGCTGGCGATGCCGCTGACCGTGTCGCGGTTGAGATCGATCCATTTGCCGAGACAGGAGGCGGTCCAGAACAGGGCCGGGACGGCGCGCTTGTCGAGCTTGCCGGCCGCGACAGCGAGTGCTTCCGCGCTGGAGGTTTCCGGGTCGGTCGCCAGGCCGGCCGCCTGCAGCGCCGCCTGCGCGTGCGTGTAGCAGCGCCGGTACAGCTGTGCAGCACGCCCGGCATCCTCGGCCTCGATAAAGCCGAAGCTGTAGCCGTAGAAACCTTCCGCGGCATACAGGCGCAGGGTGCTGTTGTTCGGGTCCTCGATCAGCATGCCTTCGAGCAGCTTCAGGTTCGCGGGCATTGCCTCGCGCGCCAGTTGCAGGTCCGACTCGCGGTTCATCGCCTCCAGGCCGCTGTCGAGAATGGAGGTCGTGCCGCGCACCACCAGCTGGCCCATGGAGCAGGCCGACAGCAGCAGCACGCTGGCGAGTGTGCCGGCCAGGCGAGGCTTCTGAAAGTGATGGCGGGTGGATGCAGTGAATGTCATGGCGTTGGTTTTCCTAGCAGGAGTTCCAGGATTCTCTCATAGATTGCGGATATCCGGTCAATCTCATCGACACCGACACACTCGTTGACCTTGTGGATGGTGGCGTTCACCGGTCCGAGTTCGACCACCTGGGCACCGGTGGGTGCGATGAAGCGCCCGTCCGAGGTGCCGCCGCCGGTGGACAGCTCGGGCTTGATGCCGGTGACGTCCTCGATCGCCTGGCGGGTGGCGTCGACCAGTTTGCCGGAGGGCGTCAGGAACGGCGCGCCGGACAGGTGCCAGTCGAGCGTGTACTGCAGCCTGTGCCCCCGCAGGATGTCCTCGACGCGCGCGCGGATGCCGTCCGCGGTCGAGGCCGTCGAGAAGCGCAGGTTGAACAGCACCTCCAGCGTGCCCGGGATGATGTTCACAGTGCCGTCGCCGGCATGGATGTTGGAAATCTGGAAACTGGTCGGCGGGAAGAATTCGTTGCCCTGGTCCCATGTCACCGCCGCCAGGTCGGCCAGCGCCTGCAGGGCGCGGTGGATCGGGTTGTCCGCGTGCTGCGGGTAGGCGACATGGCCCTGCTGGCCGTGCACCCTGAGCCTGCCGTTGAGCGAGCCGCGCCGCCCGTTCTTGATAACGTCGCCGGCGCGCTCCACGCTGGACGGTTCGCCGACCAGGCACCAGTCGATGCGTTCGCCACGCGCCGCCAGCCACTCGATGACCTTGACCGTACCGTCCACGGACGGGCCTTCCTCGTCGCTGGTGAGCAGGAAAGCGATCGAGCCCCTGTGCCCGGGGTGGGCCGCGACGAAGCGCTCGCTGGCCGTGACCATCGCCGCCACGCTGCCTTTCATGTCCGCCGCGCCGCGCCCGTACAGGCAGCCATCGCGGATCACGGGTGTGAACGGTTCGGAGTCCCACTGGTCCAGCGCGCCGGGCGGCACCACGTCGGTATGGCCAGCGAACACGAACAGCGGCGTGGCCGTACCGCGCCGCGCCCAGAGGTTGTCCACGTCGCCGTAGCGCAGGTGCTCGATGCCGAAGCCGGCCTGAGCCAGGCGTTCGGCCAGCAGCGCCTGGCAGCCGGCGTCGTCGGGGGTGACCGAGGGCCGCGCGATCAGCGCCTGCGCCAGCTCCAGGGTGACGCTCATGACCGTGCGTCCCTGCCGAACATGGCCTGGTAGTCGTCGGCGCTGAACCCCGCATGCAGCCGTTTGCCCCGGGCCAGCACGGGGCGCCTGATGATGGCCGGTTGTTCGAGCATCAGGCGGGTGGCCGTGCCGCGGTCGATGTGCTCGCGCGCCGTCGCCGGCAGTTTGCGCCAGGTGGTGCCGCGCCGGTTGAGCAACGACTCCCAGCCCAGCTGTTCGATCCAGCTCGCGAGCAGGGCGTCGTCCAGGCCATCCTTGCGCAGGTCGTGAAAGCGGTAGGCCACGCCGTGCTCGTCCAGCCAGCGCCGCGCCTTTCTGACCGTGTCGCAGTTGGGGATGCCGTAGAGCGTCGTCATGGTCTGTGCCGGCAGTGATCAGATATCGCGCAACAGTTCGTTGATGCCGACCTTGGAGCGGGTCTTTTCGTCGACACGCTTGACGATCACCGCGCAGTACAGGCTGTATTTGCCGTCCTTCGAGGGCAGGTTGCCGGACACCACCACCGAGCCGGCCGGGATGCGGCCGTAGAGAACCTCGTCCTTGTCGCGGTCGTAGATGCGCGTGCTCTGCCCGATGTAGACACCCATGGAAATAACAGAGCCTTCCTCGACGATGACACCCTCGACCACCTCGGAGCGCGCGCCGATGAAGCAGTTGTCCTCGATGATGGTGGGCGCGGCCTGCACCGGTTCCAGCACGCCGCCAATGCCGACGCCGCCTGACAGGTGCACATTCTTGCCGATCTGCGCACAGGAGCCGACCGTGGCCCAGGTGTCCACCATGGTGCCGGAATCGACGTAGGCGCCGATGTTCACATAGGACGGCATGAGCACCGCGCCCGGCGCGATGTAGGCGCCCTTGCGCGCGGTGGCCGGCGGCACGATGCGCACGCCGCCCTCGCGGAATTCACGCGAGTTGGTATCGGCATACTTGGACGGTACCTTGTCGTAGTAGTTGGTGAAGCCACCCTTGATGAAGGCGTTGTCCTCGATGCGGAACGACAGCAGCACCGCCTTTTTCAGCCAGTCGTTGACAACCCACTTGCCATCCCGCTTTTCGGCCACGCGCGCGACGCCGCGGTCGAGCATATCGATGGCCTCCAGCGTGGCCTCCTTGACGTGGGTTTCCACGCTGCGCGGGGTGATGTCGGCGCGTCGTTCGAAGGCCTCTTCGATGGTAGCCTGCAGGTCGCTCATGAAATGATTCTCCGGATCGATTGAATGGCAGGGCGCTATGATACCCGCTGGGTGCCCTGGATGTATGCCTTGATGCGCTGCGCCGCCTCGATGCAGTCCTCGAGCGGTGCGACCAGTGCCATGCGCACATAGCCCTGGCCGGGATTGAAGCCGTCGACCGGGCGCGACAGGAAGCTGCCGGGCAGCACGGTGACATTGCAGTGCGCGTGCAGTGCACGCGCGAACGCCGCGTCATCCCCGGGCGTGCGCGCCCACAGGTAAAACCCTGCATCGGGTCGCTGTACATCGAGCACCGGTGCCAGGACATCCAGTACCTCGCTGAATTTGCGCGTGTACAGGCGCCGGTTCTCGATGACGTGACGCTCGTCAGCCCAGGCGCGCTGGCTGGCGGCCTGTGTGGCCGGCGGCATGGCGCAGCCGTGGTAGGTGCGATAGCGCAGGAAGTTCGCGATCAGCGCGGGTTCGCCGGCGACGAAGCCCGAGCGCAGGCCGGGCGCATTGGAGCGCTTGGACAGGCTGTGGAATACCATGCAGCGCCGGAAGTCCGTGCGCCCCATGCCGGCCGCGGCGGCGAGCAGGCCGACCGGTGCCGCGGCGCCGTCCGGGTAGATCTCCGAGTAGCATTCGTCCGAGGCGATGACGAAGTCGTATTCGTCGGCCAGCCGGATCAGTTGCTGCAGTTGCTCGACCGGCATGACCGCGCCGGTCGGATTGCCCGGGGTGCAGACGTAGATCAGCTGGCAACGTTGCCAGACTTCCCGTGGCACGCTGTCGAAGTCGGGGCGGTAGCCGGTGTCACGCGTGGTGTTGAGGAAATACGGTTCGGCCCCGGCCAGCAGTGCGGCGCCTTCGTAGATCTGGTAGAACGGGTTGGGCATCAGTACGCGCGGCGCGTCGCGGCGGTCTATGGTGCACTGGGCGAAGGCGAACAGCGCCTCGCGCGTGCCGTTCACCGGCAGCACCATGCGCTCGGGATCGACACTGCCGGCCGGCAGCGTAAAGCGTGTCATCAGCCAGTCGGCGATGGCCGCGCGCAGGGCGGCCGAACCGCGCGTCACGGGGTAGTTCGACAGCCCGTGCAGGTGGGTGATGACTTCTTCCGTAATGAAACCCGGTGTAGCATGGCGCGGTTCGCCGATCGACAATGCGATCTCCTGCAACCCGGCCGGCGGCGTGATGCCGCTGAACAGCTTCGCCAGCCGCTCGAACGGGTAGGGCTGCAACCTTGCCATATCGGGATTCATGGTTTGTCGGCGGCGCGCTCCACCCTGGCGGGCAGGCGCGCCTGCTGGTCTGTCCGGTGTCCGGGAAGGCGCAAGTATAATGGATTCCCGGTGCGGCATTAAACGGCCTGCCGGCTGCAAGGCGTTATTTTTACCCGCTTGCCCCGGGATTTGACAGGTTGCACATGACATGAACAGCACCAGAACCGAACATCACCTGCTGCCGGTATTCAGCCTGCTGCTGACTGCCAGCCTGTGGGGCATGGTCTGGTACCCGCTGCGCCTGCTGGAGGATGCGGGGCTGGACGGCCTGTGGAGTTCACTAATCAGCTACGGCGCGGTGCTGCTCGCGTTCCTGTGGATCTTCGTGCGCGACCGCCGGCAGCTGGCAGCGCAGCTGCCGGCGCTGCTGATGCTCGGGCTGGCCGCCGGCTGGTGCAACGTCGCCTTTATCCTCGCGGTGCTGGAGGGCAACGTGGTGCGCGTGCTGCTGCTGTTCTACCTGTCACCGTTCTGGGCGGTGGTGCTCGGCTGGTTCATGCTTGACGAGCGGCTCGATCGCCAGTCCCTGCTGGTGTTCGCACTGGCGGTGATCGGTGCGCTGATCATGCTGTGGAACGAGGAGATCGGCGTGCCCTGGCCGCGCGACACGGCCGACTGGCTGGCGGTGTCTTCGGGTTTCGGTTTCTCCCTGAGCAACGTGTACGTGCGGCGCCTGCAGGGCGTTAACGTGGCGCTGAAGTCCGCCTGCAGCTGGGCGGGCGTGGTGCTGGTGGCCGTGGTATGGATTGTACTTGGCGAGACCGGGCTACCAGCGGCCGGTGCCGGCGCCTGGCTGGGCGCGGTCGCTCTGGGCCTGTGCGGTTTCCTGGTGATGACGCTCGCCGTGCAATACGGCGTGACGCGCATGCCGGTGCACCGTTCGGCGGTGATCCTGTTGTTCGAGCTGGTAGTCGGTGCGGTCTCGTCGCAGCTGCTGACCGACGAGACCGTGCTGGTGCGCGAGTGGGTCGGCGGCATCCTGATCGTGCTGGCTGCATGGCTGGCCGCACGCATTCACGCCGGAGAGGCGGCATGATCCGGGTCACGGGCTTCAATCATGCCAGCGTGCTGGTCAGCGACACCGCGCGCGCCCTGGCGTTCTATCTTGATGTGCTCGGGCTGCCGCTCAGCCCGGACCGGCCGCCGCTGGCCTTCCCGGGCGCGTGGCTGGAGCTGGGACAGGGCCTGCAGCTTCACCTGCTGGAACTCGAAGGGGCGGGGCGGGATGCCCGGGGCGGGCACGGCGGGCGCGACTATCACCTGGCGCTCGACGTCACCGATCTCGATGCGGCCAGCGCGGCATTGCAGGCTGCGGGTATCGGTTTCACCCTGAGTCGTTCCGGGCGCCGCGCGCTGTTCTGCCGCGACCCGGACGGCAACGCCATCGAACTGGTGGAAGCGGGCTGAGCGACGATCACGGAACCTGCGCAATGGCACGTAAAAAACAAAGGTATTCCGTATTCTTCCGTAGCCGTTATTTTTTTGTAGGGTGCACTCCGTGCAGCGTCGCCGGTGCGTAAAACGCACCCTACGCCCGGGCATCATTTTTCCGTGTTCTTCCGTGGATTCCGTGGCCATTATCATGAAAAAAATAGCCACGGAATCCACGGAACCCACGGAAAAAAATATATCCGTCTGTACAGTGCTGTGTAGATCCGAGGCTGTTAAACAGGTGAATGGCCACGGAACCCACGTGATGGCTCGAAAAAATATTCCGTGTTCTTCCGTGGCCGTTATTTTTTTGTAGGGTGCACTCCGTGCACCGCTGCCGGTGCGTAAAACGCACCCTACGCCCGGGCATCATTTTTCCGTGTTCTTCCGTGGATTCCGTGGCCATATATCGTTTCACGTCTCACGTCTTTCCGTTTGGCACCAGTCACTGTGCACCCGGCAGCTATTGTGCCGTTATTTTTCCGTCGGGCTTGCCTAGATGTGGAACACCGATTGACGGGTTCCCGTTTCCTGGTCCAGGTACTTGTGAATGGCCTGCTCGAGGCAATCGAGTTGCGCCTGTTCGGTGAGCGGCCGGTTGTCGAGGTCGGTGATGTAATAGACGTCTTCCGCGCGCGCGCCGAGCGTGGCGATCTTCGCGTTGAACAGCCGCACCTTGCAATCGGCGAAGGCGCGGCCGACGCGTGACAGCAGGCCGGGCCGGTCCGCGGTGATCAGTGTCATCACGGTGCGCTGGTCGTACTCGTCGTGCTTGAAGTCGACATGCGTCAGGATGGGGAAATGCTTGTACTGGCGTGGCATGCGCCGCGCCACGTGCCAGTTCTCGCTGTCACCATGATCGATCTCGGCCAGCAATGCCGTGCGGATTTCCTCGATGCGGTGCAGCTCCACGACCGGCTCGCCCGATTCTTCCAGCACATGGTAGGTGTGCAGGCCGAAATTGTTCCTGGTGGTTATGATGCCGGCGTCCACCACGTTCAGGCCGAGCTGGTCCAGTACCGCGGTGATGCGGCTGAACAGATCATCGGTGGCCGTGGCGTAAATGAAGATTTCCGTGCCGCCGCGCTCGGTCAGCGGCTCTATGTCGACCAGGCTGCCGGTCGGGTCGTGTCGGTCCATGAGCAGGCGGGTATGGTGCGCAA
>Ga0307380_10013365_pt1 | contig 10155 bp, 7 predicted proteins | sample UN3MG_FD_202239 | JGI IMG/M metagenome (GOLD analysis project Ga0307380, IMG submission 202239) | Soil microbial communities from Risofladan, Vaasa, Finland - UN-3 | ecosystem: Environmental > Terrestrial > Soil > Coastal area > Acid sulfate soil | place: Finland: Risofladan, Vaasa | collected...
CGGGCATTTGCGAATAGACCGGTAACGGCAAGAAAAAATCCCCTCTTGAGAGGGGTGCCCGCGAAGCGGGCGGGGTGTGTAAATCTCCTAATCATAGGGATGAAATATAACTTTATCATTTATAAGGACTTGCGAATTATTGAAAATAATTCGGCTTAGAAATATTACAACAACTTAGCGCTTATGGGGCATAGCATGCTATGCCCCTACTTGAAAGACCGAAAGCCTATTCCTTTCTACTGAATTTTGTGAATAATCCAGGATAGGTGGATTAATATTTTTTCTTATTCTTAATATATCCTTTGCAACCTCATCTTAAAGGAGGAGCCTTGGTCAAGAAGGTGAAACTGGAACCTCCGCGGGGCGGAGCGAAGATTACAGCTGATCCCAGAGGAGCGCTGGTCGTGCCTGACAATCCGATCATTCCCTTTATCGAGGGCGACGGAACGGGTCCCGATATCTGGGCCGCTTCAGTAAGGGTGTTCGATGCCGCCGTGGAAAAAGCTTACAGTGGGGAAAAAAAGGTTCACTGGCTTGAGATGTATGCCGGAGGAAAGTCTGACAAGCTTTTCGGCACCTGGCTTCCCCAGGAGACCCTGGAAGCTGTCCGGGAATACCTGGTGGCGATCAAAGGTCCGCTTACCACTCCGATAGGCGGCGGATACAGGAGCCTCAATGTCACCCTGCGCCAGGAGCTCGATCTTTACGCCTGTGTGCGCCCGGTTCGCTATTTCCAGGGGGTGCCAAGCCCGGTGAAAAATCCCGAGTGGGTGGACATGGTGATATTCAGGGAAAATACCGAGGATGTTTACGCAGGCATCGAGTGGCAGCAAGGAACCGGAGATTGCGCCAGGGTCATCCGGTTCCTCAAGGAGGAGATGGGAGTCGAGGTCCGTCCCGACTCCGGCATAGGCATCAAGCCGATCAGTATCACCGGAACCAAGCGCCTGGTGCGTAAAGCGATCCGCTACGCAATCGATCAGGGCCGGGACAGTGTCACCCTGGTGCATAAGGGCAATATCATGAAATACACTGAGGGCGCTTTCAGGGACTGGGGCTATGAGCTGGCCAGAGAGGAATTCTCGGACACCACGATTACCGAGAGCGAGCTGTGGGAGAAATACAACGGCCATGCTCCCGGCGGGAAAGTGGTAATCAAGGACCGCATCGCGGATGCCATGCTGCAGCAGATTCTTACCCGGCCGCGGGAGTACAGCGTGCTGGCCCTGCCCAACCTGAACGGGGACTATATGTCTGATGCCCTGGTGGCCCAGGTGGGAGGACTCGGTCTGGGCCCGGGGGCCAACATGGGAGATGTGATGGCGTTCTTTGAGGCTACTCATGGCACGGCTCCCAAATATGCCGGCCAGGATAAGGTTAACCCCGGCTCGCTGATCCTCTCCGGCTGCATGATGTTCGATTACCTGGGCTGGCAGGAGGCGAGCAGGCTGGTTGTCCAGGCCATGGAACGGACAATCGAGGCCAAAACAGTGACCTACGACCTGGAGCGCCTGATGGAGGGGGCAAAGCTCCTGAAATGCAGTGAGTTCGGCCAGGCGCTGATCGATAATATGGGTTGACAGGAAAAGAAATCGTACCGCTCGCGGGGTCAACGCCGGAGACCGGGAGAGGCTCCACCTCGATGTAAACCGGGTTCGGGCTTTGGTCGGGAATGCGGGTCAACAACCCAGGATGGTTTGTTGTAAAACATTCTGTGGAGGCTTCAGGGTCCCTCTGTCAGAACAGGTAAATGGAATGGCGCAGTACCGTTTGAGGGAGGTATTTTCAGGCCGTGTTTGTGGACAAGGCTATAATCAAGATCAAGGCTGGTGAAGGCGGCAAGGGTATGATTGCTTTCCGCAGGGAGAAATATAACAGCCGCGGCGGTCCCAGTGGAGGCCGCGGGGGTGATGGGGGGAGTATTTATTTTGAGGCCGATGAGGGTCTGGCCACTCTGATGGATTTCAAATACAAGACATTTTACGAGGCTCCCAGAGGCGCCCACGGCGGGGGCAACAACCGCACAGGCAGAAACGGTGAAGATGTGATAATCCGCGTGCCGCCCGGCACCTTGATCCTCGATGCTGAAACCGGGGAATTGATCGCTGACTTGACAGATCACCTCAGCCGGATTTTAGTTGCCAAAGGAGGCCGGGGTGGAAGAGGCAACGAGAGTTTCGCCACGGCCACCAGAAGAAGCCCCGACTTTGCCGAGGATGGCCGGCCAGGCCAGGAGATAACAGTGGAACTTGAGCTGAAGCTAATCGCCGATGTGGGCCTGGTGGGTTTTCCCAACGCCGGGAAATCGACCCTGTTAAGCCGTATCTCGGATGCCCATCCCAAGGTGGCCGACTACCCTTTTACCACTCTCACCCCCAACCTGGGCGTAGCCGTCAGCGGAGTGGACTCATACGTGGTGGCCGATATCCCTGGATTGATCGAAGGAGCGCATACTGGCAAGGGATTAGGCCTTGATTTCCTGCGCCATATTGAAAGAACGAAGATTCTTGTCTTCCTGCTCGATATCAGTTCACCGGACCCCCGGGGACAGTATGAGACATTGCGCAGTGAGCTGACCAGCTATTCGAAAGAGCTTGTTGAGAAGCCGCGCTGCGCAGTTTTCACCAAAATGGATCTGGTGCCCGGGGATACGGCTCTGCCTGTAGTGGATGATGATGCCCTTTTTTTGGTTACCGGAATCAGCGCAGTTACCGGACGCGGACTGGGCAAGTTGAAACGTGAGCTCGGGGCCAGGGTCGCCCGGGTCAGGTCTGCCAAAATTCCACAAGAAGAGCGGCTTTAAGCCGTTTGCCCAAGCCAGCCAGTTAAAAAGACGGGAGTTAAATGATCGAGCCCTCGGAAGCAACTTTGAGAGACATGCTTCGTCTGCTGCTGGTGCCTGAACTCGGCCCAGTCCGGTTGAACCGCTTGCTTAAAGCACTGGGCGGCCCAGAGGCAGTGCTCCGCGCCGACTTCGAGGAGCTCAGGCGGATCCCGGGGCTGAGTGCAGAAGTACTCGCAGCGCTTTCCCGCAAGGATTGGAACGATCATCAGGTCGACAGGCAGCTCGAGATCATGCAGAAAGTGGGTATCAGGCCGCTTTATATTTGGCAGAGCGAGTACCCGGCCTACCTCGGGCAAATATACGATCCTCCGCCGCTTGTTTTTGTCCGCGGCAGGGTGGAATTCTTGAATCTGCCCTGTATCGCGATAGTCGGCACCCGGGGACCCAGCTTCTACGGCCGCGAAAGGGCGCGGTACCTGGCCGCCGGCCTGGCCGGAGTCGGGTTCACGATCATAAGCGGCCTGGCCCGGGGGATCGATTCTACAGCGCATGAAGCCGCTCTCGATGCTGGCGGTGCAACAGCGGCTGTGCTCGGCAGCGGCGCAGACATAGTCTATCCCCCTGAAAATGCCGGGCTTGCCGAAAGAATCCTCGAGCGCGGGGCATTGATCAGCGAGTATCTGATGGGCACGCCCCCTGAAGCGCGCAACTTCCCGCGCCGCAACCGGCTGATCAGCGGCCTCTCCCGGGGGGTGCTGGTGGTTGAGGCTGACCTGAAAAGCGGGGCGCTCATCACTGCAGCCTACTCGCTCGAGCAGAACCGGGAAGTTTTCGCCGTACCGGGAGATACAAACCGGAACTTGAGCCGGGGCACCAACCGGCTGATTCAGGATGGGGCCAAGCTGGTCGGCTCGCTCAAGGATATTTTAGATGAATTCGGTGAGCTGGTTACTGGAGCAAGCCATGGAGGTTCCCAGTTGGAGGATGAAAAACCTGCTTTTACCCTAAGCCAGGATGAGCGCCTGGTGTTTGAAAGTTTAAGTCGCGAGCCGCTGCATGTGGATGAGATAGCTGAAAAGCTCAACATGGAGATCTCCCGTCTTTTATCTATCCTGTTGCAGCTCAGGATGAAACAACTGGTGCGCGAACATCCGGGCAAGCTCTACAGCATGGGCTGAGAAAGGAGGTGGCTGCCTCGGGTTTCGGAATCTATATTCATGTGCCCTTTTGCCGCAAAGCTAAATGTCCTTACTGTGATTTCTATTCTGTTCAGGCAGAGCCCGGACTCGTCTCGGAATATCTCAAGGCGGCAGAACTCGAGCTTGAGTCGGCAGGGGCTGGTCCTTTCGGCTCTCTGAGCGTTGTGGAGACAATCTATTTCGGAGGCGGGACCCCTTCCCTTCTTGCTCCACAGGATGTGGGAAGACTGATCTCGAAGGTGGACAGCCTCTGGACAGTGGCTCGGGAGGCGGAAATAAGTCTCGAGTGCAACCCGGAAGATCTGGATTTCGAGCGCGCCGTCACTTACAGGCAGGCCGGGGTTACCAGGATGTCAGTCGGCTGCCAGAGCTTCGACAGACTCACTCTCAGGTCACTCGGCCGCTCGCATTCAGCAGACCAGAGCCGCAAGGCGGTTCAGTTCGCCCGCAAGGCCGGCTTTGAAAGCGTGTCAGCCGACCTTATTTTTGGCGGGCCGGGAAGCAGTGAGGTTTCAGTTGCCGGTTCTATCGAGACAGCTCTCGGCTTAGGCGCAGACCATCTTTCTATCTACGGTTACCATTGCGATCAGGGCAGCCGGGGCTTCGGCCGGAAAAAATACGAGCCCCTGGGAGAGGATCTTTATTGCTCTCAGTATCTGGCAGCCTGCTCTTTGCTTGAAAGCTGCGGCTGGCTGCATTACGAAATATCGAGCTGGGCTGGAGGCTCTCAGAGGCTCTGCCGCCACAATCTCGCTTACTGGAGGCGCGGGACGGCCTACTTGGGCTGCGGCCCGGCTGCGCATTCATTTTGGCCTCCTGATGTGAGAATCTGGAACAGGGAAGACCTTGAGATTTATCTTAAAGCACCGGGATTGCCTGGGGAGCCGCTGCGACTAAAGGAAGAGTTAAGTCCGGATGAGATTTTGGCAGAGGAGGTGATGCTTGGTTTGAGGCTGGCCGAGGGCATAGAACCAGAGCTGGTCGAGCGCTTCCTGGGTGTGCAAACAGGCGAAACTATTCAGGCGCTGAGCCGGGAGGGCCTTTTACACTCAACTTTGGCAGGACGCCTGGCCTTGAGCGATAAAGGATTCCTGCTTTATGACTCGATAGTTGAGCTTTTGAGTTCACCCCCGGGAGTTTCAGCTTGACAAAAAAAAATAAAATTATCATAGTAAGTTGATATAATTTATTATCGTAAAATGATATAAAAACCTTCAATATATAATTTAATCTTAACAATGATGAGCGCTAAAAGGCCCAAAGAGAGCCAGGAAGATCTTACCGAAAGAGAAAGCGGCATTTTAGAAGCGGTGATCAGTAATTATATCGCCACCGCCAGCCCGGTCGGGTCGCGCACGCTGGCCCGCAGCCTGGGCCTTGGCTTAAGCCCGGCGACTATCCGCAATACGATGAGCGACCTGGAAGAAAAGGGATACCTCTATCAGCCTCATCCGAGCGCAGGGCGGATACCCACTGACAAAGCATACCGCATCCATGTCGATAATGTCACACGCCGACACCGCAGCACTCCGAAATCCGTGTTAAGAGCCCTTAAACTGATCCCGGGGGACCCGGTAGTCGAAAAAGTATTACGGCGGGCGACGGACGCTCTGAGCGTAATCACGCATGAGCTGGGTTTTGGAATAGTGCCCCTGGTCGATGAGGGAGTGCTCGAGGGCGTAGATTTGATCAGGGTGAGTTCCGACCGTATCATGCTTGTACTGGCCATTCAGCGGGGCCTGGTGAAAACGATTTTCATCGAGCTGGACAGCTACGTGGACGATGCCCGGCTGGAAAAATTGTCTTTCATGCTCAAAGAGCGGTTGGCCGGCTTGACTTTAAGCGAGATTCGCCGCACGGCGCGGTTCAGACTCCAGGATGCTGTGGAAGATAAAACTGACCCGTTAAATATCTTCGTGCAAACTGCCGACACTATTTTCGAGCTGGAGGAAAGCGATTCGGAACTCGTTTTCGGAGAGACATCCAGATTGGCCGGGCAGCCCGAGTTCAATGACCAGGGGAATTTGCGTTCCCTGATTACTTTGACTGACAGAAAACACCTTTTGCTTGAGTTAATGAAACATCGGGCATCGAAAGATGGGCTGCATATTACAATCGGCGCCGAGAACAAGCTCTCCGAGCTTGCAGCATTTACCCTGGTCACCGATACTTACCGGATAGGCAAAATGCGGGGTACTATCGGAGTGATCGGCCCCACGCGTATGAGTTACAGCAGGATCATTTCTGTTGTGGAATATACAAGCCGTCTGCTATCTGAAATATTAGATCAGTAATGAGAACGCAAAACCAGATCAGAAGTCGGAGGTTTAGAGACCGAATATGGCAAAACGAGACTATTATGAAGTTCTGGGAGTAAATCGAGAGGCTTCGGAAGAGGAAATCAAGAAAGCGTACAGAAAACTCGCAGTCAAGTATCATCCGGACAAAAATCCTGGAAACAAGGAAGCCGAGGAAAAATTCAAGGAAGTTTCAGAAGCTTACGAGGTTTTACACGACAAGGAAAAACGTGATAAATATGACCGCTATGGCCATGTGAGCGCTTTTGCCGGCGCGGGCGGCGGAGCTTACGGCGGTTTCAGTTTCGACTTGAATGATGCTCTTAATGCATTCATGCGGGATTTCGGCGGTTTCGGCTTCGATGACCTTTTCGGCGAGGCAGCCGGCGCCCGCACCCGGAAACGCTCTGGAAGAGGGCAAGACCTTCAGGTCCGTCTTCAGCTTACCCTTCAGGAGGTCGCCCGGGGGGTAGAAAAAACCCTCAAAATAAATATGTATCAGACCTGCCATGATTGCTCGGGAAGGGGATCAAAAAGCGGCAGGACTTCCACCTGCCCGGCGTGTAAAGGCACCGGCCAGGTGCGAAACGTGCAGCGCTCGATTTTCGGACAATTTGTCAGTGTTACATCCTGCTCGAATTGCGGCGGGACCGGCGAGGTGATACAGGATTTCTGCCCTGCCTGTTCGGGTGAAGGAAGGGTTAAAAAAGAAAGAAAAATCAAGGTCAAAATTCCTGCAGGGGTAAGCACCGGCAACTACCTCACCTTGCGCGGCCAGGGCAATGCAGGATTCCGGGGAGCGCCGTCCGGGGACCTGATAGTGCTGATCGAGGTCAAAGAGGACGACTTTTTCGAGCGCCACGGTGACGATATCCTGTTTGATTTACCGATCTCATTCAGCCAGGCCGCGCTAGGGGCTGATATCGAGGTCCCCACATTGGATGGCAGGGCGCGCGTTACCATACCGCATGGCACTCAGACCGGAAAAATTCTGCGCATGCGCGGCAAGGGTATACCACACCTGAACGCGCCTGGACAGGGAGACCAGCTTATCAGGGTCACTGTCTGGACCCCGACCAGACTCTCATCAAGAGAGCACGAACTTTTTACTGAACTCAGCCAGGTGGAAAGCCAGAGCCCTCCCTCGGCAGGCAGAGGTTTCTGGAAACGGATGAGAGAAGCTTTCGGTGCTTGAATATTTTATGTGGAAACCCTGGCTCGGGAAGCTGGCGAATTTAACCGCAAAGAATTCCTCGAAGCTCTGCTTCGGGGCAGCCTGCTGCTGATGCCAGGCGTAGGGGCACGGCATGCCGTGCCCGTTGCGGGTGGGGATAAGATAGATCAGATTTAACCTTGTGATACCTCGCAGCTTGCTGCAGGGTAGTTTATTCGGCGTTTCAGCGCAGAATATCAAGCGTCCGGTCTGCACAAGGAGAATTGAAGGAGCGGCAATTGGGACGCCGGAGCACTGAGAACATAGCCAAGGAGTGTGAAACCAGCGCATTTTATGTGCCCCCGGCGAACATTTCAACTGAGAGAGTTCTCTTTCCTGCCGAGGAAGAACACCATATAAAAAATGTGCTGCGCCTCAAGGCAGGCTCGCTAGTTGAGGTGCTCGACGGTTGTGGGGGAAAATTCGGTGTAGTTCTCGAAAGAATTGATAGTCCGGGCCTCGAGGGCAGGATTTTATCGGCTGAGCGAATTGAGCAAGGCCCTGTGTTGATCAGTGTCGCCCTGGCCCTGGGCCGTAAAGAAAGAATGCGCATTGCGGTCGAGAAACTCGCCGAGCTTGGATGCCACAGGATCGTGCCCCTGTGGACCGATTATGTCTCATTTGCCGGAGCTGCGCAAAAACAGATTGAAAAGTTGCGCCTGATATGCCGGAGTGCGCTTAAACAGTCTCGCACGCTTTTTTTAACCCGGATCGATGAGCCCCTGACTTTTGCTCAAATTTTAGCTTTGGCTGATTGCGGCAGGCTCAGGCTCGTTTTCTGCAGGAAAAACAGGGAGGGTAAAAAATCCGAGTCTCCCAGGCCAATCGACCCAGGGAAAGAGCACTTGCTGGTGGTAGGGCCGGAGGGCGGATTCAGCCCTCGTGAGGAAAGCCTTATCCAGGGATCTTCTCTGCTATGCATCCATTTGGGAGATGCAGACTTGCGGTTTGAAACAGCGGCGATCGCAGGTTTTGTTCTCTTGCGGCAGGCCCTGGCCGGAGACCTTTCATTTTACTGAAAGAAATAATATTTAAGGAATTCGTACAGGTTTAATTGTTCGATTTATTTCAGTTTAGCTAAATACTACCGGCAAACCGTCCGAAAAATATATAGTAAGCGGATAAACAGTTGCCACTGATTAGAAGTGTGTTGATTACTGATCATCTCCTTTGGAGAAATATAAAAGACGCCTGACAGATATTGTTAACTTTTTGTTTATCAATAAGTCGCAGGGGCGGTTCGCGAACCGCCCCTGCGATCCCGACACGTTCGATCATCTGAAAGTGTTTTTTCAGCACACTTTTAAATTGTTATTTTAACCCGACCGTAACCAATCCGGCACCAGCCGTCCGCGCGGCGCGGCCGATTTCTTGAGGAGCCATCTCATGCAGGAAAAAGACATACAAGGCATTTTGCAGAAAGTCGAGGAATTGAAGGAATTATTCTCTATCGGCGAGAGGTTCGTTCCTTTTCTGGAAGACCTGTCCCTTTTTGTCAAGGAAATGGCGTCAAGGTTGATCGAGATGAACGAGGCTATCCAGGAAAGATCCGCCGAGATGCCGTCAGCGGACCAGCAATTGGACAAGGTGATCGGTGCGCCTGAAGGGACCGCCCAAGAGGTGCTTGGGAAAATCGAAGAAATGCTCTCCGGGCTGGAAGAAATCAGCAGTGATTTCCAGGTAGTGAGCAAGCGTCTTGCTGCCGAGCGCGAGGCCATCTCAGAGATAACTTCAAACATAGAAGAGCTGCTCAAGCTGCCGAACGCCCGGAAAAGTTTGAGCAAGGTGTTCGAGGATAAAAAAGCGCGCAATAAGGGCATGAAAATTAAAGAGATCGTGGACAACTTCCTATCGGAAAGGGTGGATGACGAGGTTCCGCAAAAAATGGAGCAGTTGCTTCAGAACACGCAGAACAGGGCCTATGATATAATGAATGCCTTGCAGGATCGGGATACCGCCGCCCGGCAGGTCAAAGCGGCTCAGGGCTTGCTGCGGACAGTCGAGGAGCGCCTGAACGAGCTGATCAATAAATATTCCGAAACCGAGCCGCCCGGGATCGCAGGTGAAGAACCAGCCGCTGATACAGGCGCTGCCTTTCTCGAAAGTGAAGAGCACCGGAAGCTGACAGATCAGGTAGCTGAAGAGAGCCGGGTCGAGGAAGAAACTCTGGTTGAAAAAGAGGAAGAGGAGCCTGAAGAAAAGGCCGAGGCAGTGGAAGCTGTAGCCAGCCAGGAAGAGATTGATTCCCTGTTCGACAGTGTCGAGAGTGTCGGACCAGCGATTGAAGAGAGCTTTATACCTGAATCGAAGTCTTTCGAATACAGTCCGGGTCAAACCCAGAGCCCTGAGGAAATAGACCAGATTCTGGGTGAGGCTGTTGGTGTGGAGGCTGAAGAGGCTGCGGGTGAGAGTGCAGCATTCACTCTGGGAGAAGAGCTTGAAACAGCGCCGGTAGCTGAGGAAGAGGCCGGGGAGCTACCGGAAGCCGTGGAAGAGCTGGAAGAGGCGCCTGAGGCAGCGGAGGAACACGAGGAACTCCCTGTAGCTGAGGAAGAGGCCGGGGAGCTACCGGAAGCCGTGGAAGAGCTGGAAGAGGCGCCAGAGGCAGAGAAGGAACTCGAGGAATTGCCGGTGGCTGAGGAAGAGGCCGGGGAGCTTCCG